>WNFJ01074991.1_pt3 | contig 14940 bp, 12 predicted proteins | sample 5400461 | NCBI WGS metagenome assembly WNFJ01 (sample SAMN13153349, study PRJNA577476) | soil metagenome | isolation source: 115 cm saprolite on Douglas fir-dominated hillslope | place: USA:California | collected 2013-09-17 | reverse complement strand
CACCCGCACTTCGATCGCGTGGCCGCGCTGCGCGAGATCCTTCTGCTTCCACGGCAGCGATGATCCCGATGCGACTCCGAGCTGCGCGCGGACGAGATCGACGCCGACGACCTGCTCCGTCACTGGATGTTCGACCTGCAGGCGCGTGTTCATCTCGAGAAAATAGAATTCGCCATCCGGCGTGACGATGAATTCCACGGTCCCGGCATTGCGATACTGCACGCCCTCGGCCGCCGCAATGGCGGCCTTGGCCATCTTCTGTCGCAGCTTGTCGGAGTAATTCGGCGCCGGCGATTCCTCGATGATCTTCTGATAGCGCCGCTGAATCGAACAGTCGCGCTCGAAGAGATGGATCACGCTTCCCTTTGCGTCGCCGAAGACCTGGAACTCGACATGGCGCGGCTCTTCGATATAACGCTCGAGCAGAAGTCGATCGTTGCCGAAGGCCTTCATCGCTTCGCGGCGCGCAGAATCAAGCGAAGGCTGCAGCTCGGCAGCCGCGCGAACGATCTTCATCCCCTTCCCGCCCCCACCCGATGATGCTTTAACGAGCAGCGGAAAGCCGACGCGCCCCGCCTCGCGCGCGAGCGTCGCGTCTAACTGATCGGCACCGTCGTAGCCGGGAACGACCGGCACACTGAGTCGCCGCATCAGTTGTCGCGCTTCCGATTTCGAGCCCATTGCAGCAATCGACGACGAGCGCGGCCCGACGAAGATGATGTTCGCGTCCTCGCACGCGGCCGCGAGCTCGGCGCGCTCGGAGAGAAATCCGTAGCCGGGATGCACGGCATCAGCGCCGGACTTCCGGGCCGCATCAATGACCGCGTTCACATCGAGATACGAAGGGATCACGATCGACGCGTCGAAGAAACGGCGCGTGTAGCGAACGTCGTCGGTCTCGACATGCGCCAGGACTGATGTGATTCCCATCTCGCGACACGCACGCGCGATCCGCACCGCGATCTCGCCGCGATTGGGGACAATCACCGTATCCAGGGCGGCTTCTCTTTCTTCAGAAAGGCTTTCATCCCGGCCTGACCTTCCTGCGACACGCGACGCGTGGCAATCGCTTCGATCGTGTATGGGATGGAGTCGATCAGCTCGTGACTCGCGACGTGCGCGATCAGCTTCTTGCACTCGCGAACCGCCTCCGGCCCTGACGTCTTGATCTGCGCAATCGTTTCTTCGATTACAGCATCGAGCGCGGTCGTGTCGTCGGCCACGCGGTGCACGAGCCCAATACGCAGCGCCCGCTCGGAGTCGAATCGCTCGCCCGTCATGAACAAAGCGCGCGCGTGCGTCTCGCCGATCTTTGCGATCACGTACGGCGAGATCACCGCCGGCAGGATTCCGAGCTTCACTTCTGCGAGACCGAATCTCGCGTCGCGCGTGCAGACCACGATGTCGCACACCGCAACGAGACCAACGCCTCCGCCGATCGCCGCTCCCTGAACGCGGCCGACGACGGGAACCGGAAGAGTCGCGAACGTTCTCGTCACGTGTGTAGCCGAGCATTCCCGACATCCAATTCAGGTCTGCGCCGGCGCAGAAAGTCGAGCCGCTTCCGCGCAATACCACGGCGCGCACATCGCGCTGACCGACTCCGCGAAACAGTTCAACGGCCTCGGTAATGAGCTCGTCATTGAAGGCGTTGTGAACTTCAGGACGGTTCAGCGTGACCAGCAGAACGCCATCACTCTCCTCGGCCAGGAGGGTCTTGTAGGCCATTTGCAGATTGTAACTGCCTCAGCGCCGAGACGGCCGATGGCGCGGCGGAATGCTGAACGGATAGGTCGCCGTGATCAGGTAACTCGCGTCGGCGCCGATCGTGGCCGCAGGTTCGAGTCGCACCGTTATCGCGTTCGTTGCCAGCGGTAGGCTCGCCCCGACATTCGCTGTAATGCTGTCGGTTGCGCCGGCCGCAATCGTCTTCGTGCCGACCGCAACTCCATTCGAGAGCAAAGTGATTTTCACCGGCGTGTCAGTTGCCGTCAGGCGGACCACGACCGGCCCCTGCGCCAGCGCCGTGAATTTGAAATAGTCGACGTCGGTCTGCGTGCAGAACCGCCCGCGAACAGTCGAGCCGCTGACGAGCAGCGTTGCCGTCTCCGGTGTGTCGTTCGGTTCGTTGCTGTCAGCGCACACCGCGGCTGTGCCGACGGGAGCGCTCGCGATGAGGACATAGTGCTGCGCCGGTCCGGTGGCGATGATTTTTCCAGTCACAATGACGCGATACGTGCCAGGCGCGGCATTCTTGATTTCGATTTCTTCGACGTTGTCGACGCTGTTGATTCCTGTCGTCGCGGGTGTATTGGGATTGTTCGCATCCAGGACATACGGCAGAAATGTGTTGCCGGCCGGCCCGATGACTTTCACATCAAGGTCATTCACGAGCGTCTTTGAGGCCGTTTCGTCGCCGGCCGGGAACACATCGGGATCCACCCATCCGGAATTCGGCGGAAGATTCACGACGCGTCTGACCCTCGATCTGTTGCCCCTGCGAGATGTCGCCGGCGCGAATGCGCGAGCCAGTGTTCCCATCGGCGCGAATCAAATCGACCGATGCCTGAGCGTTCGCGAGGCCGAAACCGTAGATGTAGTCCGGACCCGGCTTGCCGAGATCGTCGGCGCCGGCGATGAGGAGAACTTTGAGGATTTCGGGATCCGGACTCTGACCGGCGAACGTCCTGCGCCACTGCTCGACGAACAACGCCATCATTCCCGTGATGACGGGCGACGACATCGACGTACCGTCCATGCGTCGATACAAATTGCTGGGTATCGTCGAATACTGACCGACGCCTTTCGCGACGATGTCGGGCTTCACGCGGCCATCGCGCGTTGGACCGCGCGAGCTGAAATAAGCAATGTCACTGAAGCTGTCGACCGCGCCCACCGAGATCACATTCTTCAGCGCCGACAGAAGCCCCATCGTTCCGAACGGGCCGTAAGTTGCGTGCCGGACAGTCTCGCAATGCGTCGCGCCGGCGGTGCACATGGGCACAGGGCAATCTGTTCCGCTGCCATTCTGCGAATAGCAGAAAGTCTCTTTCAGAACGTCGCCGTTGTCGTTCACGTGCGCGTGCTCGAACCATGGCCCGGAAACCGGCGAGATGCCCTCGGAACCGTCGTTGCCGGCCGAATGCACGAACACAACGGGCGTCTTTCGTGCCATCGCGTCGTAAGGTGTCGAGTCGATGCTTTCGTATGCTCCGAAAAGATCGTCGCTGCCCCACCAGACCTCCGACGGACCGTTGCCGCTTGAATTCGGCTGCCATCCGAGGGAGTAGCCCCACGAGTTGTTGTCGGCGACAACACCGAGGGGACTGAGAGCGTTTTGTTTGTTGACGAGGACGACGGCGATGTCGTCGAGCGCGTTGAACTCCTGCAGCGTCGCGGCCGGCGCCATTCCTTTCGCTCTCGGGTCGATGCCCGACGCGATCATCGTTCCGCCCACGTGTGTCGGATGCGACGATTCGCTGCCGCTCGTTGATCCGGTCAGACGCGTCGTGAATCTTCCGCCGAATTCCGGATGGGTGGTGTCGGCCGCGGCCAGCTCGAACAAAGACAGTACGACGCCGTTGCCAGTCAGATTGTATGGGGCGGTGAACAGCGGCGTGACGTGAGACAGCGACGCGGCAACCGCGTTGTCGCTTTTCACATGCAGCGGTGGACCGTAAACGGCAAAGACGCGATCGTCATCGGCGAGCTGCAACAGCGCGCTGGACGGAACCTTGGCGACGACGCCGTGTGGCAGCTCGAAATCAAATGTCAGCGGGCGATCGACGGTGCCGCCAATCGAGGCGAGCGCACGCTGCGCTTCATCGAAAGAGACATCGTTGTGAAACATCAGGCGAACGGTGGTGAACGCGCTGCCGCGAGCGGCGGCGCGGTACGCCGAGCGCGCGATTTTTCTGCTGCCGGCGTAGGCGTCGACTTTCGCGCCCTCCATGAGGTCGGCACTCGCCGCGCGGACGAGATAGCGGTGATCGGGCAGCACACGTTGCACTTCTACGCCGCGCGCCGCGAGATCCGAAATCTCCTCGGATCGGAGAACGTGGTCCGCGTCGAGGATGAAGTGCTGGGGCGGGGCGGCGTGCAGCGTGGCCGCGAGAAAAACGAGGATGGGAATCATGAAGCCTTTGGAGTGCGGCGCCCTGGAGCCGCTTTCTTCAGCCGCGGCTTGCCGCGGCGACGCGTGATTCGATGAAAAAGCGGCAGCAAGCTGCCGCACTCCGAAGTCGTGGTGCCCGAGGTCGGAGTCGAACCGACACGGAACTTGCGCTCCGGCAGATTTTGAGTCTGCTGCGTCTGCCATTTCGCCACTCGGGCTTGTCTCAGGAGAGTACCGAGGATTGAGTTTCTTGCCAACGGTGTGCAATGGAGTGCAATTCCTCGTCCGTAAGAATACGGTTCGTAGACTTGGCGCGTTGAAAGATTTCTTTCACCAGAGATTCTTCTTGCGGATATCCGTGTGTTGCCAACCAGTAAACAACATTCGACAAGCCGCTCATCGGACCGACCTCGATGATCTGCTCGAGGCCGAACATGCCCGCCGGCACTCCGGAGTAAACGCGGTCAGCCAGCCACTCGCTTCCCTTCTTGCGCGCCTTGATGATGGCCGCCGCGTGCACGCCGGTGCCGGTCCGGAACGCGTCGCGTCCGATGACCGGATATTGATCGGGCAGCGGGACCTTGGTCGCATTCGAGACGAAGTGAACGTACTCCGGCAGTTGCGTCAGATCGTTGTCGATCCATCCCATCAGCTTGAGGTTCACCATCAGCAGATCGATGGGCGTGTTGCCGACACGCTCTCCGATTCCCATCGCGCATCCGTGCACGCGATCGGCTCCCGCTTCGAGTGCCGCAATGGAATTGATGACGCCGAGTCCGCGATCGGAGTGTCCGTGCCAGTCGATCTTCACTTCGGGATTCGCAGTATTGACGACCTTGCGGACGAAATGGATGAGGTTGCGCACGCCCCACGGCGTCGCGTGGCCGACCGTGTCACAAACGCACACGCGTTTCGCGCCGGCATCGATCGCGGCCGTGTACAGCTTCTCGACATCTTCCGGTTTCGCGCGCGTCGTGTCCTCGGTCACGTACATGACCGGCAGTCCTTCACCGACCGCGAAGCGCACGGCCTTCGCCGACTGTTCGATGATCCAGTTGAGATCCCATTCCTCGGCGAACTGCCGAATCGGGGAAGAACCGATGAACGTGCAGGCCTCGATCGGGATGCCGACGCGCTGGGAGATCTCGGCGATCGGGCGGATGTCGTTTTCATGCGTCCGCGCGGCGCAATTCGCGGCGACGCGCATTTTCTGATCGACGATCTCTCGCGCCAGTCGCTCAACTGAGCGCTGCACGTGCGGACCCGCACCCGGAAGTCCGATATCGGCGGAGTCGACGCCGATGTCGTTCATGAAATGGAGGATGCGGACTTTTTCATCGAGCGTCGGATCGGTTACCGAAGGCGACTGCAGTCCGTCGCGCAGCGTCTCGTCGTCGAACTCGATCTTGCGATTGCCGGATCGCGCCGGCCGCTCGGTCGCAACGTTCCAGTCGTAGATGAGATCGTGAAAGTCGCCCACGTCATTTCCCTTTGAAATTCGCCGGCCGTTTTTCGAGGAATGCGTTCATGCCCTCTTTAGTATCCTCGCTCGCACACAACAGACCAAACAGAGTCGCTTCCAAGAACTCGCCCTCCCGGATGGACATTTCGCTGCCCATGTTGACCGCCTCTATTGCGGCCCGAATCGCGAGCGGGCCGCGCGACATGATCTTCCGCGCCATCTCCTCGGCAACTGCCATGAGCTGATCGGCGGGGACGACCTTGTTCACGAGTCCGATGCGCTCCGCCTCCGCAGCTCCGATGCGGTCGCCGGTGCAGATCAGCTCCAGCGCCTTTCCTTTGCCGAGAAGTCGCGCCATGCGTTGCGTGCCGCCGTAGCCGGGGATGATGCCGAGGGTGACTTCTGGGAGGCCGAGGTGCGCTTTTTCGGAGGCGATCCGGATGTGGCAGGCCAGCGCGATCTCGCATCCACCGCCGAGCGCGAAGCCGTTGATCGCGGCGATCACGGGCTTCGGAAATCGTTCGATGTACGCCAGCACAAATTGGCCGCGCTCTGAAGTTTGCTTTCCGGTGATCGGCGTTTTTCGCGCGAGCTCGTTGATGTCGGCGCCGGCAACGAATGCCTTCTCGCCTCCGCCGGTCAGGATCACTGCTTTGATTGTCGGATCGTCATGCGCGGCTGCGAAGAGGTGGTAGATCTCCTCGACCGTCGCTGCATTCAGCGCGTTGAGGACCTTTGGACGATCGATCGTAACGAAGAGGATGCCGTCGCGAACTTCGACTCTGACGTTTGCATAGGCCATCACTTCACCCGATCGAAAGCCACCGGCTTCTCGCTCGCGTAATCGTAGAAACCAGCTCCTGACTTCCGCCCGAATCGTCCCGCCAGGACCATCTTGCGCAGCAGCGCCGGCGATGCGAAGCGCTTCTCGCGATACTCGTTAAACATGACGTCGGTGATGAAGTAGGTCGTATCGAGTCCCACGAAATCGAGCAGCGTGAACGGACCCATCGGATAGCCGCATCCGAGTTGCATCGCCTTGTCGATGTCTTCGATCGAGCCGACGCCCTCCTCGTACGCGCGTATCGCGTCGAGCAAATACGGCACGAGCAGACGGTTGACGATGAATCCGGAGTTGTCGCGGCACGATACCGGATCCTTGCCGAGAGATTTCGCAAATTCGAATGCGCTGTTGAACGTCGCATCGGTCGTGAGAATCGTGCGGACGACTTCGACGAGCTTCATCAGCGGAACGGGATTGAAGAAATGCAGGCCGACGAATTGTTTCGGCCGCGCCGTCGCCATCGAGAGCTCGGTGATCGTGAGCGACGACGTGTTCGACGCGAAGATCGCGTCCTTCTTCACGATCGAGTCGATCGCCGTGTAAGTCTCCTTCTTGACCCTCGGGTTCTCGGTGATCGCTTCCACGACAATGTCGCAGTCCGCGAGATCCTTCAGCGATACGGAACCGCGCAACCGTGTCAAGCATGAGTCTTTGTCGGCCGCAGAAAGCTTCCCCTTCTCGACAAACTTGCCGAGGCTCTTGTCGATGCCCGACATGCCTTTTATCAAGAAATTTCTGCTCGACCTCGACCACCACGGTGTCGTAACCAGCCTGCGCCGACACCTGCGCGATGCCCGATCCCATCAGGCCACAACCGAGAACGCCAACCTTCTTGATACTCGCCATGGCGGCGCATTCTATGCGAGGGATGCCTTCGGAGTGCGCTGGCTTGCCAGCGCCTTCAAGGCGGCGGCAAGCCGCCGCACTCCGACGGCCTTATGCTCGTGAGAATGCCGCGCCCGAAGCTCAAACCCCAAGTCATCCTCCTCGGCATCATCTCGCTGCTGAACGACTCGGCGAGCGAGATGATCTATCCGCTGCTGCCGGTGTTCCTCACGACGACGCTCGGCGCGACGCCGTTGATCGTCGGTCTCATCGAAGGCACGGCCGACGCGCTCTCTTCGATTCTCAAACTCGTAGCCGGATCGATTTCCGATCGATTGCCACGCCGCAAGCCGTTCGTGGTCGGGGGCTATGCGCTAGCGACGCTGTCGCGCGCCTGGATCTCCATCGCCGGCCGCTGGACGAGCGTCCTGGCCGCGCGGCTTCTCGATCGCACCGGCAAGGGAATCCGATCGGCGCCGCGCGACGCGTTGATCGCCGACGTCACGCCGATCGAGAGCCGCGGCAGAGCATTCGGATTTCAACGCGCACTCGATCACACCGGCGCGGTCGTCGGTCCGCTGCTCGCGATTCTGTTTCTCGACGTCGCGCACCTCCCGATGCGCACAGTGTTCATGATCGCGGTGATTCCGGGAGCGATCGGCGTGAGTTTGCTGATGATTTTTCTCCGCGAGGAAAAACGCACTCCCAAACCTCGAGACCACGAAACCCCGCAACCCCGCCACCTCCCGCGCCCGTTCTACTACGCGCTCGGATCGATCGCGCTCTTCTCCCTCGCGAACTCGAGCGATGTCTATCTGCTTCTTCAGGCGCACGCCGCCGGAGTCGCCACTGGGATGCTCCCCGTGCTTTGGTCCGCGCATCACGTCATCAAGTCGCTCTTCTCGACTTACGCCGGCGCGCGATCGGATGTCAGTGACCGCCGCAACCTGCTGATCGCCGGCTGGACGGTTTATGCCGTCATCTACTTCGCATTCCCATTCGCGAATTCATTGGCTTTCTTCGTCATACTTTTTATCGCGTACGCGATCCCGTTCACGCTCACCGAGGGAGCAGAGCGGGCGTGGATCGGCGATCTCGTGCCGGCCGAATCACGCGGATGGAGTTTCGGTCTGTACTACCTCGCGACCGGCATGTTCGTCCTGGCAGGGACTGCGCTGTTCGGCGGTCTCTATCAAGCGGCATCGCCCCGGATTGCGTTTTTTACCGGCGCTGCGATTGCTCTCCTGGCCGCGCTCTCCGTCATCGCAGTAAAGGCAAGAACAACTCCGCAACCGGCCGCACGATGAGTCCCTGATCGCGAAGCGCGTGTGCGCGCGGATGGCTGTCGGTGCACGCGATGGCTTCGAAAAGACCGCTCGATCGAATGCGCGAGAACACGTCAGCGGCGAATTCGCCGTGCGTCGCGATCGCGAACAATTTTCCCGCGCCGGAATCGCGATACGCGTGTGCGGCGTTCATGAGCGATCCACCGGTGCGGATCATGTCGGTCACGACCGTCTCGCCCGACAACTTCGTGCTGACCGCAGTCACTTCAGTCGATTCGGGACCTCGCCGGCGTTTGTAGACGAAGGCGGCCGGCACGCCGAGCTCGTTCGAGAGCGACTCGACCCATTTCGCGCGTCCGGCATCGGTCGATCCGAGGACGAAATCGCGGCCGGCGATCTCGCGGGCAAGTGCGTGAATCACTTTGGTCGCGCGATCCATCGTGGCGTAGCCATACCACGGCACGATCAGCGTCAGCGTCGCCGCGCCGTTTTCGACGATGGCGCATCCGAGGTCGTAGAGCTCGAGCATGGCGGTGTCGGAGATCGTGCCGCCGAAGACGACCGATCGAAAAGACTGTCGTCACACCGTTGCTCCGCGTGCAGTCGAGATCCTTCGCCGTCTGCGCGGCTCAGGATGACGGAGGCAACAGATACTGCTGCAGAAATTCCGTCATCGCGAGGAACTGATAATCCTGATTGGCCTTCTTTGCGAAGCCGTGACCCTCGTCCTTGGCCATCAGCCACCACACCGGAGCGTTGTTCGCCCTCACCGCCTTCACGATCTGCTGCCCCTCGGTGTATGGCACGCGCGGATCGTTGTAGCCGGCGACGACCATCAACGGCTTGGTAATCTTCGACGCGCTGCTGAGCGGCGAGATCTGCTCCAGAAACGCGTGCATCTTCGGATCGCGCTCATCGCCATATTCCACGCGGCGGAGATCAGCCCGATAGGCCGACGTGTTCTGGAAGAACGTGATGAAGTTGGCGATGCCGACGACGTCGATGGCCGCGCGCATCTGATCGTTGTAGTGCGTCATGGTCGCCAGCGTCATGTAGCCGCCGTAGCTTCCGCCGTAGACGCCGATGCGATCGGCGTCGAGCGCCGGATCGCTCTTGATCCAGTTGATGACGGTGCCGATGTCCTTGACCGTATCCTCGCGCTTGTAGCCGTTGTCCATCGCGAGAAATGTCTTGCCGTAACCTGTGGAGCCGCGCACGTTCGGATAGACGAGCGCGATGCCGAGCTCATTGATCCAGTAATTGCTTCGCCCGAGGAATCCCGGACGGCTCTGCCCTTCCGGACCGCCATGAATCACCGTGAGCGCCGGGCGCTTGCCCGGGAATCGTGCCGGATCGGGACGGTAGACGAATGCCGAGATCATCGTCCCGTCGAAGCCCTTCATCGTGGCGAGCTGCGGATCGACATTGCGGGAGGCGTCCAGGCCGCCGGTTTCGCTCATCGTCCATCGATGGATTTCACCGCTATCGACGTCGAGCGAATAAGCATCGGAAGGCGCCCTCGCGGATGTGATGTCCATGCCGAGGAGGTGGTTGTTTGGATGCCATTCGACGCGATCGATGATGCCGGCGGGCAGCTTCGGAACGCTGACCGGCGCACCGGTCACGGCATCGATGACGTGCAGCGCGCTGATACCGTTCTCATTCGTGACGTAGGCGATGCGCCTGCCATCCTTCGAAACGTCGAAGTCGTCGACGTCCCATTTCTCGCGGCTGAGGACCGTCTTAGCTCCATCCGCCAGATGCATGCGAACGAGTTGTGCGAACTCAGATCCCTCATCGCAGGTGAAGTAGATGTCGTTTCCATCGCCGGAAAAGACGCCTGAGAAGTAGGCGACTCGAGCGCCCGGCGGGGTGAGCTGCCTTTTTGAACCGGAGGCGAGATCGAGCAGATAGAACTCTCCTTAATTGGCAGAGATGGTGTTGTGAACCAGGAGTTGTTTGTCATCCGGAGATATATCGGCGACCGACCAGCCTCCACCTTCGACCTGCAGCACCATGCGAGTGGTGGTCGCCAGCTGCATCGGATCGACGATGTAAAGATCGGTGTCCTTCCCATTGCGCCGCGTCGAGGCATAGGCGAGCCACTTGCCGTCGCGAGATGAGCGCGATGACGTGTTGCGCGATTTGCCGTCGGTCAGTAGCGTAACGTCGCCAGAGCGAAGATCGAATCGATATAGCTGAAAGAACTCGCCGCCGCCGATGTCTCTCGTGAAGAGAATTGTGTTCGGATCGTTAGGCCGGAATCCGCCGCCCAGCACGCGATCGGAGAAGAAGGTCAGCTGCTGGCGCGCACCGCCCGGCATCTTCACGAGGTGCAGCTGCGGGGTGTTCCCGAATCTCGTTGTGATGAGCATCTCCGCTCGCGCGGGATTCCAACTCTGGAAGGAAGCCGTACGCGATTCGAGATACGGATGCACCTTCTCGACGAGCGCGTCGGGAAACGCGGGGATGTTTTCGACGACGAGATTTGAGGGCGTTTGCGCGAGAGCAGTTACCGCGACAAGAGCGAGACACACGTTTAGAGTCTTCATCCGGCCTCCAAAAAAGTTCGAAGTTCGAAGCTCGAACGCAGAACGAAGAAGAAAAAACATTCTTACTTCTAAATTCGAACTTCGAACTTCGAACTTCAGGTTCTTATGCCGATTCCATCATTTCGGCCGGGATGTCGAAGTTCGACCAGACGTTCTGCACGTCATCCTGATCGTCGAGCATCTCCAGCAGGCGCATCGTCTGTTTCGCTTTCGCTTCGTCGAGCTTCACGTACAGCGACGGAATCTGTCCGATCTTCGCTTCCACCGTCGGAATGTTGTTCTTTTCCAGCGCCTGGCGCACGGCCTCGAAGCTCTCGGGCGAGGTGGTGATCTCATAAGCCTCGGGATCTCTGGTATCGAGATCGTCGGCGCCCGCTTCGAGCGCGATCTCCATCAGCTTGTCTTCGTCGACGGCCTTCCTTTCGATTGTGAAAAGGCCTTTGCGATCGAACTGGAATTTCACGGAGCCCGGCGTGCCCAGGTTTCCGCCGTTTTTCTCGAAGATGTGGCGGACCTCCGGAGTCGTTCGGTGTGAATTGTCAGTGAGCGCTTCGACGATGATCGCCACGCCGCCGGGGCCATAGCCCTCGTACGTGATCTCCTCGTAGGAGGCGCCTTCGAGCTCGCCGCTGCCGCGTTTCACAGCACGCTCGATGGTGTCCTTCGGCATGTTGTTGTTCTTGGCTTCGTTGACCGCCGCCCGCAGGCGGGGATTGCCGTTGATATCGCCGCCGCCCTGGCGGGCAGCGACTGTCATTTCTTTAATCAGGCGCGTGAACAGTTTTCCGCGCTTCGCATCTGTGGCACCCTTTTTGTGCTTGATGGTGCTCCAACGGCTGTGGCCAGACATGAAAGGCTCCTTTGTTACCCGGAAGGGAGCAAAATTATAGTTGAAACGTCTACTTGGCGAACCTTACCGGCAGTCCCATCTCCCGTAACAAATTATGGGCGCCATCGACGGCGTCCATCACCCACAACATGTACACGGCATCGACGTGAATCGAGCGCGTGATGTTCGGGTCGACGACGAAGTCCGAGCCCAGCGATTCGTAGGTTCCATCGAAGAGAAGACCGTTGAGCTCGCCTTTGGCATTCAGCGTCGGCGATCCGGAGTTGCCGCCGGTCGTGTCGACGTCCGACAGGAAATCGACCGGCACCTCGCCGAGCTGCGGATCGATATAGCCGGCGGTCTTGTTCGCGCGAATCGCATCGAGCTCGTTTTTCGGCGCGTCGAATTCGCCGGAGCCGGTGTTCTTCTGCAGGATTCCCGCGACGGTCGTCTGCGGGGTGTAAACGACGGCATCCTTTGGCGCGTAGCCGACAACCTTACCGAATGTGATCCGCAGCGTGCCATTGGCGTCGGGATAGAGGCGTCCACCGCTCGAGGTGCGGAGCGCTTCCATGTACATCGGGCGCAAGCGCGACATCGCGCCGGACAATTCTTTGTCCTTCCGCTCGTTTTCCAGCAGCAGCGGCGAGAGCGCGGCCGCGAAATCGATCATCGCGTCGTGATGCCCCGCGAGTTGCGCGGTGGTTTCCGTCTGCATCGTCTTTCGAAGCGCGAGATCTGCGATCTTCGTGTTCACGTAAAGTTGATCGAGGAACTTCTCGACACCGCCATTCTTCGCGATCAGATCGTCGAGCGCCGTAATGCGCTGACCAGCCGGAAGCTTCTGCGATTCGAGGATGAGGTAGCGCAGGCCGGCGCGATCGCTCTGGGGCTCCAACGACTTCTGCGCGCGCGTAATCGCTTCGGCGATCCGCGGCCAGTCGCGCTCCTGGAATCCCTGATTGCGATCGATGTCGGCCTTCGCCCGCTCGAGCGAGAGGCGATAGAGCGTCGACGCCTGGCTGAGCATCGGTGAGCTTCGGAAAAGCCACGACAGTACCGTGTCGCGCTGTTGCGTAGCGAGCGCCTGCCGCTCGACTTTGCTCATCTGGTCCACGACGCCGCTGTACTGGCGGCCTCGCGCTTCTGGCGCTGTCCGACGATTCCGAATTTTTCGAAGCCGGTCAGCGTGCCGGTGTAGTTCTTCAGGACGTTGTCGTTGCCTTTGATACGGCTGGCATTCGCGATCTCGACGGCCTTGTTGTTTTTTCCCATCTCGCGAAGGATGTTGTTCAGATCCGTCGCATATTTGATGGTCGTCGGATACGAGTACTGCTGCATGTTCGCCACTTCCGAGGAAGTGCGGTAGCGGAATGTGCGGCCGGGATACCCGGCCACGATCACGAGGTCGCCCGGATTCACGCCTTCATTCGACACTTTGAGAATGTGCGCGGGGTGGTACGGAACGTTGTCCTTCGAGTAGTCGGCGGGCCGCCCGTCCTTCCCGACGTAGGCGCGCAGATACGACCAGTCGCCGGTGTGACGCGGCCACATCCAGTTGTCGGTTTCGCCTCCGAAATCGCCGACGCCGAGCGCTGGCGCATAAGCCAGGCGCACGTCGCGGATTTCCATTTGTGTCGTGCGCAGGTATTGCGATCCTTCGAAAAACGACGCGACGCGACAACGCACGCCGCCCGGCTTCTCGCATTCCTGGACGATCTGTTTGGTCGCGCGATCGATCGACTTTTCGCGGTCGAGGTCGCCCATCTTGGCGGTGATTCCGCTCAACACCCGACTGGTGACGTCTTCGATATTCGTCGTCACGAATATGCGCGAGCCGGGACCGGCAGGCAGCTCCTCATCGCGTGTTTTCGCGAGAAAACCGTTGGTGATCAGATCGCGCTGCGGCGTCGAGTTGAACTGCAGCGCTCCGAATCCGCAGTGATGATTCGTGACGACCAGTCCGTCGGGCGAGACGAATGACGCGCTGCATCCGCCCAGCGAGATGACGGCGCCCATCGGATCGCCGGTGAGATCGGCGAATCGATTCGGATCGATTTTCAATCCCATCTTTTTGAGCTCGTCCGCGAGCTGCGGGATCTGCTGCGGCATCCACATGCCTTCCGCGGCGAACGCGCTGGTCGCGGCGAGAGCGAGCAATGCGATAAAGGTTCTTTTCACAATTTCTCCTTAAGTCGTTTCAGTACCGCTTCTCCCGCGGCGTGCGTACCCAGCGAGCCGCCGAGGTCTTTCGTCGTTTCGCCGGCGTCGATTACCGCGACAACCGCGGCCTCGATCGCTTTGGCCTCGTTCGCATGACCGAGGTAATCGAGCATCATCGCGGCCGTCAGCATCGCGCCGATCGGATTCGCGACGTCCTGCTTCGCGTATTTCGGCGCACTGCCGTGGATCGGTTCGAAAAGTGAGACTTTTCCTGGATTGATGTTGCCCGACGCCGCCACCCCCAGCCCGCCCTGCAGCGCGGCTCCGAGGTCGGTGACGATGTCGCCGAACATGTTGTTGGTCACGATCACGTCGAACATCTCCGGCGCGCGGACCATCTGCATCGTCAACGCGTCAACGAACATGTGGAAGTGTTCGATTCCCGAAAAATCCTTCGCGACTTCCTCGAACGTGCGCATCCACAGGTCGCCGCTGAATCGCATGACGTTGTTCTTGTCCGCCATGCACACCGACTTTCGGCCGTGCTGCTTTGCGAATTCGAATGCGTAGCGGATGATCCGTTCCACGCCCTTGCGCGTCGAGACGTCCTCCTGTACGGCGATCTCCTCGGCTGTCCCTTTCTTGAAGTTGCCGCCCATTCCGACGTACGCGCCTTCGGTGTTCTCGCGAAAGATCACCATGTCGATTTTCTTTTTTTCTTTCAGCGGCGAGAGGCGCTCGTTCAGAAGTTTCACCGGCCGGTAGTTGACGTACAGATCGAGCTGAAAGCGCATGCCGAGGAGGATGTCCGCGGCATGCTTCATGTCGGGGATGCGCGGATCGCCGAACGCGCCCAGGTAAACGG
>WNFJ01504142.1_pt1 | contig 14941 bp, 9 predicted proteins | sample 5400461 | NCBI WGS metagenome assembly WNFJ01 (sample SAMN13153349, study PRJNA577476) | soil metagenome | isolation source: 115 cm saprolite on Douglas fir-dominated hillslope | place: USA:California | collected 2013-09-17 | reverse complement strand
GGTCTCCATGAGTTCCGCGGCTAGGGCGGCTAACGGTACGTGCGGTCGGCTCGCGGTCTTTGCGGCCACGGCGCCTAGTGCCAGCGGAAGACCGGAGCACGCGTGCACGAGTTCGTCAACCACCTGCGCCGCAACCTGCGCCCGCTCCTGCCCGATATGGCCGGTCAGCAGTTGGCGCGCCTGCGCATTGGTCAGGGGGTCAAGGGTCAGCAGGAGGGCGCCATGAGAGGCGACGAGGCCGCTCAGGTCGCGGCGGCTGGTAATCAGCGCCGCGCATGACGAGTCGCCAGGCAGCATCGGCATGACCTGGGCGGCGTCGGCAGCGTCGTCGAGCAGCACGAGCATCCGCTTGCCGGCCACGATGCTGCGATAGAGCCCGGCCTGGGTATCGGCGTCAGCGGAAAGGGCGCCGGGCGGCACGCCGAGTGCCTCGAGCAAGGCGCGCAGTCCTGCCGTGGCGGGCAGCGGCTGCCCTGTCCGGTTCGACCCGCGCAGGTTCAAGAAGAGCTGCCCATCGGCGAATCGCGCTTTGTTGAGCTGCGCCCAGCGCAGTGCGAGCGCGGTCTTACCGATGCCAACAGGCCCGGTCACGACCGAGATCGGCACTGCCGCCGCGCGGCGAGGAGGCATCCTGAGCGCCGCGGTCAGGCTGGCCAGCTCCCGCGCCCGGCCGACAAAGACGCGCGGGCCTGGCGGAAGCTGGCGCGGTATCGGCCAAGACGAGGCCATCGGCCACGCCAGCATCGGATCGGCAGCCAGCATGCGCTGCTGCAGCAGGCTCAGGGCAGTGCCCGGCTCGGTTCCTAGCTCTTTGACCAGGCTCTGCCGCACCCGCTGGTACTCATCAAGTGCCGGGCCGGGCCGACCACTGCGGTACAGGGCGAGCATGAGCTGGCCTGCGAGGCGCTCATCGAGCGGGTGCGCCTGAGTCTGGCCGTGCAGCGCGGCGAGCAAGCCGGCGTGCCTGCCAAGCCGCAGGCCAGCATCGTTACGGCTCAGCTCTGCTTCAAGCCGCTCCTCGCGCAGGACAGTCCTGACGGTATTGCACCACGGAGTGTCCAGGCCCGCGAGTAGTTCACCGCGCCACAGGCTTAAGGCGCGGGTGAGCAGCAGCACTGCCTGCTCGTCGCCGCCGGCACGGGCCTGGCCGACCAGGCCGCGGAACTGATGCAGGTCAAGGGCACGCGGGTCTACCGAAAGGCGGTAGCCACCTGGCTGCCTGACCAGGGCCACGTTGCCCGCTGGCGCAAGTGCCGCGCGCAACCTGGACAGGTAGCTGTAGATGCTGTCGCGAGCGCAGATTGGGGGTCTTTCGCCCCACACCCGCTCGACAAGCTGGTCAGCGGACAGTGGCCAACCGGCATCGACGAGCAGGGCGCCGAGCAGATGCCGCTGGCGTGGGTGGCCAATGTCAGCCGGCTGCCCGGCTATCCGCATCTCGATGTCCCCGAGAACGAGAAATTCGCTGTTCACGACAGCCTGCGGGAAGGACACGGGAGCCGCATCAAGCTTTCCTCAAGGTTTTCACATGGTCGGCTCAGCACTCTGGAGCCCGGAATGTGGGCGCAACCAGAACAGTACAAGGGGGATTGCTTGGCGCAGAAGCAGGCCGTAGCGACGGCTGCCGTGGAGTCGTCGATCATCGCAGCTGTTACGCAGGCACTGAATGTCCCGTCGGTCACCCGGACTGGCAATCTACTTGAACTTGGCGTTGACTCCCTGGTCGGCGCCCGAATCGTGGGCCACCTGCGCACCGAGCTGAATCTTGATATTCCGTTGCTGGCGCTTTTCGAGAACCCGGTCATCGCCGACCTCGCCGAGGAGATTGTCACCCTCGCCGAAGACTCAGCCTGATCATGTGCGGAATTGCCGGTTACGTCTCCTTCGCACGAGACATCTCCGAACGGTCTGACCTCGCCGATGCGATGTCCGCCGCGCTGGCCAGGCGCGGCCCCGACCAAGAAGGCCGCTGGCTGAGCGCGGATGCCCTGCTGATGGTCCGCCGCTTGGCCGTGGTTGACCAGGCGGGTGGACGCCAGCCGATGGCGGCTCTCGGTGCCGACGGCACCACACTGGCCGTGCTCGCCTACTCAGGCGAGGTCTATAACTGCGAGCAACTCAGGGCGCAGTTGCGCGCACGCGGGCACCGGTTCTTCTCACGCAGCGACACCGAGGTGGTACTGCGTGCCTATCAGGAGTGGGGGCCGGAGTCAGCGAGCCGGCTACGGGGGATATTCGCGTACGCGGTCTGGGACGCGCTGCGATCAGAGCTTGTCCTGGTACGCGACAGGTTCGGGGTGTACCCGCTGTTCTGGGCGCTGGCGAAGGACGGCCTGGTATTCGGCTCCGAGCCCAAGGCATTGTTCGCCACCGGTTTGTGCCGTCCCGTCGTTGATATGGACGGACTGCGGGAGATACTGGGCTTCACGCCCACCCCTGGGATGTCGGTATTCCGTGACGTGTTCGAGGTCGCGCCGGCCCAGATCGTCAGGTACGGGCGTGGTGGCCTGCGGCGCAGCGGCTACTGGTCGCTGCCGGCCTGGCAACATCAAGGCGGTCCTGAGCAGACCGCCGAAACGGTCAGGGACATGCTGGCCGAGATCGTCGAGGGCGAACTGGTCTCCGACGTCGCCTTGTGCTCCATGCTGTCTGGCGGCCTGGACTCAAGCACTATCGCGGCTCTGGCCTGCGCCGTGCGCGGGCCAGACCAGGAGGCGGGGGAGCGGCTGCGCACGTTCTCGATGGAATTCGACTACCACATCGCCAATTTCCGTCCTGACGAGGTACATGACACCCCGGATAGTCCGTTCGCCACCTTGATGACCCGCCACCTCGGCACCACGCACCGAGAGCTGCTGGTGACGACGAAGGACCTGGCGGATCCGGCGGCGCAGCTCGCCGTGGTACGGGCGATGGACCGGCCGGTCGCCGGCCTGGACATGTACGTCAGCCTCATGCGGCTCGCCGCGGCCGTACGTCAGTCGTCAACTGTCACGCTGACTGGTGACGGAGCCGACGAGCTGTTCGGCGGTTACGTCTGGTTCCACGATCGCTGGTATGTCGGCGCGGAAGGCTTTCCCTGGAACGGCGCCTCTCACAACCTGGAGATGCTCTCCGGGCTGCTGGACCGCAAGCTGGTGGCCAGCCTGGATGTCCCTGGCTACGCCCGTCAGCGCTACGTCGAGGCGCTCGCGCAAGTGCCGCACCTGGACGGGGTGAGCGCAGCGGAGCGGCGGCAGCGTGAGATCGGCTACCTGGCCCTGACCAGGTACCTGCCGGTCGTGCTTGACCGCAAAGACCGCATGGGGATGGCGCAGGCACTCGAAGGCCGCGTCCCGTTCTGTGACCACCAGCTGGTCGAGTACGTCTACAACGTCCCCTGGGCCACGAAGGTCGCCGATGGCAGGGAGAAGAGCCTGCTGCGCGCGGCGATAGCGGACCTGCTGCCCGCTGAGGTACTCCAGCGACGCAAGTCGCCATTCCCGACCGTGCAGGACCCGGCTTACCGGGCCGCGCTCAGCGCCAGCCTCGCCGAGATAATCGACGATCCTTCTTGCCGGGTCGCTGACCTGATCGACCCCGAACGGGTCTCTGAAGTCTTGTCCGGGCCATGGGGTGGCCTGCGGATGGGGGTGACCAGGATGAGCATCGAGACCGTGGTCCAGCTCGAGTGGTGGATCCGCGAGTGCGGCGTCCAGCTCCGCCTTGACTAGTCGACAAGGCCGGATGCAGGTGCGCGATGGCGCCATCGGCAACCCGGCGCGGCCTGGCGGTGACAGCCTCCTGCCTGCCTCGCCGGCCCAGCGTGGACTGTACTTCCTTGAGAGCCTGGCGCCTAGCAGCGGCGCGACTAACGTGATAGGCCTGCTGAGCGTCGATGGCGAACTCGACATAGCCAGGCTCCGCCTGGCGCTTGACCGGGTCGCTGCCCGTCACGACGCCCTACGCACCACGGTGACCGAAACCGCCGGTGAGATCGTCCAGCATGTCAGGCCGAGCGGGCAGGCGCCGGCCTACGAATTCGTACAGCTCATCGCCGACGATCCGGTCGCCGAAGCATTCCGCCAGGCGTCGCGCGGCTTCGACCTGGATCGCGGCCCGCTCTGGCGGGTTAGCACCGTGCGGAAGTCAGCGGCACGGCCCTGGCAGGCGATCGCGTTCGCCTTCCATCACGCGATCGTTGACGAGCAATCCTCGGTGATATTCGGCCGTGAGCTGGCCGCCTGCTACGCGGACCCGGACGCCGTGTTCGAGGCGCCCGCCGCCCAGTATTCCGACTTCATCCCTGACCTCGCCGACGCCTCTGACGTGCCGAAGTGGGCGGATAAGCTCGCTGACGTCCAGCCGCTCAGGCTGCCGTACCGCCCGCAGGGCGCCGGCGTCGGCGCTGCCGATCGGCCCAGTCCGTTCGCCGCCGGGCAGGTGGCGCTCGACCTCCCCGCTGAGCTGCACAAGCAAGTCGCGGCCGCCCGAACGCGGCATGGCCTATCCCCCTACATGATCTTCCTCGCGGCGCTCGGCGCCGCGCTGCACCGCCTGTCAGGCACGAGCGACTTCGTGATCGGCACGCCGATGTCGCTGCGGCCAGACGGCGCGGTGGACGCGATCGGCAACTTCTCGAACACCGCGCTCCTGCACTTTCGCCTAGGGCCCGACATCACCGTGCGCGAGCTGCTGCGTGGAGCGCGTGCCGCGGTCTTCGACGCGATCGAATGCAAACGCGCGCCGTTTGAGCGGGTCGTTGCCGCGCTGCGTCCTGAGCGTGCGGGGAACACGGTGCCGCTCGTGCACGTCGCGCTCGTCTATAACAGGGAACCTTTCGGCAGCACCTGGGCCTTCGAAGGTGCCGACATCTGCCCCGTGCCGTTCCCATGGGAGGTCGCCGACTTCGATATCACCGTGGGCCTGATCAAGGGCACCGGGCCGGAGCTGACCGGAGACGTGACCTACAGCAGCCAGCGCTTCGAACCACTGGCGATCACCAGTCTGGCCCGCGCGATCGCCGCGATCATGGCGCAGCTCGTGCACGCCGACGACAGCGCGGCCCTGCGCGACCTGAAACTGATGGACGAGCGGGCGCAGGACTGGCTGCTACAGCAGGCAGCCGCGCCTTCTGGGTGGGCAGGGCCTGCGGGAAGGTGGCCGGCCTCGGTCGTGCACCTGCTGGACGCGGCCGCCCGCGCCACCCCGGACACCGCCGCCGTGGATGCCTGCGATGGCCCGCTCAGTTTTGCTGTGTTGTGCTCGTGGTCGCGTGCCATAGCGGCCGCCTTGGTAGCACGAGGTGTGACACAGCAGGTAGTCGGCATCTGCTCGCATCGGCGCCGAGCCCTGCCCGCGGTGGTGTTCGGTGCGTGGCGCAGCCGCAACGCGATCCTGCTGCTCGATCCGGCTGACCCGCCTGGTCGGCTGGCTACCCTGCTCGCCGAGGCGGGGGTCACCACGGTGCTCGTCGAGCCTGACTCGCCGTCCGCCGTGCGTGACCTGCCCGGAGTGACAGCCATCGAAGCGTCAGCAGACCTGGCACTCCAGCCTGACTCGGTACCAGCGGTACCAGCGCTGCCAGAGCCAGATCGTGCCGATCCCGCCTATGTCATGTTCACGTCCGGATCGACTGGCGTACCTAAAGGCGTCGTCGTCGAGCACCGCTCGCTGGTCGCGCATGCGGTCGGCCAGCTCGCCCTGCTGCTGGCTCAGCGTGCCGAAGGTCAGCCGCACCGAGTCGGCGGGACCAGCGCGGTCACCTTCGACACGTTCATCAACCACATCACCGCGATCGCGCTTGGGCACACGCTGGTGCTGCTCGATGACCAGGAACGGCTGGACATCCCCAAGATGATCAGCCGCAATGATGATCCCGCCACGGCCATCAGCTGGTTCGACGTCACGCCTCGCCACCTCGAGCTGATGATCGAGGCTGGCCTGCTGTCCCGGCGGTACCCGCCCCGCGTGCTGATCTGCGGCGGCGAGGCCGTGCCAGCACGGCTGTGGGATGCCTTGCGGCGCTGCGGGGCCGCGGCATTCAACACGTATGGGCCCACCGAAGCCACCATCGACTCCATGCTCGCCGACATTCGCGCAGGTGACCGCCCGACCATCGGCCGGCCGTACGGCGCCGCCTTGATCTACGTCACCGACGCGACGGGCGCGCTCGTGCCCGCCGGGTTCGACGGCCAGATCGCCATCGGCGGTCCCGACGTGGCTCGCGGCTACCTGGGGAGGCCAGACCTGACGGCGGCCGCATTTCGGCCCGACCCTTACCGATCGGAGCCAGCCGCCCGCATCTACCTCACCGGTGATATCGGGCGGATGGGCGGCGACGGCCAGATCGAGTACCTGGGCCGGTCCGACGACCAGCTCAAGATCCGCGGGGTCCGCGTCGAGCCTGGCGAGATCGAGGCGGTGATCAGCGCTCATCCGGGCACGCGCGACTGCGCGGTGCTCAGCCCGAACGGATCGAGTCTGGTCGCCTTCGTCGCCGTCGCGCAGGACGCGCGCTGGAACAGCGAGCCGGGCAGCGAACTGCGGGCTTACGCCGCCAGGCACCTGCCAGCCACGTTAGTGCCCGACCGGATCGTGCTGCTTGACGACCTTCCGCTGACCCGTCACGGCAAGGCCGACAGGAAGCGGCTTGCCCAGCTGCACCCTGAGCTGCCAGGGCCGGCCAGCACCCGCCCGATGACGCCCGGCGAACAGCAGATCGCCCAGGTCGCGGCGGAGGTACTCGGCCTTCCCGAGGTCCACGCCGACGACGATTTCTTCCGCCTGGGCGGCGACTCGATGAGCGCGCTCACCCTGAGCGTGCGGCTGCGCGCCCGCCTGGGCACCCGCGTGGACCTAGCGCTCTTCATGCGCGATCCCACCGTCGCGGCAATCGCGGCGGCACATACGGCGAGTGACGGCCACAGCAGGCACGATCCGCACCTGGTCGATGTCACCGCGGACGGGTCGGCGCAGCCTCTGCCCGACGGAGCCCGAAGTCATCGGCCTGGCCCGCTGTACCTGCTGGTCTCACCCATCGGCGGCTCGGTGCTGCCGCTGCGCCGGATAGCCGAGCTGCTGGCCGGCCACTGCCGCGTCGCCGCCATCGAGTGGTCGAGTCCGTCCGACGCCGTTGCCCAGACGCTGGCCGACTTCGTCGCCTGGCCGGCCAAGCAGCTCGCCTCCTGGCCGCGAGGCCGCGAGGCCGAACCGGTCATCGTCGTCGGATGGTCACTCGGCGGCATCATCGGGCACGCTGTCGCCGCGCGGCTTGAACTGCTCGGCGTGCCCGTGGGCAGGATCGCCTTGCTCGATTCGCGGCTGCCGACCGGCGTCGAGCGCGGCGAACTGATGGCTCTGCACCGCAAGCTGGCGGGTCTGGCTGCCCGACTGCCCGGCAGCGCCACGATGACGGCCGTGATCGACGAGCTTGACCTAGCTGACGACCTCGCCGCGCTCGGCGTCACGGTGACGGCACTAGCGGGCGAGGACGGTGACGCCATAGCGCAGCTGACCGACGGATGGAAAATTTTGCTGGCGCTTGTCGCCCAGTACGAACCGGTCAGGTTGCGGTGCCCGGCATCGCTGCTGCGGTGTGACTCAGCGTCGGCCGCTGCTGACGGCGCTGCTGACGGGGCTGCTGATGGCGCTGCTGACGGCGCCACTGACGGGTGGCGCGAGGTATGCGGAGAACTCAGCGTCGGAACTGTCGCTGCCGATCACTTTTCGATGCTGCGCTCCCCGGCCGCCGAGTACGTGGTCGAGTGGCTGCTCGCGCAGGCCGGACAGGACGGTCGCCATGCGTCGTAGGGAAATGCTCTGGGCGTCTGGCGTCGCGACATCGCTGTTCGGCGACAGCGCGCTCGCGCTCGCTTTCGTTGTCTGGCTGAAGAACCTGACCGGGTCGAGCACCCAGGCCGGCCTCGCGTTCGTCGCTTCTTTCGCGCCGACCCTGCTCGCTCCGGTGAACGGCCTGATCGCGGACCGGGTGCCACGGGCCAGGCTGCTCGTGATCACGGACCTGGCGATGGCGCTGTGGGCCTGCCTGGCGTTCTTGGTGCACGGCCGGGGCCAGGCGTGGATCTTGTACGTGGTGCTCGTCGGCATCGGGATCGGCGCTGGGATCCAGTCGGCCGCGGCCAGCGCGCTGCTCGCCGAAGCGGTGCCAGCCGACCGCCGGACCAGGGTCAACGCGGTCTTCCGCACCCTCAAGGACCTCGCCCTGCTGGCCGCGCCCGCCGGGGGCGTGGCGATCTACGCCAGCCTCGGGCCCGGCGCGGTGATCGCCGTGGACCTGGCGACGTACGCCGTGTCGATTGTCTCCGTGCTCCAGCTCAGAGCCCGACAGGAGCGGCCTGAACGGGTACCTGAGGCACTGGCCGCTGAGCTGTCCGCCGGGATCCGGCATATCGCCACGACCCCGGCGCTGCGGCGCATCATCATCGCCATCGCTGCCTGCCTGCTCGTCTTCGGCATGTTCGAACCCGTCAGCATTCAGGTATCCGCGACGCTAGGAGCAGGGCACGCCGGGACATTCCTCGGGATCCTGCTCACCGTCAAGAGCCTCGGCTCGATACTTGGCGGGATCGCCTGCGTCCGCTGGGGTGACCGGATCGGCGCGCAGCGGCTGGTCAGCGCCGGGTTGCTGCTGATGGGCGGAGGAACGCTGCTGCTGCTCATCCCGGCGGCCGCGGTCATCCTGGTCGGCTGCCTGATCGTCGGACCTGCATCCAGCTCAGCACGCCCATGGGCTTGCAGGGACGAGTGTTCGCCGCGGCCGACGTGTCCATCAGGGTGCCGCAGGCGACGGCCATGGCCGTGGGCGCTGAGCTGATCGCTTTGTCGCCGTACCAGGTGCTGATCGCCATCATGGCCGCGGTGACGCTGACGAGTGCGATCGCCCTGATCATCGCCCAGGCCAGGCCGTCAGCGGCCGTCAGGTACGCCGAATCCGTGCCATCTGGTGAGCGGGGTAGCGATGTCATGGGCTGATGACCTGGTCAGGACCTGCCGGCTGGCAGGCGCGGCGATCGCTGTGGTGGACGGCGAGGCTTCCCGCAGTTACGCCGAGCTTGATGCGGCATCGGCGCATGCGGCCGCGTTCATCGCCGACGCTGACGTCCGTCCTGGCGACACAGTCGCCGTGGCCGCGCCGCGTTCGTGGTGGCGGTGCGCGGTGATACTCGGCGTCTGGCGGGCCGGCGCGGCCGTCTTCTCCATCGATCCAGGCGCTCCCGTGACCAGGACAGCGGCGGTGCTCGACGTGTCCGGAGCCGGCCTGCTGTTGCGGCCACCAGGGTCTAAGCCATTGACCTGCGAGGTGCGCCAGGCGGAACTCGGCTTGACAGAGGCTGATCTGGCCACCAGCGAGCCGCTGATGCAGACCCGGCCTGGCCCGGTGGGTTACGTGGTCGCGACTTCAGGAACCACTGGCGTGCCCAAGTGCGTGGAGCTGCCTTCGGCCGTGCTCCGGGTGCTCGCCGACTGGCATGCCCGCTGCTGGCCGCATCAAGAGAGCCCAGCCACGCTGCACCTGGCTCCGGTCGGATTTGACGTCGGATACCAGGAGCTGGCGGCTACCTGGGCCGCCGGAGCACCGCTGATCGTGGTCGATGACAACACGGGCCGCGATCCCTACCGCCTGCTGCCGCTGATACGCGATCGGGTCCCGCTACGGGCCTTCCTGTCCGTGTCGGCGCTGCAAAGCCTCGTCATCGCCGCGTCCATCGGCAAGCAGGTGATTCCTGCCCTGCGCCAGATCTTCGTCTCGGGGGAGCAACTGGTCATCAACGACGAGGTCAGGGGCGCGATCGGTGCTGACACCCGGCTGATCAACCACTACGGGCCGAGCGAGACGCACGCTGTGACCGAGCATTGGCTGCCCGCTGACCCCGCGACCTGGCCGGTTCACCCGGCCATCGGGGTACCGCTTCCCTGGGCCGAATTGTTGACCTGTGCGGATGCGGTGGCGCGTCCGTTGCGCGCGGGGGAAGAGGCCGAGCTCGCGGTCGCTGGCCCGACTGTCGCCGCCGGGTACCGCGGCGACCCTGAGCTGACGGCCCGGAAGTTCCGCGATGTGAGGCACCAAGATGGCGCCACCCGCCGCTGCTACCTGACTGGCGACCGGGTCCGGTTCGACGGCACTGTCTACCACTTCGTCGGGCGGGTCGACGACCAGCTAAAGATCCGGGGCTTCCGGGTCGAGCCTGGCGAGGTCGAGCAGGTGCTCAACAGCGTGCCCGGCGTGGCGCGGGCCGCGGTGGTCGGGCTCAGGGGACGGGACTCCACGCGGCTAGCCGCCGCGATCGTGGCGCGAACTCGCCGATGCGTGCCGAGCCGCGCTGCCCGACTACATGGTGCCGGTCAGCTTCACGTTCATCGACGAGCTACCACTCAGCGTGAACGGCAAGATCGCGCGTCGCCGGGTAGCCGAACTGCTGGCCGGGCCGGTGCCGGTGCCGGTGCCTCTGCCAGTGCCTCTGCCAGCGCAGACACCTCGATCCGCGTCAGGTGCGCGACAGGAGTGATGGACATGGCTGAGCCTGGATCGTATCCCTACGACGCTGGACTGCACGAAGGCGGCTACACCACCAGGCTGTGGACCATACGCCAGCTCGCCGGCCTGGCCGACGGCCGGTCTACAAACGAGCGATTTCGCTGGCTGCTCGATGCGGGGGAGACCGGGTTGTCGCTCGCGTTCGACCTGCCCACCCAGCTCGGGCTCGACCCGGACGAGCCGGCCGCGCTCGGCGAGGTCGGGGCCGCCGGGGTCTGCATCGTCACCGTGGACGACCTCGCCGAGGTGTTCGCCGGGATCGCGCTTGACCAGGTGAGCGTGTCGTTCACGATCAACGCCACCGCGCCGGTGGTGCTGGCGATGTGGATCGTGGTAGCGCAGGAGAGCGGCGTGGATCCGGCAGCGCTCCGCGGCACGCTGCAAAACGAGATGCTGAAGGAATTCCTCGCCCGCAAGGCGACGGTCTTCGACGTCGATCTCAGCTTCCGGTACTCGCTGGATGTCATCGAGCACTGCCTACGGCATCTGCCGCGCGTCAACCCGGTGTCGATCTCAGGCGGGCATGCCCGGGAGGCGGGAGCGACCCGGGCTATGGAGATCGCCTTTGCAGTGGCGGACGCCGAGGCTTACCTCGCCGGGATGACCGAACGCGGTTTCGGCGTCGACGAGGTCGCGCCCAGGTTCAGCTTCATCCTCGGCGCCCACATGGAACTACTGGCCGAGGCCGCCAAGTTCCGCACGGCTCGTCGGCTCTACGCGACGCGGATGCGGGAACGGTGGAAAGCCACCAACCCCCGTTCGCTCAAGATGCGGATCCAGGTCAACACATTCGGGTCAGCGCTGGCACACCAGGAACCACTGAACAACGTCGCGCGGGCAACCATTCAGGCCATAGCAGCGGTGCTCGGCGGAGTGCAGTCCCTGCACGTGTGCTCCTTCGACGAGGCGTATCAGCTCCCAGGACCGCTCGGTGCACGGATCGCGCTGCGGACCCAGCAGATCCTGGCGGAGGAAACGGACCTGGCCAGGTATCCAGATCCGCTCGCTGGCGCCCAGGTCATCGACTCTCTAAGCGCCGATCAGGAACGAGAGGCGGCGAGCTGGCTGGACCGGATCGACGCCCGCGGCGGGATGCTGGCCTGCCTGCGATCGGGATGGCTGGAAGACGAGATCACCGAAGCCGCGCTCACGGCGCCGCTGCCAGTGGTCGGCGTCCGTGCCCCAGTCCCCTCGGTCAACGAGGCGCTCGTGGTCGCCGGCGAGCATCAGCCATCAAGGAGGCACCAGGCCAAGCCTGTAGATCGGTCCCGGTGCCAGGCCGAACTTGACCGCGTCGCGCTGGACGCCAGAGCAGGCCGCAATGTGATCCCCGCTCTCATCGACGCTGCGCGAGCGCGCGCCACGCTTGGCCAGATGACCCGTGCCCTGCGGGCCGGGCAGCAGCCGAACCAGATTCCATCGCCCGACCGGCGGGAGCTCAGCCATGACCGAACTGATCGAAGCCGTACGCAACGGCGCGTCCGCTGAGGACATTGCCGCGAGCCCACTGCCGAGGCAGTACCTCGCCGCCTGCCTGCACCGGGAGGATGAGCAGCTCGCGGCCAACGGGGCGCGCATCGCTGACGTGCGCGCCACCATCCACGTCGATTCGGTGCCGCTTCCGCCGATCGCGCCAGATGAGGTCCTCATCGCGGTCATGGCCAGCGCCATCAACTTCAACACGGTCTGGTCGGCGACGTTCGAGCCAGTGTCTACCTTCCGGTTCCTCGAACGGTACGGCCGGACCAGCAAGGACGCGGCCAGGCACGACCTGCCCTACCACGTCATCGGATCGGACGCCTCGGGCGTCGTGGTCCGCGTGGGGGTGGCCGTGCGGCACTGGAATGTGGGCGACAAGGTCGTGGTGCATCCCACCCACACCGACGAGCAGGATCCGATGGCTCAGTGGGACGGAATGCTGCCCGACGCCCAGCTCGCTTGGGGGTATGAGACCAACTTCGGCGGCCTGGCCCAGTTCGCGGTGGTCAAGGCGACCAACCTGCTGGCCAAACCAGCCCACCTGACCTGGGAAGAGGCGGCCTGCAACACCTTGTGCCTGATGACCGCCTACCGAATGCTAGTCAGCAGCCGCGGCGCGGCCATGAAGCAGGGCGACATCGTCTTCATCTGGGGCGCCTCGGGAGGGCTCGGCAGCTATGCCGTCCAGTTGGTGCGCAACGGAGGCGGGATCGCCATCGGCGTGGTCAGCTCGGATGCCAAGCGCAAGCTGCTAGCCGAGCTTGGCTGCGACGTCGTACTTGACCGGCGGGAATTCGCCAACGACGGGGCCGGGCTCACCGACCCGCAATCGTGGCGCCGGCTAGGAAAGCTCGTGCGCTCGGCGGTCGGCGAGGACCCGCACATCGTCTTCGAGCACGTTGGCCAGGAGACCTTCGGCGCGTCGGTATTCATCGCCCGCCGAGGCGGCTGCGTCGTCACCTGCGGGTCGAGCAGCGGCTACCGGCACGAGTTCGACAACCGGTTCTTGTGGATGAAGCTCAAGCACATCATCGGCAGTCACGGGGCGAACTACCAGGAGTCGTGGGAAGCTAACCGCCTGGTCAGGCTCGGGCGTATCGTGCCGGCGCTCTCCATCGTGTTCCCCCTGGCCAGAACCGCCGAGGCAGCGCATCTGGTGCAGCGAAATTGTCACGTCGGCAAGGTAGGAGTGCTGTGCCTGGCACCGCGGGAGGGGCTTGGCGTCGATGACCCGCAACTGCGCGAGCGCATCGGGCCCGGCAGGCTACGCCTGTTCCGTGATTGGGCACCGGTGACATGACCGGCGCGCACGACGTCAGCCACCGCGCCAGCGTGCGCGACGCGACCAGGCGCATCTTTGACGGAGACGAGACCGGCCGGGTCTACTTCCCTGGCTGGGCCAGTCCTTACCTGTCTCACACCCGCGTCACCGCGCTCGACGATGCCGCTAGGAAACGGCTCGCGATCGACTACCTGTACCAGTATCTGCTGTTCACCGTGCGGCTGGAAGTAGAGATCGTCAACGACGTGGTCGGCCGCTTGGCCACCGGCTCGCTCGGTGACCTGCCGGCTGACGTCAGAGGGCGGGCGCTGCAGATCTACTGCGACGAGGCCTATCACGCGGTGGCCAACCTGGACCTGCTCCAGCAGGTTGCCGCCTTTACCGGGGTGCCGGTGCCCGCGGTCGGCTTCGACGATGTGGGCGCATCGCTCGTCGCGATCGGCGACCGCTTGCTGCCCGGCCATCCAGAACTCGCCGAGCAACTGCGGGTCATTGTCTTCGAGACCGTGGTGACGTCGATCCTGAGCGGCGTCTCTCGCGACCCTACGGTGTTCAGCGCGATTCGAGAGGTCGTGCGTGACCACGCCGTCGACGAGCGAAGGCACCACGCGTTCTTCATCCGGTACCTGACGATCCTGTGGCCGCAGATACCAGATCAGCTCAGGCCTGCCGTCGCCGCCTGCATCCCTGAGCTGATCAGCGCCTGCCTCAGGTGGGACGCCCGCCCCGCTCGCGCGTCCCTGAGCCAGGCCGGACTGTCGCCGGCGGAGGTAGCCGAGGTGATCGCCGACTGCTACAGCGAACCTCGGGTCGCCGCGTCGCTCCGCCGCTCCGCTCGGCACCTTATAGCGCGCTGTGTGCACTTGGGTGTCACCGACGTGCCAGCCGGCACCGCGGCGTTCCGCCGTTTCGGGTTGCTCAGCGAGGCACTGCCGTGACCGGCCAGCGCCTCGCGCTGTCGCTGGCGCAAGAATCGATCTGGCTCGAGCAGTGCCTGCACCCAGACGTCACCAACTGCGGCTTCTTCGCGGTCGCGATAGTCGGCCAGGTGACCGTTGAGGCGATCAGGCGTACCTGCCTGGCGATCACGGCGCGACATCCCGCGCTGCGGTCGACGATCAGCGCCGACGGGCCTTGCGTGGTGGTCAGTCCCGCAGCGGCTGTACTCAGTTTCATGACCGTCCCTGTGCCGTGCCCGGTCGGCGAGGAGCGCGGCGCCGCCCGCGCCTGGCACGCGCACCGCCCTGTCACCTGGGACCTGACCACCGATCCGCCCGCTCGGTTCAGCCTGCTCGTTCACGGTGACCGCCGGCAGACCCTGGTGATCGATGTTCATCACATTGGCTTTGACGGCCGCTCAAAGTTCGTCTTCGCCCGTGAGTTCGCCAGGCTCCTGCCGATCATGCGCCAAGATCAACGCGCGGTCGTGACCGACGTGCCGGCGGTCGCGCCGCCCGAGGCCCACGTCGCTGACGAGGATGTCGAATCGGCAGCGCGGTACTGGCTGGCCCGCAGGATTCCCGAACTCCCTGGCCTTGTTCTTCCCATGCCGGTGACGCGGGAGCCGCACGGCATCATGGCAAGCACCGGCACACTGGACGTATCTGAGGAAACCTGCCGGGTCCTCGCGCACCTCGCCCGCG
>WNFJ01062555.1_pt1 | contig 14944 bp, 14 predicted proteins | sample 5400461 | NCBI WGS metagenome assembly WNFJ01 (sample SAMN13153349, study PRJNA577476) | soil metagenome | isolation source: 115 cm saprolite on Douglas fir-dominated hillslope | place: USA:California | collected 2013-09-17 | reverse complement strand
CTCAGGAAGCACATGTAACAGAAAGCGGCGGATGAACTCTTCGGCTTGCAGTGTCATCGTCTTTTGCTGGGCGTCATGACGATAATCCTTGTAACGGAAAGTTACCTTGCCCTCCGCGATGTTTAACAGACGATTATTGGAGATCGCCACGCGATGAGTATAGCGCCCAACATAGTCCAACACGTGCTCGGGTCCGGCGAAGGGCCGCTTTGCGTAGACCACCCATTCGGCCTCGCGCCAGGGAGCCAAGTAATCGAGAATGAGGACGGGTCCCGCAGTGATTGCAGCGAGGAGAAAAACTCCAGTTTTTCGGCATCAAAGGCTTTGAGCAAATATTCCAGGAACAGGCGACGAAAACAGCCTTGAGAGCACCCGCACGGGCAAGAAAAACCCATCCCGCCAGCAAATCCATCGATTGCCATCCGCAGCGAGACCGCCGCCGGGGACCACACGACCACACAATGCAGGTGGGGGTGATGGAGCAGGTTAGAGCCCCAAGTGTGGAGCACGGCGAAAAAGCCGATCTTGGCGCCCAGGTGCTTGGGATCAGCGCCGATGGTGAGCAAGGTCTGCGCCGTGGCCCTGAATAGGATGCCATAGAGCTCCCTCTTGTTCTGATAGGCAATGGTTGCAATCTGTTCTGGTACGGTGAAGACCACTTTTATGGGCGAAGCTCTGCTTTGACTTTCTGGCCATCACTTCCCAATGGCAATCTGTCTCCGACGAGGATTGGGCACTCGCGCTAGCGCGTGAGGTGGTGATTCGTCCCTTGACCGATCGACCGGAAGTCACCGAGGGACTTGTGGTTACGGCGAGCGCCGAGCTTGGGATCTCTCGAAGTCTGGTCTACCGGCTCGTCGCAAAATTCCGAAAAGTCCTCGACAACCTTGTCGACGCCGAGATCCGGGAAATCGGGATCGTCATCCCCCCGAGACTGGCGCCGAGGTTCGATGGGCGGTAGGCGACGGTTCGGGATGGGGCGCGCGGATCGAGTACATCGTGCAGAGCGAGCCCGCCGGCCTCGCGCACGCCGCCGGACTGCTCGCCCCTCCTGGGGATGGCCGACTTCTGCATGTTCCTGGGCGAAACGATGATCCGAGGCAGTTTCGATCCTCGAAGGACCTTGCCGCGTCCATCCTGCTCAAGGAGGTCCCCAACCCGTCCAGCTTCGGCGTCGCCGAGGTCGAGGGCGCCAACGTGGTCCGCCTGGTGGAGAAGCCTGCGGCACCACGAAGCAACCTGGCGCTGGTCGGGATCTACCTGTTTCGGTCGTCGATCTTCGAAGCGATCGAGCGGATCCTTCCGTCAGCCAGGGGCGAGCTCGAGATCACGGATGCGATCAGCAAGCTCATCGAGCTCGGCGGCCGCGTGCGCTTCGACCGCGTCACGTCCTGGTGGCTCGACACCGGGAAGAAGGCCGACCTGCTCCTCGCCAACGATACGGTGCTCGACTCCTGGTTCGAGGTTGACGTCGCGGGTTCGACGAGTTCCTCGAGGCCTACGGGGATCGCTACCAGCCCCGCTATGGCTTCCTGCGTCCCATCATCTCAGAGGTAGTCGAGAAGTTCCTCGAGTGCGGGGACCTGGCCCGCGGATTTGCCCGCATCCGGTACGATCACTGCAAGGAGGACCGCCTGTTGGCCTTCTCCTGCAAGGGCCGCTGGTTCTGCCCGTCCTGCCACCAGAAGAAGGACCAGCTCTTCGGGGCGCTGCTGGCCGAGAGCATCCTCTATCCGGTGCCGCACCGACATTTCGTGTTCGGCATCCCCAAGATGCTCCGCCCGTACTTCCTCTACGACCGCGATTTGCTCAAAGACCTCTGCCGCGTCGCCCACGAGTGCCTGATCGAGTTTCTGCGCACGAGCCTGGGCCTGCCCCGAAGGCGTCCCCGGCATCGTCATGGCCATTGACACCTTCGGCGAGTATCTGGACTTCCACCCCCACATGCATGCGCTGGTGGCCGACGGGCTGTTAGTGCGTTCGGGGGTCTTCCCCAGCCCTCCGACGGCAGCTTTTTCGGGTTGTGGGCGCGCCCCGCAACCCGAAAAAGCCCGTGTTTGACTTCCGGGCCCACTCTTGTCACTCTGCACCCATCGAAACGCACGCTTTCGGTTTCCGACTCCCGGCAAACGCCCCGGAGGGCCAAAAGCGATTTCCTATCATTTTGAAGATCGAGAGCGACCATAGCCGAACGAAGCCTGAGATACTGCGGGGACTCACCGAATTCGTGCTTCACTTACGTCCGTGTGACGAGAACGGTTCCCCTGAAGGCCGGCTTCCGGTCAGCTTTTTTGTTGAGCCATCCTATTGGCAGCGGCCGGACGCGCAGGACCGCTGGATTGCCGGGACCGCAAACGAATTCTGGCAGCGGCTGGTTGTCCGCTATGGACTGAACCTGTATTGCGCCGCATGCCGGCAGATCGCGCTGGCAACTACTGGACGCGAGGACGCGATCCGCGCGGCGGTTCAACATACCCAGCTGTTGCTCGATGACCGTGCCGGCGAGGCCGAAACGCTGCGCGGGTGGTCGGACAAGACTGGTGGCTGGCGCTACGGGGACGAGCGAATGTCCCTGTGCTCGCAAGATGGAAGCGCGTTCTTCTTTGGGACAATCTGTGAACGATTTCACCTGACCGATCCACGCACGGGTGCATCCTGTTTTCCTCAGGAACTAGGCGGCGCGCCGTTTTTCTGGAACTCATTCGATCCCTTTCTCGGCGAGAACACCTGGGCGGCTTTGATCGGTCCGTTACAGGTCGCCTATCTTCTGAAGTCCAGTGGCGCGGCATTGACGCCGGAATGCGATGAAGTTCGACTTGCCCGCTCGCTCGTCCCTGCGTGCCTGGCGATGCAGAGCCCAATCGGCGGGGTATATGCACGGCCGGCTGGCCGGGGCCACAGCCAGGAGCGGCTGATTTCCAACGAAACGAATCTCACTTTGTATGCCGGCCTGACGATGCTCAAGCAGATGATGCTCGAGATCCCACAAGCTTCGCGGCAGATGGTTGAAGTCGACAAGCTCCGGCACGGGCTGTTGCGGTACTTTCGGCGTCATCTGTATGGCAACGTCGACGGCGAGCTTCGATTGCACGCGTGCGGTGCGTTCCTCGACGGGGTCTTTCGCCCGGGCATGACGGCCAACGGTCAGCCCGCCAGATTCGCAGCGGATGTTCACACGTGGGGGATGAGCATATTGGGCGTGGATGAGATTGATGCACTTCATGGTCGGGGTGCTTGTTTTCGGCTCTGGGAGACTGTCAAACGCCATACGGGCTTCTACCCGCAGGCGAACCTGTCGACGCCGCTGAGCGGCATTGGATTCTCCTCGGGGCCCAACGGCGAGCCGATTCACGACGTCTGCTCTCCTGAATGGACGTTCGGGGCGATCAATATGTGTCGTGTCCTGGCCACGGAATACGATGCAGCGGGGCCCCACCACGATGCGGAGCTGGCATCGCTGTTTAGGCGGGATGAACAGAGCATGCTGGAAGGCGTCTCGATGTTCGAGATGAGCCCCCAGACTACCTTCCAGTCCCGCGCGTTTCCCTATGTGAACCGCATTGCCGATACGGGCTTCGGCTGGCAGGCGCTGCCTGTTCCCTCTCTCTGCGCGACCGCCTGGGCCATGCTGATCCAGAATGGCTTCAACCCGTTTCGCCTGGGTGGCGCCTCCGCCTCGGTCCCGCATGCGGACGTTGCTTGAACGATGATCAACCTTCTTCGAGACAAGTGGCATTTCCCGCAACAGTGCGATTTGCTCGACGCAGGCGGGAGCTGGGTCGCGCGCGTCGAGTTTCTGCCCGACGGAACGGTCGAAGTCCGGCCTGATTCCTTCGGACTCAAGGGTTTCTGGAAGCGGCAGGACCAGACGTTGAGCATTGTCGACGCGGTGGGGGAGTCCGTCGCGCGCTTCGACTCGGAGGGCCTAGACAGAAGCGGCCGCAAGCTGATCTGGGGATCGGTGAAGGCCGGCCCGCACTGGCTCGAACATTGCCTGCGCGATCAACTCCTACCCCGCCCGCGCATCTCCTTCTGCATCTCATGCCGGGGCCGTCTGCACCATCTGCGCCGGACGCTGCCGCAGAACATCGCCGACAACCGGGATTATCCGAACTTGGAGTTCGTCCTGCTTGATTACAAATCGACGGACGGGCTCGGCGAATGGGTCAGGCATGAATTAAGCGAAGAGATCGCAAGCGGGCGATTAAATTACTATTTCACGTCGCAACCCACCCACTTCCATCACGCACATGCCCGCAACATGTCGATCCGCTTGGCTAGCGGTGAAATCGTCTGTAATGTCGACGCCGACAATTACACTGGCCGCGGGTTCGCCTCTTACATCGCCGACCATGTCAAGCCTGACAACTTCCTGACCGGCTGTCGCATGGAAGGCGACCGTCTCGTCCCGGTCAATGACGAAGGGTCTGCCGGGCGCTTTGCGCTCTACAAGACGACCTTTCTCGATGTCGGCGGAATGGACGAGGCTCACGTCGGCTGGGGCTACGAAGACATGGACTTGTACGACAGGCTGCGCGCGAAAGGGTATCGTTGCCAATCCATCGAACCACGTTATGCAAGGTGTATCGCGCACGACGATCGCGAACGCCGAAAAGAACTACAGCATCAGGACATTGGTCGCGACTCGACGATTGCACAGGGCAGCCTCTGGGAGAATGCCCGGCGCAGTCAGGCCAACCTGGAAACGGGACGCATCGTTCTGAACGACGGCCAGATTGGCTGCGGCGGGGCCATCAAGAATTTCGAGCAGGTCGCTATCGTTATCCGCGAGCGCCGGGATCCCGTCATCTCGATCTGCATTGCCTGTGGAGATCGGACGGCAGAGATTCGTCGCAGCCTGCCCGATAATCTCCACGCAACCCAATTCTATCCGAACCTGGAGTTCGTTGTTCTCGACCATCTGGATGGACGTTTGGAACCTTGGCTGAGAGAAAATCTGACGCGGCAACTCGACTCCGGGCGCGTTGTCCATTGCCGGATGACCGAACCGTTTCCGGAGTGCGGAACCAACAACCTAGTCCACCAGCGCAACATGGCAGCGCGGATGGCGGCCGGCGATATCCTCTGCGTCGCGTCCCCACTCGATCGATTCCCGACCGGATTTCCAAGCCAGTTGGCGCAGAAGTTTGATGCCGGCTGGATTTACGAACCGCTTCATCGCGACGGGCTCATCCTGTCTCGACATCTCTTCTATCTTGGTGAGGGGCTCGACCAGAACCTTCCCGCCGGTGAGGCCGAACAGGATCTGTTGATCCGTATCGAGCGGCGTCTGAATGGCAGGGATCAACCCGTCTGGAGCCGCAGTGGACTGGAGTCCCGCGATTTCGGAGGAGGTGTGGCGCGGCGCAATGGCGAACTCGTTCTCATCTCACCTCATCGCTTTCCGCGCGTCACATTCACGACGACTTGCATGGGATGCCTGCATCATCTCAAGGAAACGCTGCCGCAAAACCTCGCAGACAATCGGGATTATCCGAACCTCGAATTCCTGCTTCTCAACTATGGCGGCCGGGATGGGCTGAATGAATGGGTGCGGACCGAGATGAAGGAGCACCTCGAGTCGGGGCGCCTTGTCTATTATCACAGCCCGGAGCAGCAGCGGTTTCGCTGCGCTCACGCGAAGAATATGGCGATGCGTCTGGCGACTGGCGAATTGCTGTGCAATGTGGACGCAGACAACAGGACCGGTTATCATTTCGCCTTTCATGTCGCACAGCGGTTGCAGAAGTATGACTTCCTCGTCGGATGTCTTTATCTGAACGATCGACTGGATTCGTATCGTGATCAGGGCATGGCCGGACGCACCGCGGTGAGGAGGCCGGCGTTCTACGACGCCGGCGGCTTCGACGAAGTGATGCTCGGCTGGGGCTATGAGGATCTCGACTTCTACGAACGGCTGAAAGCGTTGGGATATCGAGGTGCTTCGATCGACGGGCGGTTTCTCCACTGTATTCCCCACAGCGATGCCGAGCGAGCGGCCCACACTGGTGTCGAGGATATTGGCGGCGTCATGCGGGCCGATCCAGGAACGGCGCCTGACAATTGGGAGCGGAGCCGGCGGAACATCGAGGAAGGCAATCTGGTTCTCAACGCGGGGCAAATCGGATGCGGAAGCGTCCTGCAGAACTTCCAGACATCCACGATCGAGGTGAAGCAGGTTCGATTTCGAAAAATTTCCTTCTGCGTGTCGTGCATGGACCGACTCCATCATCTGTCCGAGACCTTGCCGCGGAATCTCGCCGACAATCAGAGCTATCCGGACCTCGAAATGGTGCTTCTTGACTACAGTTCGTCAGACGGATTGGAGCACTGGGCGAAAGACCATTTGCGGGAGTGGATCGAGGCCGGCCGGCTGGTCTATTTCAGGACCACCGACCGGGCGCATTTCTGCCGTGGCCACGCGCGAAACCTGGCGTTCCGCCTGGCTACCGGAAACATTCTGTGCTCGGTCGACGCCGATAACTTCACGGGGTTGGGCTTCGCGCATTATGTCAACGAGCGATTTGACCGGTACGAACAGATCTATCTTCGACCGGATTTCGACGGGGCACACGTCCGGCTGCATGACGTTTTTGGCAGGATTTGCGTACGCAAGCAGGACTTCCTGCGAATCGAAGGCTACGACGAGCAACTCGTCGACTACGGCTACGAAGATATCGACCTATGCGCCCGGCTCGAGAAGGGAGGACTGACGCCCTCCTTCATCGAGGACGATCGGTTCCTCCACTATATCGAACACGGCAATCGCGAGCGGGTCGCCAACGGGCCTATTCTGAGCCAGGTGTCGGTCGTTCTGCGCGGTCGCAAGACGGGTGAGCAGTGGGACTCGCTGGTCTACCTGCTCGACGATGGCGACTTCGTCTGGCTGGGACCGTGCCTGGACGGCCTCTCGACCCAGGGCCGCTGGAAGCAGACGAACGGGAGGTTGCTCCTCACCTGCATACAAGGGTTGTCGGTCTCGTTGCGGATCGGTGAGGACGGCGAGTCCTATCTGACCGAGCGACCCGGCTCGGATCTGTGCCTCAGCCCTTCGGACGACCGCGAATACTTCTCGGGGGCCGTTCTCGATTACGTGATGGAAGAAAACCGGCGAAAGCACCGCAGCAATCTTGATCTCGGTAATTATCGGGTCAATGCAGGCCGCTTTGGCCAGGCGACTGTCAGCAGGAACTTCAGCCCGCACACCGTTTCCGTGGAGACGATCGAACGGATGGGGGGAGAAAACGGGTGACCCGCGCGCGCCGCTGCCTGCTCGTCGAGGGGCTCTCTTATCACTGGGAGGTTCTCCCGCCCTGGGTAGGGATGCTGCAGCAGCTTGGCTATGACGTCGAGGTTGCGGCGGACGTTAGCAGCTCGGGACATCGAGAGACGCTCACGCTGCTTCAATCTCGGTGTCGAACGCACCAGGCTGCCGAGCTGCAGAATCTGCCTTTGGACGACTTCGATTTCGTCGTGCTGAACAGCCTTGTTCATGAAGGCTACTTCTTTCACGAGCCGACGAAACCGCGGCCCAACTTGAAGTGGATCCAGGATCTCGGGCTTCCGTCGATCAGCATTGTTCATGAACCCGTGCTTTGGGTCGAGAAACGAATCACGCACTCGTTTCACGAAGTCGGCGATAATGGACGCCGAGTTCTGAATCTCCTGACGGACGGATGCTTCCAATATGAAATGGGATTCTGGTCGCGGGAACGCTGGTCGCTGGATCGCGACCGGCTGCGAGTGCCTGAAGACGGGCGGACGCGGGTTTTTGAAACCAGGGACGGCGGCCGCTCCTTTCATGGTCTCGAAGCTGACCGCACGACAACGCTGATGCGACGTGAAATGCCAGCCGAGGACATCTCGCGCCATTGCGCGGACCCCAGGCATGCCGTCATCACGCTGACTGAACCGGGCGCGGCACATCTCGCGACTGTCTGTGACGGCGTGGAGTGGATCCTCCCCTTGGAGATCCAGGACCGTCTGCCGCTGAGAAGGACTGGAGAGATCGCCTTTGCGGGTATGATCGATTACGACCGAAAGGCGCTGCACTCGCTGTTGCAGGCCTGCGAGGCGCTGCGGAAAAACGAGTTCATCCGGATCATTGGCGGCAGCCGCAAGACGAACATCGACGATGACCGGTTCGTCAAGCAGTTCAAGAAACAGGTCACCGAACGCGGCCTGGACTCGAAGCTCAGGTTTACCGGATATCTGCCGTACGGTGAATTCGTCGAAACGATCAGGAGGTGCCGCTTCCTTCTCCCGCTCGTGGATGATTATGTCGATGCGGGCTCTTATCTCGTCAAGCTCACGGCGGCAGTTCCGAGCTCGTTGGGGTTGGGAGTCCCGCTGATTATCGACCACTCGATCGCCGACAGATTCGACTTGCAGTATATGATCTGCTATCCCGACGGCGATCTGGTGTCCGGCTTGAAAGCGGAGCAAAGGCTGAGTGAGCGAGAGTATGCCGCAATGTTGGCTTCTCTCGATCGGCATGCCGAAGCGCTCTACCGGCGGAACATCAAAGTGCTCGCGGGGCTGATCGAGCGGATCACAGGACGGAATCCGGGAGGGTACGAAAAGTGAGGCGCCGCAGCGAGGAGCTCGATCTTGGCAAATACGACACGGACAAAGTTCCCAACAACTACCTGCACGTCTACGATCGCGTCTTCGAATCGCTGATCGACCAGTCGGTCAAGCTGCTCGAGCTGGGCGTTCGGACCGGGTGATCCCTGCGGCTGTGGCGAGATTACTTTCCTCACGGGACCATTGCCGGTCTCAACGTGGAGCCGCAGGCGGGAGAGCAGAACGATGATCGTCTGAGGATTTACAAGGGGCGCCAGGAAGACACCTCGCTTCTGTCGAAGATCGCCGCCGAGGTGGCGCCCGATGGCTTCGACATCGTGATCGACGACGCATCTCATATCGCTGCGCCGACCCGTACGAGTTTCTGGCACTTGTTTGATCATCACCTCAAGCCCGGTGGACTCTTTGCGATCGAAGACTGGGGCACAGGTTACTGGGAAGCTTGGCCCGACGGACGTGCGTGGCGAGCTAACGAACCGCACCATGCCGGTATGGTCGGCTTCATCAAGGAACTCGTCGATGAACAAGCCGCGCATGATGTCTCGCGCGGCTGGTATGACGAGCCATGGGAGCGCAGTTCCCGATTCGAATCGATCTTCCTTGTTCCGTCGATTGCGATTGTTACGCGCAAGTTGGAAGTGCGCGGTCGCACCTGATGCAGACTTTGGCGAGGGCGCTGACGATGAGCGGGTCCAATTCCCCAACCGAGCTGCTGGTTTTGTTAGATACAAAGAGGTCATTTCCGGAAACCGTGATTCCAAATGGGGCGTTCAAACCGGTGATAAAATTGGCATTGATAGTGGCTCCTGTTGCTGCGTCGAACTTGCCGACTGCGTCTTTTCGCTGACCCACAAGGAATTCTCGCCCGGCATTCGTGATACAGATTCCCGAATGACTCTCGGTTACTAGCCCAAGAATAGACAGCATCTGGGTAGCGTACTGTGAAGCCTTAATAAGAGTCAGCACGTCCAAGTCGCTCGGAAGGTGGAATGGCCTACTAGCCTATGTTTGACAATTAGCTTTGTAAGTCATTGAAAATCAGGCATCGGATTTTTACTTTGTCGCTAACGGACGGCCGTCACATTCATGTATGAGCCCGTCTGCTTCTCTAGGCAGCTCGTCTTCGCTTAACAACGTCCGCTTCATCGATCTTTCTTTCGATTTCCCTTGACCAATCAGACGCGCCTCCGAGTCGCGCTACGTCCAGCCAAACGACGTAACCCTTTTCAGCAAGGTCGTTGCGAAGCCGCGAAGCCAACGTACTGCCGTCTTTATGCGCATACGAAATGAAGACGTGAACATTGGCACTCACCTGGTAACCAATACTACAAGAGACAGGGCTGAAAATGCCACGCTTGGATAATGGATTGATAACCGCCCCGTTCGGAAAAAAGTAACACTGGACAATCGGCGCCTACACCGAAGATCTCGCAGGGAAGCGGTTTTCGATGAGAAAGCAAACACCTGAAAACAGGAAGACGGACAAGTATCTAATCGTCGTTCAGGTTGTGATTTCTGTTTCTCGGTTTCAAAGTCTGTGTCGTTGTTCCTTATCGAAACCGGGGATAGGGCTGTCGAGCAAGAGCATGACTGACCCCACCAACTTCCACCAAGCAGGACTGCCAACGTTGCAGCCACCCACAGTCGAAAGCCTTCAACGATAACGGGATTTGCAGTGTTCGTCGTAGAACGCTGGGTGCGTCTCATCGATACCCGAATCGAGGACTGCTCAATTGATTTCGTTGCCTTTCCCTTTCAACAGCGTACGGGCTGCATCGGCTTTGACGGCTGGTACCGATTTCTCCGGACAAAACAGCGGCGGCCACTTGAGCCGGCGACTGTGACGCCTCTATCAAGTCCAAATCGTAGTCCGGCCGAATCTGGAAGATTTGGAGAACTTGATCCAGCATCTGCCTATGCTGGCCGGTCACGCAAACGCGGCTGACGACTAGATCAGAACGGCGCTCTAGCGCCTGAATCACCGGAGCCATTTTGATAGCTTCGGGACGGGTGCCGAAAATTGACAAAACCTTTAGCATTCGATTCTCGGGTGGTTTGCCGTGCTCTTCTGTTGCACCTTTTTCGGGCCAGGACGCGGGCGCTTTTGTGAGCCGCGAAACTCGCTCCCTGTCAGGAGGAAAAAGAGCAGTGAACGCCGCAAGCGCAGTCGACCGTACCTGGCGGATCGGGGTGCACCATGAATTTGCTCAAGTCACAAGCGTTGCGCTATCACGAAATTTGCCCTCCTTGGATTGGCAGCTGTGGCGAAGCTTTTGTGCAGAATCCGAAAGGGCCCATCATTGAAGAAATACTCGTCAGCTGCTCGTACGACGCCAGGAAAGGCAAGGTCGTAATCGTCTAGGAAAATTAAACCCTTAGGCAACACTTTCGGCGCATAAAGCTCCAAGTCTTGGCGAACTATAGAATAGTGGTGTCCGCCATCGATGATGAGAACCCCGATTGTCGCCGGCACGACCGGAGCGGCGTCCTGGGAAAACGCGGCCAAGGGAAGACATATCGAAGCGACCCCGTAGGAAGTGATGTTGTGCACATAGGCCCCATAAATCCCTTGAGGGTTGAGCGAACCGGCTTGGACGCGTTCGAAAGGATCGATGCTGAGAATGGAGACGCGCCGACCCAATACTTCGAATATCTTGGCCATAAAGACCGCAGTGGTCCCGACATAGGTGCCGATTTCAACGACAATCGCTCTTTCATCCCATGGAAACGCTGCCAGCGAAGCCGCCAGATACAGCAACTCCTCGGCGTCCATCATCGATGAAGCGAACTGGTCGGAGCACTGCTGAGCCGCATTCGGGACCTGTATGACGATTCCCGACGGATCGAATCTCAATTCCATTAGCGTTTGATCCACTTACTTTAGCTGTCAACTCATTCCGCGCCGTGTGGATGTCGATCGGCGTGTTCGTATGTAATTCACGGCCTCGGAGTTCACATAACGCCGAGGGTCGGATCCTTTACGGCTTCGATCTTCTAAGGCGGTGGGGCTAACATAAAAGCCAGGCGCTGGGTCATCTGCAGTTTGAACAACTAGACTTCCACTGGGCATGCCGTTGTCTGTTACCCGGCCCAACCAGTTGCCCGGTCTTCCAGCGTTGCTAAGGTATTCAAGACCTAATTGGGGAGAACTCAAGAAAGGGAATTTTACGCACGCCAAGCGTCAATTCTCCTCGGAAGCAAAGCATGTCCTTCAGGACACGATCGGTTACAGACGGCAAAAGCTTTCTTCGCGCTTTCTCGAGGGAGAAGCGGTAGTTAACGTGCGTGAATTTCCCTTTCTTGAGTTCTGCCCCACATACGGAAGCGAATTCGACTCCCTTGCGAAGGTCGCTGAACAAGTGAAGCACTTTCTTAATGGGGAATTGCCAGACGTCGTAATCGACAACACGGACGACATTGAGGTCATTTGCGAGGCCTATCGCCCACGGTTGATAAGGGACGAACGATCCTCGTGGGCGTACCTCCGCCACGACCGCGAAACTCGAATTACAACTCTGCCTCTCCACTTCGGCAAAGTAACCACGGGTTCCCACGGCGGTGAAAGCCGGCTCGAAAAGGATATCCCGCGCAACCCCCGGCTTCGGAAGGCCGGAAAACTGCGGCTCGAGTCGCTTACCACGAACCGCTCTCGCTCGAGGAAATCAATAATTAACGCTATTGCGAGAATGCGCTCAGGTGTTACAGTCGGCTGTTTCTTTCTTCGGATGGATCATTGAGCCTGATCCATCGCCCTGACCATAACTCGCGTAATTCGATCACAAATGTGTTCCTATCGTCCGGTGACATGTCGTCGAGAAGCGCTGCAGGAGTATCGCTGAAAAGAAACTCCCGCATGCGGCGGCTTATCTTTTGACACCGTCGTTCGTCATAGGAACTCGCGATCTCCACTTCGGAAATCCAACGTCCGTCGGCATCGTGCTCGAAAACTTCGCGCACGAAATGATGCTCAGGGAGCCAGGCCGAAAAGGCAAGAAACGCCTCTTCGGAAACATCGTCACGCCGCGTGATAAGGAAGTTATCCACGATCAACACATCCAGGCCGGTCGTCAGATAGCACACCACGGCGTCCCGCACCGAATCCACGATCGGCTCGGCGTTGTTGTTGAAAGAGGTATTGAGCAGAAGAGGAATCCCCGTCTCCTGTCGAAAGGCGTCGATGAGCTGCCAATACTTAGGATTCGTCTTACGGCTCACCGTTTGAAGCCGGGCAGAGCCGTCTACATGCGTTATGGCACCAAGGGTCGCCCGCAACTCAGACCGAACTTGTGCCGTGAATCCCATGAATCGCAAAACATCAGCATGGTCCGATACCTCAAAAATGGAATGCAATTCTTCCTCGAGCACAGACGGCGCGAAGGGCCGGTAACCTTCGCGCTTCTTAACCATCTGATTGATGCGGTCTTTGTTCGCCGCAGGCCTTGGATCGGCAAGAATACTGCGATTGCCCAGAGCACGCGGACCATATTCGGACCGCCCTTGAACCCATCCGACCACCGCGTCGCCGGCAAGCATCTTGGCGGTCGATGAAATCGCATCGTCCATCCGTTCGATGCGAACCAACCGCTCCCAGCGCCGCAACTCATTTAAGATAGCGTCTTCCGGTCCGACTTCCGAACCCCAATAGACGTGCTCGACACGCGAATTGAGCAGATCAATCGGATTTAATCGCGACCACTCATATAGAGCTGCTCCCAGGGCGCAGCCGCCATCGTGCGATGCAGGCTGGACGAATACGCCATCGAAAAGACCGGATTCGAGGAGCTTGCCGGTCATCGTGCAATTGAGCGAGACACCGCCCGCAAGAGCGAGGTTCCGATGACCGGTCGTCTCGCGAAAGTAGCCGATAAGGTGGAATGCGACCGTTTCCAGAGCCTCCTGCAGCGCCGCGGCGAGGTCCTGGTCCTGCTCCGTAAATGGTGCGCCCCTGCGGCGAGCCGGATACGCGTTCAAAGCTTCGACGAGCCGGTCCTCGTAAATGCTCCATCGCCCTTCGGGCAATAATTTGTAGGCAGTCTGCAGGGCTTCACGATAAACCGCCGGATCCCCGTAGGGCGCAAGGCCCATCACCTTGTATTCGTCGAAAAGGTCGTAGCCGAGGTAACGTATGACGTACAGGTAGAAAAGACCAAGCGACTCCGGCACCGAAAGAGAGCGCAAGGTTTCCAGTTCACCACCGCGCACGCTACAGACGAGACCGGAGATACGGTCGCCGACGCCGTCGAGCGAGATTGCGAGGCAATCTCGAAATCCCGACATAGCATGCGCACTCGTTACGTGACAGTAATGATGCGGGACGAAGCTTAGTTGCTTTCCCACTTCTGCACCGAAATGATCTCGAAATAAGCTGCCGAGACGGGCCCGCGGGTCAAGCATCGCAGCCTCGAGCGGATACTGGCCAAGAGAATATCGCACTTCGCGTTCGTCCGAGGCGTAGACGATGCTTTCGACATCGTCCAAAGTCACGCCCCGCTGAGCGAGGCAATGCTTTATTGCGCGGATGGGAAATCGATTGCAATGTTTGATGCGAGTCAGCCTCTCCTCCTCGATCGCGTGGATGATCTCCCCGTCCTCCAGCAAGACCACCGCGGCGTCGTGCCATGCGTGCGGGTCCAAGGGAAAGGCGTTGCAAACTTCGAACAACGAACCGTGAACGCCCAGAATCAACATGGTTCCCGCGCAGGAAATAAGTCGCCTTGCAGACCCTTTGACTTCGAAGTCCGAATCGAATGTTTCGTGGAAGGCATTCCTCGCGACACGGGCAACAATGCCGCACGAAGTGGGGCTCTTACCAGCCTGTCCGAAAAGGCGCCATCATTCCGACATGCCATATTGTGGAAAGGTGTCATTTCATCTCAATTCAGACAGGACTGCTCGATGTAGGCGGCTATCGTGGTCGGCTCGATGTCTTCGAGGTCCTGATGGCCGGCGTGTTCCACCCACGCCAAGAAATTGTTGGATCGCGCGTTAATAGGCGGCCCGCGTGCGGGCGTCGGATCGGGACCGTAAGAAACTCGAAAGACTTTTTCCGGTTTGACGGCCCGGCGCGTTCAATGAGAATTGGAGTTGCGAAAGAATCTTGAGAAACTACGGCAAGTTCGGAGTCCTGCATTGCCGTTAAAAGCTACACTAAAAGGCCCCCTTTTGGCCAGTCCTCAATGTTAGACTCGAGTTTGGTGGGTCTCAGAGGGTGTTTGAAAAGTCACTCATGTCCGAGCAAGGCGGTTGAGCAAAAGGCGGATTGAGGCAATTTCGATAAGCGTTTCGGAGCTCTGCACGCCGTACTCGTAATCCTTGCTTAAGCGCCGATTGCGGCAAAGCCAAGCGAAGCTGCGCTCCA
>WNFJ01584403.1_pt4 | contig 14950 bp, 13 predicted proteins | sample 5400461 | NCBI WGS metagenome assembly WNFJ01 (sample SAMN13153349, study PRJNA577476) | soil metagenome | isolation source: 115 cm saprolite on Douglas fir-dominated hillslope | place: USA:California | collected 2013-09-17 | reverse complement strand
TTTCTCCCAGTTGCGTCGGGGTCAGAATCTCAAAGTCCACGGCATCATCAAGATCGTGACTGTAATAGGTGATCTCGTCGGCGAGGTCAGCAACCTGCGCTTCCAATGACAGGCAGCGATATTCTTCTTCTCCTGGCGCAGGGAAATCGCGAGGGACTTGATGTTTCCGCAAACCCTCTCGCACTTCGAACGTCAGGTTCAGACCCGGAAAATTCGGGTAGGGATTCTCTAGCAGCTCCACCACTCGCAGACTCTGGCGATTGTGATCGAACCCGTCATGATCGCGCATGCATTCGGCCAACATTTCCTCGCCGGAATGCCCAAAAGGCGCGTGTCCCAGGTCGTGCGCGAGAGCGATTGCTTCCGCCAGATCTTCATTCAGACCTAGTGCGCGAGCGATCGTTCGGCTAATCGACGCGACCTCGATGGAGTGCGTCAAGCGCGTGCGCAAATGGTCACCGGTTCCGTTGAGAAAAACCTGCGTCTTGTATTCCATACGGCGAAACGCGCGCGAGTGAATGATGCGCGCGCGATCGCGCTGAAATTCCGTGCGATAGGCGTGGCTCGGCTCGGAGTATTGCCGCCCGCGCGAGTCAGCGGATTTTTGCGCATGCGGCGCGAGCACGGCTCGCTCTGTTGCCTCCATTTGCGCACGCGTCTTCCAGCTCTCGTTCATCGTTGAAAGTGTAGGCTGCTGTCGCTTTCCTGCAGGCGAATTGTTCGCGATGATAACTAAATTTGCCAGTGCCCGCGCGCTTGCTACTTGTCGATCTTACAATCCAAAAAACCACAGCAAATATGGCAAAGAAAACTGGTCAGAAAAAACAAATCACACCTGAAAGGTTAATGGAACTCAGTTTCGCTTACGCGCCGCCGCTTATCATCAGTGCCGCAGCGGCGAACAAGGTTTTCGATACGCTGGAAAATAGCGCCAAAACCGCAGAGGAAGTAGCAAAGAAGACCGGTGCTTCGCCGCGCGCTCTGAGAATTTTGATGAACGCGCTCGTCGGTCTCGATCTTCTCAAAAAAGATCGCCGGGGCCGATATTCGCTCACACCAGAAAGCGCTGCGTTTCTTATTAGCAATAAGCCCGGAACCCACGCCGGCTTTTTTGGCACGATTGCGCCACAGCTCATTTCCAAATGGCTGCGCCTGACAGACATCGTTCGCGAGGGCCGTCCAGCGGTGGCGGTAAATCAGGAAATCGAAGGCACTGAATTTTTCAGTCAGCTCGTGGAAAACATCATCCCAATGAGTTATCCCGCTGCGAAAAAGCTCGGAGATCATTTGAAGATCGCAAAAATGAAGGATGAAATTCGCGTACTCGATCTCGCCGCTGGTTCCGGCATTTGGGGAATTGCGCTCGCCCAGGAATCTCCGCGCGTGCGCGTGAGCGCAGTTGACTGGGCGGGAATGATCCCAACAACGAAACGGATCACCGAAAAATACGGCGTGCGCGACCGCTTCAACTTCGTGGAAGGCGATTTGTTGGAAGCTGATTTTGGAAACGGTTACGACATCGCAACCCTCGGCCACATTTTGCACAGCGAAGGCGAAGATCGCAGCCGCAAATTGCTCAAGAAAACTTTCCGCGCGGTGAAATCTGGCGGCATCATCGCGATCGCCGAATGGCTGGTGAACGACCAGCGCACCGAACCGCTGCGCGCGCTCATGTTCGCCGTGCAAATGCTGGTGAACACGGAGAAGGGCGACACTTTCAGCTTCAACGAAATCAAACGCTGGTTGGAAGAAGCCGGATTCAAAAAAGTCCGCAAGCTGGAAGCGCCCGGGCCGTCACCGCTCATCCTCGCGACAAAACCATAGGTGATGCAGACAATTCTGTCTGCCCTTTAGTACTCGCCGGCAGGATTGCCTGCGTCACGAAAAGGCTTCTCATCCACGCATTGAGATGCTTTGATGGCGCCAGATGAAAGAGGTAAAAGCCAAGGCGAGCAGCAAGATCAAGGCTGGACCGAGCCGCAAAAAGAGAGAGGCGCACGTCGCATACAGCAAACCTGCTCTTCGCAGTGATGCGTTCGCCAGAGCGCTGGTCGATGCGAAAATGTGTCTCAACAATCCTGAAACTCTGGAAGAGCTTTTCAACGAAGCAGCGAAAAAGGCAGCGGCAGTGCCCAGAGAACCGTTTAAGGAATACTGGCCGTATCTTCAGACGATGTTGCGTTTGGTGCGCGCACATCATCGTGGTGAATACAACCAAGTTCCGGATAACGCTCTCTTGTGGGTTGTTGCGGCTCTTAGTTACCTGATCGACCCGTTCGATTTAATCCCGGACAAGACACCTTTTCTCGGCTACGTCGACGACGCCACGGTGGTCGAATTTGTCGCCGATAGAACCCGGCAAACGCTCGACGATTTCATGACGTGGGAAACAACGGTCCTGCCGGGCGGCGGATATTCTGGATAGCGCACGAGTCTCACGTGCTGGTTTCGGCGTCGCGCCGAAACGAACTTTTTTAAAATTACATCTTCAGAGCTAGCATCGCGGTAAAAAAGTCCGCAATCGCGAGGACGCGCGTGCCAGCACACGAGACGCGTGTGCTATCCAGTGTGCGTCAAGGCACATCTGTGGATCAGACTAACAGCAGCGCCGGGTTTTCCAGTAGATGCCGGAGTTCCTTCAAGTACTCGGCGCCTAGCGCGCCGTCGATGACGCGATGATCGCAACTCATTGTGAGCGACATGCGATGGCCCACGACGATTTGGTCGCAATCATCCATCACCGGAACTTTTGTAATTCTGCCAACAGCGAGGATGAAACCTTGTGGCGGATTTATTACAGCCGAGAAACTGTCAATGCCCATGCCGCCGAGATTTGAAACGGTGAATGTGCCCCCCTGAAATTCCTCCGGTTTCATCCGTTTGTTGCGGGCGCGATGCGCCAAATCCTTGGCCAACTCACTGATGTCGCGCAGCGATTTAGTCTGCGCTGCGCGAATCACCGGGGTCAACAACCCCTCTTCGATGGCAACGGCAATCCCGAGATCGACATCCGCATACTGCACAATTGCATCGCCATCGAACGAGGCGTTCACTCGCGGCACTTTGACTGCAGCTTGTACCGCCGCTTTCAGGACAAAATCGGTCACGGTGATTTTCGCCGCGTCGGCTCCTTCACCAGCGGACTTCAATTCCTCGCGCGCTTCCATGAGCGGCCCCGCATTGACATCGATCGTGAGATAAAAATGCGGAACCGGACCGAGGCTTTCCACGAGTCGTTGCGCAATGATTTTGCGCATTCCTGAAAGTTGAATGCGGGCGCTTTCACCAGCTCTAATTGAAGGGGTAGCCTTCGGCTCACCTTTTTCGCGACCGGGCTCAGCGACTGCGGCTCCAGATTTCGCAGCCCCGCGTACGTCGGTTTCAGTCACACGACCGTCCGGGCCTGTCCCTTTCACGCTGGAAAGATCAACGCCGAGCTCGGCTGCGATTCGCCGCGCGACGGGCGACGCCTTCACCCGCGCTTCCTCTGATCTTTCTTGTTTGGGTTGAGCCTCTTGTTGCTTGGCTTCAGCCGGGACGGTTGACGCAGTCGCCCCTACATCTTTTTGCTGCGGTGGTGCCGTTTCTTCCTCTTTCTTCTGAGCCGGCGCAGGTTTCTCGGTCTCCGTTTGGGGTTGCTTTGGTTTTTGTTCTGCGGCCTTCGGCTGTTTTTCCTCTTTTTGTGCCGGCGCTTCCTCCTTGGGCGCTTCTTCGCCTTCGCCAGCTATGAATGCGATTCTGTCGCCGACGTTCACCTTGCCGCCTTCCTGGACGTAAATTTCGCTGAGCGTCCCGTCTTCAGGCGATTCCCATTCCATCGTCGCCTTGTCCGTTTCGATCTCGGCGAGCACCTCGCCGGCTGAAACTTGATCACCCTTCTTTTTCTTCCACGCGATCAGAGTGCCTTCGGTCATCGTGTCGCTCAGTTTTGGCATTTGGATTTCAGGCATGGCGAAAAAGTTAAAACGTTACAAGAGTTACAAAGTTACAACGGTCCCCTTTTAACCTTGTAACATTTGTAACTCTTTTAACTGCATTCACGCGTAGCAAACCTGTTCACGGCTGCGACGAGTTTCTCGGCGTTCGGGAGGACGGCGTGCTCGAGCCGCTCGTTGTAGGGCATTGGGACATCTTCCTGTGATACGCGGTTGATCGGCGCGTCGAGCTGGTCAAAAATGTTCTTCTGGATGCGATAACAAACTTCGGCACCCACCCCACAAAACGGATGATCCTGTTCGACGATCACAACGCGATGCGTTTTTGCGACGGAATCGAAAATCGCCTTCTCGTCGAGCGGCTTAATCGAACGCAGATCGAGGACTTCTGCAGAGATATCTTCGTCTTCCAGTTGTGCCGCAACCTTTAACGCCAGCGGCACTGTCTGTGAGTAACAAATGACCGAGACATCGCTGCCTTCACGCTTCACTTCCGCTTTGCCAAGCGGGATGAGCAGCTCTTCGTCCGGCGGCTCGACCATTCCTTTGGAGCTGTAGAGCAATTCGGCTTCCAGAACCAGCACCGGATTGTTATCGCGCACGGCTGTTTTTAGCAAACCCTTCGCGTCACGTGGCGTCGCCGGCGCGCAGACTTTCAGGCCCGGCACGCTGGCGTAAAAATTTTCCGTCGCGTGAGAATGTGTGGCGCCGAGTTGATGCGCGGGTCCGTTCGGACCACGAAACGTGATTGGGATATTAAATTGCCCGCCCGACATCGTGTACATGTTCGGCGCATTGTTCACGACCTGATCGAACGCCACGAGCGAAAAGCTGAACGTCATGAACTCAATGATCGGCCGTAACCCCACCATTGCCGCGCCGACACCCAGGCCCGCAAAGCCGTCCTCGCTGATTGGCGTATCGATGATTCGCCGCGGTCCAAAGCGTTCTAGCAAGCCGGCGCTCACTTTGTACGCGCCCTGATACTCGGCGACTTCCTCGCCCATCAGAAAAACGTTTGGATCGCGTTCCAGTTCTTCTGCAAGTGCTTCGTTGAGTGCCTGGCGATACGTAATTTCTCTCACGGCTTAGTTCCGTTGGCGTAAGTGTAATCGTAAAGTTTGTCCAGTGGCGGCTCGGGGCTCTCCTCAGCAAATTTCACGGCGGCTTTAACTGTTTCCTTGGCCTGCTTATCGAGCTGGTCGAATTGTTCGTTGGTCAATTTTCCCTCGCGAGTGAGCTGCGCGCGGAGACGCGTAATTGGATCGTCCAGGCGATACTTTTCCAACTCTTGCTTGGTTCGATAACTTGCCGGATCCGACATCGAGTGGCCGCGATAGCGATAGGTTCGCGCTTCCAGGAATGCCGGATGCGGCTCTTTGCGGATTGAATCGACGACCTCGGCAACCTTGTCGCGCACTTCGCGAAAGTTCATGCCATCGACGATTTCTCCAGGGATGTCGTACCCTTCCGCGCGATCGACGATTTGCTTTAGCGATGTCGATCTTTTCACCGACGTCCCCATGGCGAAGAGGTTGTTTTCACAAATGAAAACGACCGGTAACTTGAATAGAGCAGCAAGATTCAACGCTTCGTGGAACGCGCCTTGATTGATTGCGCCGTCACCGAAGAAGCAGAGCGTGACGCGATCTTCGGCGCGGTACTTGATAGCAAAAGCCATCCCAACCGCCAGCGGAACGTGTGCGCCGACAATGGCGTGACCACCGTACATGTGATGTTGCCTGTCGAAAAAATGCATCGAGCCCCCAAGCCCCTGCGAGCAGCCCGTTGCTTTCCCAAACAGTTCCGCCATGCACGCGTTCGCGCTAGTGCCGCGGGCAAGCGCGTGGGCGTGATCGCGGTAAGCCGTGATGATGTAGTCATCGTCGCGAACGGCCGCCGCGGCGCCGGTCACGACTGCCTCCTGGCCGATGTAGAGGTGGCAAAAACCGCCAATCTTCTGCGCTTGATATTGCTGACTGGCGCGTTCCTCAAACCGCCGGATCAACAGCATCAGCGAGAGCATCTCGACTTCGTCGCGCTGCTCCACCGGCTGCATGGCGGTCATCCCGCAGCTGCCGGACGGAACCGCGCGTCACGGGCTCCCGATCTCTCCCTGCCTCGCCCCACGTTCATGCACAAAACAAAAAGCAAAGTGAACAGAAGATCGCTAATGAGCGAATTGCGGAAGAACATCCAGCTGGGTGTCGCGCTGTATTGAGGCAATCCGACCGTTAGCGATTGCACGAGTCCGGCGAAGTTTTTGGCATAACCCGCATCCATTAACCAGGAGAACGCGTTGGTGATTGCATAGAAAAATGTCGACCCGACAATGGAAGCCGGCAAAAGCGTCTTCAGCGATGCCCGATTCTGCAAAAGAACTCCAATGCATCCGACGAGCGCAAGCGCTGCATAGCGAACGACAATTTGCGGATCGAACAACGAGGCGCCGTATCGAAGATTAATTACCACGTCGGAAATAAAGAGGGTCGCGAGCGGCACCGAGAATTTATATTTCTTTGGCAAGTATGCAGCGCTGCAAAGCGCGATTGCAGCTAGCGGCGCGAAGTTCGAAAGCCAGCTCGCGCCAGAATGAATCAAGAGTCCGGTCGTAACCCGATAAACGACGGCCGAAAAAACGAGAAGAAGCGCGGAAATCATCCCACAGAATCTATCCGGCCGGTGCGATATGCAAAGGGCATTTGCTGCAGCCGCGTCTCTGTGAAACGCGCGGTGGTTTACAAACACATCGGCGCCGCACCTCGCACAGCGAGGCGGCTACAGGGTACCTATTTAGCCGCAGGCTGTGTCCTGTTAAGCCGTGCTTTGCGACGCTTGGCTGCGTTTCGATGAATGATTCCGCGTTTGGCAGCTTTATCGATTGCTGAGATTAGCAAACGAACTTGATCCGCGCTGGGCGCTTGCGTGGAACGCACTCCCTTTTGCATCGTCCGTAAACCGGTTACAACGCTGCGATTGCGAAGCGTCCGCTTCACTCCCTGGCGGGAGCGTTTGGCGGCTGATTTCGTGTTGGCCATTGCTGATCAGAGAAGATTTGTGGACGTGGACGCTCGCCAGGGGACTTGCGATTGTCAACCCCTAACGAGTTCGCAGTCAGCGCTCATGCCGTGTGGAGGCTGTATTCGGGGAACGGCTTTCTTGCTGCTCGCGGCGCGCTGCAGCGAGGGCCCGACCGTTACATGCGTTTGCTCAATGCGAGCTTCGCTTTTTGTCGCTCGCCAGCGAGCGCTCCAGCCATTCGCATTTGTTCCACCGTGAGAGCGCCGGCAGCCGGTGTGGCTCCGGCCTGATCCTGATTCTTGACCTCGTTTTGAGGTTGGACGGCCGGCTGTACTGTTGCAGGCGCTACAGCGGTGCTGGATTGCACGCGTGACGCCTTTGCGAGTTTCGGCAACCGGTCAGGGACAATCTGCACAAGCGCCCCGAGAGGAACGCGATTATAAAGCTCAGCGACGTCGCTCGATTTCATCCGGATACAGCCGTAACTGGCAGGGCGACCGATTGTTTTTTCCTGCGGTGTACCGTGAATGTAGATACACCGCTGAAAGGCATGCGCGTTTTGCGCTTCCAATCCACGCAACCAAAGGATGCGTGTGGTCACCGGATCGCGCCCCGGAGCATTTGGTTGCAAAATTTCGCCCGTTAATCGCCGGTTATGGAAGACAGCGCCGGTTGGGACGTTGTCACCGATTTTTTTCTCGACTGCGAGGTAACCAAGAGGAGTTGTCATCCTTCCCCAAACATCGCCCAGACCGAACATGGACGTGGACACTGGATACGTGGCCACTTTCCCGCCGTTTTGTACAAGCATCAGCTTCTGATCTCGTACGCTGACGATAAGCTGGCTAGAAGTATCGAGCGGCGTGATAGCGAAGGCTGAGACAGCAGAAATCAGACTGAAAATTACTGCTACGGGACGAAGCATGCGAAGTCTTTTACTCGACTATTTCGATTTTGTCACGCGGGAATTGCAGCGCCCGCGCGCGAAGTGCCAAAATTAGCTTTTGACCAGCGACTGCCGAATGAAGAAAGGCCAACGTAAAGGAAGCCGCCCTGGAACATTAGTAGGAACGGCACGGAAAGGAACTGCCGGTGCACAATGGCGAACACCACGAAATATGTGAAATAGATCGCGAAAGCCAATTCCGCTAGAGGCAGTGTAGACTTCAGCGGCCGGTACTTGCAGCTGCGCCACTTTTGCGATTTACGTTCAATCCCATACTTCGGCGTTCGCGTAAAATCGGATTTGTGATTGACGAGCGCTTCCAGCACCGCTCGCGCGTTATTTAGCGACAGGCCAATTCCCAAGGCCAGCAGACAGGGCAAAAAAAGAATCTCCCGCATCCATGTTCGTGGATGCAGCTCGCGCTGGGCGCAAACATAGAAAACCGCCACCGAGACCGATGCTGCAAGGAAAATCGGAATGTCCACAAGGACTGTGCGCAGCCAGCCGCCCTCGGGCGCTCCCGAGGATGGATGCAAAAGAACACACAGAAGAGCAAGCAACAGGTAAGCGAAGTTCGACATCAAATGGCCGGTGGCCTCAAGCTTGATTGGAAACGGAAGTCGGCTGCGCCAGATTGTGGGTAACAACTTTTTGCACGTCTGGATCGAACCCTTGGTCCAGCGATGCTGCTGGGACTTGAAGCCATTCATATCCACCGGCAGCTCAGCCGGAGTGACGACATCTGCGAGATAGATAAATTTCCAGCCCACGAGCTGGGCGCGATAGCTAAGGTCAAGGTCCTCGCACAACGTGTCAGCCTGCCAGCCTCCACTTTGTTCGATACAGGAACGCCGCCAGAGACCGGCGGTCCCATTGAAATTGAAAAACCGCCCACTGCGGCTGCGTGCCGTTTGCTCCAGCAAAAGATGTCCATCCAAAAAAATCGCCTGCATCCGGGTAAGCAATGAATACCCACGATTCAAATGGCCCCAGCGGGTCTGGATCATCCCGACTTTTGGATCGGTGAAAAAATGGATCGTGCGCCTTAGCAGATCCTTCTCCGGAACAAAATCAGCGTCCAAGATGCAAAGAAATTCGCCCTCGGCAGCCTCGAGTCCTGCCGACAACGCACCGGCCTTGAATCCAGTGCGATCAACCCGATGAATGAGCTGAACATTAAACCCGCGCCGGCGCAGATCCTCTGCGCACGAGGCGGTAATCTTGCGAGTGTCGTCGGTTGAATCGTCGAGCACCTGAATTTCCAGAAGCTCTTGCGGATAATCCAGTTCACTGACGGAACGGAGTAACCGCTCGGCCACATACACCTCGTTGAAGATCGGCAACTGCATCGTCACCTTCGGCAATTGTTCAAAATAACGGGACGGCACCGGCATCCGCTTCCGGTTTTTCAGGTACAGATAAATGATGAAATAGCGATGGACCCCGTAAGCTGAAAGCCCGATAAGCACGCCTAGGTAGCAGAACGTCCAAATAATATGTCCGAGGCTTCCTTGCATGGGAGTTGCTACACCTGCCAATCGTTGAGGCAGTAAGGCCGACATGATGCCGTTTCCCACATCTGCGTCAATTCAAAAATCGTATGTTTGCCTTTGAAAACCCTCGCCGCATTGTGTTGATACACAACAATCTCCTATCGATTTTCGTAATTGCGGTCGCAAACGGTTTGCCAATCTCCTGATCGATCAAAAGAAATTGCTCGCCGAATGAGAGCGCCAGGGTTCGCCAACATTACACCGCGCCGACATTCCCCCTTGCCTGAGGCGGTCGGCGGGTTAACCGTGATATTCCAATTCTTTCCCAAAAGACAGGCATGCAGTTGGGGGATACAACAACGAAACGAAGGCGCAAGCGTTTCGATCGTTTCAAGATCATCTTTCCTATTCTTCTGGCGGGATGGATTCCGTCGATACTGACTCTGATTGTTTCCTATACGATTCTGCGCGACACGCTGGAATCAAGAATCCTGCGCGACCGGCAAACCTTGATCCAATTAGTGGGCCATCTGGTCGGCCACGATCTCAGCCGCAGCAGTGACATCATCAACTACTACCAGACGCTTCCCGAAGTCGCGAAAATTCTCAGCGCGCCGAATCCTGCGCCCGCCGCCCAGCAATGGCTTAACTCCGCCTTCTATTCGCATCCAAATATTGACGGAATGTTCCTCGCTGGACCGGATGGCGCTTTGGTTGCATCGATCCCGACCGCACCCGAGATGATCGGCAAAGACTTTGGGCCCAGTCACTGGCGCGAGCAAGCCGCTGCATCCGACGGACCCGTTGTCTCGCCAGTTCATCCGAGGCTGTCAGACCAACGGCTGGTCACCGATATCGTGGCAGCAGTCCGCGCGCCCGACGGGTCAATTCTCGGCTACGTTGGCGATTCGGTCCTCGTCGAAAGAATTGGTAAGCGTTTGTCCGCGATCGAATTTTCCGATCGCTTCCTTTTCGAGGTGCTCGATCAAAATGGCGCCGCACTTTTCGTCAACGATTTTAAGCCCAATCCCCGTGTGAGTTCACCCGAGGGGAGCGTGTTGATTAATGAGATCCGCCAAAACAAGATCGGACATTTCGAGGAGCATGGGAACCTCTATTCTTTCAGTCCGATCGAGCAGACGGGTTGGGTAGCGGTAGTGCGGCAGCCGAAGAGCCTCGCTTACAAACCGGTTCATGATCTTCTGGGCCGAATGACGGTGCTGGCAGCGTGGTTGGTTGTTCTCACGGCAGTCTTCGCGTGGCTGGGCAGCAGGTTCTATCAGCGCCAGATGGAGTGGACGCAGCGGCTGGAGCGCGAAGTGATCTTCAACGACAAAATGCTGGCGAACATGCCCAGCGGAATCGCTTTTGTCGATCCAGCTTCTCGCCGCTTTCTTCATGCCAACGATGCCTTTGCGCACATGGCCGAGCGTTTTGGAGAACTGCCGGCGGGCCGCGACATAGCGGAAATCGACTGCGATGACGTGAAGATTGCGCCCCCGGGAGCAATTGAGAGAGTGCTTACCTTTGGAGCGCCGTTTCAACTGAATGAATACCCGTTAAAAGATAAGACAGGTATGACGCATTTTTTGAATATTAATCTGCTCCGGCTCCAAGGTGCGCAGGAAACCGTGCAAGGCGTGCTTTATCTCGTGGAAGATAAGACACGCGACGTGACGTTGCGTCAGGAATTGATTGGCGCAAACGCTGCCAAGGACCAATTCCTGGCCCTGTTGTCGCACGAGCTGCGGAGTCCTCTCTCGCCCGTAATCGCCATGGTTGGGGAGCTGGAAGCCGAACTGCCGGATTCCCCCCCTGTCAAAGAAGCGCTTGAGGTGGTCCGCCGAAACGTCGAGCTGGAGGCGCGGCTAATTGACGATTTGCTCGACGTCACTCGGATATCAAAAGGCAAACTGCAATTAAGCTTTGAGACGACTTGCATACACCAAGTCCTGCAGCGCGCTTATGAGATTTGCCGGAAAGAAATCCAGGCAAAGAATCTCGAAGTGGAATTTCAGCTTCGCGCCGTTCATACGCACGTGGAGGGCGATCCGGCGCGCTTGCAACAGGTCTTTTGGAATCTGATCAAAAACAGCGTGAAATTTACCCCCGAAAAGGGCCGAATCACCATCGTGACCGTTAACCCGGCCTCGGATAAGATTGAAGCCCGCATTATCGACACCGGCATCGGCATCGAACAGGAAAAGATCGATAAAATCTTTAACGCATTCGAGCAGGGACAAGCCGAGATCACCCGCCGTTTTGGCGGTCTCGGGCTTGGGCTTGCTATTTCCAAGGCGTTGATCGACGCGCATGACGGTAAAATCCGTGTGCAAAGTTCCGGGAAGGACAAAGGCGCCACTTTTTCAGTGGAGCTAAACACGGTGCTCACCCCAATTGACCGCGACGGAGAAGGCCAAGATCAACAAGTAGATCGGGAACTAGAACCGGTGATTTCAACGCACCGGCGCGTCCTGGTAGTGGACGACCATTATGACACCTGCATCGGAATGAAAAGGATGCTCGAGCGCCGCGGCTACGAAATAACCGTAGCCCATTCCGCTGAACAGGCGTTCGAGAAAGTCCGCAGCGAGGATTTCGATCTGCTCATCAGTGACATCGGATTGCCGGACCGCAGCGGTTATGAATTGATGCGTGAAGTGCGTCTCAATAAAGATTTGCCTGGAATCGCGCTCAGCGGCTTTGGCAGCGAACAAGACATAAACCAGGCGAGAGAGGCAGGCTTCTCCGAGCACCTCACAAAGCCAATTAATTTTGAGCGCCTGGAGAAAACTATCCAAAGTTTGCTCTCGTGAGCCGTGAAGCAGACAATCTTGTCTGCCAGTGTTAGCCGCAGACACAATTGACTGCGCGCGTTCCCTTACTGTCCGTTTTGTACGCCGGCTGCAGTTTTAGGCTTGCTCTCTGCGGCTTCCTTTAATTGCCGTGAAAGCTTCTCGACGCGCTGACGCATGATCTTGCCAGCCTTGAATTTTACTGTCGCCCGCGGGGGAATTACAAAACTGCTGCCGGGCTGATTCGGGTTTCGGCCAACGCGCGGCTTTGTCAGGCGCGGCTGGAAAACGCCAAAATTGCGCAGTTCGACCGGGATGTTGTTCGCCAGGCTGTCAGTGATTTTGTCCAGCGTCCGCTGGACAACGTCAAAGACTTGGTGTTGGACCATGCCGGTTTGGTTGCTGATAGAGACGACAATGTCGCGCTTCGTTAGCTTTGGCATATCTAATTTAGTAATCGTGCCATGTGGCGTTGGCGGTGGCTACTGAAACATAAAAAGATGTGATTTTTAAAGTTGGGTAACGCCTTCGACCCGAAGGCCAAACGTGTGGACCACCTAACACCGAAGCGCGAATGGACGAGTAACGAAATAATGACCAACAATTCAACGCATTAAATCGTTGAAGCCTTACATCGTTTGAATAGCGAATTGTTTTGATGCTTTAACGCTTCGACGACTCACGTGGGCCTGCCCATTCCTCACGTGGAGCCGGTGCTGGATAATAGTCCGGCGCGGTCTCGTGCGCTGTGCGAAAATGTACCTTTGCCACTTCGCGCAAGGCGCCTGGCCCGTTCATTTCTACGAGCTTTCTGGCGGTCTCTTTTACGCTCGGCGAAACCCCGCGGTCTAATCGCAGACCGAGCTCTTTGCTTTTGCGCTCCAGCCAGTTGATGAGCGCTTCGCGCGCGAGAATCGACGCGGCCGCTACCGCAATGTCAGATTCCGCTCTCGGGCGCTGTTCGATGGTGATCTTGCGCCCGTGCTTCAGCAAGGACGCATTGATCACCCGAGCGTCCGCAAACTGGTCCGATAACGACCGCGGGCATTCTGGCTTTCTCGCCAGCAAATTCTCTATCACGCGCGCGTGGCCCCAGCCGAGCAGCCGGTTAAGATTGCCAAATTTCTCATAAAGCTCGTTGTATTTCGCAGGTCCGATCAGAACTGTTTCCACCAGACCCAGCGAACTTTTCCGAATCGCGTCCGCCAGCGCGCGAATCCGTGCATCGGAACTGATTCGCTTGCTGTCCACCACGCCGGCATCGAGAAATTTGCGGGCGATCCCACGATCAACATACGTCCCGGAAATCACCAGCGGACCGAAGAAATCGCCTTTCCCGCTCTCATCCACGCCGAAATGGGGCTCGAACATCTCTGGGGAATGCACTTCCTCATATCCCAGCTTCGCTTCGCCCAGAATTTTCGGCTCCAACTGGAATTGCACGAACTCCTCTAGGTCGCGGCCCTGAACGAGGACCTTTGGCCCCTTTTCGTAAACGGCCACACTCAGCTTGTTTTTCTGCGCGAAGAAAATCGTGTACTCCTTCGGCGAAAATTCAAAACCAAGCTCTTCAAGCAGCGCACGAAGTTTTGTTGCCTGTTCCTTGGTCAGTGGGTGGGTGTAAGAATTCAACGCCCAACGCTCAACGCTCAACACTCAATGTTCAATCATCTTCTGAATTGAGAGTTGGACGTTGGGCGTTGAGCGTTGGACGTTTGCTTTCAAGTCGTGACTTCGCCAAAAAACGCTCGCGCGTTCCGCCGCCCTCTTCTTCAGTGGTTTCGCCGTCATGGCCGCGACCTGCCGTGGCGCCATACGCGCGATCCTTACGCGATCCTCGTCTCCGAATTAATGCTCCAGCAAACTCAGGTCGCCACTGTAATCCCTTATTACGCCGGGTGGCTCCGCCGTTTCCCCGATTTTGCCTCACTGGCTCACGCTTCCGAAAACGACGTGCTCCGGGCGTGGCAAGGCCTCGGCTACTATGCTCGTGCGCGAAATCTTCACGCCACCGCAAGGGCCGTCATGGATCGACACCTCGCCCGCTTCCCGCGATCAGTCGAGCAAATGCAGCAACTTCCAGGAATCGGAAAATATACTGCACACGCCGTCGCCAGCTTCGCCTTCAATCAATCAGTCCCGATCGTCGAAGCTAACACTGCCCGCGTTTTGACACGATTATTCGATTTCCGCGAATCCATCGATTCTGGTCCGGGCCGGCAAACGCTTTGGCAATTTGCGGCGATGCTTGTTCCAAAATCCAACGCCTCGATTTTCAACTCCGCACTCATCGATCTCGGCGCGCTTGTCTGTGTTGCGCGCCAACCCAAATGCGGTATTTGTCCCGTGAAGAAATTCTGCCGCGCGAAAAAGCCGCAAATTCTGCCGGTCAGGAAATCCCGTTCGCACACAAAGCGACTCGTCGAAAAGCACGCGTTTGTGGTGCGTTGCGGCACGATTCTGCTCGAACAATCATCTACACGCTGGCGCGGCATGTGGATCCTGCCGCCGCTCGAAAGAAGCGCGTCTGGCCAGCCGCTGCACGTATCGACATTTCCATTCACGGATCACCGGGTCACCCTAGTTGTATATGGTCGCCCAGCGCCGAAGCGAACCACGCCGGAGCAGCGTTGGTTTAAATGCATCGACCATGTCGCAATGCCTTCACCCCATCGCCGCGCAGCGCAGGCTCTCTTTACCGATCAGATTTGGTGTGATTGTCAATCTCCTTAGCGCAAAAAAAGCAGTAGCATCACGGCA
>WNFJ01694597.1_pt1 | contig 14952 bp, 13 predicted proteins | sample 5400461 | NCBI WGS metagenome assembly WNFJ01 (sample SAMN13153349, study PRJNA577476) | soil metagenome | isolation source: 115 cm saprolite on Douglas fir-dominated hillslope | place: USA:California | collected 2013-09-17 | reverse complement strand
GCCGCTTCACCGCCTTCGAGAGCAGCGCAACCGGCCAGCGACCTGGCCTCCACGAACTTCTTAATCAGGTCCAGCGAGGAACGATAATCCCAGCGCAGCTCCTCTCTCCAACGCTGAGCTTCCTCAGCCAGCAGGGGCTCGATTTGACGCGAACTCAGTTGGCGTAAGTCCACGATGGTCATGAGACTCGATCCCTAGAAGCGGAACCTCAATACTGATGGCCTTATGATAGCGCCGCCGGGAGCTTGCGTCGCTGAAAACTGCTTATTGCGACACGCGCCGGTTTATGAAGCATATTGTAGCCAGTTCGCTGTGTTAACATGCGCCAGCCCGAAGTTTAAAGGCGGACATGGCTCTACTTTCGGAATTTCGTTACCCAACGCAGTGGTACTCCAAATCGATTGCGGCACTTCTGGCGCTAACTTTCTTTACTTTTGTAGCGGCGGCGATCATATCGGGATTTGTGGTTTACAACATCGTTACGCTCCGGAGCGGCAGCCAACCTATCGATTTGGCGACTTTTCCAGGCCATCCGGAGGAGATTTCCTATTCCGTCGAGGGCCTGGGCAAGCGTGACGGCTGGTTTTTTCCTGGCCTGAAGTCAGCGCCGTCAATTCTCTTGTGTCCCGGCTATGGCGAGGGCCGCGAGGAGTTGTTGCCTTTGGCAACTGCACTTCAGGAGCAAGGTTACAACGTCGGTCTGATTCAATTTACCGGGCAGAGCGCCAAAAGAATCGGAACGACGCTGGGATATGGTGAAGTTCAGGAATTGCGCGCAGCGCTTTCCGTCCTGGCTCAACGTACGGACGTGGATAAATCCCGGTTCGGTTTGTGGGGCACCGACATGGGCAGTTATGCCGCACTCTCCCTGGCCGAGTCCGATCCTCGCGTTCGAGGGATTGCCGTCGAGTCGGTATACGATCGACCGGAAGAGATGCTGCGCATCCTGGTGAACCGCTATGGCATTGGTTCGTTACCGCTTTTGCCAAGTTTTGCGGAGAAAGCGTTCGATTGGCTGAACTACCAGGATGCTGGGATACCCCCGCTATCGCAACGGCTTTCGCGAGTGGCCGGAGTGCCAAAGCTATTCATCCAGGCGTCCGACAATCCTGATCTGGCCAAGACCACGGCCCGGCTTTTCCTCTCGGCTCCTGAGCCAAAAGAGCAGGTCACGATAGTCCGAGGCAACTACGCCGGGATGCTGGATGAGGAGAAGCGCACCTACGAAAATCGTATTGCCAGTTTCTTTCTCTCAAATATGCCGAGATAGGTCGTGGGAAGCGAAGGCTGGGCGAGGAGTCGGACGTTACAGGCCCGTGATCCGCGGATCACCACGGCGGAATCGTTGTCAGATGCGTTGATCGATGAGCCTTCGCGGCTGGCGTACGAGCCGCGGCGTCGCGCATAATGGCGCCTCATGCGAGAGCGTCTCGAGTATGCTTCCGCCTGGATTCTGCTCAAATTCCTAGGGTGTGTACCTCGGACGGTGGCACGTGGCATCGGCGTGCTAGTGGCCAATTGTCTTTTCTCTATTCGTCCGCCGCTTCAGAGAGCCGCAGAATTCAACTTGCGGCTGGCGTTCCCCGAGTTGCCGGAAGGCGCGCGCCGGGAGATTTTGAAGCGCATGGTGCGCAACCTGGGCTGGATGGCCGCCGAATTCGCGCACTTGCCGCGCTATACGCGCGACAACATTGAACAAGCGATCATTCTCGACGGATTCGAAAATTTCACTGCTGCGGAACGGGTCGGCAAAGGCGTTCTCTTCCTGACCGGACACATGGGAGCTTGGGAGTTGGGGCCATTTGCGCACGCGCTTTGGAGCCAACCGATTCATTTCTTCGTGCGGCCGATTGACAATCCGCGCGTCGACGCGTTGGTGAACCGATATCGTTGCGCTTCCGGGAACCGGCCCATTAAAAAGAACGAATCTGCCCGGTCGGCGCTTCGAATTCTTCATGACGGAGGGGTCATCGGAGTTCTGTCCGACCAGAACACGGTGCCCGCAGAAGCGGTTTTCGCGGATTTCTTTGGCATTCCCGCCGCGACGAGCAGCGGAATAGCACGCCTAGCTCGAAGAACCGGCGCCGCCGTGGTTCCTGCGTATAGCTATTGGGATCCGCAAATACGCAAGTACCGCTTACGCTATGAGCCGGCGCTCGCGCTCACCCCCAGCGACGACGAGCAAAGTGATATCCGTAATTATTCAGCGCGTTTCAATCAAGTGATCGAGGACTATGTGCGGCGGTTTCCGGACCAGTGGCTTTGGGTACATCGACGCTGGAAAACGCGTCCTGCGAATGAAGCCGCGATATATCCGGACGAGCAGCGTGAGTTTGCTAAACCGACGCGAGGCAATTAGTTCTTTGTGCCAAGGAGAGTGGTAATGGCGAAGCGAACAGCCGGAGACCTGGCGGAGTTTTTGGGTTCTCCTCTTCAGGGCGACAGTGCGGTGGTGTTGAAGGGGGTGGCCAGTCCCGAAGCGGCCGACACGGACGATCTGGTTTACCTCGAGTCCAGCCGTCATACAGAACGCGTGATTCGATCGGCAGCGCGTTGCGTAATCACGTCATCTGAACTAATGATCTCCGGCAAGACTCTGATCCTGACGCCGCGACCTAAGCTGGCTTTTGCGCGTGCCGCGGCCTGGCTTGTTCCTCCTGCTCCGATTGCTCACGGAGTGCACGCTACGGCGGTCATATCCCAATCAGCCCGTCTGGGGCGCGGGAGTGCGGTGGGTCCCTTTGCGGTAATCGAGGAAGAAGTTGAAATTGGCGAGGAGACGCAGATCGGGGCTTTTTGTTTTCTCGGCCGAGGAGTCTGGCTTGGCAGAGGCTGCCGGCTGTATCCCCGCGTAACGCTTTACGCAGCGGTCAAGATTGGTAATAACGTGATCGTGCATTCGGGAGCCGTTCTGGGGTGCGATGGATTTGGTTATGTGACCGATCAGGGCAAGCATTGGAAATTTCCGCAAGCCGGCGCCCTGGAGATCGGCGACGATGTTGAATTAGGCGCTAATACCACCATTGCCCGCGGTTCGCTGGAAACCACCCGCCTGGCCTCACAAGTGAAACTGGATAATCTCGTGCATCTGGCACACAACGTTCAGGTCGGCGAGCGAACGCTGGTGGCGGCCCAGACCGGAGTTGCGGGATCCTCCGTGATCGAGAGCGATGTAATGGTCGGAGGTCAGGTGGGTATTGCGGATCACTGCCGGTTGGAAGCAGGTTGTGTCGCCGGCGCTCAGGCAGGCATTCCGAGCGGGAAAATCGTTCGCCGGGGACAGACCGTCTGGGGCACGCCAGCGCGCCCGATCGAGCGGTTCAAAGAACAGTATGGCTGGTTTGCACGTTTGCCCGAGTTGGCGGAGCGTGTGCGCCAGTTAGAGGAGAAGAAACGAGAGGGGTGAAGGGACGTCATGTTTTAAGAATTGCAGGTGAGAGAATCGCGAAGGTATCTTCATTGTTGACCGGAAACTTAATAGTGCCTGATAATGTGATTTGTTGGGGGTGTCAGGTCAGGGGGACGGATGTGTTGCCTGCCATCCGTAACAATAGTGCCCAATCGTATCCAGAGAAGTTCGGAGCCCTGCACCCCACAGGCTGACGGAAACTGCTAAGTAGTTTTTATTACAGCCATTTGGCTGAAGAGTGCATCTGAGGGGGGAATGGCGTCCAGCACCAGATTCGGCGTTGAGGCCGCCACGGGCCAGCCGCAGATTGCGACTGGCGCTTTTACTGACGAGCTCACCGAAGCGATCGGCCGGGGCGTGAAGCACTTGCTTTCCCTGCAGGCAGGGGAGGGCTATTGGGTTGGCGAACTCGAAGCCGACACGACTCTGGAATCAGACTATATCTTTTATCTGCACATATTGGATAAAGCTGATCCACAACGAGTGGGCAAGCTCGCCAATTACATTCGCCAGCGCCAATTGCCTGACGGCGGATGGAACATTTATTTCGGTGGTCCCTCTGAGCTCAATGCCACCGTCAAGGCGTATTTTGCCCTCAAACTCGCTGGCGACCGTCCGGATCAAGCGCACATGGAGCGTGCTCGTGCGCGTGTGTTGCAATTGGGCGGACTGGAATCAACGAACTCTTACACACGCTTTTATCTCGCGTTGGTGGGGGCTGTCGTTTGGGAAATGGTGCCGGCAATTCCGCCCGAGTTGATGCTGCTGCCGTCCTGGTTTGCGATAAACATCTACGAAATGTCGTCGTGGACGCGGGGAATCGTTATTCCCCTGGCTATTCTTTACGCTCACAAGCCCGACTGGAAGTTGAGCGAGCCCGTGCGTGTGGACGAACTCTTCCGCGATTCCAGGTCCCAGGCTGCTGCATTTGCCTGGGGCGATCGTTTTTTTTCCTGGCGGAATTTTTTTCTGGCGCTCGATCGCGCCTTGAAACTTTACGAGCGTGTGCCCTGGAAGCCGCTGCGGCAACGGGCATTGCGCCAGGCACAAAGCTGGTTGCTCGAGCACCTAGAGCGCAGCGATGGATTGGGCACCATTTATCCCGCGATGATGAACGCGGTCTTTGCGCTAGTAGCGTTGGGATATTCGCCCGACGACCCTTTGACGGCGCGAGAGATTGGCCAGCTTGCGCGCTATGAAATTGAAGATGCAGAGACCATGCGTTTGCAGCCGTGTATCTCGCCAGTTTGGGATACGGCGATTGCCATGGTTGCTCTGGAAGAAGCCGGGCTGCCGGCTGATCACCCTGCGCTGATTCGCGCTGCGGAATGGCTGCTCAAGAATCAGGTTCTTGGTTCAGGCGATTGGCAAGTGAAGAATCGGAAAGCGCGCCCCGGGGGTTGGGTTTTTGAGTTTCGCAATGATTTCTATCCTGATGTCGACGACACCGCGTTTGTACTCATGGCTCTGCAACGCGTCGATTATCCAGACCGCCGGCGGCTTACCGCAGCCGCCCGCGTCGGCGTACATTGGCTGCTCTCGATGCAAAACGGTGACGGCGGATGGGGAGCTTTTGATCACAACAACGATCGGCAGCTGCTCACGGAAATTCCGTTCGCGGATCACAACGCGATGATCGATCCGTCATCGGCGGATGTGACCGCGCGAGTGCTCGAGTGTCTCGGAAGGAATGGCTGGTCGGCCACCCATCCGGCGGTGAAACGGGGTGTGGCTTATTTGACGCGTGAACAATCGCCGGATGGCCCTTGGTACGGACGGTGGGGCGTCAATTACGTCTATGGCACGAGCGGCGTTTTGCGCGCGCTTGAAACGATTGCCCTGAGCGCCCGAGATTACTGCCAACGGGCGGTGGCGTGGCTTCGCGCAGTACAGAATGAGGACGGCGGCTTTGGCGAATCGATCGCTTCGTACTACGATCCTAAATTGAAAGGGAAGGGAATCAGCACGCCATCTCAAACCGCCTGGGGCTTGATCGGCCTGTTGGCCGCGTCCGACCCGGACGATCCCGCTGTGAGTCAGGCGGTGCGGCATCTGCTCGAACAGCAGAATGCCGATGGCTCCTGGGACGAACAGCAGTTCACGGGAACCGGCTTTCCGGGCGTTTTTTATTTGAAATATCACCTTTATCGGAATTATTTCCCGCTGTACGCACTTTCGCGGTACCGCAATCTGCAGCAAGACGTGAAAGAGTTTCACGCTTTCGAGATTCGTCCGGAGAAGGAAGATCTCCGCGGCGCAAAAAGAGGTAATGGATGAGATACCCGCTCAAGATGACCGCGAATCTGGCGCGATACATTGCCAGTAAGCGCCTGCACGGAACCGCTAAATTTCCCATGGTGTTGATGCTCGAACCGCTGCATGCCTGCAACCTGACCTGCACGGGTTGCGGCCGCATCCGCGAATACAAGTCCACGATCAACGAGATGCTGAGCGTCGATCAGTGCCTCGCGGCGGTTGACGATTGCGGCGCGCCGGTCGTCTCGATTTGTGGCGGCGAACCGATGATCTACCCGGAGATCGGAAAGCTGGCCGGTGAGATTCTGGATCGCGGAAAGCACATTATTCTTTGCACCAATGGCATGTTCATCCGCAAGCATCTGCATGAGTTCCGCCCAACGACCAGTTTTTTTTGGAACGTGCACCTGGACGGCATGGAGCGCACGCACGATCTTTGTGTCGAGCGCGACGGTGTTTTTCGGGAAGCCGTTGAAGGCATCAAAGCGGCGAAAGCGGCGGGCTTCCTGGTCTGTTCGAATACCACCATTTATAAAGAGACCGATCTTGATGAGATTGCTGAGCTCTACGAGTACTTGGACACTTTGGGAGTCGACGGCTACATGCTCTCGCCGGCTTACAACTACGCGGCCGTCATGACCAAAGACATCTTTATGTCGCGCGAAGATGTGCGCGACAAGTTCCGCAAGGCGCTGGCGCTGCTCGACAAGTACAATCTTATGGTTTCGCCGATTTATCTCGATTTCCTGCGAGGCGAGCGCGAGCTCGACTGCACCGCGTGGGGCACGCCAACCTTCAATCCGCGCGGATGGAAGGGGCCCTGCTATCTGATCACCGACAATCACTACGGTTCGTACAGGGAATTGATTGAGAAGACACCCTGGGAGAAATACGGCCCCGGAAATGATCCTCGCTGCGCGGATTGCATGATGCACGTCGGATTTGAGCCGTCGCCCATCCTGGGCGCAAAACGACAATTGGGTGACACCTGGAAAATGTTGAAATGGCAGTTCTCCGGCCGCATGGGCGGAAACCGGAAAGGTGTGAATCGCATGAGCGGCGATGGCTTTGGCGACGGGCACGGAACGCCGATGCCGCCACCACAGGACCTGGTTTCGTCGGATGGAAGATTGCGCGTGTTATGACGACGTTGGTCACTGGCGCGAGCGGATTTCTGGGCAGCCATGTGGCGCGGCTGCTGGCGGAACGCGGCGAACGAGTTCGCGTGCTGCTGCGGCCGTCGAGCCAGACGAGACTGCTTGAAGGTCTGGCTGTGGAGCGCGTTTCTGGCGACCTGCGCGATTCCGCCTCGCTGGACAAAGCGCTGGCCGGCGTGTCCACGGTTTACCATGTGGCCGCGGATTATCGTTTGTGGGCGCGAGACCCGCAGGAAATTTATGAATCAAACGTCCGCGGTACGCGAAACCTACTCAATGCCGCCAAGCGAGCCAACGTAGAAAAGTTTATTTATACCAGCACCGTAGGAACTGTGGCTGTACCGCGCGGACGGGCAGTACCGGACGAGAACACGGTCACTTCGATCGATGAGATGATCGGAGCCTACAAGCGTTCGAAATGGCTGGCGGAGCAGGAGGCGCGGCAGGCGGCTGCGGCGGGACTGCCGGTGGTCATTGTGAACCCGACCACGCCGGTTGGGCCGGGCGATGCCAAGCCGACGCCAACGGGGCGTATCATCGTTGATTTTTTGAATGGCCGAATGCCCGCCTACGTGGATACAGGGTTGAATTTTGTGGCGGTGGAAGACGCGGCTGCGGGCCATCTCCTGGCGGCCGAGCGCGGGCGCATCGGCGAGCGTTACATTCTAGGTGGTGAGAACCTCACGTTGAAACAGGCTCTGGAGATTCTTTCGCAAGTATCAGGCCGGCCCGCGCCGCGCGTGCGGGTTCCTCATGTTCTGGCACTTGCTGCAGGCTATGCGGATGCGGCTCTCTCACGGCTGATTGGGCGTGAACCTCAAATTCCGCTCGAGGGAGTGCGCATGGCGCGGCACAGCATGTTCGTGAGCACGGAAAAAGCGCGTGCCGAGTTGGGATTTACGGCTGGGCCTATCGCTGCCGCGTTTGAGCGGGCTGTACGTTGGTATGAAACGAGCCGCTACGTGCGCGCCGTGCGTGGCGCCGACATGGCGGCCGTGCGGGCAGCTTAAGAATTTGGAAAAAGACCCGGGGAAGTTGCAGTACGAGGATGAAGATCCTGGTTACGTTCGCGGTGGCAAGCGAATTCGCGGCGTGGCGCCGGCGGCACGACTTCCGGCAGATCGCGCACGAACCGTTCGCTTTGTATGTTTCGGAGATCGCGGGCAACGCGGTCCGAGGGTTGCTGACAGGCATAGGCACAGGCGCAGCGGCGGAAGCAACGCGCTGGGCGCTTGCGTCACCGGCGGATATTTGCATATCCAGCGGGTTTGCGGGCGCGTTGAACAAGAATTTTGGCGTGGGTGACGTCGTGGCGGGACGCGTGGTGTTGCGAGCGGAGCGGGAACTCGCGGTGGCGAGCGATCATCAGCTTCTCGCGATTGCCCAAGATGCGGGAGCACGACAGGTCGACCGATTGCTCACTTCAGAGCATCTGATCGCGGATGCGGCACAGAAGGTGGCGTTGGCGGGTAAAGCGGATGCGGTGGAGATGGAGAGTTTCGTGATCCTGGCGGAAGCGGCGCGGCACGGGGTGCGCGCGGCGGCGATACGTGCCGTGAGTGATGCGGCAGCGTGCTCCCTTCCTTACGATTTCGATCAAGCCCGTGACGCGCGCGGGCAAATCCGGCTGACCGCTTTGCTGGGCCAAGTGATCCGTCAGCCGCACGGTTTACCGGCGCTGCTGAGCTTCGCGCGCGACTGCAGGTTTGCAGCGCGGCAACTGGCCGATTTTCTCGATCAATATCTTCAGTTACTCAGCGCCCGGCTGGACCTCTCGCAATCGGAGATGGTGGCGGCGACATGAGCGTCGCGCCTAACTTAGTGGCAGGCTCTGAAACCGGCGCTGCACTGCCGCAGAAGATGCGCGCGGGGGTGTATCGCGGCGCGGGGCGTGTGGCCACTGAGTATGTTCCTGTTCCGCAAATCGCGGAAGGTGAAGTCCTGATCCGGGTGGCAGCTTGCGGGATTTGCGGGACGGACCTGAAGAAGATACAGCATGGGTTCATCAGGCCTCCGCAAATATTCGGACACGAGGTCGCCGGCACGGTTGTCGCAGTCGGCAGCGCCGTGCGCCGGTGGAAGGAGGATGACCGCGTCGTCAGTTTCCATCACGTTCCCTGCGGCGCCTGCTTCTATTGTGATCGGCGGCTCTTCTCGCAATGTCCGGCTTATAAGAAAGTGGGACTCACGGCGGGCTTCGAGCCAAACGGGGGAGGCTTCGCGGAGTACGTGCGGGCGATGCCTTGGATCGTGGAACGAGGAATGGTGGAGATTCCGGCGGGAATAAGCTTCGAAGAAGCAACATTCGTCGAGCCCGTGAATACCTGCCTCAAAGCGGTGGAGAAGGCTCGCGTGGAGGCCGGCGAAACCGTAGTGGTTATCGGCCAAGGGCCCATCGGCTTGCTTCTGATGTTGCTTGCACGGCGGGCGGGCGCTCGCGTTTTGACGACGGATCCGATGGCGGAGCGGCGCACAGTGAGCGAGCGCTTGGGTGCGGACGCGGCATTTAATCCTCTTGGTCTTTCGGTTGCGGAAGAAGTCCGGAAGCTTACGGCAGGCCGGGGAGCGGATGTGGTGCTGGTTGCCGTGCCGTTGCCTGCGGCATTGCCGGAGGCGCTGGCGATCGCGCGGCCGGGCGGCCGAGTGCTGCTCTTCGCTCAGAATGATCCGCACATGAAGGTTGAGTTTTCCGCGGCCGACGTTGGAGTGGAAGAGAAAGAGATTCTCGGGAGTTACAGCGCCGCCCTGGATCGTCAGGCGGAGTCGGCAAACCTTATTTTTTCGCGGGCGCTGCCGGTGTCAGCGCTCATCACACATCGGTTTTCTCTCGAGGAATTTGGCGCGGCGTTATCTCTGGCGGCACGGCCGAACAACTCCTTGAAGATACTGGTGATCCCTTAATATGGCCTTCATGGCTCTGAATGGTCTTGATTTGATCTGCCAGGCGGAATCCTAATTCATGGAAACTCTGACACAGCCACTAACTGAAGTTAAATCAAGCGGGCACATGACCGCCGCGGTGCTCTATGGCAGTGAGGATCTGAAGATCGAGAAAATCGATATCCCGACGCTGGCGCCCGACGAAGTATTGGTTCGAGTGAAAGTCGCGCTCACCTGCGGAACTGATCTCAAAGTCTGGAAGCGGGGCTACCATGCGCGGATGATCACCCCGCCGGCGGTTTTTGGACACGAACTCGCGGGCGTGGTGGAGCAGGTCGGCTCGGAGGTCCCTGAAACTCTGCTGGTCGGCTCGCGGGTTATGCCGGCGAATTCCGCGTCTTGCGGCGTCTGCTTTTTTTGCCGCAGGGAGCGCAGCAACCTCTGCGAGGATTTGCTCTTCAATAACGGCGCGTATGCCGAATACATTCGTATCCCCGGCCGTATCGTGCGCAAGAATATGCTGCAGATTCCGCCGCACGTCTCCTATATGGATGCGGCAATGGCTGAGCCGCTGGCGTGCGTTCTGCGAGGCATTTACGAAACCGGCGTGCAGCCCGGCGACACTACCGTGCTGATCGGCTGCGGGCCTATCGGTTTGAAATTTGTTCGCATGCTTTCGAGCCGGGGTGTAAACGTGATTGCGCTGGGCAAACGCCCGAGCCAGGTGAAGGCCGCAGAGCGCATGGGAGCGCGGGCTGCCTTCGACGTAAGCAACCTGGCGGATTGTATCGGCGAGGTGCGCCGGCTTACGGAAGGCGGACGCGGCGCCGATTCGGTGATCGAGGCGGTCGGCTCGCCGCGCACCTGGGATTGGGCCATGCGGATGGTTCGTTGCGGCGGCACGGTAAATCTTTTCGGAGGCTGTCCGCAGGGCACGCGGGTTGAACTCGATCCCACGGCGCTGCACTATTCCGAGATCACCATCAAGTCAACCTTTCATCACACGCCGCGCTTCATTCGGGAGGCGATGGAGGCCATCGCCCGCGGCGAAATCCGCGCCCGCGATTTCGTGAATGCAGAAATCCCCTTGCGTGAGCTTCCCTCGATGTTTCAGCACATGAAGGACCGGAATGGCGAAATGAAAGTCGCGGTAATCCCGTAGGCGGGTGCGCCACGTCTGTTGCATCCACCAAATTCATGCGCTCACCCGAAATCGAGATTGCTGCATCGTTGCCGCCTGCGGGCTGCTCCCTAGCCGAGGCGGAGCGATACACACATTGGCTGGCCACACACCATTACGAGAATTTTCAGGTCGTATCCTGGATGCTGCCCCGGCCCTTGCGCCGGCATTTCTATAACGTTTACGCCTACTGCCGCTGGGCAGATGACCTTGGAGATGAAATAGGCGACGCGAAGCGCGCATTGGAATTGCTGGACTGGTGGGAGAACGAGTTGAGCCTTTGCTATGAAGGCCGGCCCAGCCATCCCGTTTTCGTGGCGCTCGCGCCCACCATCCGTGCATTTGATATTCCAGCGCAGCCGTTTCGTGATCTTTTGACCGCCTTCCGGGACGATCAGACCGTGCATCTCTATCCGACATGGGCCGACGTACTCGGCTATTGCCGCTATTCGGCAAACCCGGTCGGCAGGCTGGTACTTTATCTGTGCGGTTACCGCGATTCGGAACGGCAGCGGCTTTCCGACGCCACGTGCACAGCCTTACAACTCGCCAATTTCTGGCAGGATGTCTCACGAGACTTGGATAAAGGCCGGATTTATATTCCGATCGATGCGCTGCAACGGCACGGACTGGAAGAGAAGGACATCGAAGCGCGGCTTTTTGACGAGCGCTACGCGGCGCTTATGCGCGAGCTAATCGGGCGCACGCGAGAGCTCTTTGCGGAAGGACGGCCGCTGGCAGAGATCGTAGATTCTCGTTTGCGCGTGGATATCGAGCTTTTCAGCCGAGGAGGTCTGGCGGTCCTGGATGCTATCGAATCGATCGGCTACAACACTTTGGCCAAGCGGCCCTCCATCGGTAGGGCTAAGCGCTTACTGCTGCTGGGCCGTGCTTTTGCCGGCCGAGCTCTTCCGACATTCAGTGCCAATAAAGGTTCAGCGATCGCGGAGGGTGGCAGCCGGAGCGTCAGTGTGCCTGTAAAGGCAAAGAGCGAGGCCGCCGCAGTCGAGCATTCTTACGATCACTGCCGGCATGTGGCCCGCAGTGCCGCCAGTAACTTCTATTACGCGTTTTATATGCTGCCGCGGATGAAACGGGACGCCTTGTGCGCCATCTACGCTTTTATGCGGTTAGTTGATGACGTTTCCGATTCGCCGCAGGGTTCGAACGGCAGCGTGAGCGAACGTGCTCTGAAACGAGCGGCACTGAGCCGCTGGCGCGGGCTGCTGGATAAATGCGTCGCTGGTAATACCGACGGACACGCCATTCTCCCCGCGTTCGCCGATGCGATCCAACGTTATCGAATCCCTTCGAGGTATTTTCATGATTTGATCTCCGGCGCGGAGATGGATCTGTTGGAGCCGCAATATGCGACCTTCGCAGCTTTGCAGGAATACTGCTATCGTGTGGCCGGCACGGTCGGGCTCACTTGCGTGCATGTCTTCGGCTTTCAGGATCCGCACGCGCTGGAATTGGCGGAGACCCTAGGGATCGCTTTTCAATTGACGAACATTCTCCGCGATATCCGGCCCGATCTAGGGCTTGGCCGCGTGTATATTCCTGCCGAAGATCTCGCGCGTTTCGGATGCAGCGTGGCGGAGCTGGAACGTGGCGCAGTGACCCCGCCGGTCCGGGAGTTGCTTCGATTCGAAGCGGAGAGAGCGTGGCGATTTTATCGCGAAGGAGTTCGGCTCATTGGCAAGGTTGATGCGGATAGCGGAGCGGCCTTGTGGGCGCTGGCCCGTATCTACAGCAGCTTACTGGCGCGTATCGAGGAGCGCGATTTCGATGTGTTCTCCGAACGCGTGCGGCTAAGCAGCGCGGAAAAGGCCCGCATCCTCTTGCGTGCCCGTGTGGGCTGGTGGTCGGAGGCGAATGTCCTCGAAGAGCGTGATCGTGATCGGCGCCGGGCTGGCGGGGCTTTCGTCGGGCGTCGCGCTAGCTGAAGCCGGATTGCGGGTGAAGTTGCTCGAGCAGCGTCCTTTTTTGGGTGGGCGAGCGTCCTCGTATAGCCTGCCGGATGGCGAGGAGATCGATAACTGTCAGCACGTCACGCTGGGTTGCTGCACGAATCTGGATGATTTCTATCGGCGCGTCGGCGCGCTCCAGAAAATCGCCCGTTATGGGCGGCTCGTTTTCGTGGATCCGGCTAGCCGCCGTGCAGTGATGGAGGCTTCAGCCCTCCCGCCGCCATTTCACCTTGCCCCATCGCTGGCGTTTTATCCCTCGCTGAGTTGGGCGGAAAAGCGAGGTATCGCCGAAGTTATGCTATCGATTGCGCGGCGCGGCGGGCGCAACGGCGAAGGTGATGCCGCGGGATGCAGCATGCTGGATTGGCTGCGAGCCCAGAAGCAAAGTGAAGGGGCGATTTCGAGGTTCTGGGGAGTCGTGCTGGTCAGTGCGCTGAACGAGGAGCTTGCGCGCACGGAGGCGCGCTACGGCCTGGATGTTTTCTGGAAGGCCTTCCTTTCCACGCGCTCGGGATATGTCGTCGGAATTCCGCGCGTCCCACTGGGAGAGCTTTATGAAGGGTGCCGCGCGACTATCGAGCAGCGGGGTGGGGAGGTGCTATGCCGGGCGGCAGTGCGGGGTTTTATGGAGAATGACGGCAGGATCGCGGGCGTGGGGATGGACGGCGGGCGCCAGCACAACGCCGATTTCTACGTGCTCGCCGTACCGCATGAGGCGGCGTTCAAGCTCATACCAGAGGAGATCGTGGCGAGTGAACCGGTTTTCCGCCAGATTCGAAACCTGCAGACATCACCGATTACGAGCGTTCATTTCTGGTTCGACCGAGACGTAATGGCAGAGCCGTTCCTGACGCTGTTGGACCGAACGACGCAGTGGATTTTCAATAAATCGCGTTTGACGGAAGGCCCAGGGCAAGGACGTTACCTGCAATCGGTGATCAGCGCCTCCTACGGGCTGGTCGAGCGCTCACGTCAGGAGATCGTGAAATTGTGTCTCGGTGAATTGCAGGAAGTACTACCCGAATCGCGGGAAGCGCGGCTGCTGAAGGCTACGGTCGTGAAGGAGATGGCCGCGACGTTTTCCCCGCAGCCCGGCGCGGACCGCTGGCGCCCCTCGCAGCGTACTCCGCTGCCCAACTTGTTTCTGGCCGGAGATTGGACGGCAACAGGATGGCCTGCGACAATGGAGGGCGCCGTCCGCAGCGGGTATCTGGCGGCGGAAGCCATACTCTCCGACTGCGGTGAACCGAAGAGCTTGCTGAAGCCAGACTTGCCGGCCGAGGGCTTGGCAGGCTATCGGGCACGTAACGGCGCTTGGAGCGTTTTCCACAGCTGAATTCGAGCCGGACGCTTTCTGAAACCGGACAGCTCTTTTGCACATCTAACCGGTGAAGCCAGTGGCGATCGCTATCGCCCACTTCCTGCCGCCTGTCCTTTCGTTGAGACGGCACTCGTTCGAGGCTGTAACGGACTTTCTCCAACCAAGGATTGCAAGATACCAGGACTGCTTGAGCAACGTGTGTCCGGTTTTTTAATTGCGGACTAGTATTGCGGGTTATCATCAGAACATCCCAAGGAGGTAACTATTGGAGCGGAAGTATAGCCATAGGGGCTACATGGAGTCCGATGCCCCGAAAAAGAAAGAAAAACGCCCACCAGAAAATCGCGCGCGCCAGGAGCAGATCGGGCCGCGGACTCCACGAATGGTGGGCACGATCACGCGGGCGCGGTGCTCCAATTGCGGTGCCGTGCTGCAAGCCGGGTTCGATCCGAAGGGAACTTGCCCGCGCTGTGGCTTCGAGCTTCATTGCTGCAAGCAGTGTGCGTACTTCGATACCGCCGCGCAGTTTGAGTGCACGCGTCCGATAGCGGAGCGCATTGCCAAGAAAGATGCTCGAAACGATTGCACCTTCTACTCGTTCCGCACAACAATCGAGAAGGATACCGCTCCTACCGCGGTAAGCGTTTCTCCGGCGCCGGCGTCTCGCGGCTTTACCTCCATTCGGCCGAACGATGCCCGCAAGGCGTTTGACGACCTGTTCAAGAAATAGCTCGCCATCCTCCGTGCAGTGCTCGCCAGACTGACAGCGCTATTTGTCT
>WNFJ01114823.1_pt5 | contig 14955 bp, 21 predicted proteins | sample 5400461 | NCBI WGS metagenome assembly WNFJ01 (sample SAMN13153349, study PRJNA577476) | soil metagenome | isolation source: 115 cm saprolite on Douglas fir-dominated hillslope | place: USA:California | collected 2013-09-17 | reverse complement strand
ATCGCCCGCATGAAGCGTGCTCTGGAGGCAATGGTTATTGAGGGAATTAAGACAACGATCTCTTTGCACCTGAAGATCATGGATGATCCACGATTTCGCGCCGGTGACATCTCGACCGGTTTCATGGACTACTTTCTGGCCCGGAATGGCCGCAAAAATGGCGGGGAAGCTGCAGCCGGTGGGCGGCGGGCCTGAGCGGTTGCCGAATACCTTTCGGTTGCCTATAATGTTTGACTTTTCTATGGCGACTACACTCGTCTGAGGGGATAAGGCAGATGTCACATGCAATTATCAAAGCGGGCGGAAAACAGTTCCTGGTGGAGGAAGGCCAAAGGCTTCGCGTGCCTTCACTGTCAGCAGACGCAGGCACTTCAGTTGAGTTCGAAGCTTTGCTGACTTCAGGTAAGGAAACCAGGCTCACGAGCTCTTCTTCAGAGAGCGTAAAGATCTCTGCTACCGTAGTTGATCACGGTCGCGATCATAAGATAGTGGTGTTTAAGAAGAAGCGCCGGAAGCAGTACAAGCGAACCCGCGGCCACCGTCAGGGTTTTACGACTGTAAAGATAGATTCGATTGGTTAGGAGGAAGGGATTTTTGATTTGCGATTTTTGATTTGCGATCTCGTGCGAGCGCCAGGCGCCGATATCTATCCAATCTAAAATCTAAAATCTAAAATCTAAAATCCAGTATGGCACACAAAAAAGGAGTAGGTTCATCTCGAAATGGACGCGACTCGCAGTCTCAAAGGTTAGGCCTGAAGAAATTTGGGGGCGAACGAGTTCTCGGCGGCAACATCATTGCCCGGCAACGAGGTACCAAATGGAAGCCAGGCACCAATGTTGGCCGGGGCAAGGACGACACCCTTTTCGCTCTGATTGACGGCATCGTAAAGTTCGAAGAGAAGGGTCGTGGGGGTAAGTTCGTCAGCGTTTACCCATTGGAGCAAACTGCGGCTTAGAATACATGACCTGGAAAATACGCGACGCCTGAGGCCAAAGCATTACTGCGCGCCGGGCGTCGCTTTCAATTTTTAAATGTTTATCGACCGCGCCAAGATTCACGTACAAGGGGGAGACGGAGGTAACGGCGTTACGGCTTTCCGCCGTGAGAAGTTTGTCCCGCGCGGCGGGCCTTCGGGCGGCGATGGCGGCCGGGGCGGCGATGTTTTTGTCGTTGCTGATTCTTCATTGAACACGCTGCTTCACCTTCGTTACAACCCGCAACACATTGCCGACCGTGGCAGGCACGGTGAAGGATCAAATTGCTCGGGTCATGACGGCGACGACCACACTATTCGGGTTCCGGTGGGAACGCAGATCTTTGACGCCAATAGCGGCGAACTGTTAGTCGACCTGGACCAGGATGGCGCTCGGTGGCTGGCAGCACGGGGTGGCAGGGGTGGTTTTGGAAACTCTCATTTTGCAACTTCAACCAATCGCGCCCCTCGCTATCACCAGACCGGAACCGCAGGCGAAGAACGAGACCTACAACTCGAACTAAAGTTGCTGGCAGACGTTGGTCTTGTTGGTTTTCCGAATGCAGGCAAATCGACCTTTATTTCCACCGTCTCAGCAGCCCGGCCTAAGATAGCGGATTATCCCTTCACGACCCTTGAGCCCCATCTCGGCGTTGTCGATCTGGGAGACTTTCGCAGCTTTGTTATTGCGGATATCCCGGGTTTGATCGAGGGCGCGCATTCGGGAGCAGGCTTGGGCGATCGTTTCCTCAGGCACGTTGAACGCACAAAATTGCTGCTGCATCTGGTGGACGTTTCATCTCTATCTGGTCGTGAGACTGTCCGGGATTACGAGACGGTAAATCGAGAGTTGGCGTCTTACAATCCTGCTTTGGCAGGTCGACCGCAGATAGTAGTGGCTACAAAAACCGATGCGGTGGATGAGCCCGAGCGTTTGGAATCGTTGAGACGTCGAGCGCAGCAGGACGGGCAGCCGTTCTTTGCTATCTCTTCGGTAACAGGCAAGGGTGTTCGCGAGCTCGTGAATGCCGTTGCCGCCAAGCTGGATGAGCTGAAGAGCGTTTCGGAAAACAAGATGGTCACGGTTGAGTTGGCTTTGTAAAGAGGTGAGTGTGAAAAGGCGGGTCGCTCTCTATGGGGGAACATTCGATCCCGTGCATCTAGGTCATCTCGAGGTCGCACGCAAGGTTGCCGAGTTATTTGATATCGAAAAAGTACTTTTTGTTCCGGCTCAGATTGCTCCGCACAAGCTGACACGCGCAGTGACAGCGCCGCTTCATCGTTATGCGATGCTTGTGTTGGCGACTCACAACGACCCCCGAGTCTTTGTCTCCACCTTTGAGCTTGATGCTTTGGATAGGCGTTACACAGTGGATACGATAGCTCATTTTCAATCGAGTTTTGGAGATTCAACCGAGCTGTTCTTTGTTATGGGTGCTGATTCCTGGTCCGAGATCACGACCTGGCATGATTGGGAACGATTGCTGACGATGACAAGACACGTCGTGGTAACTCGGCCCGGCTACGATGTCAGCAACGAACATGTCGGCGCTTTATTAGGAGATCGAATTGTTGATCTGCGGAATGTCGATAACGATGCAGACAAAATCCAGCAGCTTAGCGGAGCGAACGTATTTATTACCGATGTTGTTACGAAGGATATCTCCGCAACTGAGATTCGGCACGTCGCAAAACAAGGCCGCTTTGACGATTTAAGAAACCTGGTACCGCACCCTGTGGCTGAGTACATAAAGAAGTACAGAATTTATAGAGATTCGCATGATGCCTGATTCGACTGTCAAGGAACAATCACTGAATCCGCAGCCCAAAGGACGTCCGCAGACTCAAGTCACGGCTGCCGCGGAGAAACTCGACGAGCGTATTTTGCTGGCTCTTCACGCAGCCAGCGATAAAAAGGCGATAGATCCGGTTGTTCTCGACCTGCGAGAGATTGCGAGCTTTACGGACTATTTCGTGATAACGAATGGCGCGAACGAACGTCAGGTGCAGGCAATTGCTGATGGCGTTAGCGACACGCTGAAGAAGGCTGGCTCGCCCGCGGCGCGCGTGGAAGGCTACAAGACCGCCGAATGGATTCTGCTCGATTACGGTGATTTCATCATTCACGTGTTTGAGCAGAAGGCGCGGAGCTTCTATGACCTTGAAAGGCTTTGGCGAGAATCCAAGCGAGTTGACTTGCCGTCAGAATTTAATGCGGAGAGTGTTATTTCCTTAAGAAGAGAATCGTGATCGAGATATTTGCTCGCTCGGGTGGAATGCACGAGGCTGTTCGGCTCGCGGAAAGAGTAGCTGTAACTGATACGAACGTTCTGGTTACCGGAGAATCGGGAGTGGGAAAGGACGTGCTGGCGTTTTTTATCCATTCAAAATCTCCTCGCTGCGCGCAGCCATTCGTCAAGATCGATTGCGCGACGCTGCCCGGCGATCTACTTGAGGCCGAGCTGTTTGGTTATGAACGAGGCGCTTTTACTGGTGCCAGCGATGCTAAGCCCGGTCGTTTTGAAGCAGCCCATAAAGGCACCCTCGTCCTTGATGAGATTGCCCATCTTTCAAACAATGCTCAGGCGAAGCTGCTGCGGGTGATTGAGTCGCGTGAGTTCGAAAGGCTCGGCGGGCGCCAAACAATCAAGGTTGATGCCCGTTTGATTGCCCTGACCAACGTTGATCTTAGCGATGCAGTTCAGCGCCGCGGGTTTCGGGAAGACCTGTTCTACCGGCTGAACGTGGTTCACATCCAGGTACCCCCACTTCGTGAACGTAAAGAAGATTTTTCTCAACTGATCCAGGCTTTCGTCGAGCAGTACTCCCGCAAACACGGCAGGAAGATTGATGGCATTTCTGCTGATGCACTAGCGGTATTGCACGTCTACGAGTTCCCGGGGAATGCCCGGGAACTTGCTAACATCGTAGAGCGGGGCGTGATTGTGGGAAGCGGAAAAAGGCTTGAGGAGCAGGATTTGCCAGCGAGTGTGCGCGCTTCGGTACGCACGGAACGAAGAAGAGAGAAACCTCAAACTCTGGCACAGCTGGAAGCTGCCTATATTTCGGAGATGCTCGCAGCGACCGGAGGAAACAAGAGCGAATGTGCGCGCATCCTCGGGATTAGCCGCAAGAATCTCTACGAGAAGATCGCTCGCTACAACTTGTGAGGACCACGGGTATCTACCAGGCGAGCTGTCTGCAGTAGTAAGCGTTAGTTGAAAGTTTGATAGCCGCTTTGATCTTGGATGGCTCATGCGTTTGCGAATTATCTGGACCGGGAAGACGCGCGATTCCAGGCTCCGGGCCCTTATCGATGATTACGCTGAGCGGCTTTCGCACTTCGTTCGCTATGAAGTCTCGGAATTGCGGGAACAGAGAAGCGCGAACCGCAAGGCGGGCATCGATAAAGAGTCGAGAGGCATCACAGACGCTCTTCGTCCGGGCGCTCAGACGGTCCTGCTGCACCCAGACGGCGTCGAATGGACATCTCAGCAGTTGGCCGCGCAGGTTCAAGGCTGGGAAAGCAGCGGTATCAAGGAGGTCGCGTTCATCGTTGGTGGCCCCCAGGGTGTCTCGCCTGACGTTGTATCGAGAGTAGACAAGCGGTCGCTCTCGCGTTTGACGCTGACGCATGAAATGGCGCGAGTTTTGTTGTTCGAACAATTATATCGAGCGTACACAATCATCCATGGTTTGCCGTATCAAAAGTAGCTGCGACGAAAGGCAACAGAGGATCGATTTCGATTCAGTATCAAGTAGGGTGGAGGATCAAATAAATAATGGATAAGAGGCGTACGAAAGTTTTCCGCGACAAGTTGTTGGGCCGTCGCGAGGGCCTGGTAGGTCAGGTTCAGGCCGCTGAAATGTACAGTCGCGAGCGCGATGCCGAAGCAACTCAGGATCCCGCTGATATGGCAGCGAACGCTTACACCAAGGAACTCCTGGTCTCAATGTCCGACAATGATCGTCAGCTGCTCAATTTAATCGATGAGGCGCTGGAGCGGATCGAGGCGGGCGGCTACGGCAAATGCGTGCACTGTGGTGAAGCGCTGCCGGATAAAAGGCTCGAAGCGGTTCCCTGGGCGCGCCATTGCGTTCGTTGCCAGGACTTGCACGAGCGTGGACTCCTTAACATAGACGAAGACTAGAACTGCAATCTTTTTGGTGACATAATCGCGGCCTCCCAGACTCGATCGGGGAGGCCGTTGGTTTTTTGTTCCGACAGGTCTCAAGGCATGTTCCTCACCCACACCGCTCGTCTATTCTTCGATGCAGCCGTGACGCTGGCTTATCCTCAAGTGTGCTTGACTTGTGGCTTGAGCGTAGAAGCCCGAGCGTTTGGTGTTGCTTGTGAAAAATGCTGGCGGGCAACCCGAATATTTGCGGAGGATGAAACCGTCTGCTGGAAATGCGGTGTTCCGGCCGGCGGAGTTATTGCGATGGACGGGCGAGAGCAGGTGCGCTGCCGGCGTTGCGACCAACAATCCTTCACGGCCGCGCGTGCCTGCGGAGTGTACGAAGGCGCATTGCGCGAATCCGTGCTCGCGCTCAAACGACAGCCTTATTTGCCGCGAAGGCTGGTAGATCTATTGGCCGAAGCTTCGCAGCGGAAGCCTTTGCAACGGAGCTCCTGTATCGTTCCGGTTCCTCTTCACCCTGAGCGCGAATCTGCAAGAGGTTTTAATCAGGCTTTAGTAATTAGTCGCGCGCTCTCCAAGTCGATTCGGTTGCCGGTTGATGATGTAAGCCTAATGCGCACAGCCCATTCCGAAAGATATCGGGCAGGACTGGATGCCAAAGGACGACAGGATACCGTCGAGAATGCATTCGCAGTGCGTTTTCCCCGCTTTATAGCAGGGGAAAGCATATTACTCGTGGATGATGTTTTCACAACCGGCGCAACTGTCTCCAGCTGCGCCGGGGCCTTGATTGCGGCCGGAGCCGGAGATGTTTTTGTTCTCACCATAGCTCGAACTTCACGGTGATGGCGTCTTCGGGGTTGCTATTATTTTGACACTTTCTTCCACGCTCGCGTAATATCAGCCATAGTATGAATGGTCGCGTCTTAGTGCTGAATACTTCCTTTGAGCCCATTAACGTGTGTACGGAGCGACGGGCGGTAGTCATGATCTTTAAGGGCGTCGCACGCGTCGAAGAGCATAATGGGCATATGCTTCATTCTCAGAAACTGTCGATTCATGCACCTTCCGTAATTCGTTTGACTGAATACATCCATATTCCTTTCGAGCGGCGATCACTCTCTCGTAAGAACATTCTTCTCCGTGATCACTCCACCTGCCAGTATTGTGGTAAGCAATATGCGCCTTCTGAACTCACCCTTGATCATGTGCTACCCCGCTCGCGTGGCGGTGAGTCGGCGTGGGATAATCTGGTAGCCTGTTGCAAGAGATGCAATCATAGAAAAGGAAATCGCACGCCGGAAGAGTCGGGAATGCATCTGCTGCGCAGGCCCCGCGGCTTCTCTCTACATGTCAATAGGCAAATCATGCGGTATCTCGGTCGCGCAGACGAAACGTGGCGGAAATACCTGTTCTACGAGTCGGACAATGGTGAGTAGCTAAACGCGCAGCCCCTGAGAGAAAGGAATTTATGAGTGAATCAATGTTGGCTATCGGAGGACTGGGAACCCCGGAAATTCTGGTAATTGCCGTTGTGATCTTTTTGCTTTTTGGCGCAACCAGACTGCCGCAACTGGCGAAGGCCCTTGGTCAAAGCAAAAAAGCTTTCAAAGAAGGTCTTGACGAAGGCGACCAGGAGCCGCGCAAAGAAGTAAAGAAATAGTTTTCTCCAGAGCTGCAAGACCCACCTGTCAGCCCGCTGAATACCTGAGCTTCGGCCCCGCTGGCTTTTAGTGACTCTGAGCCTTACGGCCAGTAACCAAGCTAGCCTTTACTGAAAGCGCAAATTCTGCTTCATGTCTCTCTACGTTAATGAGTCGTGAGATTTCTTGCGATACCTGCGGCTTTGAAGTCTCAGGAACTGAAGCCAGCCATCCTTGCATAAGAAAATCGGAGACGAGTGGTGAGTTGAGAAACTCTTCGCCCGAAGTGTAGTCAAATTCCTCGACACGGGTCCATGACATGACGGCCTTCAAACCCCAACCTTCGGCCATCTGCTCAACGTCAGAGATTGTCGGAAGCTCGGTGATGAGGTGCTCGACGTCTGATTCCAGATCCAGTAGTCCGCTATCGTGCAAGGCTTCCCAGTAGATCGAGAAAAATTCACCGAAGCTGGAAAACGTTGGCAGGGCGATTCCGACCAGGGCGCCCGGCGCGGCGACTCTGACCATTTCTGCGAAGATGGTAGGAATGCGTTGAGGGGGTGCCAGGGAGGCGTTGCCGATGACCAGATCGAAATGATTGTCAGGCAGTGACGATTGATCCAGCCGTGCGTGTCTGAATCTGGTTTTCTCATTCAAGGCAGTGGCCTTAGCTCGCGCCAGCAGCAAACACTCATTGTTTTCGTCGAGGCAAAGCAGGCTTAGGTTTTCTCCCGCACGTTCTTGCATGGCCATAGCATGTCCGCCGGTTCCGACCCCAAGATAAAGAGCATTTCCTTCTCCGGGAATGTTGAGATGTTCGTCCATCAATTCGGCAAAACGTTCGCCCCAATCCGGGGCGATAAATATCTCGTAAAGAAAAGCCAGTTCCTTGTCTGATTTCCTGGCGACCACCTATGAATCTTCCCCCAGGTTCGATTCTTCAGTTACCCCAACATGGTCGTCTGCCTCGAAGTATTTTCGCCCGCGTAATTGCTCCGGCAAACAGCCCATCTCTTCTTTGGCGGCCGGGTCGTTGTGGACATAACGATACCCTTGTCCATAGCCGATGTGTTTCATCAAAGGCGTAACCGCATTTCTCAAGTGTAAGGGAACGGGCTCGCGAGCGGTTTCCATCGCGTCTCCTACTGCGGCCTGATAGGCATTCTTCACCGCATTGGACTTTGGCGCCCGCGCGAGATAGATAGTAGCCTGAGATAGCGGAAACAACGCCTCGGGTAATCCGATCAATTGGACTATCTCTGCGGCCGCCGCCGCCTGGACCATTGCCTGTGGATCTGCCAGCCCGATGTCTTCTGAAGCAAGGATGCACAGACGTCGCACGATGAATACCGGGTCTGCGCCTCCTTCTATCATCCTCGCCAGCCAATAGAGAGACGCATCCACGTCGGAATTCCGCAGCGACTTGATCAGCGCCGACGCGAGATTGTAGTGCTCCTCACCTCCCTTGTCGTAGGCGTAGTGCGCGCGACCCAGCGCCTCAATCACAGTCTGTTCGGAAACGGCTCTAATCCCGTGTTCGTCTGGCGACGTGGATTCGACAGCGGCTTCCATTGCGGTCAATGCCACCCGTGCATCTCCGCTGGCGGAATGGCCGATTCTTAAGAGTAGTTGGTCCGAAATCGACGCTCGGAGAGCCGCCAATCCGCGCTCCTCGTCATCGAGTGCATGCTGGAGAATACTCTTTACTTCTTCTTCGGACAGTTGATTAAGCACGAGAACGCGGCAGCGCGACAACAGTGCCCCTGTTACCTCGAACGAAGGGTTTTCGGTCGTGGCGCCAATTAGCGTGACAGTGCCGTTTTCGACCGCGTGCAAAAGGGCATCCTGCTGACCTTTGTTGAACCGATGAATCTCATCAATAAAAAGAACGGTGCGGTTGCCGAAGCGCGACTCACTGCGAGCGTCGTGGATCGCTTCGCGAAGATCCTTCACACCTGAAAACACAGCCGACAGAGAAATGAATCGCGCACCGCTTTTCTCCGCGAGGAGACGAGCCAGCGTTGTCTTACCAGTACCAGGCGCGCCCCAGAGAATCAACGAAGGTAGAGTGCCGCCGCCTTCGAGCAGGCGACGAAGGATCCTGCCTTCGCCCACAAGATGGTTCTGACCGACAAATTCAGCTAGCGAGCGCGGTCGCATCCGCTCGGCCAGGGGAGCATTCAATGTAACGCGTTCCGGGACGTTCTCTTCGAAAAGATTTGGTGTATTCTGTCGGACCATGGCTCTGGGATATATGTATAATTATCGCCGAAAAGAATTAAACAAGCGACCGGCAAATGCCCATTAACTAGTGAATCAGTCGGCGATGGGGAAGCTTCCGAGAGATGAGTTTCACTGGCACAGGTATTCAAAATCTTAAACGGAACGAGCCTGCCGGAATGTTCGTATACCTGCTCGAGCGATAAAGCTGGACATTTCGGGTGGGCGCAAAAGAGACGGATGGAGGAACTAGGAAATGAGAGAAGCAAAAGATGTTTTCAGAATTGTGGGCATGATACTCCTCGGGGTCTTCGTTTTCGCGGTTGGCGTACCGTTGGTTTTGAAGCTGGCAGGAATCACCCTGGGCATAGTCGTTGTTCTGATTGGTTTGGCAGTTTTCTTGATCAAACTGGCCGTCGTAATCGCCATCGGTTATCTGATCCTCGTTGGTATTCGCGCTCTACTTCGTTGAATTGGCTGGCGGGCAGTCTGACTGTATTGTGTTCGCGGTCGCCCGCCTGACGACCTCAAAGATTCCATTTCCTTTCGAGCCCCAAACACCTTCCTGACCTTTCAGTGATCTTGACCAATCCCCAAGGTCCGGGTGATTATGACCTGGCAAGATAACCTCACCTTAAGGAAGCTGAAATGACACCGGAACAAAGATTCGACCGCCTGGAGCGAATAGTGAAGTTGATGATCAAGGCTGGTCTGCGCGCGCGACGCCAAACGCGTGAACAAGATCAGAAAATCGGGATTATCATTGACGCGCAGATCAGAAATGAAGAGAGATTCGCTAGAAACGAAGAGAGGTTCGCGAAACTGACGGAATCACAAACTCACACAGATCAACGATTGGATGCTTTGATCGATATTATTCGCGATGGGCGAAACGGAAAGGCCTCCTCGTAAGAATCGCCCGTGACCGGTTTTCAAAACCCTTCATACATTAAAGCGGAAATTGACTACGTCGCCCTCCTGCATGATGTAGTCCTTACCCTCAAGCCGCAGCAATCCCTGTTCTCGCGCCGCCCCATAAGATCCAGTTCGTAACAACTCGTCGTAGTTAACGATCTCTGCACGGATGAATCCGCGCTCGATATCTGAATGAATGACTCCGGCAGCGTTTTGAGCGCGCGTGCCCTGAGGAATCGTCCAGGCGCGCACTTCCTTTTCTCCGGCCGTTAAGAACGACATCAGGCCGAGCAGGTGATAAGCACTCTTGATTAATCGATCCACACCACTCGTGGAAACGCCGAGACTCTTGAGATAGTCGACCCGCTCTTCCAGANNNGGGCCACGAGTTCCGATTCCAGTTGAGCACAGATTACAACGCACTCCGCGGATTCTTGTGCCGCGATTTCCCGAATGGCATTGACCATTGCGCTCTGATCCGGATCGGCAAGCGTTGCCTCGTCGACGTTTGCAGCATAAATTGTCGGCTTCATTGTCAGCAGAAAAAAGTTGCGGGCAACAGAACGTTCATCGTTTGTGAGCTCAACGGTGCGCGCAGATTTACCTTCTTCGAGAGCCAACTGAAGCTTATCCAATACCGCTAACTCGGCCCGCGCAGCTTTGTCTCCGCCTTTGGCATTCTTCTGGGCTTTGTCTCTCCGTCGTTCGGCAGTTGCCAGATCCGCCAGCGCCAGTTCAATTTGAATCGTTTCAATATCGCGTCTGGGGTCTACGGCGCCTTCCACATGAATGACGCCTTCGTCGACAAAGCACCGAACTACCTGGACCACCGTGTCTGTTTCCCGGATGTTCGCCAGGAATTGATTACCCAGGCCCTCACCCTTCGAAGCCCCGCGCACGAGTCCGGCAATATCGAGAAACTCGACCGTCGCCGGCACAATGACTTCCGTTTTTACTAAGCGTGCTAACGGCTCAAGCCGGCCGTCAGGAACTGAGACTACGCCCACATTTGGCTCGATGGTGGCGAAAGGGTAATTTGCCGCCAGCGCGGAAGTTTGCGCCGTCAGCGCATTGAATAACGTCGACTTACCCACATTGGGCAAGCCAACAATGCCTGCTCTTAACATTTCGTGCCTCGGTTACAGAAACTAACCGATCATATTCAATGATGCAAAGAGGGCGAACAGCGAACAGCAAACAGCAAACAGCAAACAGTAAACAGTAAACAGCAGCAGCCAGGAACGGCAGGTGGATATTATTGTTCTTGACCGTTGCTGTTCGCTGTTTGCTGTTTGCTGTTCGCTGTTCGCTGTTGCGCTTGCTCACGTATAATCTACAACGTCTCTACCGTCCGGATTGTCGACCAAGTTAGAAAAGGAACCACCGGGCTGATTTGGCGCCACAGAATCGCCCTTTCGCATACATGATTGCATCGCTCGCGCTCGCGATTGTGGTTATAGCCAGCGGCACAGTTGCGACGTACCTCTACGACGAGAACGCATCTTTGGGAGCGCGACTTTGTGCGGGTGCCTGTCTCGGCCTCACTGCTCTGGGCTTGGTAGGTTTTGTGATTGCGTCGTTTATCGGACTCACGGCGCCAGCCGTTCTTCTGTCCGCAAAACTGACTTCCATCCCCCTCGTCTTACTGGTCAACAAAGATCGCAGAAATCGTTTTAGAGAAGATCTGTCCGACAGCTCGAGAAGTCTTGAGCGACTCATGCTTCATCCGGATTTGATATCTGCCGGCTACGTCATTTTTTATGCCTTGATTGCAATAACGCTCTGGCAGGTTTTTAGTCGAGCGATGATTGTGAGCGCCGAGGGCATCAGTACCGGGTTGCTGAACAATTTTGGCGACCTACCATTTCATCTGAGTGTGATTACCAGTTTCGCCTACGGCAACAACTTTCCGCCTCAGGACCCAACCTATGCAGGCGTCAGATTTACCTATCCCTTTCTGTCAGATTTTGTATGCGCGATGTTTGTTCGTTGTGGAGCGGATCTGCAGCAATCGATGTTCATCGAAAACTTCATACTCGGTCTTGCCTTTGTGGGCCTTTTGCATCGCTGGGCGCTAGTTATGCTCCGGGACCGATTCGCGGCGGTGATTACGCCACTGCTTGTTCTCTTGAACGGCGGCTTTGGATGGGTGCTGTTATTTAGCAAGGCTGATAAGAATACTTCCTCCGTCATTCACGGTTATCCCTGAGACCACCTGGCGTTGGGGCAATGCGATATCTGCACTCCTGGTTCCTCAACGCGGCTTTCTCATGGGATTGCCACTGGCCGTACTTGTTTTTACGCAGTGGTGGCTGGCTACGGCCGACGCAGAGCCGAGGAAAGACGAAAGGAAATCAGGCAACCGTCTAAAATCCAGGAAGAACCCTCGAAAGCGCAAGACCAACCTTCGTGCCCCCGTGTCGCCTGTGGTGGAGGCGACATCAACACATAGGATGGTCGCTGCGGGAGTGGCCGCCGGATTTCTGCCGCTCGTCCATGCTCACAGCTTCGTTGTAGTCATGGGAATGGGCGCTTGTATTGCGTTGCTTCTGCCACGTTGGTATGAATGGGCAGCATTCTTCCTGGTGGCTTCTGTCATTGCAGTCCCACAACTATTGTGGTCCACGTCCCACAGTGCAGTTAAGGCCGCGAGCTTCTTCTCATTGGAATTTGGTTGGGACAGGAATCATGAAAACGCTGTCTGGTTCTGGTTCAAAAACACCGGAATATTCATTCCTTTGATTCTTGTGGCAATACTGTGGAAGGACAAAGTTCGGCTGGTCTCGAAACGCCTTTTGTTGTTCTACTTGCCATTTACGCTGTGTTTCGTGATTCCCAATTCAGTGAAGATGGCGCCGTGGATTTGGGACAACATCAAAGTACTTTTCTATTGGTGGCTGGCTTCGGCGCCATTGGTGGCTCTCGTTCTGGCTCGTCTTTGGCGGCAGGGCCCTGTACGACGATCTATTGCTGTGGTCCTGTTTCTTTGTCTAACCTTAGCCGGCGCGCTTGACGTTGCCGGGATAGCACTGCAGTCGGTGAAATACGGCATCTTTGATTCCGCCGGTATAAGCTTTGCCGAAATGATAAAGGAACAAACGGCGCCGGATTCATTGATAGTTCATGCCCCGGTTCATAACCATCCGGTCTTTCTTAGCGGGAGAAGGTCGTTGATGGGGTATCCCGGTCACATTTGGACGCACGGGTTGGAGTTTGCACAGCGTGAAGCGGAAATCAAAAGAATATATGCTGGAGCGCCCGATGCCGAACAACTAATGCGGAACTACAAGATCGACTATGCCGTGGTTGGCCCGCTTGAAAGATTTACGCTACCGGTGAACGAGCAATTCTTTTTGCGATATCAAAAAGTGGGGGAAGTAGGTGAGTACCGCCTCTACAAAATCACGCAGTAATAAGAGAACTCGATCCGAAGCGACTCTCGGCGACGACCGTGGCCGTGTTCGGGTGATTGAGGAACCGCCGGCTTCCTACAATCTTTCTGACCGCACCTGGCGGATCAGCAGCATTGCAATCTTTTGCCTTGCCGCTTTTCTTCGTCTTTACAATCTCAATCTAGTGCCACTTCACCATGACGAAGGAGTAAACGGAAATTTCTTAGTCCGGCTCGTGCGCGAAGGGGCCTACCAGTATGATCCGGCTAATTACCACGGTCCCACATTGTATTATTTCGCGGCCCTGATTCCCTGGGTGCTTAAGGTCTTGTCCGGCCCCTCCGCAATGGAAACTTACGGACTGAATACCGTAACTATTCGATTGGTGCCGGCATTGTTCGGTTTAGCGACCATCTGGCTGGTGCTCCTGCTCCGTAAACACGTGGGCACAATCGCCGCGCTCGCGGCTGCTTTGCTGCTTGCTATCTCGCCAGGCGCGGTGTATCTGTCTCGATATTTTATCCACGAAACTTTATTTGTTTTCTTTACCCTTGCCACGGTCGTGGCGGCTCTGAGGTTTTACGAGGAACGCAATCCGGTCTACTTAATGCTGGCGACGGTTTCGGTGGCTCTTCTTTTTGCCACGAAAGAGACGGCAATGATTTCTGCCGGAGTGCTGGTCATCGCCCTTGTGTTGACTCATCTTTACCGTCGACTTCACAAGAAGACTACTGGCACAAAGAGATCAAAAAGAAGAAGGCCCAGTGAGACAAAGTACGGGCCGCGGCAATTTGTCGAGGCTTTGGGCGGCCCGATGAGTTTGTCACTTTGGATTATGCTTGCTCTTCTTGTCTTCCTCGCGGTGAACGTTCTCTTTTATTCATCATTCTTCAAGAACTATCCAAAGGGCATCTACGACGCATTAAAGACCTTCGACTTCTGGACAAAAACCGGGAAGGAAGCTCACGTTCATCCGCCGCTGACTTATCTAAAATGGTTGACATGGCAGGAGTCGCCGCTTCTCTTACTGGCTGTCGTCGGCGCCGCCTTTGCCGTGTGGAAACCGAAGAACTCTTTTGCCCTCTTTACTGCGCTGTGGGCCTTCGGGTTACTGGCTGCCTACTCCCTTGTGCCTTACAAGACGCCCTGGCTCACACTGAATTTCATCGTGCCACTTGCAATTGCAGCCGGCTATGCAGTGCAATCGATCTATGAGCTCGACAAGGGGAAGTGGAGACTGCCCGCCGCCCTCATTGTGGCGGCGGTCGCTCTGAGCGGCTATCAAACTATCGATCTGAACTTTTTCAATTACGACAATGATAACGAGTACTACGTTTATGTTTACGCCCACACAAGAAGAGAATTACTTAAAATGGTGAGTGAAATAGATAGAATCGCTCAGCGAACGAATGAGGGTGGACTTACAGGAATAACAATCGTATCGCCAGATTACTGGCCTCTGCCGTGGTATCTGCGCAACTACACCCGGGTCGGATACTACGGCCGAATCACCCCTTCCACCGAACCAATAATCATAGCTTCAGAGAGCCAGCGCGCGGAGATTGAGAAAACTTTCGGTGAGTTGTATCAACAAGTGCCTTCGGGAAAAGAGTCGGGCAGTTTCCCCCTGCGACCGGGTGTGAATCTGCTTCTCTACGTACATCGTG
>WNFJ01039342.1_pt4 | contig 14965 bp, 8 predicted proteins | sample 5400461 | NCBI WGS metagenome assembly WNFJ01 (sample SAMN13153349, study PRJNA577476) | soil metagenome | isolation source: 115 cm saprolite on Douglas fir-dominated hillslope | place: USA:California | collected 2013-09-17 | reverse complement strand
TAGTACCTGCTTGCCCGCCCGGCGCCGTGCCCTCGAACACCAGCACATTCAGCCCCTCGGACGCGGCGTAGACAGCCGCTGCGAGCCCCGCGGGGCCCGCGCCAACGATCACGACATCGTGCACGTCTTGCGGATTGAGCTCCGCGCTCAAGCCCAGGGCCGACGACAAGAACTCTACGGTTGGATTCTTGTGAATGCGACCGTCCCGGCACAGAATCACAGGCACGTCGTTGACGCCGATGTGGAAGCGATCGAGAAGCGCCTGCACGCTCGGGTCGGTCTCGACGTCCTGGTATGTGAAGGGTTGCCCGTTGCGACTCAGGAACTCCCTGATCTGCGTCGTACTGCCGGAATGGCGCGAGCCGAGAAGCACCAGGTCGTTGTTGTCTTGGGCCATGAGCGCCACCCGCCTCAGGATGAAGGCGCGCATAAGGAGCTCGCTGAGCTCCGCGTCGCGTTGCACGAGCCTGCGTAGATCATCCCGCCCGACGACGATGACAGCTCCCTCTTTCGCCACGCGCGCACGCGTCAGGCTTCGCCGGGCCGAGAGCATGTTGATCTCCCCGGTGAACTGGCCCGGGTGATGTACGGTGACCGGCTCCTCGCGATCCCCAATCGGTCGTACGATTTGGATCTCGCCCTCCAGCACGACGTAAAAGCTCGTGTTCTGATCGCCCGCGTCGAAAAGCACGTCTCCGACGCGAACGTCCTGGCGATGTCCGACGCTCGAGATACGCCGGACCTGCTCCGGCGTGAGGAGGGGAAACATCTGGGCTGCGCGCTCAGTCATTGATGTCTCTTAGCCGAGATCGTCGGGCGCCACCTCTCACTTCCTCTTCGCATCGAGCGCGGCGATCTCGTCCTTTCCGGGACCACTCAGTTTCCTCGCTGCGCGAAAAGGTAAGTCACCTCGAAAGCCGGCTGGCCCGGGCTGCGGGCTTGCAAGACGGCGCCGATGCCGACGTGCGTGTACTCCGCCTGCAGCATGTTCGCGCGATGGCCGGGGCTGCCCATGAGGCCCGAGTGGGCCTCTTCGGCGTTCGTTCCGAGCGCGACGTTCTCGCCAAAGCGGACAAGCCCCGTTAGTCGGCCCCGATGAACTCGATCGGCGGGGGTCCCCGTGGTAGGCGACACGTGACCAAAAAAGCCGTGGTCTGCCATATCCTGGCTATGGGCCCGCGCGACGGCGGCCAGTTCGTCGTCGCTTCGGACCGGAGCCACGTGGGCCTCGGCGCGGGCGGCGTTCAGAAGCGCCAGCAAGCGCTCTTCGAGCCTTGCCGCGGTAAGCGCCCCGACCTCGGCCGCGCCGGGCGCTGTATGCCGTGTGGGCGCGGGCTCGTCGATGTCGACGTACACGGGGAAATTCGCAACCACAACGGGCCCGCTCCTGCCGTCCCCGAAAAGCTCGACCCGGTAGACGCCCGGGGAGTAAAGGCGCAGATCCACCGCGAAATCTCGACCGGCATGCTCGAACGTCCGGACGTCTCCCTCCGGCAGCGTAACCGCTAGGCGCGTGCGCTCGAAGCGATCGGCCAGTGCGCCGGCCAGATGCAGCGTTTCGTCGTGAGTCATGTGCTTGGGCACTGGCCGGAGCGTCAGCTCCAGCGATGCCAGAACAATCGCGTAGACCGTCGAGCTTCCGGAGTATCTCCCGAGAATCGCATAGCGCGTCAGCGGCAGATTCGTGGGGAACGTTTCAATCGCCTTCTCGAGGAGTGGGCGCACGGACGCTTCGGTCAGATTGCGGCCTTGCATCATGACAACCGCTGGGGTGGGCCCGACGTGACCCGCGCGACGCGCGACTTCATCGAGTTCGTCGCTCGACAACTGAGTCTGCGCACTTCGACTCGCCGCCCAAGCCGCAACGACAGCGAGGCGGCCGTCCCTCAGTGGCGCTTCGGCGCGCTGCTCGGTCAGCAGGCGAAGAAGCACGCGCTCGATGAGGCGCGTCGACTCGTCACCCACAACGCCGTGCTCGGTCGGGTCCGTCGCGTAGGTCGGATTGCTAGGAGACCCCTCAGCCCGCACCTCCTGCGCTTCGTCGCCAGGTCGCGCAGCGGGCGGAAGAAATTGCGGCTCGCAGCCGAACGCCGAAGCGAGGACAAGGGTTAGAGCGGCCGCGCGCAACTAGGCCAACCGAGTGTAGCCGTGCTCGCTTCGCGCGCTAGGATGCCAGCTGTGCGAAGACGGCTGGCTTGGCTGCTCATGCTGGCCTTCGCGCTTTCAGCCGGGGCTTGCTTCACTCGAAGTGCCTCCCGCCGGGAGAGCCGCGTCGCCGCGTCCGCTGCGAGCGACGACGCGAAGCGCCTGACTATCGTCGCGGAAGCCGGCGCAGAGACGCGCGACGCCGGAGCACGACGTCTGCGGGTGCGACTCCGACCAGATCCCGCATACCTCTCACAGACAGGCGATAGCCCCCGCGAATTGTCCGAACTCATCGAGGCCGCAAGCCACGTGTTGACGGAAGCCGTCGGCGCGCGTCTCGAACTCGAGCACGCGCAGCCCTGGACCCACCAGGTCGACGGCAGCCTCGAGGCGGCCATCAGGGCTCTTCGCGCAGAAGATCCCGGCGGAGGGTGTCGACCTGGTTGTCGGAATGGTGGGTGAGCCGCCAAGACAAACGGAGGCCATTGACGATTGGGGCTCCGCTGCGCTGCTTGGCAAGTACGTCGTCGTGCGGGCAGTTCCCGGCCGGAACGAGCAGGAGGCGGCCAACGCTGCGGCCGAGGATCGGAGCCGGAACGACCGCGACAGCATCGCGCGACTGCACAGGCGCCAGCGCCAGCTCGCGCTGTTCTTGCATCACATTGGCCACTCCTTGGGGGCATTCCACGAGCACGATCGGAATAGCTTCATGAATCCGGTCTACGACAAGACAATGAACGGATTCGCCGCCGGCGCCATTTCGCTCATAGGGGCTGCACTCGATGGGTCCGATCGCGCGGCCATTGCGCGGGCTCAGATTGCGCTTTTGGACCGCGAAGCCCATAGCGAATGGTGGCCCATCGAGCGTGACCGGCAACTGGCTCGCTTGGAGCCGATAGCGGGCCCGCAGCCAGACCGGGACTCCGGGAGCGCGCCCATTTCGCCAGCTGAGGCGATGCCCGGAGTACCTTTCGAGCTGCACGGTGAAGAGCGGTTGCAGTTCCGGCGCGCGCTCGACTTTCTGCGGGCCGGCAACGCCCGTACGGCGTACGAAATCGCCAAGCCGCTATTTCCTCTCTACCCCGATGTCTACGGGGTTGCCGACCTTCGCTGCCAACTTGCTACCATCCGCTGGCTCGAACGAAGCGAGCTCCAGGCCGAGTGTGCCCCGATAACGCGGCTCATGGCCGCCAGGGACGCCGGCCACGCCGAGCATCCCGAGGGAATCCGAGTCGATTGGCAGCCAACTCCCCGCCGGTGCGACGGCGGAAATTGCGGTCGTTAGGCCCGTAGAAACACTTCCAACGCCCCCCCCAACGCGCACACAAACACTAGGGGGCCACGATTCCTGGCGTACCTGACCCAGGAGTCATTCCAATGTCCATACTGGTCGTTGAGCATTCGTTCGGACAGCCGCTCACCGAAGAGGAGCTCAAGGCAGCCTTCGCTCGCCTCGACCCGTGCCTCAAGGCGCGCGGCGCGCGCCGGAAGCGAAGCTACGTGTCTGCCGATCGCCACATGATGATTTGCGAATTCGAGGCGGCGGACGCCGAGGCGTTGCAGGCGTCGCTGCGCGCAGCCGAAACGCCGTTCGGGCGCGTGTGGGCCGCATAAAGCTCTTCAACAAAAACCCAGCCAGGAGGCTTCCCATGACCATCGACGAAGCGAAGCTCACGCGCACAGACGACCTTGTTGATACCGAGTGGCTCGAAAAGCACCTCGAAGATCCCGCGCTGCGGGTGGTCGAGGTGGATGTCAGCCCGGCCGCCTACCGCGAGGGCCATATCCCGGGGGCCGTTCTCTGGAACGTCTACAAAGACCTCAAGGACGCCGACTACAAGCCCCGCGACAGGGAGGCGATCGAGTGCCTCTTCAATGCCTCAGGCATCACCCGCGAATCTGTCGTCGTCTTCTACGGGTACGCGCCGGCGATGGGATTCTGGCTGATGAAGCTTTTCGGCCATCCCGAGGTGCGAATCCTCAACACCAACCGCGCTACGTGGCCGGAGGAAGGTCGCCCCTGGACCGCTGACGTGGTCAAGCCGGCAGAGACCCGATATCGCCTCCCCGGTGAAGACGAGCGACTTCGCGCTCCGCGCACGGTCGTAGAAAAGGCGATTGGACAGAGCGGATGCATCATCGTCGATGTGCGGAGCGAGAGGGAATACCGCGGCGAGTGCTTCTGGCCGTCCGGTGGAATGGAGGAAGGCGGCCGCGCGGGCCATATTCCTTCAGCCGCTCATGTTCCGATCGATGATCTGAAGGACAAGAATGGCGCGTTCCGGCCGCGGGCCGACCTGCGGCGCCATTTCGCGGGCATCGACCTCAGCGACGAGCGCGAGATCATCCCTTACTGCACGATTGGCGGACGGGCGTGTACCGCATGGTTCGTCCTCTCCCAGCTGCTCGGTCGCGAGCGTACCCGCGTCTACGATGGATCCTGGGCGGAGTGGGGCCGGATGTCTTCCTCCCCCGTCGAGTCCAAATAGGCTCGCTTGGACCGAAAGAATCGGACCCGCTAAGAGTTGCCAATGCAGCGGCAGGTGCTGAGTCTGTAGGCGTTCTGCTCGGACTCGAGGAAAGGACCTTTCGACGCCCAAGATGTCGGCGGCTTTGATGGGTCCGCTCACGAAGACCCTGGCGCGCACGCCCGAGCGTGGCACACGGTGGCACACCGAGCCAGCGACAAGGTCGTGGCCTCCCAGAGGCTCCGGCGGGCTGGGCCGCTAGCTGCTTATCCGGCCAACCGCGAGTGCAACACAACGGGTTTCGAAGGCGCAACACCAAGCGTTGCACTCCAACGCCGAGTGTTCTGGTGCCAAGCGCAATATGCAGACCTCCTGCGCTCGCGCACGGCTGGCCCAAAAATCGCAACGCGTGCGTGACCGGTCGGGGGGATCACCAGCGCATCTACGCAAACCTTAAAAAGTAGAGGGTTCCCAAATGAAATCGCGATCGCTTGCGACGCGGCGAAGTGCCTTCGCCGCGATGACGCCACTTCTTTGTCTTGGGCTCAGCACGGGGTTGGCTCTCGCGCTAATCGGTTGCTCCTCGAGCGACACGATCACGCCTAGCCTCACTGGAACGCCGGATTCGGGCCCCGACCAGGGGACGCCGGATTCGCGCCCCGACGCTCCAGCCCCCGACGCTCTGCCTCCGACGCCTTTGCCCGAGGCTGGCCCCGACGTGATGGCAGCGCCGCCGCAATGCGCAGCGCCAGTGTTCGCGCCGGCCGCGGGCACGATCGCGTCTGGAGCGACAGTGAGCATTTCTTCGGCGAATCTGCCTTCCAATGGCTTCATTTTCTTCACGACCAACGACACGCTTCCGACGCACTCGAGCCGAGTCTACAGCGGTCCAGTGCAAGTCACGCAGAGCGAGACCTTTCACGCGATCGCGGGCGGACCAGACTGTTCGGACTCGAATGTTGCAACGGCAGCGTACACCGTAACAATGCCCGAGGCAGGTCCGCCAGACAGCGGGACTCCGCCCACCGTCCCCGACTTCAACCCGAAGGCGTCCGCGCAACCCGATGTCTTTTCGGTAGCGCTAACCTCGAGCCCGGGATCTACCATTTGCTACACGCTCGATCAGGGCGTCCCCACGTGCAGCAATGGCACGTGCGGGGCCGCAACTCTCACGTACAACGGGACGGGCGTCGCAATCAATGAGACCGAGCCCGGGGCGCCGGCAGTCACCCTCACTGCGATTGCTTGTGCGGCGGGGCACTCGTCCACCGCGCCTGTCAGCCAGAAATACACACTGCAGGTGGCCACACCAAGCTTCCAGGCCCCGGCGGCCGGGTCTCTCCCATTTCCGGGTGGGTCGCCCACTCTGTCGACGACGACTCCGGGGGCAACCATCCGCTACACGACCGACGGATCGATGCCGAGCTGCCAGATTGGCGCCCTCATCAGCGCGAGCAGCGGCGTGGTGCCCGTAACGCAAAACGTGTCTTTCCTTGCGATTGCTTGCAAGACGGGATTCGCGCCCTCACAGGTTTCTCCGGTGACGGCGTACGCGGTGCAGCTTGGTGCGCCGGCCTTCAGTCTCACGAATGCCAACCCCATCGCGACCGCGCAGGGTGCGACCGGGATTCCGCTGACGATCACGAATCCAAACGCCATGCCTCCAACGAGCACCGTGTGCTGGTCGAGCGACCCGGCCAAGCCCCCGGCTTGCGCGGCGGCGCCCGGCACCTGCACGACTGGAACCGCGGGTGGGTCGGCGAACCTCACGACCAACGGCCAGAAGTTCCAAGCGGTGGTTTGCGGCGACCATCTGACGCCGTCCACCGTCGTTTCGAGCGGGGCATACGCACTGGCGCTCGACGCGCTCGCGTTTTCCCCGGCATCGGGCTCGACGCCGATTCCTCAGGGCGGCAGCCTTGCGGTGACGGTCTACGACAGCGCGTGCAGTGCGGCAACGGGCGCGAAGAGCGCAGGAACATGCACCGACACGGGCTCGGATCAGCCCTACAGTTTCATTTGCTACACGACCGACGCCACCGTTCCCGAGTGCGGGTGCAAGGCGACGGCCACGTCGAACATGACGAAAGCAAGCGCGAACACTGTCATGGTGAGCATCAGCTCGCCGACGACCATCAAAGCAATTGCCTGTGATGTTTCGCCGTCAGCCTACGCGGCGACCGCAGTTCAGCAGGCCAACTACGGGGCAGCAGCGCAGATGCAGGCCCCGGCATTCGTGCCAGCTGCAACGACGCAAGTCAATGACGTTGCGGTTACGTTCACGAACCAGGATCCGACCGAGAACGCGCTTTTCTGCTGGTCGACGACGATGCCTGGCGCGACGCCCCCCTGCGCTGCGGGCGCGAGCGTGACGTGCACGGCAACGGCCACCGCGCCGGCGATGACTTCCGGCGACTCGGACCATGCCGCACCCGTCACGGTGACCGGCACGACGCTTTATTCGTGGGCGTGCGATGGCGGAGCCACTGGCAAGCCAGCGTCGCCCGTCGTAAGCACGACTTACAAGTTTACGGTCGGCGCGGTGACGCTGAGCCTTGGGGACGGTCAAGCGGCGACCGTCGGTCAGACCATCTCGTTCGCGAGCCCCACGCGAAGCAGCGGCGCGAACGTCGTCTATCACTACACGACCGACGGCACTGGGCCGACCTGCGCGTCACCCCTTAGCTTGACGGGTGCAAACGGAACGGCAGCCGGAAGCGGGTCGACCGCGACCTACACGATCACCGGTCTCGAGGCGGCAATCAAAGTGATCGGCTGCAAGGTCGGCTACAACGACTCCCCCGTTGCGTCGGCGACCTACGCGTTCGTCGCGCAACCGCCCATGCTCGCCTACGGAGCCGGAACGTTCGACGACTATCTCGCAGAAAGCATTTCTGTTTCGGCGAAGGCGGACGACACGGTCACGTGGCTTTGCTACGACCTGGCCAACGGCGCGGTCAAGTGCGGAGCTGCGTTCGACACGTGCCAATCCGGCACGCTCGTCAGCGCCACCGCCGCCGGGTGGGCGGACTGCGCCGCCGCTCCACCGCCTGGAGCGTCCAATGCGCTCGCGGGAAAGTGCCGCACCCTTCTGGTAGCGGCTTCTGGCACACGTCTCAATGCAGTTTCGTGCGCGATGCCAGCTGCCCAAGTGTTCCAATCGACGGAAACGTCGGGTAGCTACACGCTGAGCGTGGATCCCATCGTGTTCATGCCCGCCACCGGCGCCCAGGGACATGCGATCGCCACGGCGACGGTGGGTCTCACCCCCAGTGCGGTGGTTCCGAACGGCAAGGCGTCAGCGCCCGGAACCACCGCCGGTGCCACGATTTGTTACACGGCGGGCAATGCCGCGAAACCCGCCATCCCGGCGACATGCCCAGCCCCGGGCGGCGTCGCGGACGGCTTTGCAACGTGCAGCGCCGCGACGGACGCGGCCGGGACGGCCTTCCCGATCGGCAACGATCTCGGAGTGGCTACGACGTACTACGCCTGGGCATGCAAGACGGGAATGGTACCCAGCGCATTGGCGTCGGTTTCGTACACATTCGGCGCCTACAGCCAACCAGTGACGGAAACCGGCGTCCTCGCCGACTTCACAGACCCGGCAAGCCAAAAGCTGGCCACGAAGGATGCGACGGCGTTCGCCTACGTAAGTTGGGATGCAACGAACCTGTATGTCGGATTCGATACAACCGGCGATACCGTCAATGGCGCGACGTTCGTGCACTTTTACGTCGGCCTATCCGCCAGCGGTACCGCAAACGCGGACGACGTCGCGGTGAAGGACGGGCGGGCTCTGCCCGCTGCGTTGCACGCGCAGTACCATGTATATGGATCCGATGCCACGGCGGGCGGGGTCGATGTTCTCGGCGCCGGCGGTGCCTGGACCGCCAAGGCCGGCACCAGCGTCGGCTACCATCACATCAACGGCAGCGCGTTCTACGAGCTGAGCATCCCGCTCGCGACTTTCGGCGTTACCCCGGTGACCGTCGCGACCGAACTGCACCTGCTGGGAGGGGTTTACAACGCGGGCAGCGGTGCGTCCTACGGCTCTTGGCCATCGGGCAATCCGGACACCGGTGCCTGGACTCAGTACCAGACCCTGCTGCTCGGCGCTGATTTCGCCCCGAACGACCCGAACAATTCCCATTAGCGCGCTTTTCACCCGCGGGGCACGGTGTGGTGGGGGGAGCGCAGCCGCTCCTCCCCCACACCCCCCAGCCGAACTCGGTCACCGAAAAACGACAAGCGTCCCCCCGCGGTCGCCTGAGCGCGGCGTCCGGCGCACATTGACAAGCTGCGGGTGGCGCAGGTCTCCTTGTGAGTCATCCGAACGAGATCCGGACGAAACAGGGGGGGACCAAATGAGCCCGAACACTCTCGGTGGGAAGAGGCGTTCCCAAGCCATCGCGCACGCGCTGATCACTCTTGCCGTCGGCGCGAGCTGCGGCACGCACCGGGCCACCGAGAGCCCGGGCGACCGGGGCTCCACGCAGCACCTCTCGCAGGCCGTCGCCACCAAGTACGACTGGATGCAGTACGGCGGGGACGCGCGCCATACCGACAACAACACGCTCGAGACGCAGATCACCGCGCAGAACGTCAGCGGCCTGACGAAGCTGTTCGGCGTCACCTTGCCGAGCAAGGCCGACAGCTCGGCCGCCGTGCTGGCGAACGTCACGGTCGCGGGCGCGGCGCACGACCTGGTCCTGGTGACCACGACGGCGGGCCACATCCTCGCGCTCGACTCCCAGACCGGCAGCACGCTCTGGTCGCAACAGCACGGCGGCAACGGCCCGACGATGGCGTCGCCCGCCGTCGATCCGTCGCGCAGCTTCGTGTACTCGTACGGCCTGGACGGCAGCGTTCACAAGCACAACGTGAGCGACGGCTCGGAGGTGACCGGAGGCGGCTGGCCAGAGCTGGCCACGCTCAAGCCGAGCGTCGAGAAAGGCGGCGCGTCGCTCGCCATCGCGACCGCCGGCACCACCAGCTACCTTTACGTCGCGAACGGCGGCTACGACGGAGACGCCGGCGACTACCAGGGTCACGTCACCGCGATCAACCTAGCGACCGGGGTGCAGAACGTCTTCAACGCCGACTGCAGCAACCAGACGGTGCACTTCACGTTGTCATCGCCCGACTGCTCGCAGCGGCAGTCGGCGGTGTGGGCGCGCGAAGGGGTGATGTTCGACTCGGACACCGGCAAGATCTACTTCGCCACGGGCAACGGTACGTTCAACCCGAGCGGCAACAACTGGGGCGATACCCTGCTCGCTCTCAGCCCCGACGGAACGGGCGTCAACGGCGGCCCGCTGGATAGCTACACGCCCACCAACTTCCAGACGCTCCAGAACAACGACCTCGACCTCGGCAGCAGCGGGCCGGTCATCCTTCCGGCCACGTCCAAGTATCCGCACCTCGCCGTGCACGTCGGCAAGGACCAGACGATCCGCATCGTCAACCTCGACAACCTGAGCGGCGCGGGCGCGCCCGGCCACGTGGCGGGGGAGATCTCCTCGACGGCGCTCCCGCAGGGCGGCGAGGTGCAGAACTCCACCGCGGTGTGGACCAACGCGGGCGACGGCTCGACCTGGGTCTTCATCGTGAGCCCAGCCAACGGCATCGCGGGCCTCAAGGTGCTCGTCGACGGGAGCGGCAATCCGTCGTTGAGTCCCGTGTGGAAGACCACCGGCAGCGCAGGCTCGCCCCTCGTCGCCGGCGGCGTGCTGTTCTACGCCACGAACAACCAGCTCAACGCGCTGAATCCGACCACCGGAGCGCAGCTCTGGAAGGGCGCACTCCCCGGCGGCATTCACTGGCAGCAGCCGGTGGTCGCCAACGGCGTCGCGTACATCGCCGACGAGAGCGGCGCCTTCACCGCGTTCAGCCTGTCCGGCGAGACCCCGCTCTCGCGTACGGGCTGGGTCGGCACCGCGTCGAACACCGGCGGCGCGGACGTTCCGGCGCACGCGCTCGACGGAAACACGGCGACGCGCTGGAGCACCGGCGCCCTGATGGTCAGCGGGATGTGGTTCCAGGTCGACATGCAGGCCGCCCAGACCTTCAACGAGATCTCGATGGACTCGGCGGGGAGCGCGAACGACTTCGCGCGCGGCTATCAGGTGTTCGTCTCGAGCGACGGCGTCAACTTCGGCAGCGCGGTCGCCACCGGCACGGGGACCTCGGCGCTCATCACGGTGCAGTTCCCGGCGCAGACGGCGCGCTACGTGAAGGTCGTGCAGACGGGCGCGGCGAGCTTCTGGTGGTCGATCGCCGAGTTCAACGTCTACACGTCGAACTCGGGACCGCCGCCGCCGCCTCCCCAGCCCCCGTCGGGACTGACCGCCACCGCCGCGAGCAGCTCGTCGATCAACCTGGCGTGGACCGCGTCGCCGGCGTCGGACGTCACGTACAGCGTCTTCCGGAGCACCAGCTCGACGTTCACGCCCTCGGCCGGCAACCAGGTCGCGGCCGGCATCGCGGGCCTCTCGTACGCGGACACCGGCCTCGCCGCGAGCACGACGTACTACTACGTCGTCGAGGCCGTCAACGCGGGGGGCGCCTCCGGCCCGTCCAACGAGAACAATGCGACGACGCAAGCGGGGTGCGGCTGCACGCAGATCAACGCGGGTGGCCCGGCAGTATCGCCGTTCGTGGCCGACGTGGACTTCACCGCCGGAAGCACCATCAACCACGCCAACACCATCGATCTCAGCGGCGTCACCAACCCGGCCCCGATGGCCGTCTACCAGACGGCGCGCATCGGCAACTTCACCTACACGATCCCGGGGTTCGCCGCGGGGGCGAGCCACACCGTGCGCCTTCACTTCGCGGAGACGTACTTCTCGAGCTCCGGCTCGCGCGTATTCAACGTGAGCATCAACGGCACGCAGGTGCTCGCGAACTTCGACATCTTCGCCGCGACCGCAGCCAAGAACAAGGCGATCGCCGAGGCCTTCAGCGCGAACGCCAACAGCAGCGGGGCGTACGTCATCCAGTTCACCTCCGTCGTAAACAACAGCCTCGTGTCGGGGATCGAGATTCAGTGAGACTCGCTCGGCTGGAGCGGCGAGCGACCCACAGCACGTTGCCCGTCGCGGGGTCCAGCGCTTTAGAGGGGCGAGGAGTCAGGCGGCGGCAGGGAAAGGGATGGGGTAAGGTTTGGGGATGGGCGACCCGGCCAAGAGGCGAGCGACCTACGAGGACCTGCTGGCGGTTCCGAACACGATGATCGCGGAGATCATCAACGGCGTCTTGCACACGCAGGCGAGGCCCGCATCGCCCCACGCGCGGGCAGCGTCGACGCTCGGCGTCGAGCTCGGCGGCCCGTTCGATCGTGGCCGGGGCGGCCCTGGCGGCTGGATTCTGCTGTTCGAGCCGGAGCTCCACCTCCACGGCGACGTCCTCGTACCGGACTATGCGGGCTGGCGTCGGACGCGCATGCCGACGATGCCCGAAGCGGCTGCCTTCGAACTCGCGCCCGACTGGGTCTGCGAGGTTCTCTCGAAAGGCAGCGTTGCGACGGACCGCTCGGAGAAGATGCCGATCTACGCGCGCGAGAAGGTCCCGTTCCTTTGGCTCGTGGATCCCCTCGAGCGACTCCTCGAGGTGTACCGCCTCGAGGGCGGTCGCTGGCTGCAGCTCGGCGCTTGGCACGACGACGCGCTCGTGAAGGCCGAACCCTTCGAGGTGTTCGAGCTCGAGCTCGCGAGTCTCTGGTCGCGCTAGCCCGCGCCCATCCACCTCCGCGGTGTCAGGCGCAGGACGAAACCTCTTTCCGAAACAAGCGACACCGACCGTCACTGTGGGCGTTACTTCCGGCAGATGAAAGTTCCCTCGGCGCCCACCGCGATGAGCCGGTGCGCGCCGATCCGTACATGAACGGCCGGCGAACCCGACTGCCGGCGTAATCGCTATCGGAGGTGGAGCATGTCCAGAGCACATTCAGGGGGCGACTATTCTTTCTTGTGGTCGCCCTTGTTCCGAAGGTTTCGTCCGAGGGTTCCGCTGGGAGCACTAGGTCCAGCTCTGCTCCTGTCAGCGGCGGCAACGCAGCTCAGTTGCGGTGGCCAATATGGGGGTTCCGGCGCTCAGGACGGCGACGGCTATGCGGCGGAGACCGTAAGCTCCGCGACTTCGGCGGCGAAAGACGATGGCGATGACGACGGCGACGACAAGGACGGCGACGGCACGGTCCGCGCGAACAGGGCAACCTATTCGAGCCCCATTGCCCTTTCGACGGAGGGGCGCCTGATCTGGTCGGTGAATCCGGCGGTCGGTACCGTCTCGGTCATTCGCACAGACAAGAACGAGGTCATTGCCAACATCCAGGTCGGAGACGAACCCCAGAACGTCGCCTTGAGCCCCAATGGCAAATTTGCATTCGTGACGAATACGGCGGCGGGCAGCGTCACCGTGATCAGCGTCAAGAACCGGAATCCGGACCACTTCCGGGCCACGCTGGACGAGGCAGCCGGCCACAATGGCCGGATCAAGACGGGCGCGGAGCCGTGGAGCGTGGTGACGTCACCCGACGGGCTTCATGCGTTCGTGGCGAACAGCAGCGAGGACACCATAACCGTCGTCGATGCGAGACACCCGAAAGCCCTCGCGACGATCCATCTCCGAGACAGCGTCTGCAACGATCCGGATCGCGCGCGGCACTTCCAGCCCCGCGGCCTCGCGGTGACCGCCGACAGCAGCAAGCTCTTCGTGACGCGCTTTCTGTCGTACGTCCGCGCGGGAGGCGTGCAGGGCGACGACGACGGCAAGGAAGGCGTGGTCTGCCGGGTCGATGTCCACGCTGGCCGCCGGAGGGCGCATTTCCAGCCGGCCGCTGCGATCCGAATCGGTTCGCAGGTAACAGGATTCAAGGCGGATACCAACGGCGACGGGATTCCGGACGCGGACACGCGGGCCTTCCCCAACCAGATGCAAAGCGTCGTTATTCGTGGCGACCAGGCTTACCTGCCGAACATCGCCGCGTCGCCGACTGGGCCCTTGCACTTCAACGTGGACACCCAGGCCTTCGTCAACGTGATCGACGGCGTAAACGGCCCGACTCAAGCCGACGCGAGCGCCCAAAAGTTCTTGAATTTGAACCTTGGCGCGATCAAACCCGAGCCGGGCAAGAAGACTCTCTTCTTCGCCAATCAATGGGCCATCGCCTTCACCAACGATTCCGGTCCCGGCACGGCGTACGCCGTCTCCGCGGGCAGCGATCTCCTGGTCAAGGTCACGGTAGCCGCCGACGGCAAGCTGGGCTTCACCGCCGGCGCGAACACCACCCGCTATATCGATCTGAACGATCCGGCCAACTCCGCCACCAGCGGGGCGAAGGCAGGCAAGAACCCGCAAGGTATCGTCATCACGAGCGACGGCTCGCGGGCTTACGTCCAGAACTTCGTTTCGCGCAACGTCTCGGTGGTCGACTTGCAGCAGGACGCCGTGGTCGACACCATCCAGACTGCTCCCCTGCCCCCGAGCGGGTCCCAGGCCGAAGTCGTTCTCGTCGGCGCAGAGATGTTCTTCTCGTCGCGGGGTCACTTCGATCGCCCGCCGGGCACCAAGGTCTCCACGGACGAGCGCCTGTCCAAGGCCGGCTGGCAGAACTGCGCGAGCTGCCACTTCAAGGGGCTCACCGACGGCGTCGTCTGGGTCTTCAACACCGGCTCGCGCAAATCGGTGCCGCTGAACGGGACCTTCAATCCTCACGACAAGAATGACCAGAGGCTCCTCAACTACTCGGCCGTCTTCGATGAGGTCGAGGACTTCGAGGCGAACATTCGCAACGTGTCGGGCCCCGGCGCCCTCGCCGCGCCGATTCCGTGCAACGCAGGCGCCAGTACCGGCGTCCTCGACCCGAACCACGGTCTGCTCATCAGCGACACCGGCGACATCAATACCGGGCCCTGCGTGCTCAATGCGTTCGCACTGCCCAACGCAAATCGCCAGCAGGTGACGGTGACCCTACCGGGAAGCCAGACCCACGTGCCAGCCTTGACGGCACTCAAGGAATGGGTCCGTCGTGCCATTCGTACCCCTAAGGGTCCAAAGGTGACCTCTGCAGATGACGTCGAGGACGGTCGAGAGCTCTTCGCGGACGCCGGCTGCGCCACGTGCCACAGCGGAGGCAAGTGGACCATCAGCACGAAGGACTTCATCTCTCCGCCCGCGGCCGCGGAGATTTTCACCGAGCGCACTCCCCCGCCGTTCGTCGACAATCCGGTGCCCAACCAGTACTTGGCCCGTTTCCTCCGCGACATCGGCTCGTTCAACCTCGGGGTCGCCGGGCAGAACAACCCCATCGGCGGCGACATCGGCGCCGCGGAATTCGCCACGGCCCA
>WNFJ01208242.1_pt1 | contig 14967 bp, 12 predicted proteins | sample 5400461 | NCBI WGS metagenome assembly WNFJ01 (sample SAMN13153349, study PRJNA577476) | soil metagenome | isolation source: 115 cm saprolite on Douglas fir-dominated hillslope | place: USA:California | collected 2013-09-17 | reverse complement strand
CCTCCTGAGCCCGGGTCATCAGGAACGCCCGGTGCGCTGACGCCAGCCTTGACGCCGACCAGTGGTTCCCGGTCAGCGCCGAGGCAGGCAAGGCTCGCCAGGAGGCGGCCGCTGCGATCGCCATCTGCTCGGCCTGCCCGGTGCGCGCCCAATGCCTGGCGCTCTCGCTGCGGCACTGGGACCTCGGCCAGCACGGTGTCTGGGGCGGCCTGGTCGCAGCCGAACGCGCGGCCTTGCGCCGCAGGACATAGACGAGCCTGAGGCCAGCCGCCCATACCCGCACACGGAAAGGAAGACAACATGGAAAGCCCTCGCCTGGAGTACACCGCGGAACTCCTGCGCCATTTCGCTGATCTGCGTGACGGCACGCACGGCGGCGCCATCTCCCGACGGGAAAAGGAACGCTTCTTTATGACCGCCGTGGCCCTGCTCGATCCGTACGCACGCCAGCCACTCGAGGAGATCAACGCAGACTTGCTGCTCGGCACCGGCGAGGTAACCGCCACCGGCGTGCGATCCCGCGGCAACGGCCTCGACGCGATCTGGGCTCTCTCATGGCCCGAGCAGCAGGCCGCCACGATCCAGCCGATCATCATCCGCGCCTATTACGCGGTCGGAGCTCATCACCCGCACCTGCAGGCAGGCACCGCCGGCGACTGGCCGCTCAACGTGTTCGACGAGAAGCAGGCGGCGGCCGAGCTGCCGACCCTGCGTGCGATCGCGTCGGCCGACCTTCACAACCTGGTCTTCCAGCGTGACTACCGCATCATCCCGGCCATCATGAACGGACGGGCGCCTCGGCAGCCCGCGTGAGCGCCGAATCAGGAGCCGGGCCCGCACATCTCAGGCCGCATCATCCGGGACCGAGTGCCGGGTCCGCCGGGAGAAGAGCATGGTGCCGAACGGTTTGGACACTAGCCGACCGCAATGAACAGCGCTTGGATGCCCGGGGTCTCCCCGTTGCCGAAGGCGAGAAAGATCTCGGCGAAGCCGCCGGCGAACGCCCAGAACGCCACTATGAGCACCAGTACCAGCACGGTGGTTCCGGGCCAGACCAGGGCGATCACCCCGGCGGCCAGGTCGAGCAGCCGCCGAGAGGGCGCGCTGGTGATGCTGCGGGGCCGCAGAAGCCGGGGTACCGGCTAGGGATCCTACAGACGCGAACGCGCTCCTCTAGGGCGGATCGTTCTGGTGTGGGCGATGTCCGCGGCAGCAGCCGAAGAGTGGCAGCGGCGGCCGGGCCCGAAAAAGGCCTGAAGGCCATCGCGCAAACCAGGCAACGGACGCTGAAAATGAACGAGACGTGTGATCGGTGCGGCCCTGCGATCCGCGCGGTTTACCGCGTGACCCGAAACGGCGAGCTTTACCTCTGCGGCCACTGTGCGAAGCGGCTTTGGCCGGCGCTGTCCGCGCAAGGCTGGGCGTCCATGGTCACGCTCCGGGCGGCCGGTCGCACCCGGGCCGGGCACTGGCCAGCGCCGTGGGCTGCGATCCGGGCCGCCTGGGGCTGGTTTGCCCGTGCTGAAGGAGAGGGCCGAGCGCGTACCCGCACGCCCGACTGACGACGACCGAGAGGAGGGGGCATGGCGCGCTATCCCAGCATCAGCGACCATGGCCTGATTGGTGACCTGCAGACGGCGGCGCTGGTGACCACTGACGGGACGGTGGACTGGTTCTGCTGCCCGCGGTTCGACTCGCCCAGCGTTTTCGCCTCCCTGCTCGACGCGGACAAGGGTGGTCATTTCCGTATCGCGCCAGACCGTGACGACTTTGTGAGTAGGCAGCTGTACCTGCCAGGCACGGCGATCCTGATCACGCGGTTCATGACCCCCGACGGGGTGGGGGAGGTGCGCGACTTCATGCCGGTCATCACCGGGAAGGCGACCGAACGGCACCGGCTCGTCCGGATGCTGACGGTGCCGCGCGGCACCATGCGCTTCGCCATGGACCTCCAGCCGCGGTTCGACTACGGCCGCCAGGCGCACACGCTGACGGTCTCCGATCACGGCGCGATGTTCGAGGAAGACGGGTCCGGCGGCATGCACCTGACCTTGCACACTGCCGGTCAGCGCGGCGCCGGCAACGGCCGTGGCGAAGGGGTCCAGGTGCGTAACCAGGGCAATGGATTGCAGGCTACCTGGACGCTGCGGCAGGGCGAGGCCACCGGCGTGGTGCTCGAGTCCATGGGCGGCCAGCCGCGCCGCCTCGCGTCCGGCGAGCTGGCTCGCATGTTCGACATGACATCCCTGTTCTGGCACAACTGGCTGAACCGGTCGACATACGCCGGCCGGTGGCGAGAGATGGTGTCGCGATCCGCGGTGACACTCAAACTGATGACCTACGCGCCCACCGGAGCGCCGGTCGCGGCGCCCACGGCCGGATTGCCCGAGCAGGTCGGCGGCGAGCGCAACTGGGACTATCGCTACACCTGGATCAGGGACGGCTCTTTCTCCATCTACGCCCTGCTCGGCCTTGGCTACACCGACGAGGCCGATGCGTTCGGATCCTGGGTCCTGGACCGGGTGACGGAGAGGGCAGGGACTGGCTCGGGCCCGCTTAAGGTCATATACCGCGTCGACGGCTCGTCTGACCTGACCGAGGAAACGCTCGGCCACTTCGAGGGCTGGCGTGATTCCCGCCCCGTTCGGATCGGGAACGGGGCCGCCGACCAGCTACAGCTCGATATCTATGGCGAGGCCATGGGTGCGGTGTTCCTCGGCGACGCCCACGGCGTGGAGATCGGCCACGAGGGCTGGCTGGCGGTTTCCGACGCCATCGACTGGGTGTGCGAGCACTGGGACCAGCCGGACGAGGGCATCTGGGAGACTCGCGGCGGCCGCAAGGACTTCACCTATGGCCGGTTCCAGTGCTGGGTGGCACTGGACCGGGCGATCAGGCTGGCCAGCCGGCACGGGCGGCCAGCCGACCTGGGCCGGTGGATGAGCGAACGCAACGGAATCTACCAGGACATCATGAAACGCGGCTGGAATCCCAAGGTGGGCGCCTTCACCCAGCACTACGAGACCCAGGTCCTCGATGCCTCGCTGCTGCGCATGCCGCTGATGGGCTTCGTCGCGCCACGCGATCCAAGGTGGCTGTCCACGCTAGAGGCGATCGACCGCGAACTTGTCTCTGACAGCCTGGTCTATCGCTACAACCCCAGCGCATCGCCTGATGGCCTGCACGGCCAGGAGGGTACATTCTCGCTGTGCACGTTCTGGTACGTGGACGCGCTGGCCCGGTCCGGACGCCTGGATGACGCCGCTACGCCAACCATCTCGGCCTGTACTCCGAGGAAATCGGGCTCACCGGCGAGCAAATCGGCAACTTCCCGCAGGCATTCAGCCATCTGTCGCTGATCAGCGCCGCGATCAACCTGGACTACCAGCTCGACCACCGGGCAGGACAGGCAGACCAGGTGCTTTCCGCGCGCCCTGACCGAGCCGGGTGGCGGACGGGGCGATGACTCGCTAACCAACCGCAGTGATCATCTTCCTGGTGCAATGCCGGGCCACGGCTGCGATAGCTCATCTGAACAGGAAGGAAGGGCCACGATGACGAATGTGGACGACAAAGCTGCCGCCCGTCCTCGCACCACGGTACGGATCCCCACCGCTTCCGGCGACGAACTGGAAGCCTGGCTGTACCTACCCGAAGGCGATGAGCCTTACCCAGCCGTGGTGATGGCCCACGGCATCGGCGCCATCAAGGCCGGCGGCCTCGCCCCGTTCGCGGAGCGGTTCTGCCGTGCAGGCTTCGCCGCGGTCGTATTCGACTACCGCCAGTGGGGCGGTTCGGCCGGCCAGCCCCGCGAGGAGCTTTCCTTCCCGCGCCAGCTTGAGGACTACGGCACCGTCATCGGCTGGGCGGCTGCGCAGCCGCGCATCGATGCGCGCAGGATCTTTGCCTGGGGCACCTCGTTCGCCGGCATGTACATCGTTGAACTCGCCGCGTCGGACGCCCGGCTCGCCGGCGCGATCGCCCAGTCTCCCCTGGTCGACGGGCTCGCCGCAGCGATGATGGTCTCGCCGGCACGGTCGCTCCGGCTCTTGGCCCTAGCGGTGCAAGACCGCGTCGGCTCGCTCCTCGGACGGCCTCCGCGATACCTGCCTAGCGCCGGGGCACCCGGGGAACTGGCGGTGGGCTCCACGCCGGATGCTCTGTTCGGGCAGGAACTCATGACCCCGAAGGACTCGACCGAATGGCGTAACCGCGTCGCCGCGCGGTCACTGCTCAGCTTTTCCTGGCGCCGGCCGGTGCGGCGTGCCGCCGCCATTCGCTGCCCGGTCCTGCTCGTCGTCGCCGAGCACGACACGATGGCGCCGACCGGCCCGGCGCTGCGCGTCGCCGAACGAGCCCCACGCGGCGAGCTTCATCGCAGTCGCGGCGGTCACTACGACGTCTATGAGGGAGGTGAGAGCTTCGACGACGTGCTTCGCGTCGAGCTCGAATTCCTGCACAGGCACGCAAAGACCCCGGCGCCGTGACGAAAGGCCACCTGCCCAGGGCGTAACTACGTGAACCTTTGGAGTTGGTATGGCCTGTTCGGCCCCAACCTGATCACCCCCATCTGCGCGGCCTGCCCGGTACGCCCCCAATGCCTGGCGCTCTCGCTGCGGCACCGGGACATCGGCCAGTACGGTCTCGGAGCGGCTGGGGTACCGGCTAGGGATCCCACAGACGCGAACGCGCGCGTCCCAGGCGGATTGTTCTGGCATGGGCATCGTCCGCGGCACCGACCGAAGAGTGGTGTGAATCGCCATGGCTATCGACTTCACCCTGACCGCAGAACAATGCCAGCTCCAGCTCGCCACGCGCGAGATCGCGCGGAAGACGCTCGCCGGCGTCGCCGAGCAGGTCCGCCGGCTGACCACCAGCCCCGAGGCGTTGCCCGCCCCGCTCGACGTCATGAGCCTCGGCGAGTTCGAGCCCGACATGTGGATCCCGTCTTCGCACCCGGCGGCGCGCCGCGGGAACATCAGTCTCGACGAGATGGTCGGCATGGACATCATCCACGGGCCCCGTCGCGCCGAGGCCGGGACCTACGACGCCTGGACGAGGGTCCTGCAAGCCGTGGATCCGCGCTTTGAATTCACCGACCCGCCGCTCCGGCATTCGCTGCCCATGGCTCTCGCCTTCGCCGCGACCGGGGCCCGGCCTGCCGCGGTGCTGACCGGCCCCAGTGCCATCGCCAGCACCTACCTCGGGGTGGTCCGGCTGCCTCGGTCGACGGCCACCCGCGACATGGTCCGGGTCAGCCTGGAAAACCATCCGATGACAGCGACGGCGTCCTTGGTGTGGAGCGGTGACCTGCCCCGCCCGCTTCAGCAGATCCTCTTCGAGATCGCGGACGGCGTGCCCTCGCCAGCCCTGGCACCGGGTGCCGGGCTAGCCCCGGTGAGAAAGGACATGGCCTGAGAGGCGAGCTGACGGGAAATCGCCATGCCGCATACGAGCCTCCCGGCGCCGCGCCAAGCCCAGGGCCCTCAGGAGCCGGCAGATCTGCGCGTGGTCATCCGTCCTGGCGCCCCACCGGTCGTCGAGATCTTCGGGGAGATCGACATCCAGTCCGCTCCGCGGCTGCGGGAGGAGCTGCTCCGGGTGGTGCGCCGGCACGGGTCGCGGCTTGCTCTCGACCTCGGGGGCGTGACGTTTCTCGACTGCGCGGGTATCAACGCGCTCCTGGCGACACGCCGCCGAACTCGGCTCGAGGACGGATGGGTACGGGTCATCCGGGCCTCGCCGTGTGCGCGGCGGATAATCTCGCTTCTCGGCCTGGCGGAGGTATTCGCGCTCAGCGCCTTAGGCGGGCTGACGCACGACGCCGCCGCACTCCGGCGATCCTTGCCGTACTCGGTTACCGGATTGTGAATTATTGGCTCCCTCTACTGCCCGGCGGTGGCCTATCTTCACCTCCGGCTAACCCCAAAGACCCCAAAGAGCCCCGAAGATCGCTAATGAAGCAAAGCCTTCTGCAGCACCCCCTCAGTGATCAGAAGCTGTCAGCTATCTGTCTATCGCCGCCAGATATTAGCCAGCGGTGGCGGTTTAGCGTCCACTGGTCGATACACACTGTGGTGTCCAGGATGACGCGGTGTCACGAAATCAAAGAAAGGAATATCGTGATGTTCAGATCGACGCCCATCTCGTTGATCCTGCTCGGCGTCCTGGCCATCATCGCCGGCTTCTTCGAGATCTTCGCCGCTTTCCGCGGCGGCGAGACCGCGGGGACCCGCGCGCTGTTCATCCTGGGCGGGCTGGTGTCGATCGCGTTCGGCGTCGTCCTTTTCTCCCGCCCCGGCGTCGGCGCGGTCACCCTCGCGCTGCTCTTCGGCCTGTTCAGCCTGATCTACGGGATCTCGCAGATCACGCCGGGCATCCAGTTGCGCCAGACCGGGCAGACCCTGCACTCTGTCCTGGAGGACGCGGCCTGACCTGACGGCGCCTTTCGCAGTGGCCGCAATCCACAGTTACGGAGGCCTCACGATGGTTACCCCTAACCCGCCTGCAGGAACCTCAGCCGCTCCACCAGGCGGTGCTGAGCGTCAGCGGGTAGCCGGGTTCGGCCGGCTCGAGGAGGGCTTGCGCGAGGCCAGCGCCTGGTATCTGTGGGGACCGTATCTGAGCGAGCGGCAGTGGGGTACGGTCCGCGAGGACTACAGCGCGGGCGGCGACGCGTGGGACTACCTGCCGCACGGCCATGCGCGTTCACGCGCGTACCGGTGGGGCGAGGACGGGCTGGCCGGGTTCTGCGATGTCGAGCAGAGGCTGTGCCTCGGGCTAGCCCTGTGGAACGGCCGCGACCCGATCCTGAAAGAGCGCGCCTTCGGCCTGACCGGGCCGGAGGGCAACCATGGCGAGGACGTGAAGGAGTACTGGTGGTACCTGGACGCGGTGCCCAGCCATGCGTGGAACCGGTGGCGGTACCACTATCCCCAGGCGGCCTTCCCGTATGAGGACCTGCGGGCGGAGAATGGCCGCCGCGGGAGGTTCGACCCGGAGTATGAGCTGCTGGACACCGGCGTGTTCGACCATGACCGCTACTGGATCACCGAGGTATGGTACGCCAAGGCCGATCAGACCGATGTGCTGATGACCATCCGGGTGACGAACGCGGGCCCGGACGCCGACACCGTCCATGTGCTGCCGACCGCGTGGTTCCGCAACACATGGTCCTGGGACTTCGGGGCGCCCAAGCCGGTGCTGGCCCTAGCCGGCGATTCGGCGGTCAGCATCGAGCACCCGTTCCTCGGCTCGCTCGAACTGCTTGCGGGCGCGGGCCCTGACGGCATGGTCCCAGTTCCGCTGTTCTGCGAGAACGAGACGAACGTCGCGCGGCTATTCAGCGCGCCGCCGCAGACTCCGTACCCGAAGGACGGGATCAACGACCACGTGGTCAGCGGCGCGGCCACCGTCAACCCGGGCCAGCAGGGCACCAAGTGCGCGTTCTGGTACACACTGACCATCGCACCGGGCCAGACAGCGGAGCTGCGGCTGCGCCTGCGGCCAGCCGGGACGCCGCCGACCGGGACGGGGCCGGGCGAAGGCAGCGCGGGCGCGGCGCTCGGCAGCGGTTTCGACCGCGTCGTCCGGAAGTGCCGGGCCGAAGCCGACGAGTTCTACGCCGGGCTGACGCCCGAAGGGGCAAGCCGCGACGAGGCGATGGTGATGCGGCAGGCCTTCGCCGGGATGCTGTGGAGCAAGCAGTTGTACAACTACGATGTCGCCCGCTGGCTCGCCGGCGACCCGTCCCAGCCGCCGCCCCCCGCCGAGCGCCAGAACGGGCGCAACGCCAAGTGGCGCCATTTCGATTCTTTCGACATCATGTCCATGCCGGACAAGTGGGAGTACCCGTGGTTCGCCGCCTGGGACCTGGGTTTCCACTGCGTCGCCCTAGCGCACCTTGACCCGGCGTTCGCCAAGTACCAGCTGATCCTGCTGTGCCGTGAGTGGTTCCAGCATCCCAACGGGGCGCTGCCTGCCTATGAGTGGGATTTCGGTGACGTCAACCCGCCGGTGCAGGCCTGGGCCGCGCTTGAGGTATTCGCCATCGACGGCGGTCGCGACCTCGACTTCCTGGGCAGGATTTTCGACAAGCTCCTGGTCAACTTCACCTGGTGGGTCAACTTGGAGGACGTCGGCGGCAACAACCTCTTTGAGGGCGGCTTCCTGGGCCTGGACAACATCGGCCCGATCGATCGCTCGCACCTGCCCGTCGGCGGCACGCTGGAGCAGTCGGACGCCACAGGCTGGATGGCCTTCTACGCCATCGCCATGGCCGCCATCGCCGTTATCCTGCAGCGCAGCGGCCGCCGGCCCGCGATCGACCTGGTGCTGAAGTTCCTGGAGCACTTTGCCGCGATCACGGAGGCCATCGACGGCGAAGGCCTGTGGGACGAGACCGACGGCCTGTACTACGACCGGCTGCTTACCCCGGACGGGACCGCGGTTCCGGTCAGGACGCGGTCGATGGTGAGCATCATCCCCGTGCTCACGGCCGCCGTCATCGACGAGCCGCTGATCGACCGCGCGCTGACGCTCGGCAAGAACTTCGCCGAGTTCCTCGACCGCAGAGGCCTTAACGACGACAGCAGGCTCCGCGAGCAGGGCCTGCTCCGCGGTGAGCCTGGCGACCGGCGGCTCCTGCTCAGCGTGGCCGGCGCTGACCGCCTCGAGAAGCTGTTCTCCAGGTTGTTCGACACCGGCGAGTTCCTGTCCCCGTACGGGCTGCGGGCGCTGTCCGCCTACCATCGCGACCATCCGTACCGGCTCGACATCGGCGGCACGACCTTCACGATCGACTATGAGCCAGCCGAGTCCACCACTGCCATGTTCGGCGGGAACTCGAACTGGCGCGGACCGCTGTGGTTCCCGCTGAACTATCTGCTTATCATCGCGCTCGAGGGCTACCACGGGTTCTTCGGCGACGAGTTCACCGTCGAGTACCCCGCGGGCTCCGGCCAGCGCCTGCCGCTGGACGTCATCGCGCGGGACTTGCAGGACAGGCTCATCTCGATCTTCCTGGTCGGCGCGGACGGGCGGCGGCCATGCCTGGGGGCGGCAGACCGCCTGCGGCATGACCCGCAGTGGAAGGACAACCTGGTGTTCAGCGAGTATTTTCACGGTGACACCGGGGCCGGGCTTGGCGCCTCGCACCAGACCGGATGGACGGGCGTGATCGCCGACGTGATCCGCCGCCGCCACGGCGCGGTCGGCTCCGTCGGCGATGTCGTCCGGGCTATGACAGCCAGGCGCAGCCATGACCGCGCTTAACGTCGCGGCTCCGGGTAGCACGCCGTTCGGGAGCCGCCAAGACTCATTAGGAGGCGCGACGGTGACGCTATGGGGCCGCCGGGAGCAGTGCGGGGTCCTCGACCGGCTGCTCGCGGACGTCCGGGCGGGGCGCAGCCGGGCGCTGGTGGTGCGGGGCGAACCGGGCATCGGCAAGACCGCGCTGCTGGGCTATGCGGCCGGCACGGCACAAGACTTCCGGGTGGCTCGCGCTGAGGGTGTCGAGTCGGAGATGGAGCTGCCGTTCGCGGCGCTGCAGCAGCTGTGCGGGCGGATGCTGGATCGCCTGGGCCAGCTGCCCGCCCCGCAGCGCGACGCTCTGGGCGTCGCCTTGGGCCTGCGCGCCGGCAGCGCGCCGGATCGTTTCCTGGTCGGCCTGGCGGTCTTGGGCCTGCTGTCCGACGTGGCCGCCAGCCAGCCGCTGCTGTGCCTGATCGACGATGCCCAGTGGCTGGACCGGGCCTCGGCGCAGGTGCTGGCGTTCGTCGCCCGCCGGCTGGACGCCGAATCGGTCGCGATGATATTCGGCACGCGTGACTCCGGCCCCAGAGACGACCTGGTTCGCCTTCCGGAGCTGGTGCTCACCGGATTGCCTGATGCGGATGCCCGGGCGCTGCTGGCCTCGGTCCTCCCGGGGCGGCTGGATGAGCGAGTCCGCGACCGCATCATCGCCGAGGCCGGCGGCAACCCCCTGGCCCTGCTCGAGCTGCCGCATGGGGTCACGGTGGCGGAGCTGGCCGGCGGGTTCGGCGTGGCCGGCAAAGTGCCGCTGGCGGGCCCGATCGAGCAAAGTTTCCTGCGGCGGATCGCGCCGCTCCCGGAGGTGACCCAGCGGCTGCTCCTGCTGGCCGCTGCCGAGCCGGTGGGCGACCCGGCGCTGCTGCGGCGGGCCGCCGGAAATCTTGACATCCGCGCCGACGCCGCCGCCCCGGCCGAGGCCGGCGGGCTGCTCACCGTGGCGGCCCGGGTCACCTTCCGCCACCCGCTGGTCCGCTCCGCGGTCTACCACGCGGCCCCAGCGGGCGACCGCCGCCGCGCCCACCACGCCATCGCCGAGGCCACCGACCCGGACGCCGATCCGGACCGCCGGGCCTGGCACCGGGCCCAGGCCGCACAGCAGCATCGCGCCCTACGCGGCCCTGGCGCTCGCCGCCTTTACGGGCCAGGAAACCGAGGCCTTCGAGCTGATCGAGGCCGCCGCGAAAGACGCGGAACGCCGGGGTGAGGGCGAAGAACTGACCTTCGTGCAATGGGCGGCCGCGGTGCTGTGCAACGGCCTCGGCCGGTATGCCGACGCGCTGGCCGCGGCGCAGCAGGCGAGCGAGGACTCGCCCGCGGATCTGTACGCCAACTGGGCGGTAGCCGAGCTCATCGAGGCGGCGACGCGCAGCGGGGCACCCGAGCCGGCGGCCGGCGCCCTCCAGCGGCTCTCGGCGACCGCCGGTGCCAGTGGGACCGACTGGGCGCTCGGCGTCGAGGCCCGCTCGCGAGCGCTGCTCAGCGAGGGTGAGGGCGCCGAGACCCTCTACCGCGAGGCGATCGACCGCCTCGGCCGCACCCGCGTCCGCATGGAACTCGGCCGCGCCCATCTGCTCTACGGCGAGTGGCTGCGCCGCCAGAACCGGCGCATCGACGCCCGCGAGCAGTTGCGCACCGCGCACCAGATGTTCGCCGCCACGGGCGCCGGCGCATTCGCCGAACGAGCCGCCCGCGAGCTGCGCGCCACCGGCGAGCGCGTACGCAAGCGCGCCACCGGCACCCCCGCCCAGCTCACCGCCCGCGAGGCCGAGATCGCCAGGCTGGCCAGCGACGGCCTGTCCAACCCCGAGATCGCCGCCCAGCTGTTCATCAGCCCGCGCACCGTCGAATACCACCTGGGCAAAGTCTTCACCAAGCTCGCCATCAGCTCCCGCAACCAGATCCACGGCGTCCTGGCCAAAAGCACAAGCGACGGACAATGGCAAATGCCGTAGTCTCCAGCGGCGGCGCTGCTGGTGCTAGCTAGCCTCCCGGCCCGGTCCCGCGAGGGTGCAAGAGTTCCGGGTGGTCCGGACGGGGGGGTGTTGAGTCGGAGATGAAGCTGCCCTTCGCTGCACCAGCTGTACGGTGGATGCTGGGCTGGCTGGACGCGGCGCCCGGCCCGCATCGCGATGCTCTGGTCGTGGCGTTCGGCCTGTGTTCGGGGCACGCGCCCGATCGTTCCTGGTCGGCCTGGCATCCGTGATCCCGGGACGGGCGGCCGGGCTGGCCTTGCGCAGCATCGCCGAGTTCAGCGGCAACCCAGCGCTCGCCTGGCGCTGGAATCCCGGGTGCTGGCTAGGGATTTCGCGGACGCGAACGCGCCTGTCCCAGGCGGAGAGTTCCGGCGTGGGCATTCCGCCCGAACCCCGGGCCACCGGAATCACTCGCCTGCAGAGGAGCACGACGTGGCCGCCTGGCTCACCGATGTGATGCTCGCCTTTGAGGATCAGATGCCTTCCGCGAGTTGGTCTGGGTTTCTCAGTGAGTAATGTGGCGCTGCTTAGCTCGCTGTCGAGCTGATGGCGATGAGGCGGCAAATCATGGCGGCCGGTCGGCCGCGACGACCGGCCAGCCTGATCGGGCCGGCCGCGGTGGTCGTGCTGGTGGCGGCGTACGCCGCGCTCTGGCTGATTGCCCGGCCCGCCTCAAGCCCATCGGCACGCCGCTGCGCTTCTCCGCCGGCCAGTTCATCTTCCTGGCCTTGAGGACGCCGGAGCAGTTTGACTTCCATCCGTTCACGGTGGCCAGTGCGCCGACCGACGAGGAGTTGCGGCTATCGGTGAAGGCCAGCGGAGACGACACGCGGCGCCTGTACGCGGATCTGCGGCCGGGCATGGATGCCAGGGTCGTCGGACCGTTCGGGATGTTCGACTACCGGCTCGGCGGGCCGCGGCAGGTATGGATAGCGGCCGGCATCGGCATCACGCCGTTCATCAGCTGGATTCGCGCCCTCAACGGCTCGCTTGAATACGAGGTGGACTTCTACTACAGCGTGGCCGATGAAGCAGGCGCCTTGTTCGTCGATGAGATCACCGCAGCGACGGAGCGGTATCCGTCGCTGACATTGCACCTCATCCGTACCGACCACGACCCTCTGCTCACACCCGGCCAGATATGGTCAGCGCACCCGATGGCGCGAAGCTCGGTGTACATGTGCGGGCCACCCGAGATGATGCGCACATTCCAGAAGGAGTTGCGCGCGCACGGGGTCGCGCCAGATCACATCCGCTGGGAGCAGTTCGGGCTCCGGTAGGCGATGACCGCCGGAGGCCAGGCCGGGCATCCCTGAGGTCCGCCGGTTCACCTGCGGCCGCCTACTCGGCTACTCCTTCGACCCGGACGGGATCCGCAGCATGCGCAGCATCGTGGTTTGCAGAGCTTCGCGCAGTTCCTCGTCGGTCAGGTCGGCCAGATCGGGCAGGCATTCCGGGATGAAGAACACGGCGTTGAAGGAGAGCCGCTCGGCGCCGGTGGGGTTGTCGCCGAACAGCAGGGTGAGAGCACGCCGGCGCATCGTCATGGCCTCGACGTCCAGCTTGTCCCGCTTGGCGGCCGGATCGGTGGACGCCATCACCGCGTAGTAGCGATGCTGGATGAGGAAGTCGACGAAGCCGTTGACCAGGTGTTCGATCCGGGCCCGCCGCCCGCGAATCGCAGCCGCTTCGTCCAGCAGGGCCGCGAGCCGCTGGATTCCTGGCCGCATGGCCTCGTGCAGGATGTCGCTCTTGGCGCGGTAGTGGTAGTAGACGGCGGCCTTGGTCAGCCCCATCTCGTCGGCGATCATCTGCAGCGAGGTGGCGTCATAGCCGAGCTCGGTGAACAGCCGCTGCGCGGTCTGCAGGATCTGCTGCCTCGTCCGCTCGGCCTGCGCGGCCCGGGTGGACATGCCCTTGGCGGGCGTCACCATAGATGACTCCTCATGTGTGGATCGCCTCGCAGTATACAAGCTGACGGCTAGTGAGTCACTAGCTAGTCGGCAAGTCGTTCACTAGACGTTCGGCAAGTGTTTCACTATACGGTTGGCTAGCGATTCACTTGACGAACGGCTAGCGAATGCCCTAGCGTCGGAACCGAACCCGCATCCGAACCGTGGAGATCCGCCCATGTCGAACTATCTGTACCGACTCGCCCGCTTCGCGTTCCGGCGACGGCGGCTGGTCCTGGCGGTCTGGCTGGCTGCGGCCATCGCCGCCATCGCCCTCGCCCAGGCCAGCGGCGGGAAGACCAACGACACCTTCACCATCCCGGGCACCGAGGCGCAGAACGCCGCGGCCGTCCTGCTCGCCAAGCTGCCGGCGTTCAGCGGCAGCCAGAGCACGATCGTCTTCGCCACCACCAACGGCACCGCGAAGGTCACCGATCCGGCCGCCAGGGCGGCGATCGAGTCGGCCATGACCAAGCTCAAGTCGATTCCGCAGGTCTCCGCGGTCACGACTCCCTTCCAGGGCCATCTGGTATCGCCGAGCGGCCAGATCGCGCTCGGGCAGGTGCAGTGGTCGGCGCCGGCCACCGCCGTGAAGGACTCCAGCCTCAATGCCGTCAAGGCCGCGATGAAGCCGGTGCAGGCCGACGGCGTGCAGGTCGAGTACAACGGCAGCGTCTATCCGGGCTGGCGCACGCCGATTTCCGAGATGCCCGAGCTGATCGGCCTGATCATCGCGTTCGGGATCCTGATGATCACCTTCGGCGCCCTCGCGGCCGGGGGCATGCCCATCCTGGGCGCGATCATCGGCGTGATCACCACCTTGATGGGCATCACCGCCGTCGCGTCGGTGCTCACGATAGCCTCCGCCTCGACCACGGTCGCGCTGATGCTCGGGCTCTCCTGCGGCATCGACTACGGCTTGTTCATCTTGTCCAGGCACCGGACCAACCTGCTCAACGGCATGACACCGGAGGAGTCGGTGCCGCTGGCCATGGGCACGGCCGGCAGCTCCGTCGTCTTCGCCGCCCTCACCGTGATCATCGCGCTGTGCGGCCTGACCGTCGTCGGCATCCCGTTCCTGACCGTCATGGGCCTGGCCGCCGCGGCCTCCGTCACCGTCGCGCTGCTGATCGCCCTGACGCTGCTGCCGGCGATGCTGGGCTTCGCCGGCACCAAGGTGGCCCGGTTCACCCGGCTGCCGCTGCTCGGTGCCCGCGCGGAGCGGGTCGCCCGCCGTTCCGCCGCTGACCCGGACAGCCCGGCCGGTGCCCGGTGGGCCCGGTTCGTCGTGCGGTACCGGGTACCCGTGCTCGTCGGCGGGATCGCCGTGCTAGGCGTGCTCGCGATTCCGGCGGCGACGATCCATCTGGGCCTGCCCAGCGGGGCCTCGCAGTCCAAGGACAACACCCAGCGCAAGGCCTACGACCTCACCACCGAAGGCTTCGGCGCCGGCTACAACGGCCCGCTGCTCATCGTCGCCCAGGGCATCCACAGCCCGAAAGACACTCAGCAGATCGCCGGAAAACTCGCCACGATGCCCGACGTCGCGCAGGTGACCCCGCTGGCCGCGCAGAACGGCATCTCACTGATCCGCCTGATCCCGAAGTCCGGGCCGAACGACCCGGCCACCGCCGCCCTGGTCCACACGCTGCGCGACGACCGGGCCGCGATCGAAGGCCAGACGGGCGCGCACATCCTGGTCGGCGGCACGACGGCGTCCAACATCGACG
>WNFJ01654040.1_pt1 | contig 14971 bp, 12 predicted proteins | sample 5400461 | NCBI WGS metagenome assembly WNFJ01 (sample SAMN13153349, study PRJNA577476) | soil metagenome | isolation source: 115 cm saprolite on Douglas fir-dominated hillslope | place: USA:California | collected 2013-09-17 | reverse complement strand
GTTTTCGCGGCACAGCGCATTGAACTTCTCGACGCCGTACGCCTCGATTTGCTTCTTGCCGCTGATCCCGAGGGTCTTCTCGACCTCGATCTCGACGGGGAGGCCGTGCGTGTCCCAGCCGGCGATCCGCGTCACCGCCTGCCCCAGCATCGTGTGGTAGCGGCACACCAGGTCCTTGATGGTGCGGGCGAAGACGTGATGGATGCCGGGGCGACCGTTGGCCGTGGGCGGGCCTTCGTAGAACACGAAGGGCGGGCCGTAGCGCACGGCCTCCTGCGTCTTCTCGAACAGCCGCTCGTGCTTCCACGTAGCGAGCAGCTGCCGTTCCAGCGTGTCGGGGGCGAGCTTCAAGTCGGCGAGCGGGTAGGCCATCAGTTGAGGCGCTCCAGCACACCGCGGACGAGCGCCGAGAGCCGCGGCTCGGCGGCGCGGGCCACGGCGATGATCTGCTCCACCGACGCCGGCGCGAGCGCGTCGGGGAGGCACTGATCCGTGATAATCGAGACGCCGAGCACCTTCATGCCGAGGTGGACGGCCGCGATGACCTCCGGCACCGTGCTCATGCCCACGACGTCCGCGCCGAGCGCGCGGAGCATGCGGTACTCGGCCCGCGTCTCCAGGTTCGGTCCGGTGACGGCGACGTAGACGCCCTCCCGTAGCGTGAGGCCGCGTTCCAGGGCGACCGTGCGCGCCAGCGCGCGCAGCCGCGCGTCGTACGGCTCGGACATGTCGGGGAAGCGGGGGCCGAGGGCCTCGTCGTTCGGGCCGACCAGCGGATTGTCGCCGAGGAGGTTGATGTGGTCGGCGATCACCATCAAGTCGCCGGGGGCCCACAAGGGGTGCATGCCGCCGCAGGCGTTGGACACGATGAGGTAGCGCGCGCCGAGCTGGTACAGCACCCGCACGGGAAAGGCGATCTGTTGGGCCGAGTAGCCCTCGTAGCGGTGGAAGCGCCCCTGCATGGCCATGACGCGGCGGCCGGCGAGCGTGCCGACTAGGAGCCGGCCGGCGTGACTCTCCACCGTGGACACGGGGAAGCCGGGAATCTCCGCGTAGGGGATGCGCGCCTCCACCGCCACCTCGTCCGCCAGCGCGCCCAGCCCGGTGCCGAGGATGATGGCCACCTCGGGGACGAGCGGCGTCCGCGCCCGGATGGCGCGGACCGCGTCGGGGATCATCCGCTCCGCGGGCCGTCCAGTGCGCGCAGCTCCGCCAGCTGGCGCTCGAGCAGGGCGCGGAACCCCGCGAGGTACGCCTGGAACTGGCGCTGGATGTCGGCGCTCTGCTGGTCGATCTCGCCCTGCGCCTGACGCGCGTCATCGATCAAGCGCCGCGCCTCGGCCTCGGCGTCCCGCAGGATCGCCTGCGCCTCGCGCTCGGCGGCGGAGCGAGTCTCCTCGCGCAGCTGCTGGGCGGCGACCAGGGCCTCGTTCATCGCGCGCTCGCGGTCGCGGAAGGCGCGCAGCTGCTCCGCGAGCGCAGCCGCCCGCTCTTCGAGCACCGACTTCTCGCGCAGGATGCGCTCGAGCTCGTCGGCCACCCGCATGCGGAAATCCTCGACACCGAGCGTCTCATAGCCACGCAGGCTGCGGCGGAACTCCTGCTTTCGGACGTCGAGCGGCGTGAGGTGGAAGGCACTCTCCGTCATGCCGTCCCCGCGGCCGGCCCCGCCCCCTGCCCCGCCCCCTTCGTCGCTTCGGTCCCCAGCACCGGCTCCGTCGCCCGCGGCCCGAACAGGGCGGTACCCAAGCGAATCACCGTTGCTCCCTCCTCGACCGCCACCGCGTAGTCGGCGGACATCCCCATCGAGAGCGTCGGCAACCATAAACCCTCCTCCTGCTGAATGGCGTCGCGCAGCGCCCGCAGCTCGCGAAACGTGCGCCGCTGTACCGCCGGATCGTCGGTGAACGGCGCGATCGTCATCAGGCCGGCGAGGACGAGGTCGGGCAGCCCCGCGACGTGCCGCGCCAGGGGGGCCGCGGCAGCCGGCGCGCAGCCGCTCTTTTGCGGCTCGCCCGCGACATTCACCTGTAGCAGCACCCGGAGCGGCGCTCCGGCGGCCGCCGCGCGGCGGGCCAGCTCGTCGGCGAGCGCCGCCGAGTCGAGCGACTGCACCAGCGCAAAGCGACCCGGCACGAACTTCGCCTTGTTGCGTTGCAGGTGCCCGATCAGGTGCCAGGTCGCGCGCCGGCCGACCGGCGTGTCGATCTTGGCGAGCGCTTCCTGCACCCGGTTCTCCCCCAACTCGCTCAGCCCGGCGGCGAGCGCTGCCTCCACCGCGTCGAGCCCAAAGCCCTTGGTCACCGCGACGAGCGTGACCGGATGCGTCCACCCGGCGCCGGCCTGACGGCGCGCGATCTCGGCCCGTACGTGGGCCAATCGCTCCGGCAGTGCCGCAAAATTCATAACCGGGGAAGGTATCCCCTGGCCCCGCCTGAAACAATCGGGGGTGCGGGGAAGCCGCGGCCGGACCTGGGGTTAGGTCGCGGGCGCGGCGACGCGCTCGCCGCCTTCGAGGTGCGAGATCGCGCCCGACAAGAGGTCGCGCACCTGCTCCGCGGTCAGGTGGCGGTGCAACAGCCCGTGGCTCGCGACCGAGATGGTGGACGTCTCTTCGGAGACCACGAACACCGTGGCGTCGGTCTCCTCGGAGAGGCCCAACGCCGCGCGGTGGCGCGTGCCGAGCGACTTGTCGGCGACTTTGAACTGGGTGAGGGGGAGGACGCACCCCGCGCCGATGATGCGGTCGCCGCGCACCAGCACGGCGCCGTCGTGCAGCGGGGAGTAGGGGGTGAAGATCGTGGTCAGGAGGTCGGCCGACACCTTCGCCTCCATCGGCACGCCCGAGGAGATGAACTCTTCGAGGCCGATGTCGCCCTCGACGGCGATGATCGCGCCCGTGCCGGCGCGCGACAGCCGGTCCAGGGCCTCGGCGATCTCCTCGGCCACCGACTGCCGATCGCTCTGCGAGAAGCGCCGCATGAAGCGCGACTGGCCCAGTCGCGCCAGCGCATTGCGCAATTCTGGCTGGAACACGACGACGACCGCGAACGCGCCGTAGGTGAAGACGACGCTCAACAGGAAGCTGATCATCTGGAACTTGGCGAGCAGCGCCAGAAAATACGCCACGGAGAGGATCATCACGCCGACGACGATCTGCATGGCCCGCGTCCCCACGAGAAAGAGGAGGAAGCGGTAGATGACGAAGGCCACGAGCAGGATCTCGACGACATCCGGCCACAGCCGTGGGATGAGGAACCGATAGGCTTCGAAGTTCACGCTGGGCTCGTGGCCGCCGCCACCTGCAGCGCTTCCCGCGCAAGCGCAGCATCATGGACTCGGAACAGGCGCGCTCCGCGCTCCCAGGCGAGCGCGCACGCCACGGCCGTCGCGCGGTCTCGATCCGCCACCGGCCGACCGGTGGCGGCGCCGAGGAACCGCTTGCGGGACGGGCCCACGGCTACAGGATAGCCCACGCCGGCCACGGTGGCCAGTTCGTCGAGCAAACGGAAGTTCTGCTCCGGGGTTTTGGCGAAGCCAAACCCGGGGTCCACCACGATCCGCTCGGCGGCGACGCCGGCGGCTTCGGCGCGGTCGGCCGTCGCCCGCAGCTCCGCCGCGACCTCGCCCGCCACGTGTCGATAGACGGCGAGGGAGTCCATGGTGTCGGGCGTGCCGCGCATGTGCATCACGATGAGCCCCACACCGGCCGCGGCCACGACGCGCCCCAGCGCGGGGTCAAAGGCGAGACCTGAGACGTCGTTCACGACGGCGGCGCCCGCGGCGATCGCCGCCTGGGCGACCGTGGCCTTGCGGGTGTCGACCGAGACGGGCCCGAGGCCGCGGCGGGCCAGCTGCTCGATCACCGGGCCCACGCGGCGCACCTCTTCCTCGGGCCCCACCGGGGTCGCGCCGGATCGCGTCGACTCGCCCCCCACGTCCACGAGCTCGCAGCCGTCGGCCAGTAGGCGCTCCGCCTGAGCGATCGCCCGATCCGTGGCGTCGAAGCGGCCGCCGTCGGAGAACGAGTCGGGCGTGACGTTGACGATGCCGATGATTACAGGGTGGTCCAGGTCGAGGACGCGTCCCGCGATGGCCCAGCGGCGCGGTGGCTCGACGTGCGCGGTGAGCCAGCGGCCGAGCTCCACCGCCACCGCTTCGAGCCCCGCGGGGACGCGGTCGGGTCGGGCCAAGGGGGCGAGGCGACTCGCGGCGGCGCCGATCACGGCCCAGCCCTCGCCGGTCAACAGATCGGTCCCGCCCTTGGCGGCCCACCGCACCAATGCTTCGCGTTCGGCCGTGGTGACCGGTTCGACCAGGACGAGCAGCGGTTGGAGGCCGGTCGCGGCGAACCGGGCGGGCTCGGCCTCCCAGCCGCGAGCCGCGAGCGCCGCGCGCACCGCTTCCGGGGTGTGCGTGGCGAGCGCGGTCAGCCTCACGCGCCGGCGGGCTCGGGGGGCGGGCTGCCGAGGACGGGCGTGCGGGTCGCCGCCTTGTCCTTAGGCGGCTCGGCGGGCGCCGCAGCGGCGGGCGCGCCCGGGGGCGGCGCGAGCGGCGGCAGCGGCCGACCGGCCACCACGAGATCCACCTCTTCGCGATCCAGCGTCTCGCGCTCCAGCAGCGCCCCCGCCAGGCGGTCGAGCCGGTCGCGGTGCTCGGTGAGGATGGTGCGGGCGTGCTCATAGGCTTCGCCCAACAGGCGCTTGAGTTCGGTATCCACGAGCTCGGCGGTGCGCTCGGACACCTCGCGCCGCTGCACCACCTCGCGCCCGAGGAAGATCTCTGCCTCGCGGTCGCCCACCGCAATGGGCCCCACGACGTCGCTCATCCCGAACTGCGTCACCATGCGGCGCGCCATCTCGGTCGCCTGCTGGATATCCGAGTAGGCGCCGGTCGTCACTTTGTCGGGCCCGAACACGAGCTCTTCCGCCACGCGCCCGCCGTAGGACATGGCGAGCTGGCCGAGCAGCCACTGCTTCGTGACGTTGCGGCGGTCCTTCTCGGGCAGGAAGAACGTGATCCCGAGCGCGCGACCGCGCGGCACGATGGTCACCTTGTGGATCGGATCGATGCCGGGGACGTTGAGCCCGACCAGCGCGTGCCCCGCCTCGTGATAGGCGGTGAGCCTGCGCTCCTCTTCGGTCAGGACCATGCTCTTGCGTTCGAGGCCGAGCATCACCTTGTCCTTCGCGTCCTCGAGGTCCACCATGTCCACGGCGGCCTTGTTGCGCCGGGCGGCGAGCAACGCTGCTTCGTTGACCACGTTGGACAGTTCGGCGCCCGAGAGCCCAGGCGTTCCCTTCGCAATGCTTTCGAGATTGACGTTGGGCGCGAGCGGAATCTTGCGGGTGTGCACCCGGAGGATTTGCTCCCGGCCCTTGACGTCAGGCATGTCGACGACGATCTGACGATCGAAGCGGCCCGGCCGCAGCAGCGCGGGGTCGAGGATGTCGGGCCGGTTGGTGGCGGCGAGGAGGATGACGCCGTCGTTCGACTCGAACCCGTCCATTTCGACGAGCAGCTGATTGAGGGTCTGTTCGCGCTCGTCGTGACCGCCGCCCAACCCCGCGCCGCGGTGGCGGCCGACGGCATCGATCTCGTCGATGAAGATGATGCAAGGCGCGTGGGCCTTCCCCTGCTCAAACAGATCCCGCACCCGCGACGCGCCGACGCCGACGAACATCTCCACGAAGTCGGACCCGGACATCGAGAAGAACGGCCGGCCCGCCTCGCCCGCCACGGCCTTGGCGAGCAGCGTCTTCCCGGTGCCGGGCGGACCGACGAGCAGCGCGCCCTTCGGGAGTCGCCCGCCCAAGCGCTGGAATTTTTGGGGGTCCTTCAGGAAGTCGATGATCTCTTCGAGCTCCTGCTTTGCCTCGTCGGCCCCGGCGACGTCGGCGAAGGTCACCTTCGGCGTGTCGCCCGCGAGCAGCTTCGCCTTGGATTTCCCGAAGGCGAACGCGCGGTTGCCGCCCTGCTGCATCTGGCGCAGCATGAAGATGATGAGCCCCAGGATGAAGAGGTACGGCAGGAAGCTGAATAGGAACACGCCAAACGACTGCTTCTCCTCGCGCGCCCGCACGCTGACGCCCTTCGCGCGTAGCGTGGCGACCCATGAATCGCTCGACTCGAACGGCAGCAGCGTGATGAAATGCTCGGCGGTGTGCCGGTTGGCGGTGACGGGATTCTTGAAGTCCCCCTTCACCTGCGAGCGCTCGGTGATCTCGACCGCCGCGACGTTGCCCTTGTCGAGCTGTTCGGTGAACTCGCTATAGGAGACGTCCACCGCATCCTGGCGGCGGCTCGAGGCGAACTGCACCAGCGCAATGGAGCCCACGATGAGGAGGGCCCAGAACGCCAGCGTTCGCAGCGTCCGGGTCCAGCTGAACTCGCGCGGCGGTGGTACGCGATTGGCCATCAGCTCAGGCTCGCGATGTACGGTAGGTGCCGGAAATTTTCGGCGTGGTCGAGCCCGTACCCCACGAGAAACACGCGTGGGGCGTCGAACCCGACGAACGCGGGCTCGAGCGCGAGATGGGGCGCGAGATGCTTATGCAGCAACGCACAAATCTCCAGACTTTGCGGGTTCCGCTCGCGCAGCAGGGCCACGAGCCGGTTGAGCGTCTTCCCGGTGTCGACGATGTCCTCCACGAGCAGGATATGCTTGCCCCGGAGCTCCGTCTCGGGGTCGTACAACAGTCGTACGTTGCCGCTCGAGATCGTGTCGGCTCCGTAGCTCGCGGCCACCAGGAAATCCACCTGCAGCGGCCGCTCGATGCGGCGCACCAAGTCGCTCAGGAAGATGAAGCTGCCTTTGAGCAGGCCTAGTACGAGCAACTCGCCGTCGGGGTAGGCGGCGGTGATCGCCTGGCCCAACTCGCGCACCCGTCGGGCGATCGTGTCCTCGTCGAACACGATGCGTTCGAGCTCACGCCCGCCGGTCTGCTTGAGGCTCGCCGCGCTTGGTAACATCCAGTCGCACCGCTGGGGTTCCGGGTTGTGGGAGATCGTCAACGCTCCGGCAGACCCCGGGGACCCAAAGAATGGTTGGGCCGCGGGTCACGACGGGGTAGTTGGCCCGGTCGCTCCGTGGCACCCGCGCTTCCATCAGCAGCCGCCGCAGCGGCCGGTGCCCCACACCCCCGACGGGAATCAGACGGTCGCCGCGCCGTGGCGGCCGGACCTCCCAATCGCCTCCAGCGATCCAGGTCGTCCACTCGTGCCGCGGCAGCGCCGCCGGCGCGCTCGCCGGGGCCCACGCCATCCGAAACCCGCCGAACACCGCGTGGCCGCGCTCCCCCGTCGCGACAAACCGGCTCGCCGGATCGGTCGCGCCGCGCCGGATGTGCAGTTCGTCGAAGGCGACTTCCGCCGTCCAGCCACCGCCGAGCGCGAGGCGCCGGCCCGACGGGCGCCCTGCGAGCGCCACCACGGCGCGCGCAGCACGGAGGCCGAGCACGAGCCCGGCGCGCCGCGCGGCCGCGGTCATCATAGCCGCGCACGGCTTCGCGGGCAACGTCGAACCCGCTCCGCACGCGGCGAAGTCGAAGCTCGGGAAGGTGTTCGAGCATGCGCTCCCAGGCGCGGCGCTCGAGCGCCGCCGCGTCGCCGACGCGGAGCACGTCGTCGCGCAGGCCCGGGCCGAGGCGGGCCTCGAGTAGCGGCAGCAGCGCCGTCCGCACCCAGCTCCGCAGGTGTCGGGGGTCGCGATTGGCGGGGTCGTCGTGCGTGACCAGCCCGCACTGGGCGGCGTGGGCCGCGAGCTCCGCCTTGCTGAACGAGAGCAGCGGCCGGATGAGCCCGCCGCGCGCCCGCGCCGCCATGGCGGCCAAGCCGGCGGGTGCGCTGCCCCGCAGCACGCGCATCAGGATCGTCTCGACTTGGTCATCGCGGGTGTGTCCGAGCACGATGTAGCGTGCGTCGCGGCGACGCCGCAGCGCGCGCAGCCAAGCCTGGCGCGCCGAGCGCGCAGCGGTCTCGGTCGTCGTGGGCCCGAGCCCAAGTTCGCCGAGCTCGAACGACAGCCCGCGAGTCTCGGCTGCGTCCCGCACGGCGGCAGCGACCGCGCCGCTGTCAGCCCGGATCTGATGATCGGCATGCGCCACGACGAGCGTCAGGCCGAGCTCCGCCGCCACGCCTTGCATCAGGTCGAGCAGCGCGATCGAATCGGGGCCGCCGGACACGGCGACGAGTGCCGCGCCAGGCCGGGGGAACAGCCGGGCGGCGCGCACGTGCGTCCGGAAGCGCTCGAGCAGCGAAGCCATATATAATGATACCCTATGCACTCCGATGCGGTGTACCAGCTGCTCCGCCACCTTACCTCGCCCGTGGTCGCTATCACGTCGGAGCGCGCCGGCAAGCGCAATGGAATGATCGCCGACAGCGCAGTGCGCGCCTCCATTGTGCCCACGATCCCCCGCGTCTCCGTCTATATCCATAAGTTCAACTACAGCCACGACATGATCTTCGAGACCGGCCGCTTTGTGCTCCATCTGTTGCGCACGGACCAGTTCGCGCTGATCCACCAGCTCGGCTTTGGCAGCGGCCGCGCGCGCGACAAGCTCGCCGACGTGCCGCATCACGTGGGCGCGCTTGGCGCCCCCGTGCTGGACCAGTGCTACGCCCACTTCGAGTGCACCGTCGCGAACGTGATGGACACCGGCAGCTCCACCTGCTTCCTGGGCGACGTGCTGCACGTCGGGCACGGCGCGGCGGATCGGGCGACGGGGGAGGTGATGACGGCGACGTACTTTCGCGCCAACCTGCCGGCGGAGTGGCGACCGGAGTACGAAGCGCTCCTCGCCGCGGCGCAGCGCTACGCGCTGGAGCGGTCGCGCAGCATCGAGCCGGTCATCTGGCGGGGACTGTTGCGCTAAGGGTCACGACGCGAGGCGGCGCCGGCCGCCGGAGCCCCGCGCCGGTCAGAACCGCAGCAGCAGCCCGAGCTCGAAGCGGCCGCCACGCCCGGGGAGCGGCGGGGCACTGGCCGAGCGCCACCGCACCTCCTCCCATTCCTCGGGGTGGGTGTTGGCGCCAATCACCAAGCCGGCGACGCCGCCGACGCCGGCGCCAATCAAGGCCGCGGCGGCAACGGGGCTGTTTCTGTTGCAGGGCGTCGGGTCGAGACACGACAGGCCTTTCGCGAGATAGACGAGCGCCCCGGTCAGCACGCCCGTTGCCGCGCCGGCCGCCAAGCCGATCACCGTCCCTTCCGCCGCGCGCGACGGTCCGGGCCGGCTCACTTCGACCCGCCGGATCACCGGCGTGGGGAGGGTAACGCGCTCGAGTGCGCCCGAGTCTCCCGGCACGGCGAGCTCGAGGACGGTCGGGTCCTGTCGCAGGACGGTGCCGACGGACACCTGGAACTCCACGGTCACGCGAACGCGGGTGCGCGGCTGCAGCAGCACTCGCGCCACGTGAGCGGCTGGCGGAGGCTGGAGGGCCGTGCCGATGTCCGCCGCGAGAGAGCTCCTCACCCTGAACAACACGTCCCCCGGAGCGTCGCCTCGGTGTACCTGCAGCGCGAGCACCGACCCGAACGCCGCGGAGTCGCGAGCGGTGACTCGGTCGACGTCGCGCCGCGGCACCGTGAACGCCGTCGTGCCATCGTCGCCCTCAAACGCGACGGCGTCTTGGGTGACGACGAGTTGGCCCTTGAGGGGGCCAAGCACGCCACTCACACCGTTCAGATACTCGACGCCCTGGAACGTCTGTGCGCGAACACCGCGCGGCCCGATAGCCAGGGCAACACTCACAGCGAGAGCCGCGACGCCGCGATGCAGTAGCCGCGACACACGGCCGGAGAGCGGGAATCGAAATGACAGCAACGGAGCGCGCATAGGCAGCCCTCTCGTAGCGGACGGCCCCGGCACCATATGCGCGCCAAGCGGGCGGCGGTCAAGCGCGCCGCGATGAGGCGAGACGTAACCACGACGAGCGGGCCCACAGAGCAGCCCGGCGCAAGCGGGGAGACAGTCTCGCTAGTCGCTCGCCGACGAGTGACGCCGGTTGAACGAGGGGCTCAAAAGCTGACGGTGATCGAGCTGTTGATCTGGCCGCGGGTGACTCCAGGATCGGGGAGAGGGACGAAGATCCCGCGCGACTGGAATCCCAGGCTGTGAAAGTAGAGGGCGCCATCCAGGCGCAGGCCGACGTCGATACCTCGGAAGGCCGATCCGTAATTCCGGATCGGGAGCACTTCGAGACCCGCGCCCACGTGCCAAGTATTGGGGAGCAAGCTCCCTGGGGACCGCAGCGACGGACGCCGCAGCCACGGCGTGTCGGGATGAGCCAAGGGCTCCGCGTCAAAGGCAATCCCGGTCAAACGGTACCAACTGAGCCCGTAGCCTACCTTGACAAAGGGCTGGACCGCTTCCGTCAGCACGTTGTAGCGCACGCTGCCCGCATACTCCCACATCTCGAGCTGTCCCGTCACGTTCCCGGCGCGACCCTGTGACGGTAGCACGAAATCCGCTTCGAGCTTGGTCCGCGAATGGCGCACGGCGTTTTCGCTCACGAAGCGGTGCCCCACGTACAGGTCTAGCTCGCCGAAGGCGGAGATCGCCGTGGCGACCCGCGCGCTCTGCTTAATCGTCACCGAGTCGGTGCGCCTGATAATGGAATCGATGTCGGCCGCCTGATTGGGTAACAGCAAGAGACTCGTAAACGCGTCGCCCGAAAAGTTCATGGATACACCCACGCTGCCCCCGACGAAGCGGAAGGGAAACCGCTCCTTGGGGAAGAAGGTGGGGCCCCGGTGACGCCGAAACGCCCGACTCGGCAACGAGAGAAGGTGGCGGATCAGGTCGAAGGGCGGCAGCAGGCTCAGCGTCGGGTACGTGAGGTTCAGGAATCCCCAACTGTTCACCAGGTTGTCCTGATAGCCTACGGCAAAGAGCGAGCTGAAGCGATGCGGTTCGTACAACGCGTATCCCGGCGCCGGTCCCGTGTGGTTCCAGCCTCCGTTGTAGGACGGCCCGAGCGGCGACAAGTTCCCCGTATCGATGTGCTTGATCACGCCGGCGAACGGCGATTTGGTCGCGGGATAGCCCCACTGAATGGGGAGCACGAGCCAGCTCCATTGCCGGCGCACCTCGGGGTCGGACAACACCAGGGGCCACACGCGCTCCCAATCCGGCACCAGCTCGATCTTCGTCGGGTCGTCGTAGCGAATCATGCGCTCCAGCGCACCGCGGCCCGAGTCAGCGACGACCCGACGGAAGTTCACGCCCTTCGTGATTTCCTCCGAGGCGCCCGTGGGACCAATGTCCTTGTAGAGGCCGGGGAAGGGGTAACTGGCGTGCGAGTCGCGATTCGTCCCCCCAGGGACGGCCAGGATTTGGTCGAGACCCTTGTTATCACCGGCGATGTAGACGAGCGGGTGCGTGTTCACCCGGGTCTCGGCGGCGTCGAGGTAGGCGCGCTTACGGATCTGGTGCCAGAGCCATCGCTCGCCCAGCCGCTCGGGCTGCATCCGATGCAGCTCGTCTTCCCAGGCCTTCTTCGGGAGGTACACATTGGGAGCCGTGTAGTCCATGAGGAAGACATTGTGGTGGAAGTAGTACTCCACCCGCCGGATCACTAGGCGCTCGTCCGCCGCGGGCCCGGCGAGAATGCTGCCGATCTCCGCCCTGCTGAGCGGCGCGGTCGCGTGCTCGCGGCGCGTGAGCACCACGTTAATGTGTTCCCAGTCGCCCTCGTGCTTGTTGCCACTGTCATTGTACGGGTAGAAGAACCAGTACTGGAACACCAACTCGTACCCCGCAACACCGTGGGAATTGTTTGCCACCTCGGAGATGAACGGGTGCGAGTAGACTTTAGCAAAGCCCTGGTACTGGGGGGCCTGCTCTCCCGAGATCATTTTTTGAAACTCTGCCTTCCAGCTCGCGGGACCCTGGCCGGGGAAATCAAAGTAGAGGATGTGGACTAGGTCCTGTTCAGGCCTCACCGCCGTGTACTCCGTCGCATCCGCCGGGGACCGCGCGGGACCAAATCGGTGCAACACCTTGAGCAGGCGACAGTCGTCGCGCTCGCCGGACGGACGGTCAGTGGTGTCGGAGGCAGTCGCGGCACCGCACGGCGCGCGCGCGAGAGCCGCGAAATCGACGCTGTCGGTCCGCAGCAGGCGCCCTCGCCCCGCAGCCACATCCCAGGTGTCGATGTAGAGCGGAAAGGCCGGCCCGCGTGTGATATACCGCTGGAAGGCCACCGGGATGTTGTTCGTGTTCTTCACCATGTACGGCGCGAACCGCGCCGCCAGGGCGAGCAGCAAGGCATGCCGGCGGGCATCCATGCCGTCTCGCGGACTGCTGTCTCGGTAGGCGGTGTCAGTCGGATCGCCGAAGAGATGCAGCATCTCGCTCGCCCGCGTTTGCCCTATAATGCGCGGTGGCGCGAGCGGCTCGTACTCGAGGTATTGAGTCTTGGGGATCTCCTGAGCGGCACCGAGCTGCGCCAGCACCACCAAGACCGAAGTGAGGAGAGCGCCGCGCACGCGTGAGTCGATCACTGCGGTGTGGCTGGCACGCGCTCCACGGCGGCTCCCTCCCTCCGCCGAGTATGGTGACCAAGGTCCGAGCGCTGGTCCGAGCCGTCGGCACCTCCCGAACCATCGGCGTCGCTGGGACGGTAAAGGTACGGGTGCCGAGCCCGTCGGGAGGGTGAGCTTGGTCACCGAGCCTGAGACTAGCACGGGGAGGCGCGGGCGGGAGTGACGCTACGGAGGGGCAAGATCGGTGAAGGCCGGAACGCCAAGAACGGCCGCAACTTCACAGATCGCGTACCAGCGGTCCCACAAACGGACGCGTTAGGAGACGGCGCGGCTGCATCATTTCGCTACGTTGGGAACCAGAGATTGCTGCGCTGGGCCGAGGCGGCGGGGAGCGGGGCTCTCTTGAGGGCGATGCGGGACAGGCCGAGAGAAGAACGAGTAGGAAGTAGGGGAAGACCCTAGGGTCACCCGTGCGGTGGGCTTGAGCGCTCGGCGACTCGTTCCTTCGCCAACAACTGCTCAGTGAAGTCCTAAAGAGACACCTGAGTGGCCCTGGGACTCGAGACACTCCGTGCCACACTTCCCCTGCGAAGAGCCCAACGAGGGGAATGGGCGTCGCTGCCCGCTCCCCGGTTGGTGTTCCCCGCCTAAAGGAGTCCGACGCTGAATCTGCTGAAGACCCCCCCGGCGGTCGCGCGCTATTGCGCTGAGGCGCAGATGGCGCTCACTGTGGTCTGCCTGGTAGATGATCCGGCGTTTTGCACAAAGGCGTTCCAACCGTGGTCAATAAGGTTCCCCTGACCATCGCTTGGTTCTGACGAGAAGACCTTCACGTCGGTTGGCGTCTCGATATCGAACCCACCGCCGAGCACCTTCTTTCCAGTCGGGCACTCCACATGCACGTTCGCAAACGTGCCACTGGACAGAAACACTTGATGACTCACGATCTGGTAGCCGGAGACCCCGCCCGGAGGCCCTGGAGGTCCTTGAGGCCCGACTAGCCCGAGCGCAACCGGATCGAGTTGTTGCTCATTCGCATGACACTGCTGGCGCACAAACACCGATCCACTCGGGTTAGAGCACAGCACCTCGTGCACCACGTCCGCACCGGCATCGACGCTCTTGGTGAGGTCCGCCGCTACGGCGGACATCTTCTTGGTCGGCGCCGTGGCCTGTTCAGAACACGCGGCCATCAGCGCGGCAAGCGTCATTGCTCCCAAGATCCTTCCCATACACACCTCCCGATGAAGAGTCACAGACACTACCCGTCGGTGGCCGGGACTGTCGTCGGGGGTGGTGTCCTTCAGGGAGGGCAGCGCCTCGCGGCAACGCATCGAGGTCATCGACGCATCATCACTGACGCCCCGAATATTAACCCTCAACCAGAAAGAGCACACGCACACATGAGTCAGCACCAAGACCAAAATCCCACTCGCCCCGGCAAGATCACCTCGAAGAAGGGCAACCCGTACCGAGGCGATCCCCGCGCCCTGTTCTTGGGCCCAAGAAACGCCGGAGGAGAAGCTCCGTAAGCAACTCGCGGAACAGTGGGACCGCGATCATCCCGATGGGGATTCGCTCGCTGCCGATGGAAAGGGCGTGGGGTGAATCCATGACCTGCAACTACTGCGGAAAAGCCTCCTGCCGCCACCAACACACGGAGGGGCGTGAAAAAATCGCCGCGAGATCGCTCAGGAACGACAATCAACCTCCGGTGGGTATCGGAGACGCTTTGAGCACGCGGAAGTCGGCACGCTCTCTATTCGAGTTGACCAACCTGCACGAACTTCTATGCCTAGTGTGCGCGCACGTCATTCCGAACGGCCCGCATCAGGGGTTTCTGCGCGCTCGACACGGCCAGTGGCACGTCAGCCGGGGAGACGCGGTCGAGGTCACTCGGGGACTTCCGCCGGAGGCCGTGCGATTCGAGATCGTGAAGGGCACGGCATGAGCGCCACGAAACCGTTCAAGTCCTGCCGCAGAGGGCACCCCGCTGGTTGGCGTCACGTTCGCAACGCCTTCGGGATACGGACCTGCTCCCCGCTACCAAACAGGTGCGGGTCCCAGGCACCAAGACGGCGGGCTCTGCGGCCACACTCCCCGTGGCACCCGAGATGTGGTCATGGGTGAAGGCCGCCGTCCCAAGCCCGTTGGGCTACAAATGGCTCAGGACGCATTAGGTGCGTGCTAGGAAGGCTGTACAGGCAGGTGACGTGCGGCTCCACGACCTGCGGCACTTCACGGCGCAACTACTGGTGAACGCGGGGCGGTCTGAGGCGAGCGTACAGAGCACCATGCGGCACGCCACGGGGAGTATGACACGGCGCTACGCGAGGCAGCGTGACCGGGGCGAGAACGCGCAAGCCCTGGCCGATGTCCTACTTGCGACGGGGAGCTGAGTAAGTCCCACTGTTTGTCCCACTGTCTCCCCGACTAGTGGGAGCGGGTGCTGCTAAGTCGTTGCTACTCAAGTAGCGGCGG
>WNFJ01194750.1_pt1 | contig 14971 bp, 14 predicted proteins | sample 5400461 | NCBI WGS metagenome assembly WNFJ01 (sample SAMN13153349, study PRJNA577476) | soil metagenome | isolation source: 115 cm saprolite on Douglas fir-dominated hillslope | place: USA:California | collected 2013-09-17 | reverse complement strand
CGATCAAAATCGTATAGAGCCAGTAAAAGATGGGCGCTTCCTTGAATTTATGGTCGAGCCCCGCCTCGAACCCAAGCCCCTCGCAGATCACGTGCGCCGTGGAAAGCGGCAAAATAGAGGCCGCGAAGAGCGACGCGTTGAGCAGCCCAAACGCGAAGAGCACCCCTGCGCCTCTGCCGGCCAGTGGAATCAGCGCCTGCGCCGCCTGGGCGGCGTCGGTGATGTTCCGGTGTCCGGATGTATACAGCGTCGCCGCGGTGCAAACGATAATGAAGAAGACGATCACCATGCAACTGATGCTTCCGATGAGCACGTCCGCGCGTGCCTGCGGATATTGACGCGGACCCACTTTCTTTTCCACGAATCCGGCCTGAAGGTAAAAAAACTGCCACGGTGCAATCGTCGTCCCCACCAGCCCCGTCAACATGAGCAGGTAGCCCGACTCAAACTTCAGATTCGGAAGAACTACCTGCTTCGCGGCGAAGAGCCAATCCGGCTTGGCCAGAAAAGCCGAAAATACGTAGGACAGGTACAGAATGCAGGCGAAAAGAAAAATAACTTCGACCTGACGGTAGGTTCCCCGAATCACCAAAACCCACACGAGGATGGCAGCGATCGGCACCGCCACGTACTTGTTGATCCCGAAAATCTGCATGGACGCCGCAACACCCGCAAATTCTGCCACGACGTTGGCCAAGTCCACAAAGAAACCTGTGATCATCACAAAAAACGTCGAGCGGAATCCGAACTCCTCGCGAATCAGATCGGAAAGTCCCTTCCCCGTCACCACGCCCATCCGCGCGCACATCTCTTCCGTGACGTAGAGCGCAATCGTCATTGGAATCAGCGACCAGAGCAACGCGTAACCGTATTGCGCTCCCGCCTGCGTGTACGTCGAAATGCCGCCGGCGTCGTTGTCCACATTCGACGTAATAAGCCCCGGGCCGACCACGGCCAGCAGCAGGGTGAGGCGCCGTCGCAATCCGCGGATCTTTTTCTGCAAATCCGTGTCGCCAGTCCTCACGCGATCAAACTTCGCGGTAATCGTGTCCCAGTTCATCGATCCGCTCGAGTTCCCTTCCTAGTCTTTCAGCAGCTTTGACACTACGTCGTCCACCGTGATGGTGCCAATCGGCCGGTTTTCCTTGTCAATTACCGTTAGCATCCGCAGGTTGTACTTGTCGAACAGTTCGAACACTTCCTTGTCGTCCGCGTCCGCGGGCACGCTCAACAGCGGCTCCATCTTCAGCTCCGTCACGCGTTGATCGTTCGCAGCCAGAAGAAGCCGCGCAACGGGGACGACCCCCGAAAACTGCGCCGAGCCGTCGAGCAGAACAATCGTATCAAGCTGGTCAAAGTTCAATTCCTGCCCGCGCATCCATTCCATTCCAGCACTTCCTCCCGCGTGGAAGCCTCGCCCACAAACACGAAATCGGTGTTCATCATGCCGCCCGCCGTCGTGGGGTCGAACTCCAGCAATTCGCGGACTTCATCGGCCTCCTGCCCTGGCATCTCATCCAAAAGCTCTTCGGAAACTTCCTTGGACAAGTCCGCCAAAAGGTCGGCCGCTGCGTCCGGAGCCATCTCTTCCAAAATGTCCGCGGCCTTTTCGGGATCGAGCTTTTCCACGATTTGCGTTGTAAGCCGCTCGTCCAGTTCCGCAAGAACCGCCGCCGCGGTCTCTTCATCCAGCGACGCGATAATTCCCTGCCGCTCCGCCGCCGACAGATGCTCCATAATTTCCGCAAGATCTGCCGGGTGCAGGTCTTCCAGCTTTTCGTGCGTGATGCGCAGCTTCACGCGCCGCAGGGGATCCGGCTCGATAAGGTTCACAAACTCCCAGCGAATGGTGCTCTGGGGCAATTTACTTTGCAGCTTGCGCACGACTGCGTAGGGCACTACGCCCTGGAGCAGCCGCCGCACGGCCCCCGGGAGCCCCACATCCACTTGCGTTAGCCGCAGCTCGACGTTGCCGTTCGTTCGAAACGGAGCCAGGTCCACATCATTCACACGCACGACCTTCCGCCCGCGCGTGTCAATAATCTGCTGATCGAGCAAATCCTTCTGCACCGCCAGCCACGACTCATTGGGCCGGTACAGATCGAGGGCCCGTTCGCTCACGCTCAACTCCATCTTCCCAGCGGCCACTGACGCAATCTGGTTGTGTTTGGCCACCAGCGGTTGAAAGTGGCCGCGCGACAAAAGGTAATGGGACACGCGATTGGGCGCTTCCGCCGGTTCGATAAAGAATTCGCGCACGCGTCCGACATAGTTCCCGGCCACGTCGTAAGTCTTCGCGCCCATCAATTCTGTGGCATAGAGTTCCATTTGCTCACCTCCTTGCGCGTCTCCAGGCTCGTTCGAACAGGTCCGCGTTCGAATCTATTCCGGCAATAAAAAGCCCGCGCACCGAAAAACCTCGGCGGCGGGCAAGTACCTCATAAAAATGGACTTACCTTTACCCGCCAGTGAACCCTCCCCACCCGACCGCTCGCGCTTTGGCCTGCGCCCCGCGGGGGATGACCTGGAGACCCGGCCGTTGAGCCAACTTCCGGTTGCTTGCCGGCCCAGGGCGACCAGGGCCAGGTTCGAGTTCGCCGCTCGCACTCATCGAGAGGAAATTCACCCGTTGTTGACCGCTTTTGCGATCACAATTGCATTGATAAGCCGCGTGCGCCGCGATGTCAAGAAAAGAATGACTTTGGAATCAATTTTTTGTTCGAAAGATTATTCGGAGGGCTTCTTGTGGTTTGAAAAGACCATGTCGCGCGGCTGCTCGCCTCTGCGGCGGCAGTCTTCCATGTACAAGCGGAGATAGTTCTTCAGGACGTAGTCCTGTTTCGAATAGCCCAGCTCTTCGGCTGCCCGATCGATCGCCGGAGCCGGGCCTTCCAGTTCCACAAACGTGCCGATGGGCGTTTCGTCGAGTTCGATTAAGAGACCCTGGGCCCAGACTTTGGAAGCAGGCATTCGAAAGGTCGTGCGGTACTTTTCATAGCGGAACCAACCCCGCATGCCCAACCCCTCGAAAATTTTGGTCAGATTTGGGGCGTCTGTAACTTCGACTTCAATTTCGTCCCGGACCTTGTAGTAGCCATGGTGCGCGCTCCCCGTTCCTTCGACGCCCGAATGCGGCAGGGGCTGCTTGAAGGTCAAAACAATTCGCCGCTGCGATCCCGCGCTCTTGGACTTGCGGCGCCCTCCCATCGTCTCTGTTCGAATGCGCAGCAATTGGCCATGCTTGGCGAGCCCGCCCTGCGGCGTATCGAATATGACATTTTCCTCATGAACTCTGGCGCTCCCCGGACCGGCGAGGCGCGCTCCGATGCGCTTCAGTGCGCGATGAAGCGCGCGCACGTTGTCGATCTTCAGCTTGATTTCGGTTTCCCTGGCCATTGCGTTTTTTCGCGCACCGCGGCAGGCTGCTTTCTCCCGCTGCCGAGTTCCGATAGTATACGATTCATGCCGCGCGTCGCACCCGCCTGCCGCGCGCACCAACGATGGGTCGTGCAACGGTCCTCGACAGAAATGGACCACACCCCGATCCTCGAACAAAGAGACGAATGAACCCGGACGCCAATATCGCGATACCAGCGCCATCGCAAGAAACTTCAGCAGAGAGTGTTCCGAAGCCTCCCCTCGCGAGACGAGAGCCCGTGGAACACGTTTTGCATGGCGACCGCCGTGTCGACCACTACGCCTGGCTCCGCCATAAAGAAAACCCTGAAGTCATCGACTATCTGAAGGCTGAAAACGCTTACACTGACGCGATTCTGAAGCCCACGGAGGCATTCCAGGAGAAGCTTTATCAGGAGATGCTGGGGCGCATCCAGCAAACGGATCTTTCCGCTCCTTATCGGCTGCGCGGCTACCTTTATTTCACGCGAACGGAAGAAGGAAAACAGTACGCGCTGCATTGCCGGCGGCGCGACGAAGAAGGCGCCGCGGAAGAGCTGCTGCTAGACCTGAATCTGCTTGCCGAAGGCCATTCCTTTCTTGGATTGGGCTCTTTCGACGTGAGCGATGACAATCACCTGCTGGCCTATTCGACGGACACCACGGGATTCCGCCAATATGTGCTTCAGGTCAAAGACTTGCGCACCGGGACTATCCTTCCAGAACGATTCGAACGCGTGACCAGCGTGGCGTGGGCCTCTGATAATCGAATGTTGTTTTACACCGTCGAGGATGAAACCACCAAACGCTCTCACCGGCTGTACCGGCATGTTCTGGGCATGACGGGACTGAATGCCCTGCTCTACGAGGAGGGCGACGAACGGTTTCACCTGGAAGTCGAGCGCACACGCAGCGACGCTTTTCTTCTTCTCACGATTTTAAGTCATACGACCAGCGAAGTCCGGTTCTTGCGGGACGACCAGCCTTCGGGAGAATTTCAGCTTATCGCTGCTCGAGAAGACAACCGTGAATACTACGCGGATCATCATCCTGGCCCGGCGCCGGATTCGAATGGCGGGGTGTTTTACATTCGCACGAATTCGGGGGGCCGCACGGCACGTTTCGACTTGCAACCGCAGCCGTGAGCGACCCGCGCCGAGAATTCTGGCGCGAGATCATTCCTAATCGTCCGGAGGTCATGCTTGCTGCCGCGGAGGTTTTCCAGACCCACATGGTGCTTTTCGAACGCGAGGGCGGACTTCCCTATCTTCGCATTGTGGATTTGAACTCGGACGCTCCAAATGCTCTTGTGGCATCGCATCGCATTGAATTCGCCGAGCCAGCCTACAACGCTTCCATCGGTGAAAATCCGGAGTTCGGCGCTTCCCATTTGAGGTTCCAGTACGAATCATTTGTAACTTCCCGTTCAGTTTTTGACTACGACGTTCGCACACGTGAACGAAGCTTGCGAAAGAAACAGCCAGTTCTCGGCGGCTACGATTCATCGCAATACGTCAGCGAGCGCTTGCATGCCACTGCGCTCGACGGCACCCGCGTGCCTCTTTCCATCGTCTACCGCCGGGATACGCCGCGCGATCGTTCGGCGCCGCTCCTTCTCTATGGTTACGGCAGCTACGGGATTTCCATGCCGGTCAATTTCAGTTCGAACCGGCTCAGCCTGCTGGATCGGGGCGTGATCTACGCTGTCGCGCACATTCGGGGCGGCGGCGAACTTGGCAAACCCTGGCACGACGCCGGGCGCATGAAGCAAAAACGCAACACGTTCACGGACTTCATCGCCGCTGCTGAACACCTGGTCGCACGACGCTATACGGCGCCGGAAAAACTGGTCATTGAGGGCGGCAGCGCGGGCGGGCTCCTGATGGGCGCGGTGACGAACATGCGCCCAGAACTTTTTCGAATGGTCATCAGTCATGTGCCGTTCGTCGACGTTTTGAGCACCATGCTCGATGCGTCTCTTCCGCTGACTGTTGGGGAATACGAGGAATGGGGCAATCCGCAAATCGCGGAAGATTATTTCACCATGAAGTCGTATTGTCCCTACACCAACCTGGAGCGAAAGGCCTATCCGGCGATTTTGGCGAAGACGGGGCTGAATGACAGCCAGGTGATGTATTGGGAGCCAGCGAAATATGTGGCAAAGTTGCGCACGTTGAAAACCGATTCCAACCAGCTGCTGCTGAAGACAAATATGGGTGCTGGACACGGCGGCGCTTCCGGCCGCTATGATTATTTGCGCGAGATAGCGTTGGACTATGCTTTCTTCCTGACGGAGCTGGGCATCAAGGAATGAGCGAGCCGACTTCACCGCTGATGCAGCAATATCACGCTATCAAGGCGCGCTACCCGCACGCCCTGCTGCTCTTCCGCCTCGGGGATTTCTACGAGCTTTTCTACGAAGACGCGATGATCGCCTCGCGCGAACTTCAGATCACCCTCACTTCGCGCAATCGCGAAAAGGGCCAGCCTATTCCGATGTGTGGTGTTCCGTACCACGCCGCGGAGGGCTACATCGCGCGACTGATCCGCGCGGGATTCAAGATCGCCATTTGCGATCAGATGGAGCAGCCTGGCCCAGGCAAGAAGCTGGTCCGCCGCGAAGTCGTGCGCGTGATCACGCCGGGTACGGCCACCGAGGGCGCCCTGCTTGAAGCGCGTGAAAACAGTTTTCTCGCATCGGTCGCCAAACATTCTTCGGGCTCGCCGATCGGCCTGGCGTTCGTCGATCTTTCCACCGGTGAATTTCAGGCTACCGAATTCTCCGGCGCGCGCGCAGATGAATCTCTCCGCGACGAACTCCAATTGCTGCGCCCGAGGGAAACTCTGCTTCCCCAGCCGCAGCAGCTCTTCGAAACAGCCAAGACATCGCTCCTCGAAGGCACGGGTGGCGTGGAATCTCGGCTCGAAGAGTGGGTCTTCCAGCGCGATTATGCGGAACGAATCCTTCGCGAGCAGTTTGGCGTCGCTGAACTGACGGGCTTCGGACTCGACGATCATCCGCAGGCGCTGGCGGCGGCCGGGGCCATCGTCCACTATCTCCGCGAGAATGCTGCGCGCGGCGACCGCTCTGCGCCTGGGCCGGCCAATGAAATCGCGAATGCTCCGGGCGCAGACGCTTTGCGGCACCTCGACCGCGTCCGTTATTACGAGCAACACGATACTCTGGTGCTTGATCCGGTCTCCGTGCGCAATCTGGAACTGCTCGCGCCACTCTTCACGGAGGAAACCGGGCGCACTAGCGGCCCCACAACTCTTATTGCCACGCTGGACGTCACGGTAACAGGAATGGGCGCGCGACTGTTGCGTTCTTGGGTGCTACGTCCGCTTATCGACGCGGAGGCCATCGAAGCGCGGCTCGATGCCGTCAACCAGCTGGTGCAACAAACGGTCGTGCGCGGCGAAATCCGCAAGGAACTCAAAGGCATCCTGGACCTGGAGCGGCTCACTAGCAGGATTACGCTGGGTCTTGCGACTCCGCGCGAACTGGTGGCGCTGCGCAAATCGCTCGCGCAGTTACCGGTTCTGAAGAATTTCCTCACGCCACCTCCAGCCGGCGGCAGCGAACTGCTGCGCCACCTCCACCAGGAAATTGACGAGCTCGCGGACGTCCGCGACCGGCTCGAACGCGCCATTGCCGACGAGCCGCCAGCTCTCGCCACCGATCCGGGGATGATTCGCAGCGGTTACCACGCCGAGCTCGATGAACTGCGCGACTTAAGCCAGCACAGCAAACAGATCATCGCCGCCATGGAAGAGCGCGAACGCAAGCGCACCAATATCGCCTCGCTGAAGATTCGCTTCAACCAAATCTTCGGCTACTACATTGAAATCTCGAAACCTAACCTGCATCTCGCTCCCACAGACTACGAGCGCAAACAAACGCTAGTCAACGCCGAACGGTTTACTTCTTCGGAGTTGAAAGAATACGAGCGGAAAATCCTTGCGGCCGACGAGCGCATCCTGGAAATCGAGCGCCAACTTTTTATCGATGTGCGTTCCTCCGTGGCGGCAAAGGCCACGCGGTTGCGGCGTACGGCCGCGGCTATCGCGCAGCTGGATGTGCTAACCGCCTTCGCGAAACTGGCGGCCGATCGGGGCTATCGGGGGGCGCCATCCCGTGATCGAAGAGCTGCTGCGCCAAAAAGGCGAGCGCTTCGTTCCCAACGATCTTTGTTTCGAGCCCGGGCGGCAGCAGCTTTTGCTTATTACCGGGCCGAACATGGGCGGCAAGTCTACGTATCTGCGCCAGTCCGCGCTGATCGTGCTGATGGCGCAGATGGGCTCCTTCGTTCCCGCGCGCCAAGCGAAACTGCCCATCACTGACCGCATCTTCACGCGCATCGGCGCGAGCGACAATCTTGCGCGCGGGCGCTCGACTTTTCTCGTTGAAATGAGTGAAGTCGCCGCGATCCTGAATCACGCCACTCCGGCAAGCCTTGTTCTACTTGATGAAGTTGGCCGTGGCACCGCGACGTTTGATGGGCTGTCCATCGCTTGGGCGGTCGTCGAACATCTCCAGAAGCACACGCGGGCGCGCACACTTTTCGCCACGCACTACCATGAGCTGACGGAGCTTGGCGATCTTCTCCCGGCGGTCAAGAACGTTCATGTCTCCGTGAAAGAAACGCCGAGCGAAATTATTTTTCTGCGCCGCGTCGAACCCGGGAGCGCGGACAAAAGTTATGGTATCGAGGTGGCGCGCCTTGCAGGGCTTCCGCGCAGCGTGATTGAGCGCGCGCGCGAAGTTTTGAAGCGACATGAGCAAAGCGAGCATGAACTCAGCGAGACGCTTACTCCCGGTGCCTCTGACCTCGCGTCCACGAACGGCAATCAGCAAGTGCTCTTCACGGCGCTCGACCGCGAGGTTCTCGAAAAGCTGCGCGACGCAGACCTCGATCAGTTGAAGCCGCTGGATGCGCTCAACCTTCTCGCCGAACTAAAGAAACAAATCTCATGAGCCACAAGCCGATGCTGGTTCTCGGGATGATGTCCGGCACTTCCGCCGACGGCATTGACGTTTCGCTCACACGCATCGCTGGCGCGGTGCCGAATCTGAACGCCAAGCTGCTCAACCATACTTCTGTCAAATTCCCTCCCGCCCTTCGGCAGGAAATCCTTCGCGTGGCTGAACAGCAGCCCATTACTGCGGGCGCTCTCAGCCAGTTGAATTTTCGTTTGGGAGAACTCTTCGCCACTGCGGCACTTAATGCTTGCCGTGAATTTCGTGTGCCGCCGTCGAAGATCGCTTTAATCGGCAGTCACGGCCAGACTATCTTCCATCAAGGGCGGCCGGTTTCCTATTTCGGTGCGTCGACGGCATCCACTCTACAGATTGGCGAACCGTCGGTGATCGCCGCGCGCACCGGGATCACGACAGTCGCCGATTTTCGCCCCGCGGATATCGCGCTCGGCGGCCAGGGCGCGCCGCTTGTTCCCTACGCCGACTACCTTTTGTACCGGCACGAGAAACTGGGCCGCGTCTCGCTAAATCTCGGCGGCATCGCCAACATCACGGTGCTTCCGCGCGCGGCCAAGCCACAACAAATCGTCGCTTTCGATACTGGCCCAGCGAACATGCTGATTGATGCGCTCGTCTCGCATTTCACGAATGGCGGCCAGCGCTTCGACAAAAACGCACAACTAGCTTCTCAAGGCCGAAGTATTTCGGCGCTGCTGGACGAGCTGATGCGCGATCCTTATCTAAAACTCACCCCGCCTAAATCCACGGGACGCGAATATTACGGGAACACTTATGTAAAAAAACTTCTCACACTTGGCCGGCGCCATCGTGCCAAGCCTAACGATCTCATCCGCGCAGCGACATTTTTCACTGCGCTCTCGGTCGTCGATGCGCTGAACCGTTTTGTTTTGCCCAAAACACAAATTCAGCAGCTCATCGTTTCCGGCGGCGGCGCGCACAATCCTTTGATCCTTGCGCAATTATCCGCCGCACTTCCAGACAGTGACGTCCTGCCCTCTTCGAGTCTCGGCATTCCCGAAGACGCCAAGGAATCGTTCGCCTTTGCGCTGCTGGCTTACGAAACATTTCACCGGCGCCCGGCGAACCTGCCCTCTGCAACCGGCGCCCGCAGCCCCGCAATCCTCGGTAAAATATCCTATGCTCCGCCGCGCTAACTGCCCGCTGCTTAAGTTTCGCTTTTTTCTTACTTCCTTATTTTCTTAGCTCCTTACTTCTTTCTGTCTCGTATCGTGCTCTCATTCGCCTCACAGCGATACCGCTCGCGCTGAAAAGCTGCTCGACGCGGCAGGATTCACGCGCAAGCAGGACGGCGTGCGCCTGCAACTCACCTTGAAATGTTCCACTGAAGAGCAAGCGCGCTTGATTGGCGCGGCGCTCCAGGAGCAATGGCGGCGCGTCGGCATCGAATTGGAAGTTCGGCCGCTCGAACTTGCCACATTGTTCTCCGACGTCGCTAAAGGAAATTTCCAGCTTTCGTTCCAGCGCTGGGTCGGCGCCAACACTGACCCTGACTTTTTTGAGTTTGCGTTTTCGTCAAAGCGCTTTCCGCCGGATGGCGCCAATCGTGGACATTATCGAAACGCGCGCGGCGGCGCGTTAACGAATGAAATTCGCGTGGAAATGAATCAGGAAAAGAGAAAAGCGCTATGCAGTGCAGTCCAGAAAATCCTCGCGGCGAATCTGCCGTACCTGCCGATGTGGTTCAACAACGTTGTTTCTGTCCATCGGCGCGAGCTCGGCTCGCTGGATCTGCCCTCCACTGGCAACTACATCTTCCTCAGCACACTTCATCCCGGTAGCAAATAAGAAGCAAGTTGTAGGGGCGCGCTTCAGCGCGTCCCCTCTTTTCACCAGGTCGCCAATCACCAGTCACTTTTCCTTCATCGCCTTTTCAATGTCCTCCACCGGAATCGCGCCTTCGCGGCCGATTCGCCACGTATCGCCATTCAATTCCACAATCGTCGAAGCCAGCGTCGCGCCCGTTTCTCCCGCATCCAACACCAGCGGCACGCGCGTCCCGAGTTGCTTCATCACCTGGTCTGCGCTCGAGCACGAGGCGAACCCGGAAATGTTCGCGCTCGTCCCCGTCACCGGGCCGTCGAATTCGTCGATCAATCGGCGTACCACTTCGCTGTCCGGCCAGCGCACGGCGATGCGCCCTGTGCCAGCCGTCACTTTTAGGGGGATGCGCTGCGCCGCGTTCACGACCAGTGTTAATCCTCCTGGCCAGAACGCCTCCGCAAGCCGCAAAAATTTCCGCGGCGCTTCGCGCGCAAGCAGAATAGCTTGTTCGATCGAATTGACGAGAATGGGCAATGCCCGCGTCTCCGGGCGCCCTTTCACGTGATAAATTTCATCCACGGCCGCAAGATTGAACGGGTCTGCCGCCAGCCCGTAGAAAGTGTCCGTGGGAATGGCAATCACACTTCCGCGCGTCAAGAAGTTCGCCGCATAACGCAGCACTTCCACTTCCGGAGTTTGCGCGTTCACGCACAGCCGTTCAGCTGGCAATTTTTTGGCCTTTGGCGAACTCGTGGTGCCACCCTACAGCGTTCCGCCGGCGCTGCCCTTATTTGGGCGAAGCTACCATACCCCCTTAAACCACGCAATAAGAGTCTGTTAGCCTGAACGTCTCTGGAATCGGTTTAAGGTGCCCGTTCATTCTATTTTGGAGGCAGCGGCCCGTCGAGTGCCAGCAACGCCTTGAAGGATTCAGAAGCGCCGACATAGTCCCGCATTACGATCGCAGCGGCTCCCGCCGTTGCTTGAAAATAAATGGCCGCTCGCCGCTTCTGAGCCTCAAACACGTCGTCGTCCAGGTTCTGAGGCTTCTTAAACACTGCGACCAATTTGGCGCCCTCAAGAGCACGTTCACGCGCCTTCGCTGCGAGTGCGGGATCCAGGGAATTTAGATTGTTGTACGCGACGGACCGCGCGTAGAGTGCGCCATAGCGAATCCCCGGGTCCGCCTTGTCGCCCAATGCAAGAAGTTTTTCGGCGTATTCGATGACCATCTGATAATTCTGCAAGCGCCCGTAAGCCTGGTAGTACAGAGGATAGATATAAACGAGAAGCGAGGGATTCGGATGTTTCGCGGCGAAATCATCCAGCATTCGAATTTGCTTTTCTGGATCTTTTTCCCGAACCAACGGCTCAAGGGGATCGTCAGTCATCGTGTAGTGCGGCACTTCAGGCCCGAGTGGAGCCTCTGGTGGCTTTTGCCCAGGTATCTGCGCGATAGCTCCGTAAGTCATAAAGAGCACGAGTAGCGTGGTTATCGAATTCCTCTTCATGGGCGACCCCCTCAATCGCAGGCTGTTACTGAGAATAGACTAATCGTGTTGGGGGCTGTCTGCGAAGGAGTTGAAAATCATTCAGCCTGGTCCTAGTCCAGCCGAGCCCGTTGTGCCCCCGAACCTGCTTTCCACGATGGAAGTCCCACAATTAGCGCCGGCAGCCGGAAGTTTGCTACCCTCCACGGTAATGGCTACACCCGGTAAAGCTGCGCGCAACAACCGCTCGACTCCGAATGGCGCGGCGCTCCTCACCAGCCGCGACAATCGCTGGCTCAAGGAGTTCCGCATGGCTCTGCGCGGCGGCCTGCCCACGGAAGACGGCTTCGTTGGCGTCGAAGGCATCCGACTTGTCGAAGAAGCGCTGCGCTCCGGTTGCCCGATTCGCGCCGTGCTCTTCAGCGAATCCGGCGAACGCCATCATGAGCGTCTCGCTTCCCTCATCGACCGGCCGGAGATGGCTTTTCCCATTCTTCGCACCACCGACCGCCTCTTTGAAGGCCTCGCGGATACCGAACACCCGCAAGGAGTCGCCGCGCTGGTTCATCCCCGACAGACTTCGTTCGATGATCTTGTGAGCGCCCCTTCTGCCTGCGCTCCCCTTCTCGTTGTCCTCGCCGGAGTCCAGGATCCCGGCAACGTAGGAACCATCCTGCGCACCGCAGCCGCTTTTGGAGCGACTGGCGCCGCCACTGCCGCCTCCGGCGTCAGCGGCACCGCCAGCCCGTTTTCGCCGAAGGCGCTTCGCGCCTCCGCCGGTGCTGCCCTCCACCTCCCGGTCCTCGCGGGGATGTCGCTTTCGATCCTTCTCGCGCAGCTCAAGGTCGCGGGCGTTCGCACGCTCGCTTCGAGCGTTCACGAACCACGCGACGGCGAACAGCCTCTGCTCGCACCATGGGAAGTCGATTGGTGCCAGCCGGTCGCCTTGCTCGTCGGCAACGAAGGCGCCGGCCTCCCTGAAGAAGTCGAGCGCAGCGCCGACGCCAGCATTCGCATCCCCATGGCCAGCGGCGTTGAGTCCCTCAACGCCGCTGCCGCCGCCGCGGTCGTCTTCTATGAAGCCGCCCGCCAAAGAAACTCAATCCGCGCGTCCAACATCCAAGAGTCAGTTGCTTCGCAGCCGCCTAAAACGACGGACGCTGCGCGGTCGCCTAAAAAAACGTGAGCCTCTTCTCAAAATTGCCGTTTAGCCCGCAGGGGTCGCCCGAGCCCGATGTGCCCGCCGCCAACCAGCCGCTGGCCGAGCGCATGCGCCCCCGCACACTCGATGAATTCATCGGCCAGGAAAAGCTTCTCGGTCCCGGCAAATCCCTTCGCGTGCAAATCGAAAACGACAATCTCGGCTCCATGCTTTTCTGGGGGCCGCCGGGATGCGGAAAAACCACCCTCGCGCGGCTTATCGCGCGGCTGACCAGCTCCGAATTCGTTTCCTTCAGCGCCGTTCTTGCCGGCATCAAGGAAATCAAAGAAGTGATGGCCGTTGCCGAACACAAATCCCGCTCCGGCCATCGCACCATTGTCTTCGTCGACGAAGTTCACCGCTTCAACAAAGCCCAGCAGGACGCCTTCCTTCCCCACGTCGAAGCCGGCCACATTATCTTCATCGGCGCGACCACAGAGAATCCTTCCTTCGAGGTCATCTCGCCACTGCTCTCCCGAACAAAAGTTTACGTTCTTGAGCCTCTCTCGACGCCGCAAATCGCCGAGCTTCTTCGTCGCGCTCTCACCGACAAAGAACACGGGTTCGGCAACGATTCGATCGAAGTCTCCGATGACATCCTCTTTCGAATCGCTTCCTACGCTAACGGCGACGCGCGCGCCGCATACAACACCCTCGAGCTTGCCGTGCGCGGAGCGCAGCCTAGTGAGAAAGGCACGCGCGTCATCACGCCGGAACTCCTCGAAGACGTGCTGCAGCGAAAACTTCTCCGCTACGACAAAGCCGGCGAGGAGCACTTCAACCTTATTTCCGCCCTCCACAAATCCGTCCGCAACTCCGATCCCGACGCCGCTCTCTACTGGCTAGCGCGCATGATCGAATCCGGTGAAGATCCTCTTTATCTCGCACGCCGCATGGTGCGCATGGCTAGCGAAGATATCGGCCTCGCCGAACCCGGCGCTCTCGCCATCACGCTCGCCGCCAAGGACGCTTTCGATTTCCTCGGCGCGCCCGAAGGCCATCTGGCCCTCGCCCAAGCCGCCGTCTATCTTTCGCTCGCTCCCAAATCCAACGCCGTTTACACCGCCTACGGCGAGGTCATCGATGACGTTCACAAAACCGAGGCCGAACCTGTGCCTCTCCACATCCGCAATGCCGTCACCGGTCTCATGAAAAATATCGGCTACGGCCAGGGCTACAAATACGCACACAACTTCGATGATAAAGTCACCGACATGACCTGCCTCCCCGACAACCTCGCCGGCCGCGTCTACTACAAGCCCACCGACCAGGGCTTCGAGCAGCGCCTCCGCGCCCGCCTCGACGAAATCCGTAAGATTAAAATCGCACCGCCAGCAGTAGGGAAAACACATGAATAGAGCTACCGCACTCGGTGCGTGTCTCTTCCTGGGGGGATCCTTTGCCTGCCAGCTTGTCGCCCCTGCGTCGTCCAAGTATCCAGTCGTTGCCGAACTCGGTTGGGTACGAATGCGAGTCACCGATCTCGAAAAATCTCGACGTTTCTACAGGGAGGTACTCGAGCTCCGAGAGTTTCCCCAAAAATGTTTCGATTCCGAAGGATCGTGCTTTTGGATCAATTTTGGCCGTAAAATCGAACTTCTTCCTATCCGCAACAATTCTGAAAAAGCAGGCATCGACGAAATTGGCTTCTGGGCTCCCCGACTAGACTCGCTTAGAAAGGCTCTGGTAGCCTCAGGTTTTGAACCAAGCGAGATTAGGACCGGCCAAGCACAACAGCGATTCTTCGAAGTTCGTGACCCAGAAGGTCATCTTGTTTTGTTCTTCTCCCCAACTGAGGGAGGGTCCTACGTCTTTTCACCGATTAGCCATCATCTCATCCACACTGGATTCATTGTTCGCAATCGCGCAGCCGAAGACACGTTCTACAAGGACATCCTTGGCCTCCATCTCTACTGGCAGGGCGGAATGAAGGATAGCGACACGGATTGGGTCGATATGCAGCTACCGCCGCCTTCCAATGGCTGGGTCGAGTACATGCTAAACGTCCGTCCCGACGCCGATCACCATACGCTCGGAGTGATGAACCACATCGCGCTTGGAGTGCCCGATATTCACGCCGCCCAGCAGCAACTCATCAAG
>WNFJ01024722.1_pt1 | contig 14972 bp, 14 predicted proteins | sample 5400461 | NCBI WGS metagenome assembly WNFJ01 (sample SAMN13153349, study PRJNA577476) | soil metagenome | isolation source: 115 cm saprolite on Douglas fir-dominated hillslope | place: USA:California | collected 2013-09-17 | reverse complement strand
ACCGCCACTTCGTCTCGCGATTCGAGGCGAACTTCTTTGACTGCGACACCCGGCCACGCATCTCGGACGCGGTCTTTCCAGGCCGTCAGCGACTTCGCTGCGGCGAGCTCGCCGTCGGTCAGCTTGTGAGAGAGCCGGATGGCAGGCACGTAAAACCGCTTGGCGTATTCGCGCACCATGCGGGCCGTGTTGTACCGGGGCACAAGCTTCGCGATGGCGTTCTTCATCCGCTCGATCCAGCGACGCGGCACTCGTCCGAGACCATCGCGATCGAAGAAGAGTGGGACTACCTCGCGCTCGAGCAAATCGTACAAGAGTTCAGCCTCGCGAGTGTCGCCGCTCGCGTCGGGATACTCCTCTCCACGGCCGACCGCCCAGCCAATCTTCCATCCGTGGTCGCGCCAGGCCTCTGCGAACCAGCCATCGAGGACGCTGATGTTTAGGCCGCCGTTCGCGGCCACCTTCATTCCGCTGGTGCCGCTTGCCTCGAGCGGCCGCCGCGGCGTGTTCAGCCAGACGTCGACTCCGCTCACCATGGCGCGCGCGATTCGCATGTCGTAGTCTTCGATGAAGACGACGCGTCCTCGCAATCCAGCGTCACGGCTCGCGTGGACAATCGACCGAATGAGCTCTTTGCCACCGCGGTCTTGCGGGTGCGCCTTGCCGGCGAAGACGAGCTGTACGGGGCGCTCGGGGTTGGCGAGCAGTTTCTTTACTCGCTCGAGGTCCTGAAAAAGCAACGTCGCGCGCTTGTAGGTAGCAAAACGCCGCGCGAAACCGATGGTCAACGCTTGCGGGTCGAGAACCTCGTTGGCCAGTTCCATCTCTTCGCGTCCTGCCCCACGCCGCTCGGCGGCAGCGCGAAGCCATTGGCGCGCGTGCTGGACGAGCCGGTAGCGGCGATGCTCGTGAACCTGCCAGAGCTCGGCATCGGGAATCTCGTGGGCACGCTCCCAGACCTCTGGATCATCGCAGTGCTCGGCCCACCGGGGTCCCAGGTAACGCGTATAAAGGGCGCCCATGTCGTAGGCAACCCACGACGCGGTATGCACCCCGTTGGTGATCGACTCGATCGGAATCTCATGCGTCGGCAAATCGGGCCAGAGCCCTTGCCACATCTTGCGTGACACCTCGCCGTGCAGCTCGCTCACGCCGTTGTAGTGGTCCGACGCCCGGAACGCGAGAACGGGCATTGAAAACGGTGCATTCTGATCGCGCGTATCGACGCGGCCGAGCGCCAGTAGCTCCGCTTCGGAGACGCCTAGGGAAGTGCGATAGGGCTCGAGGTAGCGCCGGACCAGAGATGGTTCAAAGGCATCGTTGCCGGCCGGGACGGGCGTGTGCGTCGTGAAGATGTTTCCCGCGCTGTTGGCTTCGCTGGCCACGTGGAATGACACGCCCCGCTCGCGCATGACGCGCCCGATCCGCTCAATCGCCAGAAATGCCGAATGTCCCTCGTTCATATGGCAGATCGTGGGGGACAGGCCCATCGCCTCGAGAGCGTGAATGCCGCCTATCCCCAACATGATCTCTTGGCGAACGCGAAACTGTTGGTCACCGCCGTAGAGCGGACCCGTAATCGACCGGTCGGCCGGGGAGTTCTCCTTCACGTTCGCATCGAGCAAGAGCAGAGGCACTCGCCCGACTTGGACTTTCCACAGTTGGGCCAGCACGACGCCGTCCGGATATTGGACCCGAATCACGAGGCGATTGCCCGCTCCGTCGAGCACGGGCGAAACGGGCATTCGGCGCCAATCGTTGATCGGGTAACGCTCGCCTTGCCAACCGTCAGCGTTGAGCGCTTGACGGAAATACCCCTCGGCGTAGGCCAAGCCCACCCCGACGAGCGGCAAACCGAGATCACTGGCCGTTTTGAGATGGTCGCCAGCGAGTACGCCGAGACCGCCCGAGTAGATCGGAAGGCATTCGTGAATGCCGTACTCCATTGAGAAGTAGGCCAGCCTGGCGCCTGCCGCTTCCGGGAAGGACCGAGAGAACCATCCCTCGCGCTGCATGTACCGGCGCAGCGTCTCCCAAGCCGCGTCAAGCTGGCTGGTGAAAGCGTCGTCGCCGGCAAGCTCATCAAGGCGACGCTGGTCCACTCTGGATAAGAGCTCGATCGGGTTGCCGCGCACTTCCTCCCAGAGGTCAGGATCGAGCCGGACGAAGAGTTCGAGGCCCACGGACGCCCAGGACCACCAAAGGTTGTACGCGATGTCACGAAGGCGCTGAAGGGCCGGAGGTAATCGCGGGATGACGGTGAAATGCCTCAACGTGGAGCTCGACATGACCAAATCTTGCTACTCGTTCCCCGCTATGTTGTCACCATTCGCCTCGCTTCGAGACGGACAACACCGATGCTCTCATTTCGTATCCCCGGAGTTTCGAGCCGGGGGCGTGTCGTCAACGGTGCCCTCGCTCTTGTGAAAGAGGTGGCTCGCCATCTCCTGCGGCGGCCGGTGGTTGGTGTCGCGGCGGCCGCGCGAGCGCCCGACGGGCGGTGGTTGCTCGTTCGTCGCGCGGACTTTGGCACTTGGGCGCTTCCCGGAGGGACACTGGAATGGGGCGAAACGCTGCGTCAGAGCCTGGCTCGGGAGCTCGCCGAAGAAGCAGGCGTCGACCATTGTGAGATCGTCCGCCTCGTCGGCATCTTTTCGCGGCCCGACCGCGATCCTCGCTTTCACGCGGTCACGGTTCTCTGCGAGTGCAAAGTCCAGCCTCCCGTGCGCTCCCCCTGCAATCCGCTCGAAATCCGGGAAGCTCGCCTCTTTGCCCCGAGCGAGCTGCCCGACTCTCTCGCCTTGGACATGCGCGATCTGCTCGACCTGGCCATGCTCGGCGGCCAAGCGCCTGTCATCGAGTGAGGCCCAACCCTTGGCCGATTGTACTGAACCGATGTAGCGTTACGCCAACCCGTTGTCTCTTCTGAACAAACTCTCCAGGTGGAAGGCTGCGAAGCCCCAGTATCCGGCGCAGGGACTCGAAACGGCCGCACGCGCGCGCACGCTCGAAGAGCTGCGGGCCCGGATTCAGGCCACCCTCGAGCGCCATTCGGCGCCGGTGACGCGCTGCCGGCCCCGAGCGGACTCGGCAGAACTGCCCTTTACCACAATTGAGACACCGAGCGGTTCGCTGCACGTTCGGATGCGCCGGCTTGAGGCGAGTCATCGCACCGGCCGCGCGCCCATCGCCGCCGCTCTTGACGCAAGTGCCGAGCTACTCGCCCTTCTCGCGCTTGATCCGGCCCTCGCCGGGCGCAGTCTGCGCGGCGCCCTATTCCTTGACGTAGAGACGACCGGTCTGTCTGGCGCCGGAACCATGGCGTTTTTGGTGGGGCTTGCCTGGTGGGACGGGGCCGGATCCCTCGTGCTGGAACAGTTGCTCGTGCGAGCGCCAGGCGAAGAAGCGCCGATGCTCGAGCGCGTGCGCGATCGCATACGAGCCGCGTCGCTGCTCGTGACGTTCAACGGCAAAAGCTTCGACCTTCCACTTTTGCGAACGCGATTCGTGATGGCGCGCCTTGCGCCGCCCAATGAGCCGCCGCATCTGGACCTATTGCACGTCGCCCGAAGAGTGCACCAGAAGCGCTTTCGGGAAGGGTGCCGCCTGGTCACACTGGAGAGCGACGTCTTGGGATTCGAGCGGGTGGATGATGTCCCATCCGGCGAAGTGGGAGCGTGGTACTTTCACTTTCTGCGCACCGGCGAGCCCGGCGCTTTGCTCGGTATCATCGAACACAACGCATGGGATGTGGTCGCGATGGCGGCTCTCGTCGGGCTGTACGGTGAGCCGCTGCATGGTGGCCTTCCCCCCGAAGACCTGGCGGGCGTCGCGCGGACGTTCCGTCGCGCCGGTGCGCTAGAGCATGCAAGCGTTGTGGCCGAAGCAGCCGTTCAGCGCGCGGCGACGCCGGAATCGCTGCGCGCGCGCGCTGACGTCGCAAAGGCGCGCGGGGATCGGGCGCGTGCCTTGGCCGATTTCGAGTCGCTGGCTACGGCCGTCGACGATCCGACGATTCGTCTCGAGCTGGCGAAGTTGTACGAGCATTGGGTCAAAGCTCCGCACCGCGCGCTCGAATGGGTTGCGCTCGGCACCGGGGAGAGTCCGGAGCGGATGCTGCGGCGAACACAACGTTTGGCGCGCAAGGCCCAGCGGGCGTCTCAAGCGCGGCTCAAGACGTGAGAGCGGCGAACGATTCGTCCAAGATTTTCAATGCGCTTTCGACCTCAGGACGGCCGACGACCAGGGCAGGGGCTACGCGAAGCACGTTGCCATAGAGTCCACCCCGACCGAGGAGCAAGCCGCGTTTTCGCGTTTCCTCGAGTATGCGCAGGGTAGCGACTGGATTCGGGGCGCGGTCGCCCGCCTTCTCGTCGCTGACAAGTTCTACGCCTTGCATCAGTCCGCGCCCCCGCACGTCTCCGACAACAGTGTACTTCTGTTTGAGCGCGTCGAGTCCCTCGCGCAATACTTTGCCTAGCGCGGCGGCGTTATCGACCAACTTATCCTCCTCGATGACGTCGAGCGTCGCGTTCGCCGCGGCGCAGGCGATCGGATTGCCACCGAATGTCGCGATATTGCCACTTTTCCATGAATCGGCGATGGGCGCGCATGCGAGCACTGCGCTGATCGGGTACCCGTTGGCGATTCCCTTGGCCATGGTCATCACGTCGGGTTCGAGCCCCTCGTGTTCGACCCCCCACATCTTGCCGGTTCGTCCGAACCCAGTCTGGACCTCATCGCAGATGAACACGCCGCCGTGCCTTTTAACGATGTCGACGGCGACCTTCATCCAACCCGCGGGTGGCGTAATGAAGCCGCCGACGCCGAGTATCGGCTCAACGATGATTCCCGCGACTTGCCCTGCTGTGGTCGTCTGAATCAGATCCTCGATGTCTTGTGCACATTTGAGCTCGCAGCTCGGGTAAGTCAGGGCAAACGGGCACCGGTAGCAATACGGCGCATGTGCGTGCTTGATCCCCGGTACTTGGGTCGGTAGAGCGCGGTACTTCGCGTTTCCCGTGAGGGCCTGCGCGAGCATCGAGCGCCCCGAGTAGCCGTGCCGGAGCGCAATGAGCTCTTGGTGCCCGGAATAGAGCTGGGCAAGCATCGCGGCCGTTTCGTTGGCCTCCGTGCCACTCGAGCAGAAGAAGGCCTTGTCGATCTTGCCTGGAGCGAGCCGTACGAGTTTTTCCGCTAGCTCGGCGATGGGGAGGTTGGGATACACAGTCGAAGTGTGTCCAATGCGCTGCATCTGGGCATACGCGGCCGCGTTTACCTTCTCGTTGGCGTGGCCAACGCTGACGGTCAGAATGCCCCCGAAAAAATCGAGGTATGCGTTGCCGTCAAAATCGCGGACGGTGGTGCCCTTGCCGCGCTCCAAGGCAATTGGCTGCGCGTAGTACGTGGCGGTGCTCGGGAATAGGAACCGCTTGAATTTCGCCGCGACCTCGGCATTCGTCGGGTGCTGTTCGCTCACGACCGTTCACCTCGATCGGACGGTACAGCATTCATCGCAGCCCGGGGATCCGCAGCATTCATCGCAGCCCGGGGATCCGCCATTGCCCAGCGCGGCCAAAGGCCACAGGCGTGGCATTTTGTAGCGTCGTAGTGGGCGCGCTCCGATCCTGGCTGCCCTTTCGCTGCGGCTCGCCCAGTCTCGTGCATTCCTTTTGCAGAGCGGTTCCAGCGATCAACAAGAGGAGCGCCAATGAACCCCACCCATAACGACGAGCATTCGCATGCCCAGAGCCAGCACGAGCATTCGAGCACACGCCCCAACGATCGGCACGTCCTACGTTCTCAACAGGAGAAAGGCCACGCGCATCGGCTCGAAGCGGCCCGCCTGCTCGAAGCGAGTCGCAACTTGGGCGAGCAGGTGGCGGAGCAAGCGGGAAAACGCCCGTACGTCGTGATAGGCGCTGCAGCGGGGGTCGGCTTCGTCGCCGGAAGCCTCTTCGGATCGCGCTTGGGCCAAATGCTGCTCATGGCAGGGCTTGGCTATGTTGCCAAGACCGTTCTCGGCAGCGAGATTGGAGTTGACCGGATCCAGGCAGGCATCGGCTGACGGGCGAAAGTCGCACTGGCTGACGGGCGGCATTGACCGCGCTGCCGGGCGGAGCGAGCCTGCCACTTGAGGAAGGCAACAGCAATGAGCCCAGCGCGCAAACCGCAAAAACTCAATCAAAGACGGGATGCGACCGGTCATCTCGATCCGAAATATGCCGCGGATCTGCGCAAGCGAAGCCTCGAAAGCTCCGCCGAGCGCGGCCAGGACGTTGCCTTTCTGGGGCGGGCCAAGAGCTCGGACCCTCTCGTGGAAACGCTGGGGGAGGAGTTTCTCGAGTCGGCGACGAGCGGCGAGGATGCCACGCTTGAGGCTCTCAATCGCGGCGTGCCCGAGGAAGAGGGCGGTCCGTTCGTGGTCACCCGAGGAAAGGACGAATTCGCTCGCGGAAGAGATCCCTCGAACCCGCGAGGATCGACGCGTGAGCCGTTCCCGAAGGCGTCGGGTGGTGACGAAGACGAAAGCGAGCCGTAGGGAATTGCATCAAAAGCGGGTCAGGCAGATCAGGTCGCATCGCTAGCGCCTTTTATTCGGCTGCCTTCCCCGGCGAGGTGTCTGGGAGGATGGGCAACCTTGCTTTCTCCTTCTTCTCGCTTCCGAGCGCCTTGTCGAGCGCCCAGCGGATCGGGTCGAAATGATCATCGGCTACGCGCTCTTTGAGCGGAATGATCCCGTTGTCAGTGATGTGGATGTTCTCCGGGCAAACCTCGGTGCAGCACTTGGTGATGTTGCAATATCCAATCTTGAACACGTCCTTCACGACTTCGCGGCGGTCGAGCGTATCGAGCGGATGCATGTCGAGGGTCGCGAGGTGGATGAGGAAGCGCGGTCCGGCGAAGTTCGTCTTTTGGTGGTCGCGAATGACGTGGCACACGTCTTGACAGAGAAAACACTCGATGCATTTGCGAAATTCCTGAATGCGATCGATGTCCCGTTGCTGCATCCGCCAAGTTCCGTCGGCATCGCGCGGGCGCGGTTTGAACGGCGGGATCTTCTTTGCCATCTCGAAATTGAAAGACACGTCGGTAACCAGGTCTTTGATAACCGGAAACGCGCGCATGGGCGTCACGGTGATGGGCGCGGGCCCCTCGAAGTGCGACATTCGGGTCATACACATCAGTCGCGGTTTTCCGTTGACCTCCGCGCTGCAGGAGCCGCAGCGTCCCGCCTTGCAATTCCAGCGCACCGCCAGGGTCGGCTCCTGTTTGGCCTGGATGTCGTGAATGGCATCGAGAACAACCATTCCGGGATAGGTCTCGACGTCGTAGGGCTTGAGCTCGCCACCGCTCGAGTCGCCGCGGAAGACGCGGAGGGTTGTGGTCTTGCTCATCTTCTATGACTCCTCGAGCACCTTTTTGATGTCCTCGGGCAGATTGGGCAAGGCGACCTCTTCAACCTGCATAACGGTCGCCGCCCTTCGAACCACGACGTTTACTTTCGAGAAATGCCCTTTGTCCGTCTCAGGGAAGTCCTCGCGTGCGTGTGCGCCCCGGCTTTCTTTGCGCGAAAGAGCGGCGCGCGCCATGGCCTCGCTAACAATGAGCATGTTGCGCATGTCGATCGCTTGGTGCCACGCCGCGTTGTAGTGGCGATTGCCATCGACCTTAACTCGCGCGACCGCGTCTTTGAGTCGCTCGATGTGCTCGAGGCCCTTCTTGAGGTCGACTTCGCTGCGGATGATCCCCACGAAGGTCTGCATCGCGTCTTTCAGGTCCTCGTGAAGCAAAAACGGATTGGTCCCTTCTGCGCGATTGAACGGCGCGAGCGCTTCACGCTCTGCGGCTTCAATCTCCGCGTCGTCGAGGGGCACCCGCTCGCGCGTCTTGGCATATTGGACGGCATACTTGCCTGCAATCCTCCCGAAGACGACCAGGTCCGACAGGGAGTTTCCGCCCAGACGATTCGCGCCGTGCATTCCTGCGGCACACTCACCGGCCGCAAAGAGGCCTTTGATGCGCGACTCTTGCGTTTCGGGATCGACGCGAACGCCCCCCATCGTGTAGTGCGCCGTCGGACCGACTTCCATGGGCTCTTTGGTGATGTCGATGTCGCCAAGCTCCTTGAACTGGTGGTACATCGCGGGCAGCTTTCGCTTAATGTCTTCTGCGCTTCTCCTCGAGTGGATGTCGAGGAAGACGCCGTCGTGGGGGCTACCGCGCCCGGCCTTTACTTCGCTGTGGATCGCGCGGGCGACGATGTCGCGCGGCAAAAGGTCTGGCGTGCGGCGCGCTTTCGAAGCGCTACCGCTCGTGCTCTCTCGCAGCCATTGGTCAGCCTCTGCTTCGGTGCTGGCCGTTTCGTTGGCGTAGAGCTCGGGGATGTAGCCGANNNCGTCTTTGTTTCTCAGCGTTCCGCCCTCGCCGCGAACGCCCTCGGTGATGAGGGTGCCGCGCACGCTGGGCGGCCACACCATTCCGGTGGGGTGAAATTGCATGAACTCTACGTCCATGAGCTCGGCGCCAGCGAGATAGGCGAGGGCCTGGCCGTCACCGGTGCACTCCCACGAGTTGGAGTTCACTCGGAAACACCGCCCGATGCCGCCAGTAGCCAACACGACGGCCTTCGCGTGAAAAAGCACGAACCGCCCGGAATCGCGCCAATAGCCAACCGCGCCGCGGATCGTGTCACCATGGGTCAAAAGGCGTGCGATCGTGCACTCCATGTACACCTGCATCCCGCAGTGGATGCCGTGCTGCTGCAGCGTGCGGATCATTTCGAGACCCGTGCGATCCCCCACATGCGCGAGGCGCGGGTATTTGTGACCGCCGAAGTTGCGCTGCAGAATGCGTCCGTCGGCGGTGCGGTCGAAGAGGGCGCCCCATTCCTCCAGCTCTTTGACGCGATCGGGCGCCTCCATCGCGTGAAGTTGCGCCATCCTCCATTGGTTGAGGTAACGCCCGCCTTTCATGGGGTCGCGAAAGTGGACCTTCCAGTTGTCCTTCGGTTCGACGTAACCGAGCGCCGCCGCAATGCCCCCTTCGGCCATGACCGTATGTGCTTTGCCCAGAAGGGACTTGCAGACCAGCCCCACGCTGAGTCCCGCGGCGCTCGCTTCGATGGCCGCGCGCAGGCCCGCGCCTCCCGCTCCGATGACGAGAACGTCGTGCTCGTGTCTTTCGAACTTCACATCTTCGGGGGGCATGTCTTCGTGGCTCGAAGGGGCGGACTGCGAACTGCGAACTAGAAGAGTCGGAGATCAGTGAGACAACCGGTGGCGATCGAGCGAATGTACAAGTCCGTCAGCGCCACCGAAAAGAGGCTCATCCATGCGAACAGCATGTGGCGTTCGTTCAGTACAGTAACGAGCTTCCAGAGTGTGTGCCTGATCCCACCCAGCGCGGCCGTCGAATAACTGTTCACGCCCCCGCCGATGAGGTGGCGAAAGCTGTGGCAGCCAAACGTGTAGCAGCTCAAAAGAACCACGTTTGAAAGCATGACGAGCGTTCCCACGCCGACATGGACGCCGTCTTTCCAGCCGACTACAGCCTGGATCACGTCCTTCCAGAGGATGACCAGAAACACAACCGCCACGTACATCGCGTACCGGTGCAGGTTCTGAAAGAGAAGGAGCTTCGTTTCGCCGTTGTAGCGATGCGGCGCTCGCTCCCCGACGGCGCATGCAGGAGGGTCCCAGGCGAACGCTCGATAGTAAGCTTTTCGGTAGTAGTAACAGGTGAACCGGAAGCTCGCGGGCCCCGGGAGAATGAGCATGGCAGGCGTGAAAAAACCGAGGCCGTACGCTCGCGCCCAGCTCACGTCAAAGAACGGCGAGTAAAACGGCGAGAGGTACGCGTCGTGCTCGTAGGAGGTGCCCTCGAAGGCACGCCACGTCGCGTAGACGATAAAGCCCGTAAGGACCAGCACCGTCGCGGCGGGTCCGGCCCACCAGTTGTCTTTGCGAAGGCTTTCGCCAAAGTGGGCGATCGGCAGATGTATGCTTTTGTTTGCCATCGCTTTTTGTGGGGCGCACCCTATCGCCTAGGACCGGGTGCCTGCAAGGCCGCACTCGGAGCTTGATAGGGTCAGCTAGGGTCGGATCGCGAAACCGCCAAGCGGCAGACGCCCAGATGAGGTCAGAATATTGCGCTTGGAGGCCCTCTATCTACGTCCCTTGAACCCCATCATGTTCTGCACCACCGCCTCGCTCTCTTGGGCCACTTCGGCCTGCTCGCGTGCTCGGTCCGCGCAGTCTTCGCACAGCTTTTTCGATTTGCCAGCGACCTTCACGGCGACCAGCGCGTCGACCTCATCGCCACACTCTTTGCAAGTTGCCATCGCCCTGATCATAACAAGGAAACTCAGTCCGGCTCTCTTCGTGGCGTCTTGGCGATCACTCATTCACGCGAGGAACGCGTACAGAAACAGGCAACAGCGCCTATAGCGGTGCAAGAGCGTACGCGTGGTACACTGCGGTTCGCGCGAGAGGGCCATGGGCATCTTCGATCGAATGGGGAAGGTCATCCAGAGCAACCTCAACGCTCTGCTCGACAAGGCCGAGGACGACAAGAAGCTCGTCGAGCTGAATCTCGATGAGATGGACGAGCAGATCAAGGCTGGGCATCAAGAAGTCGTGCAGGCCGTTGCTGCCGAGAAGCAGCTTGCCAAGAAAGCCGACGAGCTCGTCGGAGATGTGACGCGCTGGGACAAACGAGCCGAACTCGCACTGCGCAGTGGCGACGAAGCTCTGGCGCGCGAGGCGCTGAAGCAGAAGCGACGCGTCGCGAGCGAGCTTGAATCCGTTGAGCGTGCGCGAGGCGAGCAACGCGACGCGGCCGTCCGGATGAAGGACGAGCTCGAACGCATGAGACAGAAGCTAGGCGAGCTCCGGCTGCGCAAGGGGACAATCGCGTCGCGCGCCGCACAAGCGAGGGCGGGCGGCGGTGGATCCGAGCAGCTCGGTTCAAAGGGCGGGTCGAGTGCGTTTGATAACTTTCGCCGCATGGAGGAGAAGATCGAGGGCCGGGAGGCCGAAGGGCGTGCGATGGTCGAGGTCGACGAAGCTCTCGGCAAAGGCCCGCGAGCCGAAGACCTTGAAGCCAAATTCCGCGATCTCGAGCGACAGGCGGGGGGTGGGGCCGCCGGCTCGACGGACGTGGACGACGAACTAGCCGCGCTTAAGAAGCGCATCCGCGTCTAGTCACCTGGTCTTGGGCCGTGGGGGACGGAAATCGGTACATCGTCGTCGCGCTTCGCGAGGCGTTTGCCGGGGCCGAGCAAGGTTCGGCGTACCTGGATCGCGCGCGCCCGATCTGCGCGACGGCGGAAGTTCTCGGCGCCCGATTGATCGCATGGGGTCCGGACGCGCTGGCCGTGGCCTGGGATCAGGATTCCCTCGAAGAGGCGGTTTCGCTCGCGACAAGCATTGGCAACGAGCTCGAGCCGTTGCAGCACGCCTGGGCGTGCGGAATGGCGGAAGGCGTGCTTGAGCCCCTCTCGACGGAGGGTCAACGCATGCACTTGGCGTGGGGAGAAGCGCTGTCGACCGCTATGGCGCTCGCGCGTGTGGCTCGAGCGGGGGAAGTGCTGCTGGACGGCAGCCTGGCGGCGGCACAAACGAGTTCGCTTGCAATTGTCGGAATCCGTTCGGGCGCCGAAGGAGGGCGACGCGTGCGCGGCTGGCGGCTCGATGTCGCCAATCCCTGGAAACGCCCGGCAGCGGCAGGCCATGTCGATTCGTCGGAAGCGGCGCAGACCGACAAGGTACTGCCCGCCGACCTGCCAAGCTCGGACGTAATCGAGGCCGCCGAGGCGGCGGAAGCGGCGGTGTCCGCCGAAGAGTCTGAAGCACCTACGCTGCGCCCGGTTGCAGCTACTTGGGCGAGAGAAGGTTTGTCCGAGCTGCGCCGAGTTCGCGCCCATGCCGAAGAGGAGCCGGCGCCGGTGCGTTGCCGGGCTGGACTGGCGCTCGCCATGGGCTTGTCTGTGGCAGGACGTTCCGAGGAAGCTTTGCTCGAGGGGCTGGACGCGCTTGCTCGCGGGCGCGAGGCCCAAGACCCCGCTGCGATCACCGCGTGCATGGCGTTTCTGGCCAAGCTTTACGGAGGGGTGGGCAAGGCAGAGGCCGCTGCCTCTCTGCGGCGCCTCGCTTCCGAATCACCCTTAATGCCTTCTGGCGGGCGCTCCGTAGGCTCCGTAGAGTCGAACAGCGATGACTAGGCCCGATGCGTCCCTCGGGGGGAAGACAGCCTCGGAGGCGGGGCGGTCCTCAACGACCTCAGGCGAGCGCTCTCGCGGTATGGGGCGGCTGCCGGAGCCCGGTGACATCGTCGCGGGCAAGTACGAGCTCGTGCGCCAGATCGGACAGGGCGGCATGGCAGTCGTCTACGAAGCCATGCACCTGCGCCTTCACCAGCGGCTGGCCATCAAAGTGCTTCGCCCGGACATCCAGGACTTGCAGCAAGTCCTTGCCCGATTCGAGAGAGAGGCTCGGGCTACTGCGCAGCTTCGATCCGTTCACACGGCGCGTGTTGTCGACGTAGACACTCTGGCCGACGGGTTGCCCTACATCGTGATGGAGTACCTCGAGGGGGTAGACCTGGACGCGGCGCTGCAAGCCAGTGGGCCGATGCCGGTGGAACAGGCCGTAGACATTGCGATGCAAGTCGCCGATGCGATGGCGGAAGCCCACTCGCTCGGGACGGTGCACCGCGACCTGAAGCCAGCAAACCTTTTTGTCTGTCACATCGGCAATCGCCCGGTCATCAAGGTGCTCGATTTTGGCATCTCCAAGAGCTCGGACGAAGGGGACTCACGCATCACCCATCCCAACGCCTACTTTGGAACGCCTTGCTACGCGGCTCCGGAGCAGCTCCGGGCGGCCACCGACGCTGACGCCCGCAGCGACGTCTGGTCGCTCGGAATCATCTTGTTCGAGCTTCTGACCGGTCGGACGCCTTTCGTCGGGTCGCCGACCGCCGTCGTCGCGAAGGTGATGACCGATCCGATTCCATGGCCTCTCGAACTTCGTCCGGATCTGTCGCGCGACCTTGCGCGCGTTGTCCTCCAAGCGCTCGAGCGCGATCCTGCAAAGCGATTCCAAAGCATGCGAGAATTCGGCGACGCGCTGGAACCATTCGGTCCCCGGGAGAAAGCCTCTGCGGTGGCGGCCGAGGCAGCGCGGCCGCGGGGAAGACTTGGCGAGATCCTGGTCGTCGACGGGCTTCTCAAGGAAGCGGATTTGCAACGGGCGCTCGAGGAGCAGCGGCGAAGCGGCAAGCTGCTCGGGCGCGTCCTCTTGGAACTGCAACTGGTCGCACATGCCGATTTGCTTGCCGCGCTTGCTAAACAGCAGGGGATTCCGCCCACGGTGTCTGTATCCCCACCTTCGGTGGTGGTGGAACTGGAGAGCGTCCGCGAGCAGCGCGAGGCAGTCACGTATTCCCCCAACGACCGTTCGTTGTCGCTCAGGGTGCGGGTGTCGGTTGCGGTAGCGCTCGCCATCGTCGTATGTGTCGTGTTCGCTTTGCTGGCGCGCGGTTTGCGATAGCGCCAGCTTGTGAGCTCTCAGCAATTGCGTGCGGTGGTCTTTTCGGCCCTGGTCGCGGCCTCAGCGACAACCCACTGCGCGCTTCGGGTCGGTTCGAAGGGACACGGATCCGCCGGCTCGCTTGCGCCGCATGCAGCCTACGCAAACCGGCCGCCCTCGGCCTGCATGCGAACAGGCAACGAAACCAAGCTCGCATTCGGCTCTGGCAGCGCCTCGTTCGCCTTTGCGTGGGCGGGGGATCACTATGTTGTCGTCTACGAGGATCCCTCCACGGGCAACGGAGACATCTATGTCGCAACCCTTCGGGCCGATGGCGCCCTGCGAAGCGGACCCGTGGTCATCGAAGCCACTCCGGCATCGAGCAATTTGCCAAACCTCGTCCAGACCGACCACGGCTACTTGGTCGTGTGGCAAGAGGGTAGCGCCGGCATGACCGTGTACGCTCACTCCCTTGGACCTGACGCCATGCCGACGGGCAGTGGTGTCACAGTCGCATCCACGCAGCTTTCACCGAGCCTGCAGCAGCAGGCGCGGCCGGTGCTCGCCCCCGCACCGGGAGGACAGGTCGCCGTTTCTTGGATGGACATCTTCGGTGGCGTACCCGGAGTGCAGGTTGCGCTGGTAGATGCGGCCACGCTGCAGGTGACCGCCCCGCAGCGCATGGCGCAATCCGACGTCGATGGCTGGCCGTGGATCGCAGGTGACGGGCAGACTCTCGGAATGGTCTGGAGCGATTCCGCCGGCGGCAGCCCCTACGGCATTCGCTTCGCCGCGGTCGACGGTCACAGCCTGGCGCCCTCGCAGTCCGTGCCTCTCCACGGCAACCCGAACAACAACAATGAGCTCGCGCGTCTCATCCGCACGAGCTTCGGCTATCTCGCGGCCTGGGAGGACTACACCACCGAGGAGAATGAGATCGATATGGCTCTCATTGACCCAGGCGGCAATCCTCTCGGCGGCGGGCTGGTGGAGGAACCGAACAGCGGCGACGCCAACTGGCCGAATATGGCGTGGGACGGTTCTTCTGCCGGCGTCGTGTATTACCAGTGGCGCGACGATCGTCCGCAAGTCTTCATGAGCTTCATCGATGCGACGGGCGCCCGAGTGGGAGGTCGGCAAGATCTGCAAGTCTCCAACGGATCGAGCGGTTGGTCGAAGTACCCGGACGTAGTTTGGACCGGGAACTCCTTCGGCGCGATGTACGTCGACACCCGAGACGGCCCTCCGCAATTGTGGTTTCAACAGGTGAGCTGCACGCGGTAGCCACGTCGAATCCCAGTTGGGCGTGCCGTGTGCACCTCGCTCTTGCCGTTCACAAGCCCGGAGGAGCGCACTATGCCGAGCACCTCGGCGGTTGACAGAGGCCCGTGGCGACGCACATTGACTTGGCGCGTGGCCGAAAGCCCGCGCCCGCGCATG
>WNFJ01448509.1_pt1 | contig 14973 bp, 15 predicted proteins | sample 5400461 | NCBI WGS metagenome assembly WNFJ01 (sample SAMN13153349, study PRJNA577476) | soil metagenome | isolation source: 115 cm saprolite on Douglas fir-dominated hillslope | place: USA:California | collected 2013-09-17 | reverse complement strand
GTACCCGCCTCGACATACACCCGCACCGCGGTGCCCCGGCGCAACGGGTTATCGGTATCGAGCCAGACGCGCACCGGCTTGGTGTCCGGCGGCGGTGACACCACCGGCACCGGGGCTGTCTGGAGCAGCAGCGCGACGAGGGGCAGCATCATGGCATCCGCCTTTCGACCCCGGGGGGGCAACCGACCTCACCCTTCCTTAGAGTACGGCCGTCGGGCCCCCGGCGTTCCCTCTTAGCCTCACCCGCCGCACGCCGCGCGCGCCGCCGTGGGGCGTCCCGCTAGTGCCCGCCCTGCTGCCCGACCGGAGCCGTGAGCCCGGTGAAGTCGCCGATCACCTCGGCGTCGTAGGGGCCATTCAGGCCTTGGCGCGCGTGGCCGGTGCCAAACCCCGCCACGTTGAGGTTCCCGAACGTCAACACGATGCGCCCGTTCGCGTCGACCTCGATCACCCGATGGTTGAATTGGTCGCTCATCAGCGTGTTCCCGTCGCGCAGTCGCACGGCCCGCGTGGGCAACGGAGCGGGGTCGCTCGCCGGATCGGTGTTCGTGACGTAGTGCCCCACGACGCGGTCGCTCGCGTCCACTTCCACGATCCGGCTGTTGTTCGAGTCGGTGATGAGCGTGTGGCCGTTCGCGAGGCGACTCGCGAAGGCGACCACGCTCGCCGTCCCCTGTGCCGTGAACGTGGTCAGCACGTTCTTGGCGCGGTCCACCTCGATCGCTCGGTTATGTTCTCATCCGCGATCAAGATGTGCCCGTTCAGGAGTAGCTCGGCGCTGTTGGGATTGTTGAGCTGGTCGCGCCCCGCCCCGACGACGCCGGTCGTGCCGTATTGCCACACGATTTTGCCGCCGTGGTCGACGAGCAGCACGCGGTTGTCGTTGCAGCCGTTGGGGCAGAGCGGCTCCATGCCCGGAGGCGCACCCGTCCCCGCCATCAGCGTCAAGTCACCCACCCGCTCGGCGTCGTTGGTGCCGATAATGGAGGCCGCGCTGACATCCTGCGGGCCCAGCCTGAACGGCCGGACGATGTCACCGGCCTGATTGACCTCGATGACCCCATTAGTGAATTGATCCGCGATCAGGACCTGTCCCTCGACGGGCGTCCCCGGCAGGGCCCCGGCGCCGAGGGCCGCCACGGGACCGAGCGGCGCGGGGCCTCGGTCGGTGCATCCCCCGAGCGTGAGCGCGGCGAGTGGGAGCAGCGGCATGCCAGAGCGTCTCATAGCGACCTCCCGGTGTAGGTGTGGGAGAGCCGCCATTCGAACGGTACGGCCAAGCGGCGGGAGTGAGCCAAGCGCGCCGCGAGCGGCGCGCGCGGTACGACCCGATCACCGCGCTCCGCCGGCGGGTCCGCCGCCCGCGGCGGCTCCGACTATTTCACGACGATAAGGCCCGTCATCCCTGTCCCGTGCACGATGCAGTCGTAGTTGTAGTTCCCAGCCACCGTGAAGGTGTGGGAGTAGGTGCCGCTCGTAAGAATGGCGCTGCTCGGAAAGCTCGGCGTGCCCGTTGACTGCACACTATGGGACAGCGAGTTGGCAGCCCAGGTCCACGTGACCGTGCCTCCGGCACGGATCGTGTCGACCGCTGGGTTCGACGTGCCGTTGTGCACGCTCGTGAACACGATCCCCGGCCCCACGGTCACGGCGGCGCTCATCGGCAGCGTGACGGCGGTCGCGTGGAACGTCACGGGTGAGCCGGTGAGCCCGGTGCTCGTCGCCGTGACGGTGTTCGAGCCCGCGGTGCCGCCGAGCGTGACCGTCGCCTGGGCGTTCCCGGCCGCATCCGTCGGGCCGCTCGCCGGCGTCACCATCGCCGAGCCGGAGGTCACTTGCCAGTTGACCGTGACGCCCAACACGCCATTGCTGAACTGGTCACCCACCTTCACCTGGAGCGGGTTCGCCAGGCTCGAGTTGATGGGACCCGTCTGGTTGTCGCCGCTCACCAAGGCGAGCTGCGTCGCGGGACCGGGCGTCGCGGTTGCCGTGAAGGTTACGGGCGACCCCGTGGCGCCGCTCAAGGTTGCCGTGGCCATCTCGGTGCCGGCCGTCTGACCCAGCGTCCAATTCGCGGTGGCGATCCCGTTGGCATCCGTGTTCGGCCCCGGGCTGATCGTGGCTCCCACGGCCGATGACGCCCATGTCACTGACGTCCCGACCTGCGGCGCCCCGTTCAACGTCACCACCACGCGCAGGGGATTGGCGAGGGCTGTGGTCACGCCGCCCGTCTGGCCGTCGCCGCTCGCAGTGCTGGTCTTCTGAATCACCGCAGTGGGAGCACTGGGGCCGCCGCCGCTGCCACCGCACGCGGCAACGAGCGCAGCGAGGACGATGCCGGGGAGCAGGGGGGAAACGCGACGCGAATCGAGCAGGATGAGCTTCACGGTAATCCGTCTCTTTAGAAAGGGTACCTCCCTAACACCCGCCGTCCATCCCTTAGAGCCACCCGCCATGTCCGGAATCTGTTAAGGGCCGCGCCTCCTTCCCCCGACCCGCCCCCCCGGATGGGCGCCCCGCCCGCCATCGCCTGCGGCTCGACTGGCCGACTATGATTAGGGCAGCAGTAGTGGTGCCCCCGCTACACGACCGCTCGCCTCCGGAGGCCAGGCTGGATCGGGTCCTGAACTCCATCACAGGAGCTCCACGCGCTCCTGGCGCCGCGCGGCCGGCCCCTCCCGCCACGCCGCCGGGGATCTCGCGAGCGGGGGCGCCGGGAACCCTTCGGTCGCCCCGCGTGGTATGACGTCAATGCCCCGCCCGGGTGCGTCGGCTCTCCTCCTCGTCGGCCTTGTAGCCCTCGCCCCGACGCGCGCCAGCTCCCAGCAGCCGCCGGCCCCGAGTGGCACCGCCGTGCTCGAAGGGTCGGTCTACGACACCCTATCGGGTCAGCCCGTGCGCTTCGCCGTCGTGCGCGTGGCCGCCACGGTCACGTCCGCGCTCACCGACGAGGGCGGGCACTTCCGCTTCGAGCTCCTCCCCGGCGCGTGGCGCCTCGAGATCCGCCGCATCGGGTACGAACCGGCCGCCGCCGCCGTCACGCTGCAAGCGGTCGGCACACGAGCGACGGTATATCTCCGACCACTGCCCGTGGCGCTCGCCCCCGTCACCGTCGCCGCGCGGCCCGATCCCGCTCGCGACATCATCGCGCGCACCATCGCCCACAAACGCGACGTGCTCGCCACGCTGCACGACTACCGCTACGACGGATACGTCAAGTTCGTGGTGCGCGACCTCGCCCGGCCCCAAGACTCGGCGGCATCGGTCGTCCTGATCACCGAGACCCGCACCTCGGCGTATTGGGAGCACCCCGACCGCTACCAGGAGACGATCCTGGCGCGGCGCCAGTCCAAGAACCTCGCCGCGGCCGAGAACCTCGTGTCGGTGGGCGAGATCGTCAACTTCAACCGCAACCGCATCGATCTCCGCAAATACGCCATCGTCTCACCCATCGCCGACGACGCGCTGGCACACTACGACTACCACACCTTGGACACGCTGGCGGTGGACGGCCGCCGCGTGTCTGTTCGTCGGCATCATCGACATCCTGGATTCGACCTACGACGTCCTGGCCGTGGACGTGGGCGTCAATCAGGCGGCGCGCTTCAACTACATCACGAACGTGCGCTACCAGCAGCGCCTCAGAGATGTGGGCGGGGGGCGCTGGCTGCCCTACCTCATCCGGCTCACGGGCGAGGTGCATCTGACGTTCTCGCTCCCCGGCTACCCCGGGCAGCTCGCGTTCGAGCACGTGGCGTCGCTCGACCACTATCGCTTCGATCAAGGCAATCGCCCGCCCGACGTGGGGCAGTATCGGATCATCGTGGACGAGCAGGCCGATCGGCCCGACAGCGCGTCCTGGAGCGCCCCGGGCGCCGTGCCGCTGACCGACGCGGAGCGCGCCGCCTGGGCGCGCATCGACTCAAGCGAGCGCCGCCCCTCCCTGCGCCGTCGCATCCTCGAGGGAGTCACCGCGACGGTGGCGCTCGCGACCAACCCCGATTTCTTCCACTTCAACCGCGTCGACGGCAGCTATCTCGGGGCGGCCTGGGACTGGCGGCAACTGCCGGGCTGGAGTTTCACGACCAAGCTCGGGTATGCGGACGCCCGCGCCGCCTGGCAGTACCGCTTCGGCAGCGCGGTGCGATTATCCGAGGCGCGGCAGCTGTGGCTGGGCTGGACTTACCAAGATGAGACGGGGCATCGGCCGACCCTCATTTCGGGCACCTACAACCCGACGTATCGCGCCTTGTTCTCCCGCCTCGATCCGCTCGATTACTACCGCGAGCGCGGGCTGCGGGTCTCGCTGGGCGGTCGCCTCGTCAACTTCACCCGGCTGGAGCTCGGCTATGCGGACCTCCTGCAGTCGAGCCTCGCCGTGAACACCGACTACACAGTGTTTGCGGTCACCCGGCCCGAGCGGGTCAATCCGCCGATCCGCGCCGGCCACCTGCGCGCCCTCACGGGACGCGTGATCTACGATTCCCGCCCGCTCGTCAGGGAGAAGGGGGAAGACCTCCGGCTGCGGAGCCTCACCTGGACCCGGATCACGCTGGGCACGGAGCTGGCGGCGCCGGACCTGATCCCCAACGATTTCTCCTACCGCCGTTTCACCTTCCAGCTCGAGCGGCAGCAGCGGACGTTCAACTTCGGGATCACGACGCTTCTCGTCACGGGGGGGATCGCCACGGGCTACGTGCCGCCGCAGCGCTACTTCACCGTGGACCACGGCATGCAGGGGCTCACGTTCCAGCGCAACGGCTTCAACACCCTGGGGGACACCAACTATTCGGGGACGCGCGTCGCCATGCTCGCCGCCCGGCACGACTTCGACCGGCTGCTGTTCGCGAAGAGCCACTTGCCGCTGATCGAGCGGCTCCCCTTCACCTTCAGCGTGCACGGCGGCGTATTCTGGAGCGACTTCATCGACCACATCCCCTACCCGCCGACGGACACGCTGCTCTTCACCGCGCGCAAGCCGTACAGCGAGCTGGGCTTCGGGCTCGGCAACCTGACGCCGTTCCTGTCGCCCTTCAATCTGGCCGTCCATTTCACCTGGCAGCTGTCTGCCTATCCCACCCACCATTTCCGCTTCGGGTTCGGCTTGACGCGGCCCTAAGGCCCGATGGGCGGGGTCACGCCCGCGGCAGTCGTCCGGCATCGCGGGCCTCCGGCCGCGCCGGCGCGAGCTCCGCGGCGAGCTCCGCCAGGCGGTCGGCCAGGGTGGCGAGCTCTCGCTCACGCCGGGTCGCGGTGCGGTGAAAGAAGCCGCGCGCGGTCAGGAAGGTGGTGCCGAGCCACAGCGGGATCACCGCGAGCACGATACCCCCGGAGAAATGCAACGCGCCCGTGACCACGCCGAGGAGGGGCCCCAGCCCGCCGCCGCCCATGCCGCCCCCGATGCCGCCGTACATCGCGCCCAGGAGCGGCGCGAGACTTTCCTGAACGGTGATGCGCGTCCGGCCCCCGCGCACCGAGACGGCGACCTCGAGGCCGCGCTGCGATGCGGCGCCCCGCGCCGCCGTCCACGTGAAGGACCGCCCCAGCTGACTCACCTGCCCCACGTTCTTCAAAACGCGCCGCATCTCGTCCACCATCACCTGGTACTCGCTCTCGGGGACCTCGCCCACGACCACCCGCTCGAATGAGAGCCGGGTGGGCCCCCCGAGCCACCAGCGTTGCCATGTCGCCGCGCCCGGTGCCGTGGGCGGGGCGGATCGCGCCGCCGCCCGCACCACGTCGGGTGCGATCCCCACCTCGCCCGCCAGCGCTTCCACCCCACCGATCGTCATCGCACCGCCGCCGGTCGGCTGGCTCGCCTCCAACTCCGTCGCCCGCTTCACGATCTCCTGCACCTCGCCGCTCGAATAACGGCGCCGCGGCGCCCCGCGCCCCGCCAGCTCGTCGATCAGCGCCCCCGGGGTCGCCGTTCGCTGGTCGTGCCGCACCGCGAGCCCCCGCACCAGCGCCGCTTCGACCCCGTCGCCCGCCGCCGTCAGGCGCGCTCGCTGCGGCGCCAACGCCTCGAGGAACCGGCCGGCCCGCACCGCGTCCTCCGTGGGCCAGCGGCCGGGCGTCTCGCCCACCAGCATCTCGTAGATCACCGCCGCCAGACTGTACACGTCGGTCCGCGCATCGAGATCGGTGAGTCCGGCGGCCTGCTCGGGACTCATGTAGCCGGGCGTGCCGAGGGGAAAGCCGGTGCGCGTGAGGTTGGCCCCGCCCGCCGTGCTGATCGCTTTGGCGATGCCGAAGTCGGCCACGACGGGATGGCCCTCGGAAAACAGGATGTTCTCGGGCTTGACGTCGCGGTGCAGGATGCCCATGCGGTGCGCGTAGGTGAGCGCATCGGCCACCGGAGCCGCGATCTCGAGCGCCTCGGCCGCGCTGGCGCAGCGCCCGCGGCTCAGGCGCTGGCGCAACGAGCCGCCGTCGATGTAGGGCATCACATAATAGAGGAAGCCGCCCGCCTCCCCCGAATCGTGCATCGGCAGGATGTGCGGATGCGTGAGGCGCGCCACGATCTCGATTTCCTTGAGGAAGCGCTCGGCGCCGAGCGACGCGGCGAGCCCCGGCAACAGCACCTTGAGGGCGACCTCGCGGTGATGCTTGCGGTCGTGCGCCTGATACACGCTCGCCATGCCGCCCTGACCGAGCAGGCGGTGCAGTGCGTAGCGCTCGGCGAGCGCGGCCTGGAGCTCGGCGGGAATGTCGGGCGCCACGGGCTCGGAATATAGAGCACGGTCGCCGCGACCGAGAGTCCGCCCACCCCAGGTTGACTGCACGGAGTCGCGTCTTCTACTGTTCGGGCCGCATGCCGGCGCTCGCCGGAGCACCCGGCGCCGTTCGGCACCGCGGCCCCCGCTTCCAGAGGACTCCGAATGGCCGCCACCACACCGCTCTTAGCCGGTCGCACGGCGCTCGTCACCGGCGCCACCAGCGGGATCGGGCTCGAAACGGCCCGCGCCCTGGCCCGCCTGGGCGCCCTGGTCATCGTCGTCGCGCGGGACGCGCGACGTGGCCAGGCCGTGGTCGATGAGGTGGCGCGCGCCGGTCAGGCCGCCGAGCTCGAGGTGATCGACATGGGCTCCTTCAGCGCCGTGCGCCAGGGCGCGGCCCGCGTCGCCGCGCGCCATCGCGCGCTCGAGATCCTCATCAACAACGCCGGCATCGTCACCCGCACGCGCGAGGTCAGCCCGGATGGCCACGAGCTGACCTGGGCCACCAACTTCCTCGGGGCGTTCCTCCTCACGGGCCTGCTCGCACCCTTGCTCGCGCGCGCCGGCGCGCCGCGCGTCGTCAACGTCAGCTCGGAGGCGCACCGACGGGCGCGGATGCATTGGGACGATCTGGAACTGGTGCACGGTTTCCGCGGCTACCGCGCCTATGCGCAGTCGAAGCTGGCCCTGGTGCTGTTCACCCGGGAGCTGGCGCGGCGCGAGCCCACACTCGCCGTGAACGCGGTCCACCCCGGCGTCATCGCCACCCGCATCTGGCGGGCCGCGCCGCTACCCATCTCCTGGCTCCTGGCTGCCGTCCTCCCGTCGGCGAAGGGAGGCGCGCGCCCCGTCGTGCGTCTCGCGTCGGCGCCCGAGCTCGGGCGCGTGACCGGTCGCTACTTCGACAAGCTGCGGGAAGTGACCCCGGGAGTCGGCGCCCTCCCTGCGGCCGACGCCGCTCGGCTGTGGGAGATCGCCGAGCGGGCCACGAGCGGTGCGCCTGCGGCCGGCCCCGCATAGCCGCACGCGCCCACCCGCTACGAGCGTAGCTCGGCCAGGTCGCGGTACAGCTCGAGCGCCGGCAGCCCGTGCACGACGGCGCGCACCGCGAGCTCGCTGATCTTGCCGCTGATGGTGCGTGGGATATCGGCCACTTGCACGATCCGCTGCGGCACGTGGCGGGGGCTTGCGTTGTCCCGGAGGTGGCGGCAGATGCGCTGGCGCAGCGCGTCGTCCAGGTCGAGCCCGGGGCGCAGCCGCACGAACAGCACGATGCGCTCATCCGCCTCGGCTCCCCCACCCAGCCGCTGCCCGATCGCGACGCTTTCGAGCACCTCCGGGAACGTCTCGACCTGGCGATAGATCTCGGCCGTGCCGATGCGCACCCCACCGGGGTTCAGGGTGGCGTCGCTGCGCCCGTGAATGAGCAAGCCGCCATGCTCGCCCTGCTCGGCCCAATCCCCGTGCCGCCACACGCCGGGAAACCGCGCGAAATACGCCGAGCGGTACTTCGCCCCCGCCGGATCGCCCCAGAAGGCGACCGGCATGCTCGGGAACGGCCTGGTACAGACGAGCTCCCCGGCCCCGCGCTCGAGCGGCACACCACGGGGATCGTAGACCTCGACCGCCATGCCGAGCCCGGGCGCCTGTAACTCCCCGCGCCACACGGGGAGCGTCGGCGTGCCGATGGCGAAACACGAGATGAGCTCCGTGCCACCGCTCAGGTTGCACAAATGGAGATCCCGCTTGATCGCGCCGTACACGTAGTCGTAGCTGTGGCCGGCCAGCGGACTGCCGGTGGACAAGACGCTCCGTAACGCGGACAGCTCATGCGTGCGCCCCGGCGCGAGCCCCTGCTTCTCGGTGAGCGCCAGGTACTTCGCGCTCGTTCCGAAGACCGTGAGACGCTCCCGCTCCGCCAGCCGCCACAGCGCGTCCGGCGTGGGGGCGAAGGGCGCCCCGTCGTACAACACCACGGTGGCGCCGACGGCCAAGGCGCTCACCAGCCAATTCCACATCATCCAGCCGCACGTGGTGACGTAACAGATCCGGTCGTCGCGCTGCAGGTCGACGTGCAACACGTGTTCCTTCTGGTGCTGCAGCAGCGTGCCCCCGGCACAGTGCACCATGCACTTGGGGAGTCCCGTGGTGCCGGAGGAGTAGAGGATGTAGAGGGGCTGGTCGAACCCGAAACGCTCGAACGCGAGGCCGGGGTCGCTCGGCGCCGCCGCCTCGACCCAGGCGTCCCACAGCACGCCGCGCGGCACCCGCTCGATCGGGACCCGACCCCCGAGGTAGGGGACCACGACCACCCGCTCGATCGCAGGGATGCGGACCGCCACGCCCGCCACGCGCTCGAGCGAGTCGATCTCTTTCCCCCCATAGCGATACCCGTCGGCCGCGAACAGCACGCGCGGTGCGATCTGGCCGAAGCGGTCGACCACCCCCTCCACGCCGAAGTCGGGAGAGCAGGAGGACCACACCGCCCCGAGGCTCGTCGCCGCGAGCATCGCGATCACCGTTTCGGGGATGTTCGGCAGGAACCCGGCCACGCGGTCCCCCGCCGCGACCCCCGCGGCGGCGAGCGCGGCCGCGACCCGTGCCGTCGCGTGCGAGAGGGCGGCGTAGCTCAGCTCGCCCCGGCGTCCCGTCTCGTTCCAGGCGACGAGCGCCGGCCGATCGTCGCGATAGCGCAGCAGGTTCTCGGCGAAGCTCAGGCGCGCGCCGGGGAACCACCAGGGCCCCGTCACGGGATCGGGCGGCGCCATGCGCTCCAACCCCACGCCCACCGCGTCCCACGGCTCGCGCCCCGGCCGCTCGGTCGCTACCAGGCCGCAAAACCGCCACACGGCAGGCCAGAACTCCTCCGGCCGGGCCACCGACCAGGCGTGGAGGGCGCGGTAGTCGGGCAGGTCCCGGCCCGTTGCGCGGCGCCGCGACTCCGCGAACGCCGTCAGGTTGGCCCGGGCCACCCGCTCGGGCGCGGGTGTCCAGAGCGGGCGCTCAGGAGGATCTGGCATCGCTGCGAATGTACGGAGCGGTCACCCGAGATGTACGGCGGCTCATTCCTTCATGCGGTTGGCGTGGTCAACCGCCCGCAATGCCTCCTCGAGCCACGCGGCTTCCCGAAGCACTCCCAAGAGGAACTCGGTCGTGCCGTCCAGATAGCTCTCCCCGTCCGTGGGAAACCGTTGGGCGACTTGCTTCTTCAGCGGGCCGTATGCTGCTGCCGCCTGGGAATTGCGTCGCAGATAGTCGCGTATCGTCACATGGTTCGCGAAGGCGATCCCCCCTCGGACGCACAAGTACAAATGGTGCGCAGCCAGGCCGGCGGGACTCGCAAAGGCGGCTCGAATCCGCGATTCCCAGATCGCCAGGAACCTGCTCAGGAGCCACGGGGCCTTGAGACGCTGGCCTGGCGCCATCGCCGGGCAAGGCTCGCCCGCCCACCGCGCAGCGCCGCGTCTCTTTACGAAACCGCTCGTCTACTTAATGAACGCCCGCTGAGCGAGCCCGCGCCTCAAGGGGAAAACCATGGCCACCCGCGCCACCAGCCCCAGTCCGAGCCTGCAGGCGTACCTGATCGTGTGGATCGGGTTGCTGCTCATCGTGGTCGTCGAAGTGCTGCTCACCTACGCGCGGCTACCGGCCGGCCGGTTGCCCGCGGCCTTGCTCGGGCTCGCGCTACTCGAGGCCGCCTTGGCGCTGCTCTACTTCATGAACCTGAAGTACGAGCGCCCCATCCTGCTCTGGAGCCTCATCCCCTACTTGATCTTCGCCATGGTCATGCTGGATCACGTGTGGCCCGACGCGCTGCGTCTGCTGCACCAGCGGTTGCCACCGTCCTAAGCGAGCGCGCGAGGTGGCGATCCCGCTGCCCGTGAGCCGCCGCGCCACGCGCGGGCGCGCGGCGTCGCTGTCGGCGCCGCTCGTGCTGCTCGTGCTGCTCATGCTGCCCAGCGCCCTGGGCGCCGCGGGCCCCGCCACTGGGGCGCAAAGCGCTGGCGACCCGCCCCATTTCATGGGGGCGCTGATGAGCGGGATGGTGATCTTGATGGTGCCCGCGTTTCTCGTCTGCCTCGGCATCACGATCATGGCATACCGCCGCCACAAGCGGTCCGTCGAGGAGTAGGCACTAGGCCGCTGCGGGCCGCAGGGCGCGCCCCGGCCCGCGCCGCCCGCGTTGCCGCCACCTCCCATAGCGGCTACGTTCCTCCTCCGCTGCCCACTCGACGGGCAGCGCCACTCTTCTCCCTAGGAGCTACCGATGCGTCGTCTTCTGCTCAACTCCGTTGTCCTTGTCGCCGCCGCCGGGACCGCGGCGCGCGCCCAGAATCCCTACCAAGCGCCGGGGCACGTGGGACGGGAAGACCATGGTCGGCCCCAAAGACAGCGTGATCACGACGTGGACGCTCGTGATCGACCCCGGCAAGAGCTGGACGCTCACGCTCCCAGGCCGCCCTCCCGTGGCGGGGCGGATCCTCGCCAGTGGCGGCGATAGCGTCGTTACCGAGGCGGGGCCCTATCCCAGCGTCACGCGACCGGGTCAGATGGTGACGACCCACACGGTGGCCCACTTCAAGGGTGACCATATGACCGGCGTGACCGACGCCAAGTTCGCCTCGGGCGACGTGGTGCACGCCAAGACCGAGGCGACGCGCCGTAAGTAGCTCGCGCCTCGGGTTGAAACGGGGGCGCCTGGCCCGCGGCCCGATGACCTGAGTCACCGACCGCCGGCCAAGCACCTCGATACGTTGCAGTTGCGGCGTCGTCGGCAGCACGGCGACGGCCCGCTATAGCACGCTGCTCAGAGCAAAACCGTTGAAAGACGGTGACGCAGAGCTACGGGGCTACCGCGGTTCCTCCGCCAGGCTCGCCGGGCCGCCAGCGCTTCGATCGCGATCGAACGTGGGCGGCCCGCTTCACGTTCGGCAGCCGAGGTGTTACCTCGGCGCCGGTGGCCCACTCCTCGCCCAGAGGCGCCCCAGGTCGCCACTCATCCGCACGGGGGACCAGATGACGCGCAACGGGTTCACACTCATTGAGCTCTTGATCGTGGTGGTGATTATCGGCATTCTCGCCGCCATCGCGATCCCCAAGTTCGCCAACACCAAGGAGAAGGCCTACATCGCCTCGATGAAGGCGGACCTCCGCAACCTGGTGACGGCCGAAGAGGCCTACTTCGCCGACTCGGTGAAGTACACGACCGGCACGAGCTGCGCCACGCCGCCCGCCGCCGCGTCCGCGGCGTACTGCACCTCGACCGGCAACACGCTCGGCACGATCACCATCGGCACGGGCACCCAAGCCGGATGGACGGTGAACATCACCAACGCCAACACGTCGAAGAGCTGCGCCATCTACGTGGGCGCGACGACGCCCGCGGCGCCGGCCACGGCGTCGAGCCCCGAGGGTGCGCCGGTGTGCCTCTACCCGCCGCTCCGTGTTTTTTGGGCACCGGGACGGTGGGCCGTCCCCGGGCTCCGCCCCGGTTGCCACTTGGTGCAGCGGGCGCCATCGTATCGCGGCCGCCGCCCCGCGCGGCCCGCGCTCCCGGAGACCACATGCGCCGCTCGCTCGTCCTGCTCGCCGTCCCCAGCGCCGCCCTCGGCCCCGTCGCGCGCCGCGCTCCGCAACGGCGGGCCCCTGACTCCCCGTTCCCCTGATCGACGAACCCGCCGCCCGCGCCGCCCGGCTCGCGCGCGCTCACGGCATGCAGGGCACAGTCGTCGTGGGGGTTGGCCGGGTGGCGACCTGGGCGCGCGGCGTCGCCACCGCGCTCCTCGTCGGCTCCGTCCTGGCACCGCCGCCCGCCAGTGGCCAGGACAACTTCGAGATCCAAGTGTACGGCGCCGACTTGGTCGCGCCCGGCCGGACCATGCTCGAACTGCACAGCAACTTTACGGCGACCGGGCGGCGCGCCGTGACCGACGGCGTGTGGCCGAGCGAGCACGCCTGGCACGAGACCGTCGAAGTGACGCACGGCTTCACGCCGTGGTTCGAAGTCGGCTGGTACACGTTCACGAGCGTGCAGCAGGGCGCCGATTGGAACTGGGTCGGCAACCACCTTCGCCCCCGGCTGCGCGCCCCCGCGGACTGGCACTGGCCCGTCGCGGCGAGCCTCTCGTTCGAGTACGGCTACCAGCGCCGCGCCTTCTCGGCCGACACCTGGACGCTCGAGATCCGGCCCATCGTGGACCACCGCGCCGGCCGCTGGTACTGGGCCGTGAACCCGGCGCTCGAACGGGCCGTCCGCGGCGCGACCGCCTCCCAAGGCTTCGCCTTCTCCCCCGCCGCCGCCCTCACCTACGACGTCACGGCGACCGCGACCGCGGGGCTCGAATACTACGGCTCGCTCGGGCCGCTCAGCGGGTTTGCCCCGCCCTCCGAGCAGCAGCACCAGCTCTTCCCCACCATCGACTTGAACCTCTCGCCCAACGTCGAGTTCAACTTGGGCGTGGGAGTGGGTCTCACCCCGGCGACCGACCGCCTCATCGTGAAGCTGATCACGGGGTATCGGTTCTGAGGGCGCCGCGGGACCGCCCGAGCGCCCCACACTGGTCCCGCGGAGTCGCGGCGCCAGCGTCCCGCGGGCCGCGCCGGCTCTGGGTCCGGCGCTGTGAGGACTATCACCCCGGCACCCGGCCCGCGCCGCTACCATACAGGGCCGCAGAGGGGCGCTGCTGGGAGCCGCGGAACCAGCCCCCCGCACCACCCGCACCAGGAGCCGACGTGACCAGGGGACTGCATCTGACCGGCTGGGCCTACGTCGCCGCGTGCGGCCTCGCGCTCGCCGCCTGGGCGTGGCGGGGCGCTCGCCCCCCCCCGCCCGGCCCTGCGGTGACCACGGGCCCCTACGGCACGGCGGAACAGTGGTTCGCCGCCATGAAGCCCTATTGTAACGCCGTCGAGGTGGAGGTCCGCCAGCAACAGTCCCCACCCCCCGCCACGTGGGTCGGGGCCGGCTACAGCGCCGCCTGCTATGCGTTGGCGGGCAAGATCGACCGCGCGCGCACGATCATCGACCGGGTGGCGACGCGCCAGCGGTGGCAGGCGGCCGGGATCGTGTTCGACGTCGGTCACCCCGTGGCCGACGCGGGCGACGATCGCTCCGCCGGCCCCATCATGGAGCTCGTCCTCGAGTTTTGGCCGAACAACTACATGGCGCTCTACCACGCCGGCATGTCCGAATACGCGCTGGGCCAGTACCCCCTGGCGCGGACCCACCTGCACACCTTCCTCGAGCTCTACACCAACAACGACGGCTGGCGCCAGAACGCTCGCGCGACGTTGGACCGCCTGGGCGCGTCGTGACCGCGTCGCCCTACCTCGCGCCCGGGACGCTGCTGAAGCAGCGCTACGAGATCGTGGGCGAGATCGGCCGCGGCGGCTCGTCGGTCGTGTATCGCGCCCACGATCGCGACCTGGATCACGACGTGGCCATCAAGCTGCTCGTGCCGCCTCCGGCCGCCGCCCAGATCGCCCGCGAGCGGATGCGCCGCGAAGTGCAGGCGGCGCGCACGCTGTCGCACGCGAACATCGTCGCCGTGCACGACTTCTTGGAGGAGCCTCCCTGGAGCTTCATCGTCATGGAGCTGGTGGCGGGCGAGGATCTCCAGGTCTCGGTGCGCGACCACGGCCCGCTCGACCCGACCCGCGCGATCGCGCTCGGCCGTGAGATCGCGGACGCCTTGGCCGCCGCCCATCGGCGCGGCATCCTCCACCGCGACGTCAAGCCGCAGAACATCCTGCGGGGACCCGACGACCGCGCCCGACTGACCGACTTCGGCTCGGCACGGCTCGACAGCCAGGCGACCATGACCCAGACGGGCGGCCTCGTCGGCACGCTCGCCTACGCGCCGCCCGAAATGCTGGCGGGTGAGCGCGGCGACGCGCGCTCCGACGTGTACGCGCTGGGCATCACGCTGTACTACGCGCTCACCGGCCGGCTGCCGGAGCGGGGATCGCCCCAACCCCCGCCGGCGCCGACGGCGGGCGGCTACCATCCGCGCGTGCTGCGACCGGACATCCCCCAATGGCTGGACGACGTGATCGCCCGCGCCACCGCGGCCGCGCCGGCGCAGCGGTTCCCGTCGGCCGCGAGCTTGCGCGACGCGCTGCAGGCGGCCGAGGCTCCGGCCGGCGCCGCGACTGGGCCGCCCGCGCAGTTCTGCGTCGTGTGCGGGGCGCCCGATCCCCTGGGCATGGTCATCTGTCCGCGCTGCGGCGGCGCCCTGGGCGACCGCGCCGACAC
>WNFJ01169637.1_pt2 | contig 14973 bp, 20 predicted proteins | sample 5400461 | NCBI WGS metagenome assembly WNFJ01 (sample SAMN13153349, study PRJNA577476) | soil metagenome | isolation source: 115 cm saprolite on Douglas fir-dominated hillslope | place: USA:California | collected 2013-09-17 | reverse complement strand
TTAAAGATAAGCAGCTGCTTGACGATTTGTACGCGCGGGGCGATGCACCCTGGGAGGTCTGGAAATGCGCGCCGCCGAAGGGTATTACTGTAGAGCCGGAGCCTTGGAAAAACTCCGTCCCTGACTCAGCGGGCTATGTTAGGCAGGTAGCGCATGTCTAAAGATGCTTAGACCGGCTATCGGCAAGCCCCGAAAGTTTGGACGCCGGGTGCTTTGCCTGGGCGCGCACTGTGACGACATTGAAATCGGATGCGGTGGCACGATTCTTCGCCTCCTGCGAGAGGAGCCGGGTTGCGAGGTTCATTGGCAGGTGTTCAGTTCCACTCCCGTCAGAAAGCGGGAGGCTGCCAAATCGGCGGCGTTGTTTCTCAACGGGGTAAAGTCGAAAAGGTTGGTAGTTCGGAGTTTCCGCGATAGCTATTTTCCGTCGCTCCATGCGCGCATCAAAGTTGATTTCGAAAGGCTGAAAAAAGAGTTTACTCCCGATTTGGTTCTGACCCACTACCGGCATGATCTTCACCAGGATCATAGGTTGATCTCCGAACTGACTTGGAATACGTTTCGCAGCCATCTCATCCTGGAATACGAAATCCCGAAGTACGATGGCGACCTGGGTACGCCGAATTTTTTTGTGGGACTGGATCGCGAGACCTGCGAACGCAAGGCGAAGTATATTTACGAGTCCTTTGCGTCTCAGCGAACGAAGCAGTGGTTTAGCGCGGAGACCTTCCTGGCGTTGCAGAGACTTCGCGGCATCGAGTCCAATACCTTGGGCGGATTTGCCGAAGGTTTTCATTGTCGAAAGCTCGTGCTATAGGGAGCATCGGGCGACAAAGGCGTTTATCTCTCCAAACTGACCAGCCTGGGACGCGCCCTCCCTTCGTCAGGATAATCTGAAGCGACGCCGCTACAACCGGGGCGCGAAGAGAAAGGCGTCGGAGCCCGCTCCCTTCTGGTGCTAGTACCCTATATTTTAATTCTCTTTGAGCACCCCTAACTAAGTAACGGACATCGTGGGTCGGCATCATAAAGGAACTCGATGCGAATTTTGATTGCTGACGATCACGAAGTCATTAGGAGGGGCGTCATCAGGGTTCTTCAATCTCGCGGTGACGTGGAAGAGTGCGCGGAAGCAACAAACGGAAAAGAAGCGGTCGAGAAAGCGCTTGTTTGGAAGCCGGATTTAGTTCTTCTTGATGTCCGTTTGCCTGTACTCTCTGGCTTCGATGCCGCTAAAGAGATCAAACAGCAGCAGCCTGACATACCCATCCTCTTTTTCTCGATCCACGACACGACAGAAATATTAGAACAAGCGAAGCTGGTGGGAGACGGCTTCCTATTGAAAGACAAAATTGTGGAGATGCTGCCGAATGCTATAGACGCGCTCCGTCATAAGCAGTCGTTCTTTCCTTTGGATAATCAAATGGAGCCGGGCACCTGATTCGAGCGGGGGTCAAGACTACCCCGCATCACATTTGCAGCTTGCGGCCCCTTTGGACCTTGGACAATTTCGAATTCAACCGCGTCCCCTTCGTTCAGAGTCTTGTATCCCTCGCCTACGATTGCCGTGTAATGGACAAATACGTCTGGACCATTCTCCCGTCCGATAAAGCCGTAACCTTTCCTGTTATTGAACCATTTGACCGTGCCTTGCATGTTAGTGGTCTCAGAGGGGTGCAAATTCTGAGATGTCGGTTTGGCAGAGCATAATTCATCGGACGCCGTGCAAGCTTAAATGAAGATTAATTTCTGTTTAGTTCAGGAGTCCCGCGTCCCATCGGAGCGAAAATCGCTCCACTGTCCCTTCTAGTTGGCTGTCCCCAAGCGGAGTTTGACTTGTTGCCCTTTCGCATCTACAAGGTGCAAAACGATGGAGACCTCCATTTCGTTGAGGCGGTGCAGAGCTTCAAGGACGCAACAGCAGTTGCAAGAGAACTTGGCGAGATGTGGCCGGGCGAGTACGTCATTTACAATGAGCAAACAGGAGAACGGGTGTCCATTACCGCAGGCGGCCACACGAAGAACTGGGAAGTGCCATAGAATCAGGGCATGGTGCTTGTCTCGATTACGCGGCTGCGTCTGAGGGCGTGGCGTTTCTTGCCAATGTTTGCGTGGTATGTCTTTCGGTCTGCGCGACAGGCTTCGAGGGCGGAGGGTAACCTCGCGGCGAGGTTGCTACGAGAACGGCGCAACACTTTCTGGACGGCGACGAGTTGGACGAGCGAAGGGGCTATGAAAAAGTTCATGATCTCAGGCGCGCACGGGAAGGCCATGCGGAAGCTGGCGAAGTGGTGCGACGAGGCGGCGGTGGCTCACTGGAACCAAGATCGCAGCGATTTACCGACATGGCTGGAAGCGTACACACGCTTGCGCAAAGAGGGTCGTCGATCGAAGGTGAATCACCCGTCAGGCGGACACCTGGCGTGTGAATTCCCTGAGCCGCAGGTTGGATCGGGCGAACTCCGGTTCAAGTAGTCCAAAGTTTGACCCCATGGAGGACGTTGGCTCCGCTCGCTGTTACTCATTTGAAGTTTGACGTTGCGGCTGCTAATGTGGGGTTTGCTTCTACGGACAGTCTCTAAGCTAGGGTAACATTTTGTCAGGAGATCATCATGGTGATTGGGCATCGCTTGAAAGAATTGCGTGAATCAAAAGAACTCTCGCAAGGCGACATCGAAAAACGTTGTGGGCTGCTGCGTTGCTATATCTCTCGGGTCGAGAACGGCCACACGGTTCCGTCCGTCGAGACGCTCGAAAAGATGGCACGCGCGTTAGAAGTGCCGATGTACCGCCTCTTCCATGATGGTGAAGCGGCAGCATCATTGCGCAAGCTGAAGCCTCCGAAGGATGACGAATTCGGAAGCGCAGGCGGCGAAGCCGATTACCTCTCCAAACTGCGCAGGCTACTTGCGAAAATGGAGCCCGGCGACCAAAAACTGTTGCTGCACATGGCCCAGAAAGTCGCAAGAGACTAGCCGCGAACCGTTCCACGATCCTGTTATGGTATGCCCCGCCCAAGCCCTCTTTGAAGATTATGCTCAAGCCGCGATGGAGCATTTCGAGGCCACCCGACAAGCTAGCTGGTCTTGTAGGGCAGCATCGTTAGTTTGAAGAACAGAAGCAGCACGACGAACGGCAGCGCCAGAAATGCAGCGCTGCCCGTCCAGCTCTGGAGCAGCACAGGGCACAACACGGCTGTTCCTGGGGGGTGGTGGAATTGCTGAGGGCGTTATTGGGCCGTTTGAGGCCAATGCGGTAGCCGTTGTTCGACACTCTACGCTGGCCGATCAAATGTATTCTGCTTGACATCGCAACCGCATAGATAGCACCGTCCTTAATAATTCCGTACTTTCTGAATTTATTCCCGAATTTTATATCCGTGTGCCGAACTGCGGCATTCTGCGGAGGTAACTTCGATGGCCAAATTTAGCGTCGTAGCCGATGAAACCGCTTCCGAAGCGACTCATCGTATTTACAAACAAATCTTGAATGTGAAGCATCTTCGCTTCGTGCCGAATTTTTTCAAGACCCTGGCGAACAGTCCCGCAGTTTTGGAAGGAACTTGGAGCGTATATCGGAATATAAGTACACGCGGTTCGTTATCCGAAGCGCTCAAAGAAATGATATTTGTGGCCATTTCTGCAGCCAAGAAATGTGAATACTGCGAAGCTGCGCACCTCGCATTTTGTAGGATTCTGAAGGTAGACCCAGAGACGTGCAACAATTTAGTTAAGAATCTGGACGGCATCCACCCGGAACGCACACGGGACATTGTACGTTTTTCAGTAAAGGCTGGAACCGATCCAAAGAGTTTAACCGATGAGGATTTCAACGTTCTGAAGCGTCATGGAATTGATGACAGTGAAATCATCGAAGTTGTCGCAATGTGTGCATTTGCGGTGTATGCCATTACTATCGCAGAGGCTCTCAAGCTGGAAATAGATACATGGGCCTGACGTGTGGGGTTGACTCAGTTTTGGTTTTATTTTCCGCCCGCCGAGGTAAATAACATCCTTTTCCCGGTAGCTTGGCTGACTATCAGATAATTTCCGGGAAACCACTCCTGCAGGCCAATGATACGCGCCCTGGCGGCGGCAAGTGTTTGCGCGACTTCAATCAAAATAGGCTCGCCGTTCCCGGCGACTTTGAAAACATCAAAGCGAAAGAAAGCCGGGTACCCTTTTTCGGTTCCGGGCAGCCTATCAGCGAGGGACCGTCTCGCCGTTTGAGCGTTTTCACGCATCGTGGCCCAGCATGGCAAAACACGCCTGATAGGGGAGAATATAGTGTTTACTGTGCATTTGTGGCCACAAAATAGTAGGCGGCACAAAAGATTGAAGGCGCATCAGCCGCTAAGCCTATGCGCCCTCTTAAACTGAGCCGTAAAGTTTTTAAGCTTCCCGGTTCAATCTGGCGGGAAAGATAATCGCTCTCGTTTGCGTCGTCAATTTAATTCTCGCTGAATCCCTGTGAAAATCTGTCCAGGCTGTGCAGAATTATCGGCCTTAGTTTTTCCCCTTTTGAGGTATGGCGGAGGAGGAGGGATTTGAACCCCCGAGACCCTTTCGAGCCTAACGGTTTTCAAGACGGGTGATTGCGCTCTGGCTCGCTGGTAAGTTGCTGAAAACTAAAGACGCCGTTCGGCTCGCTCTGGAAGGTTTGGGCACGGATTTCGGCCTATTGGGATAAATTGGGATAAGGGACGCAACGAATTGTATCGCGGTTTAGCAAACCACAGCATTCAGCCACTCTGATATCACCGGCCGCTGTCTTGTTGGACTTTACTCCTTAAGCTAGAGCGGCGGTAGCGACCGCGAAGCCCTTAAAAAACACAATGCCCAGGTTGGGTTTGTCGCCTCCTATCGGTTCCGGTTTCGGAGGTGCGCCGAAGAAAGTTCCTCCGGCCAAAATTGTATCGATGGCCTGTACGAGGTGACGGACAGCTTGCGATTTTAGGACGTACCCTCGTGCTCCGGCCTGTCGAACTTCCGTAGCCAGCCTTTCGGAGTCATGAGTGGTAAAGATCAAAACAGGAATATCAAGGCCCAGCTTTCGCATTCGGGACGACGCTTCAAGTCCACTCATACGTGGCATCGTAATATCGAGAATCACGATGTCCGGCTTTAACTCTCGCGTAAGTTGGATCGCCTGTTCGCCGTCTGTAGCCTCTCCACAAATTTCCCAATCCGGGCGAGACTTTGCCAGATGCGATCTCAGTCCTTCGCGCACGATTTCATGGTCGTCAACAATTAGGATTCGCGTTGTCATCACAAGGCTCTTTAAGAATGTATAGTCTCAAGTCCGATTCTGCTTACATCAGGAAGAAACCGTAGTGGGCGAGGTTAGGTCTTGCAAAGGCACAGTAGCGCGGACCTCCGTTCCACCCTCATTTGAAATGATTTCGAGTGCGCCTCCCAGTTGACGCAAACGTTCACTCATCCCCCGCAAACCAACTCCGAGCGACCCCGTCCAGTCCTGACTACTGTGTTCCAGCATTTGGCCCGGCATCCCTTTCCCTCTGTCTCTGACCTGCATGGTGACCGCATTGTCTGTATGTGAAATGCTGATGTCCGCAGTCGGACTCCCGGAATGCCTCTGGACGTTGGTCAAACTCTCCTGAAGGACTCTGAACAACACTAGCTCAGCATCGCGAGACAACCGCCCGAAATCCTTCTGAGCCTGGAACGTAGTCTTGATTCCGCTTCTTTTCGAAAAACCTTCCAAGTACCACGGGATGGCGGAAGTGAGTCCCATCTCTTCGAGCATGGGAGGATACAAGAGGTACGAGAGTGTGCGAACTTCCTTCACGCACTCTTCCGCAAGGTTTCCGCATTCATTGATTTCTTCAGGCGTCGGCGGAGTCGAAGCCATCGAATCAAGCTTCATCTTCAGCACGGAGAGGTATTGTCCCAAACTGTCATGAATTTCTCTTCCGATTCGCCGCCGTTCTTCATCCTGTGTTCGCAACAAATGAAGCGACAATTCCCGAAGCGACTTTTCAGACTCCTGCAATTTGCGCCGCGACTCTTCCAAGGATTTCTGTGCAAGCATTCGTTCAGTAAAGTCTCGCGTGACCTTACTGAATCCGAGCAAATCTCCCGCACTATCTCTGACCGCTGTGATAATCACGCTCGCCCAGAATTTCGAGCCATCTTTTCGAACACGCCAACCCTCGTCCTCAAATCGACCTTCCCTCGCCGCAACCTCCAATTCCATTGGTGGCTTGCCATTGCAAAGATCTTCCTCAGGATAAAAGCGGGAGAAGTGTTGGCCGACAATCTCCGACGCTTTGTAGCCTTTGATGCGTTCTGCCCCCGTATTCCAAGTGATGACGTGGCCCTCAGGGTCTAACATGAAAATGGCGTAATCCTGCACGGCCTCAACAAACAAACGGGAACGTTCTTCACTACTACGCAGGGCTAGTTCCGCACGGCGATGTTCCGTGAGGTCCCGTGTGACTTTTCCGAAACCGATCAGCTTGCCAGTTGCGTCTCTAATCGCCGTAATGGTCACACGCGCCCAGAATTTTGAACCATCTTTTCGAACCCGCCAGCCCTCGTCCTCTGCCCGTCCCTCTTCTAGAGCCAGATCGAGAAGTCTCTGTGGGTGGCCGTCACGAACGTCTTCCTCTGAATAGAAGCGAGAAAAGTGCTGCCCAATGATCTCCGAGGCTTTGTATCCTTTCGTTCGTTCGGCTCCGGCATTCCAAGTGGCGACCCGACCGTTGGGTTCCAGCATGAACATTGCATAATCCTGCACACTCTCGATGAACAATCGGAATGGTTCTTCTCTTTGGTGCCAGTGTGTTTCGGACAAAAGCCGACCTTCTTCCTGCAAGCCAGCGCCGCGATCTTCGGGTCCGTGCCCCATAACATTTCCTCCAGAGAACACGCACAAAGATCGTGAACTCTGATTTCAGCAGCAGCTTAGCGAGACAGTTTAGGGTTTCAGCGCCTAGGATGCCCAAAAGTCTCGAAGGAACGGTATACAGCAAAACCTGTATCCGCCCTGGTCGAACGTCGGCCTGTCCCCTCTGTGCTTCTTGGTACTGAAGAGTGTTGCTGTTTTGTGGTATAGGGGACCCAGAGGCCCACCCCTCATGCCCAGACCGTTAGATATTTTCAAGTTAGAGAATGATGGAAGTATCGTTTGGAAAGGAACCGCTGAAACTCTGGAGATTGCCAAGCTGTCGGTGAAGATGTTGGCCAAAACTTCCCCTGGCGATTACTTGATTTTTAGTCCAGCCACGGGCGAGAAAACGGTCGTCCAACTCAAAGAATGTGCGTAATGATCAGGCGCTGTTTCAACCACTGAAACCGTGTCGGCAACAGACCGTGCTGCTTTTCGGTTGGCTCCGCTCGCTTGTCGCTCATGTGTAGCATGTGAAGTTCGATGTTGCGGTTGTGAAGGTTGATTCTCTTCAATTAAGATAATATCTCGTTAGGAGTCCGTCATGGTGATCAACCCTGCGGGCACTTCACCGTCATAAAACAGGCAAGCCGAAACCTTCGAAGGATGATGAATTCGGAAGTAGAGGCGCACAGGCCGATTATCTATCCAGACTGCGCAGGCTGCTTGCGAAAATGGAACCAGGCGACCAGAACCTTCTGCTGCACATGGCCCAAAAAGTCGCGAGAGACTAGCCCTGACTTTGCATTTGAGCCAACGCAAGCGTAGTGCCTACTTTTTCCAGCGACAGTTAGTCAAACTCCCATGGAAACGGGCTTCCTCGACCGCTTGGCCAATCAACTCAAGATAAACAAGAGTGCTACCTGCCGCCGTGCAATTCAGCGGATTTTGGTCCGCATGAAGGAGCACTGCGAGAGCGGCCAATATCGCAGCACTACGGACGCTGAGAATGAGTTTCGAAGGTTGGTTGAGAGCGATCTTGCCTGCAAGTAGTCGGTCTAATCGGTGGGAGCTGTTGAGTAAGTGGTTGGATATCCTACGTCAGTAGCTTCAAGATCAGAATTGCCCCAGTAAACACCGGATTATTTTCGCTGCACGGTAGCGCTACGCTCACTTGCGCAAGAGGGGAGATATGGAACCTAGTCCGGCAAAAACTCCTGGGGTGATGCGCAAAATCGTTGACTTTCATCTGGATGAAACTTTGAATTGGGTTGTAGACCTCGAGTGCGGACATGCGCAACACGTGCGCCACAATCCACCTTTCACCCGCGCTCACTGGGTCACAACGCCGCAAGGACGGCTCGAACATCTCGGTAAGGAACTCAACTGCGCGGTGTGTCGGCCTGGTGATTAAATCTGTTTGTTCTCGTCTGCTCTTGGCTACAGCAAGTCCGACTATTCAGTGGGGCAAAGCTCTTATCGACTTCCACACGTCCTTGCGCCAGAGTCAACTCCGCTCGACTTGGTTTGGCCGAGATTAATCACAAATCAGGGGAATATTATGAATAACGATAGCAGGGTAGCCGGAGCACGCGAGGACAACGTAACCGGGGCGATTGAATCCCGGACATCGCAAATTCCGTCCTCGGCTTATCTGGGCGCGGCACTAGGCTCAATGGGGCTTGCCGCGATACTGAGAATGGCCGGGAAGAAGCATGCCTCTTTGTTCGTGGGACAGTGGGCGGCACCATTCTTGTTGATGGGCGTTTATAACAAAATGGTGAAACAGCATGGTTCCGATGCTGAGAGCCACCAAACTGCTTGAGGGGTGAGTTAAAAGGGAGGCGACTTGTTGGACATAGCCGAACAATTTGCTCACGTGCTCTTATTTGATTGCCCGGAATGCGGAAGACCACTTGCGTCGGCGTGCGCAAGCACGAAAAAGAATTTCGAGGATGCTGACGCGCACTGGTTCAATCCTCATTGCCACTGCGGATGGACAGGGAGTGTCATTGGCATAGTTGCAGTTCGACATTGGGTAGAACCATGGAAAGTTAAGGCTCCAGTCGGAAGTGAGGTGCCCGGTTCGGGTGATGGACAGACGTTATATCTTTCAGGCCAAACCGCGAAGGGTTAAGACGCCGCCAACCGTATTCGTTGCTGCGGTTACGCGAGTAGGGGTGATGAGGACAGAGTCCAGCCGTGTCCGCAAACAGACAGACCGTAAGAGCAAAACGGTCTACATTGCTCCTAACATTTGTTTCTGGGACGGGGACATGGGAAAACGGGTTGTGGGCCAAGCTAAGCCACGCTTCGAATTCTGCGTTTACATTGCGAATCACACGTTACGTTCGGATTCGGCCTTGGAGCGCCTCAAGAAAATCTGTGAAGAAAACGGTTCCGGGAGATTACGAGATTGAAGTCGTAGATATAGCTAAGTTTCCCGATGTTGCCAAAGACCGTCAAATCGTGGCGACTCCCGCAGTGTTCCGAACTCTTCCCGCACCACTTAGAAAGTGCATTGGCGACTTGTCCCAGAATGATAAGGCACTATTGGGACTCGACCTATTTACTCCGCTGAAGTCACGCCAACCAAAGGGCAAAAGCGCACGCCGGACGAGAGTGCCGCAAGCAGCGGACTAAGTTTCTGCCAATCTGTCATTCGACCGCCGCGACATCCGCCCCGTACTTTGAAATCATATCCTGGGCGTGCTTCAACTGCCTTTCTGCTCGATACTGTTTCAAAGCCGAGGAGGGAGGCTATACTTTCAGGCTCGAACCTTCCTGGACACCTGCCCACTGAGGAAGTATCGCCGCCCTTAAAAAGAGGCGAAGAACATGACCAATCCATCTCAAAAGCGCGATGACCTAAATACTTCTATCCCTGAAGGCATCGCCCCGCTGGAATCGGTTCTCTGCACGGAGGAATTGCATCGCCGTCCGGCGCGTCTGCCCGACCACGAGAAGGAAAACCGCGCTCTTGTGACCTTGGCTCGTGCATTGGCCGAGTCGCCGCGCACCATTCTTCAAGTGCTCGCTGATACAATTCTTGAAGTATTTGAGGCCGACTCCGCTGGCCTGAGCCTTCTTACAACGCTCGACGGCGGAAAACGCTTTTACTGGCCAGCCATCGCTGGTGTGTGGAAACCGCACATCGGAGGCGGCACGCCACGCGATTTCGGTCCCTGCGGCGATGTGCTGGACCGCAATGTCCCGCTCTTGTTCCGTCACTTTGAACGGCGTTACGCTTATTTCCTGCCGGTCACGCCTCCGGTCGAAGAGTGCCTGTTGGTTCCTTTTTATGTGGAAGGCAAAGCCGTGGGTACGATTTGGGCTATCGCCCACGATGAGCGTCGCAAGTTTGACGCGGAGGATGAGCGGCTCCTTACGTCTCTCGGAACGTTCGCCTCGTCCGCTTACCAAATTCACACATCCCTCGAAGCCCTCAAAGTGGAAATGACTGAGCGCCAGAATGCTGAAACAGCCCTGCGCAGCAACGAGGAACGTCTCCAAACGCTCAACGATACGTTGGACGAGCAAGTAAAAGTTAGGACAAACCAACTGGAACAGCGAAATACGGACGTGTTGAGACAGTCTGCACAACTTGTAGATTTGTCGAGTCGTTTGATGCAATTGCAGGATGATGAAAGGCGGCGAATTGCGCGTGAACTGCACGACAGCCTGGGGCAATTGGTGGCGGCAGTCGGCATGAAACTCGGGTCGGTCTCTGAGCATGCCAAGCGAAGTGCTCCTCAACTTGTGAACATCACGGACGAAGGGCAGGAATTGGTTCGTCAATTGGACCAAGAGCTTCGCACAATGTCTTATCTACTCTATCCCCCACTCTTAGACGAGACCGGACTTGGGAATGCGCTTAGTTTGTATCTGCGAGGTCTCAAGGAGCGCAGCGGTCTGGATAGCACCTTGAGCATTTCGGACGATTTCGGAAGATTGTCTCGTGACATGGAGTTAGCGGTGTTTCGCATTGTTCAGGAATGCCTAACCAATGTTCATCGCCATGCTGAGAGCACCAAGGCGACAGTTCGCATCAAGTGCGACGACAAGCAGGTCTACGTGGAGGTGCAAGACAACGGTAAGGGAATGCCCCCCGACAAACTGCGCCAGATTCAATCGCAAGGCTCAGGAGTGGGTATCAGGGGCATGCGTGAGCGCGTCCGTCAGCTAAACGGCCATTTGGAGATTCAGTCGAACATCCACGGCACCAAGGTCTCAGTAATCTTCCCCGCTGCGGGAATCGACTCCTCAAGACGAAATCAGACCGCTGGATAGACTGTCCGTTACCAACCACACTTCGGCCTCCCTGCGCGATTGACGGCGGATATCGTTTTGCGCAAAGCGTCTGATTGTTTTCTCAAACGCCTAGTCGTGTCGTTGATTTCTTTGCACACAGCTAAGACATCAAGTCTTTCCCGGTTCGTCTTTGATTCCTTGAAGCATTTTTGCATGGCCTGAAAGTATTCGTGGAGCGCGGCTATGTGCGCCGCGTTCTCGCGAATGTTGCGCCTTTGAGGATCAAAACTCTGAAGACGCTGGTTGTGCCTACGTGGACGGCGTCGCATAGCTGGCTTCAATTATTTCCCGCTTGGTTTCTCGGTGAGATGGGTCGGTTCCACAAAGCGAGCTAAAATGGTTCCGCTTCTGTCGTTACAGAGAAAATAAGAACTGGGCACCTGCGCCGCTATACGACGCATGTAGTTCTCCGCTGCCTTCAAATCACTAAACGAGGCAACTCTAACCAATGCACAGTCACGGAGCACGCGGGTACACCGAATAATCATTTTGGTTGAGCTGCGTTGGGCGAGGGGTTTGAATAAAGGCGCTCCTAAGTGAGCCAGAGCGCAGGTGTCCAGGGGCGGGAAATTCTGGAAGCCCCACTGAGCAGGTCACTACACTTACATAAACACAGTACACGTTCCGTGACGACAGACTTTCACCTTCATTAGCCCTTATGTAGGTTACCGAACCGTGCTTCTCCCTACATTGGTGCCGTGCGTACACGTCTCTACCGCGCTTCAAATCCAAGCCCCCTGCTTCAGGGGTATGGCGATTCGCCGTGCTAACCCGCAGGATGTTCAAGAAGGAGTTTTTTATGAGAAGGTTTTTGGCAGTATCAGCCCTGGTTTTGAGTTCGAGCTGTCTGGCGTCCGCGCAAAGCACAGAACCGCAAACGAGGGATAACACTGCAACACGCTACGATGAACCACACCACAACTTCGGCTGGCTTGGTTTGCTCGGCCTTGTAGGGTTGGTCGGGCTTCGTCGTCAGAAGAGCGAGGCCGCGCAAAGATTCGAATCACGAGGCGTCAAAGTCAACGCTGTTTGAATCCCAACGAAGGCGGGGCGTCAATTAAGGTTGGCGTTCCGCTTCTTCCTGGGTCGGGGGTACCAGTAGGCAATACACGTAAACACGTCCAGAGTGGTTTACCTACTGAAACGTAGTCTCCCTCCCCTCGGCACAAGAGAACGTTTCTCGGAAAACACAAGAACGCTTGACGTTCTTGCGACCAAGTCTATTTGTCTCCGCTTATATGAAAGGATTCTAGTGAAAATCAAAGCCAGTAATCTGAAGAAGCTGTACGTCGCTGAATTAAAAGACTTATATAGCGCCGAAAATCAATTGGTGAAGGCACTCCCGAAGATGGCCGAGGCAGCCACCTCGGATGACCTCCGCTTGGGATTCCAGGCCCACTTGAAGCAGACGCAGGAGCACGTGAGCCGCCTTGAGAAAATTTTTAAAGAGATGGGAGAAAGCTCGACGGGGAAGAAGTGCAAAGGCATGGAAGGCCTCATCGAAGAAGGCAAGGAAATGATTGAGGAAGGGCTAGAACCCGAAGAACTGAACGCGGGTCTCATCTCCGCTGCCCAGCGCGTAGAACATTACGAAATCGCTGGCTACGGCTGTGTTCGCACCTACGCCAAACTTCTGGGACAAACCAGCGCCGTTGCCCTCCTGGAGAAGACTCTGACCGAAGAAAAAGAAACGAACAGCAAGCTGACACAACTTGCAGAACAGATCAACGTCGAGGCCCTTGAATCCGACGAAGGAACGCATTCGCGGAAAACGGCGTCAGCCTAGGAGAAGCAAGCCCCACTCCCAGTCTGAATCTCCAAATGGAGAAGTAGTTCGGTTCCAACAAAGTGTTAAAGAAAAGAGACGGAGAAATCAAAATGAACTTGAAAATTCCTTTTAGTTGCAAGTCAGTGCTTCTAAGTGCTTCGTTGCTAATCGGCCCCGCCTTGATGGCGCAGCCCGTCCAGCAGCCAAGCGATCCCCAGCAGACACCACCGGACAATACAAAAACAAACCAGCGCGATAAAGACCAGAGCGCTCCGACCGCCGATCAACAGCAAATGAATCAGACCGATCGCGAAATCACGAAGAAAATCCGCATGGCCATTCATGAGGACAAGTCGCTGTCGACGTACGCCCACAACATCAAGATCATCACCCAAGATGGCAAAGTCACCCTGAAGGGACCCGTTCGTTCCGAGGATGAGAAGAACAATATTGCCGCGAAGGCCGCGGCGGTTGCTGGCGACGGCAATGTCACGAATCAAATTGAGGTCGCGCCTTCGAAACAGTAAGGACCTCGTTGAAGCAAAATTCGGAATCAAAGGAGAATTAAGGAATGAGCGATAACAAAAAGACGGCGGTATTTGGAATTTACTCGAATCGTGACACGGCGGAACGCGCCGCGGACACCATCGTGAAAGCAGGATTTTCCGCCTCGGACATCTCCGTTCTGTTACCCGAGAATCTCGGGTCCAGACAGATCGGAACCGAGAAAGCAACAAAGGCCCCCGAAGGCGCGGCAACCGGTGCAAGCTCGGGTGCCGTTCTAGGCGGAACTCTAGGCCTGCTCGCGGGGATCGGTGCTTTGGCGATTCCGGGTGTCGGCCCCCTCATAGCTGCCGGGCCGATTATGGCTGCCTTGGCCGGGATGGGCGTCGGCGGCACCATTGGTGGAATAACCGGCGCATTAGTTGGACTCGGAATTCCGGAATATGAGGCAAAGCGTTATGAAGGCCGCGTGCAAAAGGGAGGAATTCTTCTCTCCGTCCACTGCGATACTTCGGACGAAATTACTCGTGCTAAGGAAATTCTGAAGAGCACGGGGGCTGAAGACATTTCTTCAACCGGAGAAGCGTCAGCAGATTCATCGAAGTCCGATCGCGTAACTGCGCGGACTGCTGGCAAGGTTTAAAGCATTGACTGGGAGAGAGTGGTGACATCGCCGCCCTCTCCCGTTTTCTTGCTCGGTAGTTTCTTTTGTCGCACCGCCATTTTCATCAGTACACTTGGCCCAAACGTAAGGCGAATAGGGAGAAATCACATGGAAGACCAATTTTCACAAGGATGCAAGTCAGGGTAGTTCTTCGGGTCCAGGCACTGGTACGGCCGCGAGGATGAAAGAGGAAGTGACGGATAAGCTTGCCACCGCCAAGGAGAAGGCCGGAGATTTCGGGCGAAAGGCTGTCGATGCAATTGACGCACAGCGTGCGCCTGCGGCCAGCACACTGGATAAGACCGCGTCGGCTCTTCACCAAACGGGGGAGAAACTGGGCAGCGCGGCGCATGCCACGGGGGACAAGATTCAAGTACCGCCGATTACCTTCGCCAGACCGATGTGAAAGGCATGAGGAATGATGTCCAAGGCCTTGTGAAGCGTTACCCAGGGCAATCGCTCGCCGTGGCGGCTGTGATAGGTTTCTTATTTGCGCGACTTTTTCGTACTAGTGATTGAAGTAATCGCGTAAGGCGCTTGGGGAGAATGTTCGCGTAGTTTAGTGATACTTCTCGATCGAAGGGATTGCTTCCGGCGGCTCTAGCCGGTTTTCGCGAATCCACGCATCGTCGTGCACGCGCACGGCGTTGCGATACGCGAACCGAAGGAGAGCCGCACAATCATTTATCTCGGCGGGGACTTCCTTGGCAGGACGCAGTGCCTGATACTCAGCGATGAGCGTGAACCAATTCCGAAATGCCTCCTGGTCGGCCCCTTTATCGAGCCGCAGGAAGTCCGGCGTTCCGTCTTGAAAGCTGTCGTACGCGTTCTCCGGTTCCGAGACTGCCCCTTGCTTTACCAGACCTCCCGCCAAAGC
>WNFJ01139172.1_pt1 | contig 14973 bp, 15 predicted proteins | sample 5400461 | NCBI WGS metagenome assembly WNFJ01 (sample SAMN13153349, study PRJNA577476) | soil metagenome | isolation source: 115 cm saprolite on Douglas fir-dominated hillslope | place: USA:California | collected 2013-09-17 | reverse complement strand
TAGCCAGAACCTCGTCCAGAACCGCCCAGATTTTTACATGGTCATTGCATCTGCCGGGCGCGATTACGATGCGCTTGCCGGTCGGGATGACGCGGGTGATTTTCTGAAGATGGCGGGCATTGATCATATCCCGGCTGTCAATGACTCTTGCTGTAACAGCTTTATTCGAGCCCCGACTGCCGGATTTGGGAAGCCATGCGCTGCCGGTTAAGCTGCTGAACCGTTCCGCACCGGCTTCACGCATCGTCTCCATGATCCGCAGGTGGGTCTCGATGGCGCGGCCTTCCTCCGTTGCGGTTTCAAGCTCCACAGAGTTGATTTCGCTGCCGTCCTGCTGCTTGATCAGCGTTTTCTGCCTCAGCATATTGGCGTCAAGCAGATGTTTCAGGGTTTGCGTCTTACGGTGAAACACGTTAACGAACTGCCAGAGCATATCTTCCGTTTCCTGCTCCATGCAGGTACCGGCAAACACGCTTGCCAGTATGTCCAGCATTTCGCAGGTGGCGATTTCGCAATGCTCCGTGTCAGGGGCTTCAATGTTGACGCCGTGCGCGTAAAGCGCCATGTTTTCGCAGATGATTGCTGTATTCGAGTCGCTCATAGGATGAACCTTTCAAATTAGGGTGCGGGGTAAGGAAAGGGCGGCTCGCGCCGCCCTTTCTGAAGCTATTGCTGCTGAACTTTCGGTTCGGCACGTTCCCACACCAGCCTGTAGGTTCCATCCTTGTTCTCGAAAAGAGCGCAGTTGATAGAAGCAGATAAGCCAGGGGCGTCGAGCTTGACTGACTGGTAGCCTCCTTCAACATTGCCATGCTCTTTCTTCCAGGCTGCGCCGAGTTCAGCTTTGCCGATCAGGACACGAAAGTCCGGGGCGTCTTTCGTCGGCTTATCGGTAACCGGCTGGAAAACGACATCACTGCTGATGTAGGGAATGGCGCATTCGATTCTGCCGGTGAAACTGCCGTCTGCTTTTTTGGTAAATGTTCCTAAATTCATGACTTTTCTCCTTTTTTATGGTTGAGGACTACACCACGTAGCCTCTTGAACGGCAACCGGGCAGGACGGGAAGATAAGCCAGTGCAACATGAATTTTGCGGCAACCTTCAGGAAAAAAATTCATGACATTTTTTCCTGGGTTGCCGGGTTCGCGAGGAATGGCGGCGGCGGGAGAAACAGCGCTTGGGCTGGCGGGAATATTGCCCCTGCAATATTCATGACAGCCTTTAAGCGCCAACAAGAATCGCCGCCAGGGGAAAATTCCTGTTGCACTGGATTAGATTTTCGTCCAGGTTCGCCGTGATAAAGAGGCAGAGCGGAGATAGCCGGAAAGAATAAAGGAAGAAAATAGGGATTGCCGGGCATTTGAAAAAGTGGCAGGCGCGAACGGGCAGAAAATGCCCCCCTTCACACTGATCAGTGGGGGCCGTTTCTGCCAGGTTACAGGAAAACAACGCGCGCCCCACTACCCGCAGGCACCTTACGGCAAGGGCGAAAACCGGCAGGACATGGTAAAGAGCAGGGAAATGGGAAGGGCTGTCCTGCCAGCCAAACCTGACGGCATTGCCATACGGCTTTAAGCAATGCCTCTTGTCAGGAACACTGGCAGGGAAGATTTCAGGGTTGCGTGGGGATTGTTCCGAACGGGAAAACAGGCGATAACGTCTAAGGGCGACTCAAACGCTCGTAACCCCGCCAGCAGCTACAGCATGGAGGTTATATACAATGATCAGTGAGAATAGAGCATCTTTCCGAAAGGCTTTGATCTCTGTGAGGCTGTATTGCTGCCATTAATCATCAGAAGCCGGAAAAGCCCAAATATCTTCGCATATTTTCTGGTAGAGAGCCTTGCGGAGTGTAGTGTCGTGCTTTTTGAATTCGGGATGGGAGATAAATGGCAAATTACGGGATTGAGCCCATTTTACGAAATTCGGATTTTTTTCATAGGTTAAAGGACACAAAGAGCTTATCAGGAGATTTTCCTTCTGGTAGTGGGCAATTTTTTCCGCATAAGGCATGTCGTTGTATGATTGATTTGTGCCGCGAGGAAGCAGCACGAGAGCGCCTATACTGTTACGCCAATTGGAAAAATCGCTCTTATCTTTGAATTCGTCTGTGTGATCCTCGAAATTATCAGCCCAGATATGCTCCACCTCGAAGGGTTTTCCGCCCGGATTTTCGTAGTAGGTGCGAAACGTATTGGTCTTACCGGCACCTTGTTCTATAGAGGCGGTCATGCGTGATAGTAAATGTTTGACGAACCGTTTGTTCTGTCCGTTCAACTGGAAATGCTTCATCCCTTCCCAGCTATCATCTAATTCGTTGATCTTGGCTGAAAGCAATCTGCGCAAAGTTGCTATATCTTTGCCTCGGATTTCTTTGACCAAAGAATACATGGTGTAGCGAATCGAGCTGGCTGAAAATCTGCGGAAATTTATGGAACGGCGGACGACAAATGTTTCTATGTAGCGGGCCACTAAATCAATTTTAGCAGCGGCGATTTCTGGTGAGTCTTCAAGAGTTAATGGTGCCAGCATCAGGGGATAGCTTTGTGATGTGGCAATACCCCAACGGGCAATATAATACACATGCTGAAGCGAAGGGATTAAATCGGTCTGAGCGCGCAAAATCCGTACATAAGCGTCATAGTAGAATTTGAAGTCTCTAGCCAAGAAGCGCTCAAAATCTTCAGGATGTTCAGGATTAAGCCCCATCTTTGGAAGATTATCTCGTACCCAGCTATGAAAGCGAGTTCCAATTTTCTCAAAATCTTCGTTTTGCGACCCTGCTTTTCCTGGCCGTATCGTATCGGCGTAGCTTGCGCGTAACCATGCTTGGAAAAAGCTTTGATCCTCGTTCGTATCAGATGTCTTTAAGACATTGATGGCTTTCCTCCAATCTTCATTAGCCTTGTTGCGTTTGCCAGAATCTTTAAAACGCGAAAGTATATACCCCTTCAGCATCTCGGTATATGTCAGATTTAGCCCTCGATCATTCATTGTCTCAAAAATGGTATAGGCATTATCATCGGAGTAGGCGATAATTTCCACTAGCACCACGTTATATTTCAGCCAGTCTAAAAAGAAGGGTAGATTATTACCCTTAATATCATCGGGAAATAATTCCCCTATGTCGGCGTACCGTTCAACCATGTTGGCAGTTGAGGCGTCATCGTCATTTCGCACAGTATAACTGCCGGTAAGAAAGAGGCTCTCCAGGCATTCCTTGCGCTCATCTACCTGAATGTTAAAAGATTTTACACCCCGGTGTTCAGAAAAGATCAACGGCTCAATCGTTTCGTTAAGCCCTAATATTTTTTGGAGGTTGTTCAGATAAATAAGCAGGAGAGTCAGGGAAGTGAGCCTTTGCTGGCCGTCAATGATAATGCGCTTGCCTTCCTTTTCGCTGACAACGAAAGGGCCGAGAAAGTAATTATTGTAATTCTCCCCCTCTGTGCGGTTGTCGCCCTCCTGGTACGCATTCAGAAAGGCGTTGGTCAGATCGGTAATCAGTTGTTCTATGTGCTTCCGTTGCCAGTTGTATTCACGCTGGAAATAATCGACCGTATATTTTTTATTTTCGAGGACTTCGGATACTTTGCGGTCGTGGGCTTCAATCTTGTTTGTAAGTCTGCTCATTTCTCTATTCGATCTTCCCCAAGATTTTTTGAGAGGCAGGCTATTCGTTAAGATAGCCTGCCAGGAGTGCGTAACACACAATGCCTATTATACACAGCTTTTGCAATACCATAAATCCTGCTTATTGCAGTAGGACTTGTACCTTTCGGGGACGAGATTTGTTAATCTATTTCTTCCACATCGCAAATAAAAGCATCCAGCGTCTTCCGGGAAACCTCTTCAACGCCTTTGTCGCCAACCTGGTATTGCCTGGCCTGTTCAGGGGAGTCGGCCTCAACTTCATACACTACCCCTTGATGTACGCTCACAAGTATTTTATATTTTGCCATAAAATATCCTTTCACTTTTGGGGGTTAATTATTTTCTATGGGTTGGTAAAGCAAGCCTAATAAGGCCGTTTGGTTACGGGCATACGTTTGTTCCCATGAGGCAAAGCATTCAGGATTTCCGCAAAAGTTTTTGATGGCTTGCATCAACTCTCCGTCTGATTGCGCCTTGTCCATCAACTGCCAAACGACGGCGCTCCCGTCTCCCATTTCAAAGCAATTGTCCATTGCGCGACAGTGCAACTTGCCGTAATTATCGATATTCCAATAGATGCCATATTTTAACAGGCGGTTAGTTGCCGAGTTTACGCGGTTGTAAAACCCTTTCTCTTTCTTGTATGGATTTTTCATATCAGTATTCCTCCGCCAGCATTACGGTGAGCACGCGCTTGGTGACATCCGGGTTGGCGGGGTCTGGCGAGCCAAGTTCCATTGTCGAGTCATAATAATCTATCTTCCAGAAATATTCATGCCCCTGATAAGCAAAGGAGCCAAAGTCATGTTCACCGTAAGGATCGCTGTCCGGGTGGAAGCGGTTATAGTTTCTGACCTTTTGCAGGATTTCATGCACGGCTTCCTCGCCTTGCGCCTGGACGCCTCTTGTCATGACAGTCCTGCCGCCTGCACCGGTCGTGCGTAGCAAGTCGTTTAATTCTCTTATTTTCGCTTTGTTGCTCATAAAAACCTCTAAAAAATGGGATAAAGAAACAGCGTTCGCCGGAATCGGCGTTGCTGATGGATTGGTGCTTGTGGCGAATTTCGCTTCGAGAAAGCGAATGAAGACCAGGGGTCGGAGTGCCTCTCTTTTTACCCTTGATCTTCATACCCTGAGAACTGCTCTCTTCCCTCTTCAGGCCACCTCGCGCAATCTCTCGATAATTGTCGGGGCGTTGTCATTCACCGGCACGAAGTAAATATATGAAAATAAAGATTTATAACTCGAATAATACAGGTTGCTGATAACGGTCGGATGCTCTGCGTGTGCTGGCAGGTCGGCGGTCGTCGTGCAAAGCTTCAAACAATGCCAGTTGGGTTGCCTTAGCTGACTCAAGGGCTGCAAGCTGTTCTCTACGAAGCGCAACGATTTCTTTCCAGAAATAATATTTACCGTCTATGACTATGAAGGGTAAGCGGGCCATGACTACGCCTCCTGTAACTGGTAAGCGTGTAAATGCTCGACGGCTCGCTGTGCGTGGCTGGCGGCAGTGAATATCGCGCGTTTATCCTGCTTCAATACCTTCAGCCATGAGGCAATATAGGCGGCGTGATCCTCGCGGGTTTCCGGTGTAATGCCAAGATCGGCGCATAGAAAAGCCGCTCCGATCTCCGCAACAAGCTCTTCCATTGCGTATCCCTCATCACCGAAACGTTTGAGGCCAAAGTCCCTGTTCAGGCGCGTCTCGTGCCGTGTCCAGTGGGTCATTTCATGCGCCAGAGTCGCATAATAGCTTTCTGTATCGCGAAAAGTCTCGATTTTCGGCATTTGCACCACATCATTAGTGGGGCTGTAAAATGCCCGGCTGCCTCCATGCAGGATAGTACCGCCGCTCGCGGCAAAGAACTGCTCTGCGGTTTCCTGCCTGCTTATTTCACGCTGCGCCGCATCGGGGCGGGCGTAAAAGTGCGCTGGCAGGTTGTCAATCTGTTCGGCGTTAAATACCGTATAGCCCTTCATAAAAGGAATTTCGGTTTTCCTATTTTCACCTTTGTCGTCGGTTTCGATCTTGGTCAATGTATCGGCATAAACGACAAGCGATCCCTTTTCTCCTTTCCGCACTTGGCCATCTAACTCTACAGCCTGTTTGTAGGTCAACCATATAGGGCAGCTAAAACCGTTTTCCATAGCGGAAGCCCACAACATCACAATATTGATGCCGCGATAAGGCTTTCCAGTTACACGCAATGGCCGTGAAATCTCACCGGCTGCGTGCCCTGCCTGCCAGGGCTGCAACCATGTCAGGTTGCCGCGCTCAAGATCGGCAATGATTTTACTCGTTACCCGGTTGTAAACGTCCAGTTTCTCACTCATTTTCCTCACCCCTTTCTTATTTGCTGATGCAAAAAAACCCAGGGAAAACGAACAGTTTTCCCTGGGTTTCGGTTTATGCTGCTTACGCTGCTTCAGTTGCCGGTTCTTCGGCAGCGGCCGGGCGCAGCACAGACGGAAGCCACTTGTCTCCGATCTCCTGCTCAGCGCGGACAGCAAGTGCTTTTTTCTTGAGGCCAAGCAAGGCGTTGGACGGTTCTTTGCCGGTGACTTCGCTGAATGCCCGCAGAATCTGCTTGCGGCTGATACGGCCAAACAGATTGGCCGCGGTCGGGGCAAACCATTTCCGCATATCGAGCTTCAGGGCGAAAGCCACGTTATCAGCGTGCGTCAAATCGTCATTTGAAAAGGGACAGTCGTTTGCATCCACGGCATCAACCGAATACGCCGCGCATACGGCTAGCAGCTTCAGCAGTTCGTCCTGCGGGCGTTCAAGGCACCAGTCCCACAACTCAGAAACGTCTTCCGGGACTTTCAGCCCGTTTTTCTCGTCATCCAGGGCCTTGACTGACGGGATTGGTTCCTCCGCATCCCTGAATAACGGCTTTGGCATATGGGAGATTTTGACGCAATTGCCCGTCGAAACGTTATAGAAAACACGGACGGCCAGGGCATAGACCGCAGATACCAGAGCAATATGGGGATTTCTCGCCAGTTCAATCCTGAGCGCCGCAGTGCGGTAGGAGGTCAGGTCTCTCATCAGCGCGGCGGAAAATTCCGGTTTTACCTTCTCTTTGCGCGCTGCGCCGCCAAATGCTCCATCACCTTCCGGTTTCAACTGCTCAGCATCTTCCGGTTTTACCAGGCCGCGCTCTATTTCTATGGTTCCATCATGATCGAGCGAAACGATAGCCCCGGCAATCGCCTTATCCTCTATAGCCCACTCCCTGCCGGTATCCTCAAAGGCTTCAATCTGTTCCCGAAGCTCCTGCATCAGTTCCGCAGCTTTAGGGTTTTCTTCATCCTCTTCATCGCATCCCTGCTCCTGAAGCTGATCGTACTCCTGCGTGAGAGCTTCCAGTTTTTCCACCTCTTCCACCGAAAGCTCGCGCTCTTCAGGGTAAACACGGTCAAATTGGGAGCGGTATTTCCAGTCGCAATCAGGAACTATCTCAATCCATTTCCAGCCCTCGGCCTTCAGTTCGTCGGCGGCGGCTTGCAATTTGCTGTTCACCAGTTCATTCAGCAAGGCGGTATCCTGGACATACCCGCTGTTCTCATCGTCAAACAGGTCACGTCGTACTCCGCCGCCGCAGTTTTCATAAAATTCCAGCCCAACAAAACGCACCCGCTTATCCGTGGCCGGTATCTCATCTTTTACCAACTGCGAGCGAATCGACTGCGGCGACATGCGGTAGCCCTGAGCAAACAGCGTTTCCAGAACCTGGTTCTGCGCCGCGTGGTCGTCCGAAATCGCAAAAGCCTGTATCTGCGCGTGATCAATCCGCTCCTCGCGGTAAGCCTGCATCACATCAGACGAAACGCGGCCAAGCTTCAGCAGCTTGATCACCATTGTCTCAGCCGTGCCAAAGCGCGCGGCGATATCGGACGGAGCCATACCTTTGTCCGCCAGATCGCGGAACGCCTCGAACTTGTCAGCCGGGTGCATCGGCAGGCGCATGACGTTTTCCGCAAGACTTACTTCAGTCGAGTCCGATAAGTTATCCTTCACATTGCAGGCGACCGGAAATTCATCAGACAACTTGCGGGTATTCACCAGCTTCTGGAGGGCAAGAAACCTCCTGCGGCCTGCGATGACAGAAAACGCCCCGCCGCCGTCGTCCTGCACGACAAGGGGCTGCAACAGGCCGTGCGCGGCAATGGAGGCGGCAAGCCCGTCAATATCATCATGAGCGACGGTGCGTCTCACATTGCCTGGCCATACCGTAAGCCTGCTAAACGCGATATTCTGAATATTCTGCATAGGTAAACTCCATCATTAAGATTGATATGAACCCAGGGAACTCTCATACTTACCCTGGGCTACCCCACTTCAAAGCGCCCCTCTTCCTCTAGGCGCAGGCCGCAGGCGGAAAATGCAGGAGGGGAAAAAAGAAAGGGCTTCAGGGAAGAAACCCGAAAAAATCCCAAATTTTTAAAAATGCGTCCCCCAATGGGGGACGCATTTGCAGGCAGTGGGAAAAGAAAGGGGATTTAGAGGTGACAAAACGGGCGGATAGGGATCACCGGGAAAATTCGGGTTGGCTCTGCTCTGTCTTCAGCCTGGCTTGTCTATGGTTCAGGGCGTCGTTCCAGTCTTTGCCGATAGGCGGCTCGGCCCGATCCGCGTCCGGTCGGACGCTGCGGATAAATTCGGCGTATTTCTCGCCGTCTATGTCCTTATCGGTCGCTATGATAACCACTGCCGAAGGAAAGCGGGTCAGCAGCGCGGTCAATTGCTCCTTCTGTTCCGGCGACATGGCTCCGCCGATAGAAACATACAGGCCATCGGCAGGGTGTAGCTGGTAGTAGCTCATGATGTCTATGGCGCTCTCGGCAATCGCTATCACAGGTGGTTCGCCCTCCTGCTCCCCTACCCTGCACACAAACAGAGCTTTCGTTCCACCTCCGGCAAAGCCGGTAAAGCCCCTGTTCTTCTTCTCATAACCGGATACGCCGTTCTCATCTTCATGGAGAAAACAGGCGTTGTTGCGCTCGTCCGTGCGGATGTGCCTGCCAAACCTGGCGATGGTGCGCGGGTTCAGGCCGCGCTCTTCGAGGTATCCCGGCCTGTAGGGTCTCATGCGTTCCCATGCCACCACTACCCCGGCGCGGTCGCGGGTGATGGGAGGCGGTTTCTCAAAGGCGCGGGCGGGAGGCGCTAACGAAAGCCGGGGGGCGCTTATCCGGTCGCTCAGAATCTGACACGCCTTCCCGAAATTCACGCCTTCCTGCCACATAACAAAATCAATCACGCTGCCGCTGGCGCTGCCATGCACGTCAAAAAATATGCCGTGTCCATCCTCGCCGGTCGCCACAATGATCTTACTGCCGTGGTGCCGCATCACCAGGCTGGTGCGGCAACTGGCTTTCTCATCAATCGCATAACCGTAGCTTGCCGCCAGCTCCGGCAAGCTGGCATCTCTCTTGATGCGCTCAATCTGTTCCTTGCTGAACATTTACCCTCGGCATTCCACAAATTTCGGGCAGAGGAGTCTTTCTTTTCCTACTGTCCTGAGATTTTTAATTTTTACCCCTGTAGAGGTTTTTATGCAACAGAAAGCGGGAACGATAACTTCCGGTTTCCGTCTCCTGATTCTTGACTCCTGAAAGAGTAGCCTTAGCCTATCGATGCCCCTTCTTCTGCCACGCCATCTCCCGCAGCTCCAACCGATGTTGATACCCTCATCGGCACGGCGGCAAACACCACTACTGCGCTTGGAAACGGCGCGCAGCTTTTGGCATCTCCAAAGCGGAGCCTGCCGCGAAGATACCGTATATCAGCCGCCTTAGTTACATATTCATGCCACCAGGTAGTATCGGTGCGGACAGGAAGCAAGGCGACAACCGTTGCGCCTTCCTGAGCGGCTTTATATGCCTTTGCTATCCATCGCCCGATAGCGCGGCCATAAGGCGGGTTCATCCAGCACACGCCTGTCCAGGGCTGTAATAATCCATCCTCGGAGGGGCTGTAGAAGCGCGGGCACTTCGCGTTCTCAGGCAGGGCGCACACATCGAGCGTGAAATGAAACTCCCTGTCCAGCTCGTCAAACAGTGGTTGCGGCGTCGCCCATTGGTCGGTGGCGCTGCTAAAATGCACGTTACCTGTAATGTTTGGCGTTACAGATAAGCGTTTTCGGTAGGCTTTTTGACGGCATGGGCCTGAACAGGTTTTAGCATCCTTGCGCAGCGTCTTGAAAATGCGGCGGCAAATTGTACAACGTAACTTATGCAACTGTCACGGTTCCGCCTTCTCTACAAAATTTAGGTTTCCTGGGCGCTTTGCTTTTTCATGCGATTTCTGCTTTCAGAAGTGATGATGCGCATAGCAAAGCTAAACAATGTAACTTCGCGCAAAGCGTGAAGTTACATTCGTTTAAAGCGTGGGATTGATAGCTATTATAACGGAGGACGTAAAGTAAGTCTAACTGTCGCGCTATTTTGATAGCCTTCTGCCGCTCCATTCGCCACACGGATAAACATTATGGCACCTCTTGAAACGAAATGAGGCGCATTACAAAGACACTATGAATACCGCGATTTTTTCCGCCAGATAGCCCATAATTACTGAATATTGGCCGCTCTTGCCGACTTGCTCCTTTCTGAACATGTTGCGCACAATGACTGGATTTGCCGTTTATTATTGTCCTGAATCGGCCTGGGAAGGGTCGTGAGGCAACATCTCGCTATTTTCCGCATTGAATTCTCTCGTCCTGATTACGGCTTCCCGATTTCAACTTCCGCAATACAATCGGGTTCTGACAGGAACATCACCTTAATTCGTACCGAAACTGGTTTGATCGTAAAAATCCACTGGAATTATTAAAATGGTAGCTACCTACTCCGAGCCGTATTTCTACACGCTCATTTCTCCGAAACGGCCTGGGAAGCGCTATGAAGGCACTATCCACAAATCCATAGTTTGGGCGATTTGCAATCCCCATGACAGCAGTTGATATGCCCATCTTCCGCACGTCTACCAAACTCATAGTTTCCTGAACATTATCTTCTTTGATGCTGTTGGTAAATTTTCAATGACACGCATCGCAATATCGCTAAGGGTATCCATTTTTTGAATAACTCAGTCGATTTGATCGACCAGTTTCGGTAATTCGGAATGATTCTGCAAATCGTCCCTTCGGTTACTCTGCTGTTCCTGGGTCTCAAGCAGCCGGAAAAAGAATTAGCAACATAAGCTCAGTTTAGCCCTTGTCCCCTGCTGTATAATGGTTTGCAAAAAGGAGGGGGAGATGGACATAGCAGACATCTACGCCGCGCAGACCGATTATTCTGGCGCGGAAAGCGTCCAGTATCTTTTCCGGCAAATCATGACGCAGGGCTTTGTTGGGGAGAGCCTTACCCAACAAATCCTGGAGCAAATTACCCCGGAGCCGGAGCCGGAAATCACGCGCCAAATCGAAATTGAACCGGAGAGATAGGTGAGGACATTGAGTGATCCGTTAGCTGAGTTCAGAACGCAAACAACCCAAACCAAAACGCCGACAAGAGCGGGCAAAAAGCCTTACGAGGCTTATGATAACAAAGGCCGTCCTTTTCCTTATACCGAGATACTTTGCGCTGGTCAGCCCTCGCAATCGCCGCAATCCCGCTTTTTCCTGGCGGCGGTATTCAGCGCCGACTATGAGGACGCATTCACCCTGATTTACAGCTTCATGGCGGTGGAGATTAAAGGCAAGCGCCTGAAACCAGTACGGCAGGCCGTTCAAAGCGGCAGGTGCGAGTTTATACAGGAGTTTGACGAAAGCGAGTTTCTGCCCCCGGCCAAAGACGCGCCGGTTATTGAGTCTATACGCTTTATTGCCGGGGAAAAGCTCGAAGATATTTTATCGGCTTACAGGAAATAAGGAGCGCGTATGTTAGACGATCTGTTTTCCTTCCTGGATACGGAGCCGATGGAAAACGATGTATTTCAGTTCATTTCCCAGGTAGAGACGCTGCTTGAAACCCCTGAAAAATTCCTAGCGGAATATCAGAGGTTGTACCTGGCGAGTCCGAGCGAGGAAAGACAGAAGCAATTGGACTTCACTATCGGCCTGGCGCTGATCGGGCAGCGCGGGAGAGAGCAGATGGTGGAACGGTTACGGCTGATACAGGAGAAGTATAGAAGCCAGTAACCCTCTAAGGCAATCCCAACAAAAACCGCACGGGTGAAATCCTGCCCGTGCGGTTTTTGTATGTGGGAAGGCTAAAATTCCTTTAAGTTTTATCCGTTTAATGATAGCATCGCCTGATGCAACAGGCTAACAACAAGGCTAAATCCGGCTTCACCCTCATCGAGCTTAGCATCGTCCTGGTTATCATAGGTGTAGCAACCTGCAAACATAAATGGGTGTGCCTGCAAACAGGGGGTTTTCTGTTCCGTTACTGCTCGCACCCCTTTATCTTCTCGCTTCCGCCTTTCGGGGAGGCACAGGAAGGGCAAGCCCGAACAGCGCCGCCAAATCTTGCGTAATCTCCCGCATCCGTGTTAGATTAACGGTGGCTCCATAACTGACGGATCGATGGGGCAATCCGTATGCAACCGCGTTGACGTTGAGCATCTCTACATTGGCTTGTGAGGCTTCGTCAATGCTCATAATCGAGAAATTCCATTTCCGGCCTGACAAGATTGGCTGCATCGGCTGAACTCCGAATGATATATTTCTCACTGTCTGACGGGATAAGCAACCGCCGCCCAACTTCAAGCATGGCCTGTAGCTGAGCTGCCTTTGCATCTCCAAGCTGATACTGCCCTTTTAACACGCCGTAGTCGACTGTCAATAATTCCTGCATGATATAGTTGGCAAGTAAGTTGTGGATACGTGGTTCAATGCTTTCACTGCCGGTCTTGGTGCGAAGGACTTAAGAAACAAGCTCAGTATTCGATAACGCTGAAACTCCTCTCCGCTGAAGCGTCGCTCGAAGCTGTGTTGTGGTGTCTTTGTTTCTCATGTGCGGTGGCACATACAAGCAGGGTGTCAGGCCAAAGCTTTAGACACATCTTTTCAAGTTGAGGCTCTTTCAACGTACTCTGGAACAATGGAATGGTGCCTAGAAGCAAGAAATAGGTCAATTGACACTGCTCCACTGAAACCACTGGGTATATGCTCTCTTCTATGAAGAACAGGAGTATCCGTAGCAAAGAAGATGCTTAAGCGGATACGAGAACGTCTGGACTCATTCAAGGAGAATGAAATGAAGAACCAACCACAACCGCAAGGGAGCAGATCACCTCTGCCTGTATTGATGATCATCGGTACTGGGGCCACCAACCATATCAGGGAGGGGAGCAATGGAGCGACGTAGTAGCCGCCATTTACATTGTCTTTTTCGGTGTGCCTCTCTTTCTCGTAGGTCTTGTTCTCTTTGTGATCGGAGGAGCAAGGAGAGGCAAGAGAAAAGCAGCACAGGGAGACCATCGATAGAACCGTTTTTCGTCACATCTACAGGGAGTGAGCCTTTTGGCCATGGGCGCCTCTAGACTTGGACAAGGTCAGATAGCACGATTCGGTCCAGACATTTGCAGGAGCCGCCTGAGGGCCACTGGTGCAAACGAATACGTCTCTGCTTCGTTGTGTCGACCGTACAAAAGGCTCACTCCCTGCGGGATAGAGAGTACAGCACTTTATGATATACTCTTGACAGTGACCTGCGCGATGACATCTGTGAGTGAAAGGAGTAGCAGTATGAGCACCCTCATAGTCATCGCCTATCCAGAGGAGCACCGGGCAGCTGAAGTCTTAGCAACCCTCAAGCAATTGCGCTCTGAAGACCTGATCGACCTGGACGATGCCTTTTATGTCACCAAAGATCAAGAAGGTGATACCAAGGTCCATCATTCAGTGCACCTGACCAGGAAAGGTGCCGGGTGGGGCACGTTGGGAGGATTGCTGATTGGCGCGCTCTTCTTTGTGCCCGTCGCAGGAGCGATTCTCGGGGCGGCCTCTGGTGCCCAGGTCGTCAAACTCGCCGACCTGGGGATCGATCATCAATTCGTGAAGGACCTGAGCGCCCAACTCCAGCCCAATGGCTCGGCAATTTTTATCCTCGTGCGTATTGTCTCGCCGGATGAGGTTATTGCCGCGTTAAGGCCATACGGGGGCACTATTCTCCAGACCACCCTCTCAGAGGAAGCTGAGGAGGATCTCAGGGCAAATCTCAAGGCCTCTCAGGGGAGCTAGTACCTCGAGCGTTTTGTCGTGTGATTGAGGCAGGATGCCTCAATCACACCATCGAGGGCCAACAACGATCTCAGGCAAAGCTGCCTTATGAAGCTTTGTCTCAATCTCCATGCGTTGATGGCCAAAAGGCTCACTCCCTGATCTACCAAGGTGTCCAAGCTAACCGTCCACGTCTAGACGTGCATAGCACGTTTGGCCTGACACCCTGACAAGAATTGTAAGAACTATCCTAGAGAGCGCAATTTTTCGGGTTATGTTCGTATTTTCGGGGTGGCGGCTAGCCTCGCGGTGATTTTGCTACTTCGCAAACTTGAGCAGAGTGTTGAAAAACGTCGCTACCAACTCGTGTGTGGCTCATCTCTTTTCAAGTCGGTACCAAAAAGGAGTATAATTATTCAGGGCGCGGTTTGAAGGTTCATGAGGAAAGAACCAGCATACATGCCATTCGCAAAGCAGTCATGTCATGCAAACCTGGGACTCCTCAGTTGCCGAAACCGACTCTCTCCATCCACGCTATCTCACTAGACGGTAGGTGCAAAATGGGAAGGAAATCTCCTTCCCCACAACAGAAGGAACAGAGCACAGTTTGGAAAGGACATCACGATGAAGGCAATCCGTATCAACGAGATCGGTGGCCCAGAGGTCATGCAGCTAGAGGAGGTCGAGACGCCAACACCGCAAGAGGGCGAGGTGCTCATCAAGGTAGCAGCAGCAGGGGTCACGCAGGCAGACCTTTCGCAACGCCACGGGACCTATCTTATGCCCACTCGCACTCCGATGACCTTAGGCATGGAGGTCGCCGGGACGGTAGTGGCACTTGGTCCAGGAGTAAGCACCCCAGAGGAGGGGACTCGTGTGGTTTCCTGCGTCGAGGGGGGCTATGCTGAATATGCCATCGCCAAGGTCCCGATGGTTATTCCCATTCCACCCACTCTGGATTTTGTGCATGCGGCCACGTTTCCTGTCCAGGGGATTATGGCTTACCAATTGCTGCGGGAATTGGCTCGTCTTCAAGCTGGAGAGAGCGTGTTGGTGTATGCAGCAGCAGGAGGTGTAGGGACCCTGGCCCTTCAGCTTGCCAAGCTGATGGGGGCAGGCACCGTGATTTGTACGGCCGGTACCAA
>WNFJ01023176.1_pt1 | contig 14978 bp, 9 predicted proteins | sample 5400461 | NCBI WGS metagenome assembly WNFJ01 (sample SAMN13153349, study PRJNA577476) | soil metagenome | isolation source: 115 cm saprolite on Douglas fir-dominated hillslope | place: USA:California | collected 2013-09-17 | reverse complement strand
CGCGCCCACCTGGCCTCGTTGCGATCGCCGTTCAAGAGAGAGCGAACGCGGCGCGTCTCTGTCTCGGCAGCGGCCGAAGAAGGCGCCGCGGTCCGTCTCGTATCCGGCGAACGTGACTGCGGTGTCTCGTACGAGCCGGTGGACCAAGACGGCACGCTCTTCCGTCTCCGAGCGCGGACGTCGTGTGAAGACGATGGCATCGAGCGCGGCGACGTACTCGCTCACGAGGAACATGCGCCCGAAGGCGGGGTGCGCCGCAGCGTGATCGAACGCGAGCAGTACCGGCTCGGCCGCTGTCGTCACGGTCAGGCGCCGCGACCGGTCGGTCTCGTTGTGGAGCGTGATCAGGCGAAGTTCCACGTCGTCCGTCGGTGAAACGCTGACCTGCACGCGTACGGAAATGCCGTCCTCGCGCCGATGAAACTCAGCCTTGTGTGCGGAGAAGGTCGCCTGGATGCGATCGGAAAGCGCGACCCAGGTGCGATTGCTCTCTTCGTCGCTCAGGTAAATCCAAACGCCGTCGCCGTCGCACGCGATGTCCGGCTGGTAGCGTGTGACGGCGAGGTTCTGCCAGCGTAGGCCGCCGCCCCCCCGGTCAGTGAGGAGGGTCGATAGCTGGCCATTGCTGAGCAAGATCGCCTGTGGCCGCCCCTCGTCAGGGGACCACGGAGCGGGCGCCCGCGGTGCCGGGGACTGCGCGCGAAGGGCACCCTCGGTAGCCTCCACGAGCGGCCACTCTGCGGGTGCGATCGCCGGCGCGCGTTCGTTGAGGAGGAATTCCCCCGAACGCACGCGCGCGTCGGCGTGAAAACGTCCCACCATTACCTGATCGTTCAAGAGATTGTTGAGGGCGACCAGGACCATCCCTTGGTGATGCGCCATGTAAGAGCGCACGACGGCGGGGGCCCGCGAGGGGCCCTCCGCAGAACGCTCCGGATGCAGGTCGAGAGCCTCGTACAGGCCATAGGCACCCAACATGCCCATTTGCTCCAGCTTTTCGATGTTGTCCACGACGGCCCGGGACTGATGGCTGACTGCGAGAAGGGATGCGTACGGAGCGACGACAAGATCGTCCTCCAGATCGCGCTTGAACCCGAGCCCTGGGACACCGAACGACCGATACTGGTAGGTCTGCTGCGTATCGACGCGGGCGTAGGCCGATTCGGAGACGCCCCACGGCATTCGCTTCGCGCGTCCGTACGCGATCTGCGCCTTGACTGCGAGCGCGGTGCTCTGCGCGATGAGCGTTCCTTCGCGGCTTCGCATGAGGAGCGAGGGCATGAGGTACTCAAACATCGTCCCGCCCCACGAGAGGAGTGCCGGCGCGCCGAGCACGCGCGTCATTGGCCGGCCCAGCGCGTACCAATGGGACTCCGGCACGTCGCGTTTTACGATCGCAATGTAGCTGGCGAGACGCGCTTCCGATGCCAAAAGATCGTAGACGTGCATATCGACTTGGTCGATCGTGACATTGAACCCGATGTGAAAGAGTTTGCGGGCGTTGTCGAAGAGCAGTCGGAAGTCCATTCTCCGCGCGCCTCGGCGTCGGCGCACGCTCCGAGGTCCGAGAGCTCCGCGTGAAGGTCGGTCGCGCGGGCCTGAGCGCTCTGAAATGCTTCGCGTAGCCGGGCCGCCGATCGTTCCCAGTCCTCGGTGAGCTCGCCGCTTGCGCGGCGCTCGTGCTCCATCGTGTCGAGGTCGGTCTGGAGTCGTCGCGCTTCCTTGGGGATATCGTGAAGGCGCAGCCTCTCGTGCAGGCGCAGTGCGCGGGCAGGCGGCTCCTGCGCGAGCTGCAGCCATGGGACCAATGTCTCTGCCTCATCCTTCATGTGCTGAAGCTGCTGGTGCAGACGGCTCATCGTCGCGCGGAGCGAGTGCAGGAGGTCGACCTCGTGACGATACGCACCCGTCTGCAGCAGCGCGCGGAGCTCGCGATCGAGCGCCGCCGAGTCCTCGGACACCGCCACCAGGGCGGCGTAGCCATCGACGAGCGATGCTTCACGGCCTCGTTCGCCGTGAGCGCGCATGCCCCTAAGGGCCGCGTAAACCGAGCCCACGAAAAGCCCGTCAGAAGAGACGTGCTCGCCCGGCTCGACGCGCGAGACGAGCTTCGAAACGATCTCGTGAACGAGGTCCAGCGTGTCTTCGAGGCCGTCCCAGCGTTTGGCGCTCAGCACGTGAGCCTCGGCCGCGTCCGCGCATCCGCGCTTCAGCGCGAGGAGACATCCGGCGAAGTTGCCGCTGTCGACGGTCGAGACGTACTGCGGGAGGAGCGGCTGGAGGCTCTTCGTGTCGTACCAGTTGAGGAGATGACCCTGATAGTGGGCCATGCGCGCGATGCTGTCGAATGCACGGCGCAGTCGGAGCGCGAGCTCGTCCGGTCCGATGTAACCGAAGTCGAAGGCTGACAGGGTAGAGAGAAGCATCATGCCGATGTTCGTCGGCGAAGTTCGGTGCGCTGTCTGCTCGCGAGGCGCCTCCTGGTAATTGTCGATCGGCAACCACTGGTCGACGGGCCCGACGAATGTCTCGAAGAAGAGCCATGTCCGCGACGCCAACAAGCGAAGCTGCCTTCGATCCGCTGCGCCAAGCGACTCCTCGTCCGAAGGGCTGGCGGCGCTCAGCCATCGCGCGATCTCCGGGGCGATCATCCAAACGGCCAACAAAGGAGCCGCAACGACGAGCGCTAGCGGCCGCACCCAGAAGACGGTTGCGGCGACGGTGAGTGAGAGAAGCTGCGCGGGCCACATGTCGCGCCAGAGCAGCGCTCGCGACGAGCGACCGGCCACTCCGAGCTCCGTGTGCGCCGCGGACGTCCACTGCAGCAAGTGCCTGCGCGTGATGAACATGCGCACGAGCACGCGCGCGATCGCGTCGAGGACAACCGTCGCTTCGTGCATCAAGAACACGACGGGCAGGACGCTCCGGGCGACGTCCTCCCATCGTCGCCAGCGCTTCACGATTGCGGGTAAGGCGGGAGCGAGAAGGATCGGGGCTCGCCGGTAAGAAGGTCCATCCCGCCACGAGAAGGATACACAGACACGGAGCGACCAAGCTGCGCCGTAGATTGTCGGCGATTTTCCACCGATCGATCGGCGCCAGCGGGTTCGCAATGCGCGCGCCCGTTGCCGACGGGACCCGCGGAAAGAGCCATGGTAAGAGTTGCCAGTCGCCGCGAACCCATCTGTGCATCCGCCGCGCATACGTGGCGTAGTGCTGGGGATGCTGCTCGAAGAGGACGATGTCCGAAGCGAGCGCCGCGCGCCCGTGGACGCCCTCGAAAAGATCATGACTGGCGAGGCGGTTCTCCGGCACGCGGCCGTCGAGGCTCCGCATGAACGCGTCGACGTCATAGATCCCCTTGCCGCAATAGATGCCCGAGCCGAAGAGGTCTTGGTAAAGCTCGGAAGAGGCGTGAGCGTAGATGTCGAAGCCGACGTCGCCCGCGAGGATTCGACCGAACTTCGTGGGAGGGGCCCCCGAGGGCGACGTCTCGACGCGCGGCTGGACAATCGAGTATCCGGAGATGACGCGACCCGTCTCCTCGTCGAACACGGCGCGGTTCAGCGGATGGGCGAGCAGCCCAACGAGGCGATGAGCACTCTCCATCGGCAGCTCGGTGTCACTGTCGAGGGTGATGACGAACCGAATGTCCTGTAACTTCCCGGGGTCACCGACGCGTCGCAGAAAGCTCGTGTCGCGATCTCCGCGCAGGAGATGGTTGAGCTCCTCGAGCTTGCCGCGCTTGCGCTCCCATCCCATGTACCGACCCTCCGCCGGGTTCCAATGCGGCTTGCGGTGCAGAAGATGGAACGGCTCGTGGCGGGCATTGCCGTGCTTTTCGTTCAGACGGCTGATGCCCTCCGCCGCGCGTTCGAACAAGCCGTTGTCTGTCGGGGCATCAAGCGAATCGACGTCGTCCGTCAAGAGCGCGAAGCCCAGACGCTGATCCGGGTTTGCGAGGTAGTGACGCTCGATCTGCCTCAGCATTCCCTCGATGTCCTCGAACCGACCGAGCAGGGTCGGGATGACGACGAGCGTGCGCGCGTCTTCTGGAATGCCACTTGTGAAGTTGAGTTTCGGCAGCACGCGCGGAGGCAGCAAGCGCGCAAGCAGCGACTGAAGCGTCGCAAGGGCAACCGACCACAGCGGAGCGATCGTGACTCCGGCGACGAGCGCCTTCAGGAAGGCCCCCTCGTCGGGCCCGAGGAGCAACGCCCATAGGATGCCGAGCATGACGGCTGTGCCGAGCAGGAGCGGGACGACATACGTGAGCATCGGATGGCGCATAAGCGCGCGACGAATTCGCTCGAGCCCGGCCGCGCGATAGTTTATTTGCTCCTCGAGCGCGCTTCGTCCGCTGCCCACGAGGTAATAGCCGACATGACCTCGCCGAGGATCGGGCGCCGCCTGCTTCGCAAGGAGGACGGCACGGTTCGCGACCTCAACCTCTGACACCTGGGAGGTCCACGCGAGCTCTTCCACGGCCCGGCGGTACGCGTCGCACGTCTGGAAGTCCATGCGCGCATACACGTTCGCCGGGTCCTCGCGCAGCCTCGCCTCGACATGGTTCGTCTCCTCGAAGAACATCATCCAGTCGAGGTCGGCGAGCACACGTAGAGCTCGGATGGATCGCTCGACCCCGAGGTTCGGCGGTAGCGTCGCCATCGTTTCGACGTCTTGGTGCGAAACGAGCGCTGAGCCGCGACTCGGGCCGATCAGCTTGCTCAGAAACGTGAGGAGCCCACGTAAGACGGCTGCCCGGAGCATGGTCGGCAGGGCCCACAGCTCCGCGATCGTCAGGGGCGAAACCTCTTGATATGCGTGGATGAACTGCAGCAGCGCCTCTCGATCCGGCTCGATGCCGCTCCGTGCGATGACCTCGCGCGCGAGCACGTCGATGCGGCGGAAGCCTTTTGCCCGCCCAGATGCGAGTCGCGGCAGCCGGCGAACGAAGCCGCGCGGGAGCTCTTCGGCGACCTGCCGCGCCACACGCCGTACGAGATAGTGGTTGTCGAGAAACCACTCCGCTGCCTTTAGGACGGCGGCATCCTCGAGGTTGCTCGACGAGAGGTGTCGTTCTGCCTGCGCGAGCGCCGCGCCGAATAGCGGAAGATCAAAGGACGAGTCGGCCGATCGCCAGCGGCGGGCCCGCGGTCCCTCGAGGTCAGGATGTTCTTGCGCGAGAGCGCGCGCGTCGTTTTCGAGCGCGGTCGCCTTGACGGTCTCTACAGGCTCTCGCGCCGTCTGCGCCAAACGTCAAGCTCCCTCCGGCGGAAACGTCGCGCGAAGCAGTGGCGCGGCGCGTGCTCCATTCTTGCCTTGCCGGGGAAACTCGAAATCTGGGAGATCTTGAAACACGAGCAGAGGCACAGTCGAATGCGTCAACAAGTGCGCCGCGATGCTGCCGAAGGGTCGACCTGCGTTGCAGGTGCTCCCGTGGGCAGAGAGGACGATGAGGTCAACCCCCTCCTCCTCCGAGAATCGAAGAAGGCGCTGAGCCTGATCCGCGTCGCGCACCACTCGCGTGCAGATCGACGAGCCTTCGTGCGAGAGCGCGTCGCGGAGACCTCCTAGATAGCGAGCCGCATGCGTCTCGAGATGCTGCTCGAGCTCGCGCGCAAGCTCCAGGTCCTCGGGGGCACAAAGCACGGCAGTCGGAACGGGTTCATGGACCACGTGGACGAGAACCAGCTCCGCGCCGTGCGCCTTCCCCAGGCGCGCTGCAATCGGCAGGACGCTTTCGGTGCGCAGCGAACCGTCGAGCGGAACGAGGATGCGCTTCATCGAGGGGAAGTTTGCACCGGGTGGCCCCCGCGCGACAAAGACCGAGCTTGGGGCTGCCGCGAGGACCTGCTGCGCCGTCCTTCCGAGAGTCCATTTGCCAGCGCATGCTTCGTCGCGGCTCCCGAGCACGATGAGGTCGACCGCGAGCTCGCGGGCGAGCGCGACAATGCGTTCCGCGGGACGACCTTGCTCGAGACGAGCGGCTACGTGACTAGCGTCGGATACGCGGGCAGCCACACTCTGAAACCGGTCGAGGTGCGCACTCGCCTCCGCGCGCGAGATTTCCCAAGCGAGCATGTCGGTTGCTTGCGGGCCGAGGCCCATCGGCGGCGGCAGGACGTGCAGTAGGGTCAGGGCGCTGCCGAACGACTTCGAGAGGGACGCCGCGTACGAAATGCAGGTCTCAGTGTGCGCCGAATGATCGAGACAAGTCAGGATATGACGCAAGCCATGGCCGGATGAACCCGCAACCTGCTCTGCCCTGGTCATCCGAGGCCCCGCATATTCAAGAACCCCGCCAAGAGCGGCGCAGGTTGCCGTCGTTAGAATGGCCGCGGATGCCGGAATACGCGCGACCCGCCTGCCGCAGCTCTGTGGCGGGATGCCACCCCTGTGGCGAAGTCGAACCCATGCGCAGTCCCGAGCGGCTGAGCACAACGGAGCAGTTCGGTAAACACACCACCCGCGTCCACGAGCTCGTCATACGTACCGCTCTCGACAATCCGGCCCTTATCGAAAACGAGAATGCGATCCGTATCGAGCAGCGTGGAAAGGCGGTGAGCCACGACGATCACGGTGCGCTCCTGGCGCGCTATCGCCAGGGCGCTCTGCACGTGCCGCTCCCGGATGTTGTCTAGGGCCGAGGTGGCCTCGTCGAGCATGAGCACGGGCGGGTTCGTGAGAAACAGCCGTGCGAGGGCTAGCCGTTGCCGCTGGCCTCCCGAGAGGTTCCGACCGTGCTCGGCGAGGGGCGCGTCGTAGCCGCCCGGTGTGGATAGGATTTCGTCGTGAATGCCGGCCATTTCCGCGGCCCAGCGAAGGTCGGCATCGGTCGCGCTCCCGACCCCGTAAGCGATGTTCTCGGCGATAGTGCCCGCGAAGAGGAACGGTGACTGCCCGACATAGCCGATCAAACGAGCGATGGCCTCGCGCGAGACCTCCTCCAGGGGAACGCCCCCGAGAAAGACGCGGCCGCCGGCCGGGTGCGTCAGACGCAGGAGTACCTTGAGCATGGTGGTCTTCCCGCAGCCGGAGGGACCGGCGACGCCGATGGTCTCGCCGCGGCGGACGGTCAGGTCGATACCGTCGAGCGCCCGGCGCCGCTGCCCGTTCACCAGCGAGTAATCGACGTGCAGGCCGTCGACGCGGATGAGCGGCCCTCGGCAATTGAGGTCCGGCTCGCGCACTCGGGTCGGCGAGAAGGATTGGTCCACCGGCTCGTCGAGCAATTCGATGAGGTCGGCGATTCGCAGGCTGCTCTCATGACCCTCGTCGATCAAACGATGAATCTCCGCCAGTGGCGCCATGACGTTCAGAAACAGAATGGAGAAAGTCAAGATCCCGCCCACGCTGATCCGTCCGTGGATGGCCAGATAGATGGCCAATGCGAGCACGAGGATGTGGAACAAACCCTCGTTGAGGGCCTTCCCCGCTCCGAAGAGGGACATCTGGAGGTGGTGGCGGAGCTCCTGGCGTCGGCGCTTCTCGGCCGCCCGCGCGACGCGCCGCGCTTCGGCGCGCTGCGTGTTCGCGGCACGTACGTAGTCCAGGCCGCCCAGCTGCTCGACAACCATGCCGTCCATCTCCTCGCGGCTGCGCAGGAGCTGGAGCCGTACGCCTTTCTGCGACACGATTTGCCCGAGGGTCAGGCCGACGCTTGCGGGAATCACGCCCAGCATGACCAGCCCCAGCCATGGCTGCTTGGTCATGGTCACGATGAGGGCGAAGCAGCCACTCATCGCGGCGGGGAAGAAATCGAGGAACGTCAATCGCAGGAAACGCACGAAACCTTCGACGCTGCGCGACAGACGGCCGTGCAGCGCGCCGACTCTCTCACGGGTTAGGGTCGACAGATCGAGCTCAAGCAAGTGGGACACCAAGCGCAACATCAGGTCGCGGTCGACGCGCGTGCACGTGTTCTCCACCAAGTAGCGCCGCAGGACGCCGAAAACTTCGCGTAGCACATAGGCCACGCCAATGAGTCCAAGCCAGAGAGCGGCGGCTCCGCAGATGGCGCCCAAAGAGAGCCTCTCTTGGAGGCCGCGCGGGACGCCGTCCACGAGATTGCCGAGGAACAACGGCATCGCCGTGTTGGCGGCGCTGGTCAGGGCCATCAGCAGGGCTGCGGCGCCAAGGGCGAATCTGTCTCGCCTGGAGGTGAGCTGCCACACCTGCCGCCCGCGGCGCACGATGAGGCGTAGCTCATGCCAGATCCCCTCGCGCTCGTGGTTTGCCATGGTCGTCTTCGGGGTGATTAAGGGGACGGCAGGCCTGATAGCGCCGTACCAAGGTCGAGCAAGCAGGCGGATCGGCGGAGCAACTAGTGCACCAATTCCTTTCCGGGTGCAGATGGGGGCGAGCCCGACGCGAGTGGCCCGCAGCGTGCACCCGCTCGTCCGAGGCGGAAGCGAAAAAGTTTCAACAGCCCTCGCAACTAGAGGTGGCGTGGCCCCTTGCTGGGATCCCGTAAGCGTGGAGCGAACCCGTCCTTGTGGTACCGGCTGCTGGACGTCCGCGCTTGGGCCATCGGTGCGCTCGCCCTCCTGGTCGCCGGCCTGCTCGGTGTCAACGCCCTAAACGTCATCAACAGCTACATCGGGCGCGACATGTTCAGTGCCTTGGCGGAGCGAGCGTCCTGGCGCTTCTACCGATCCGTAGGCCTTCTCGCAGGTGTGTTCGCGGGGTCAACAATCGTCGAGGTGCTGAACCGTTACGTCGAGCAACGGCTCGGTTTGCGCTGGCGCGCGTGGCTCACGCGGCGACTGGTCAGCCGCTACTTGGCCAACCACACCTACCAGCGCCTCATCGGGCGCGACGACATCGACAACCCCGACCAGCGAATTTCAGAAGACGTCAGAACGTTCACCTCAATGACTCTGTCCTTCGTCATCTTGCTGGTGAACGGCATTCTCACGCTCGCGGCCTTCGCAGGTGTGCTCTGGTCGATTACCCCGTGGCTGCTCTTGACGGCGATTCTCTACGCATTGGCCGGCACCTCGGGCGCCGTTCTTCTGGGGCGCCGCCTGATAACGCTCGACAACTTCCAACTGCGGAAAGAGGCAGATTTCCGCTTCGCTCTGGGCCGCGTGCGCGAACATGCCGCCGCGGTTGCCCAACTCGGGGGCGAGGAAGCGGAGCGAATGCGACTGCGCGATCGCCTTGACGCGGTTGTCGTCAACTTTCGCGAGATCATAAGCGTCAGCCGAAACCTTGGCTTCTTCACGACAGGCTACGGTTACCTGACGCAGATCGTGCCCGCCGCGGTGGTAGCGCCGCTCTATATCCGCGGCGAGGTCGAATTCGGCTCGGTCACCCAGGCTGCAATGGCGTTTACGCAAGTGCTGGGGGCTTTCTCGTTGATCGCGACTCAGTTCCAGCAGGTCTCGCAGTTCGCCGCAGTGATCGGTCGATTGGGACCGATGTGGGAAGCGACGGAACCGGAGCCATTTCTCGCCGAGACTCTCGCGCCGATCGCGCTGCAGGTGACGGCTCCACTTCCCGTCGTACAGACGGTTCCGAGCGCACACGGCGTCATCTACGACCACCTGACTCTCGAAACACCCAAGGACCACCGGCCTCTGGTGAGCGACCTGTCGCTCGAGTTGCCCGAGGGGCGGCGGATGGTCGTGACCGGACCGAACGGCGCAGGCAAGTCCGCGCTGTTTCTCGCCACGGCGGGGCTGTGGCGCGGTGGGGAAGGGCGGATCGTGTCGCCCGGACCGCACCGGGTCATGTTCGTGCCGCATCCGCCGTATACGCCGTCGGGACGACTGCGTGATTTGCTGCTCTACGGGCTCGACCCGGAAGGTATCACCGACGAACGTATCCTCGATGTTCTCCGCCAGGTCGGGCTCGAGAGGGTCGTCGTCGAAGCGCGGGGGCTCGACGCGGAATCGGAGTGGTCGAGCGTCCTCTCGGCGGGTGAGCAACAAGCGCTCGCCTTCGCTCGCGTCCTGCTCGCCGACCCGACGTTCGCCTTCATCGACAACCCGGTCGGCTCACTCGATAGCGATCACGTGCAGCGCCTGTATGCCGCGCTGGCGCGATCCTCGATCACCTACATCAGTGTCGGGGACCACCCGTTGCTCGCGGGCTACCACGACATGCGTCTTGATTTGCACGGCGACGGGAGCTGGAAGCTCGTACCGACCGACGCATCGCATGTCGGCGAGAGCACGTTGGGAACGGGTGGCCCCAAGGCGTGAGGGGTTCGAGGCGAGCAAGCTCCTCTGGTGGCGTCATGCCGCTTCGAGCCTAGCCCCAGTGCAGTCGGTCGCCCCCCCTTCGAAGTTGAGGCGATTGCGCTTGCCATGCTGGGCCGCACGGGCTGCAAAGCGCCGGCCAATTTCGAAGCGCACTCTGGGGTTAGTTCTCAGTCTCCATCGCCGCGCCCACCGCCGCTGCTCGCGCCCCGCTGTCCCCGCCGACGCTATGGCACCCTTGCACCAAGTTGATCCTCGCTACTTCAATGCAGGCGACCTGCCCCCCGCCTCCAGAAGGCACGTCGCACGTCACGTAAGTCCCCTTCTGCCCACACGGGATCGCGGACTCGACGAAACCCGAGGCTCGCGCGCAGGCCCTCTGGGCTTGTCCCGGCGGAAGCCCTAGAGCGGAAATCGCCGCGCAAGCTATGCCGGTGGGGTAGGGAGCTTGGCCCCCGCTGCAGGTGCAAACCGTCGGACCGCTGCCTTCGGGGCTGCCGCCCTCTGCGCCATCGTCCGACGGTCCGTCCGCCCCGCCTTGGTCGCTGCCAAGACTGGGGTCGAACGCCACGTCTGGGAAACCGCAGGCGACGAGAAACGCCAGCGAGCATGGTCGCAGCCGCGCCCGAAGATGCGTTCGAAAATTCGAATGGGCCGGATCCAAGTCAGAACCTCCCCGCGACGGACACGCCTGCCGGCGAGACCGCCAAGGCCGCTGCGTTTGCCGGCGAATGGCGCCCACTCGTCAGCAAAAGAACGATGCCGCCGCCCGCTCCTACGAGACCTGCCACTCCCAGCAGACTGGCCAGCGCGCTTGCCGCGTGTCCGCGATCCTCGATCGCTTGGACGGCATCGCGGTGGGATGGAGCGCACCTTCCCGCGGGACATTCTTGCGCAAGATCGTCGCTGGCCGACTGGCGGACGGCGAGGGCGACCGCCGCGCCGATCCAGGCTACGCCGCCGGCGCCCACCCCAATCCACCCTGCCGTGCGACGTGCCTCGTCGGTACGGGTCTCGGCGTCTCCTTTCGGCGGCACGACGTCGACGGTCAAACGCGCGAGCTTCGCAGCCGCGCGTTCGGCTCCCCGGTCGGCGTCCTCTTCCCAGCCTTCGTAGTTCGGGTTGCTGTTGGTCTTTAGGGCGTGGCGCAGAATGAGCCAATCGCTCTTTGCGGATGCAAAGTCGCCGAGCGTCTCTTCGCATTCCGCCAAATTCCGAAGGCTTCCGAGCGCGACGGGATACGTCTCGTGCGCCTTGCGAAAGATCGGAACGGCGTTCGAACAGTCCCCTTGAAGCCGAAGCGTTCGCGCGCGGACAAATAGCACTTTGGCATCCGCGGCCACATCAGCCTCGGCGGAGCGCCCGAATGTCGAGCCCGCGAATGCCAGGCTCACGACCGCAGCGACCAAGCCAGAGCGTCTTGCCTTCAAAAGAGGGAGCTCCTGTCAACCGGGCTTTTGGCAGACTTGGCGGTGGCAGAAGCGGACGTGCCTTCGGGCGGACGCCATGACGGCGGCGGGCCCAAGAGGACACGAGGGCCAGCCGAAGGGATGGACGCTACCTGGGTCTTGTGGGGGGCAAGCTCGCGAGTCGCCGTTGAGCGCGATTCTCGAGCGGCATTGCGCGGCGCAGCCATCGGTGCGGACCGAGAGACTTCCGCACGGGGTGCGCTCGGGGCAGGATGGACCTCGATGTCGCTGTCGCGCTCGGCGCGACTCCGGAAATCGAAGGCGGCTGAAGACGGCGCCAACGTGACGGGCAGGGGCGCCGCGGGCATTGCTGCGTTGGTGGGCGGCCCGGCTGGCCCCCACGCGGCCTTGGCTACGGCGAAAGTCAGCAGGCCGGCGATCGCGCCGATCATGGCCATGACCACGCGCGTGTCGCGCGCTCGCCGGAACACGGTCCCTGCGAAAGAAGTCCACCTGGAGGGCTCCCTAGGGCGCTCCGGTGATCGCAGCGCGGCGGCCGTGGCGGCCTCCGCCGTGGTGCTCTCTTCGACGCTCGCCTCGACGAAGGGCTCGCCGTCGACCGCAGACTCGAAAGCGGCGGCCACTTCGGACGCGGTCGAAAAGCGACATTCGATGCGCTCGGCAAAGGCGCGTTCGAAAAACGGAGCCAGGCTGGACGCGAGTTGAGGCGCGCGCTCATGGATGGGAACGAAACATCGTGCGTGGAGATTGGCGATTAGCTCCTCTGCTGTGGCGCCCGCGACGGGAAGCTCCCCTGTCAGCGCCTCGTAGGCCACCGTCGCGAGCGCCCAGAGGTCGCACCGTGTATCGAGCTTCTCCATGCGCGCCTGCTCGGGGCTGAGGTACCCGGGCGTTCCGCACCAGAGTCCATGGGCTGTCACGGGGGGCGTGTTGCCGTCGGCGCGGATCATTCTTGCAATCCCGAAGTCGAGCAGCTTGACCAGGAGGGCGCCCTCCTCGTCGCACGTCAGAAACACGTTGGCGGGCTTCAGATCTCGATGCACGACCCCGTCCGCGTGTGCCTCCTCAAGAGCGCGCGCGATCTGTGCCACTATGGTCGCCACGGGCGCGGCTAGGAGAGGTCCTCGGAACAGTCGTGCCTCGAGCGTCTCGCCTTCGAGAAGCTCCATGACAAGGTAGGGGATCCCCTCCTCTTCGCCGTAGTCGTTCACGCGCACGATGTGGCGTGTCTTGCGCGACAGCCGCGCTGCGAGCTTTGCTTCGAAGCGAAATCGAGCAGCGCTCGCGGATTGGCTTTCGAGTCGGAAAGCCGAGGGCGCTTGGGTCAGCAGTTTGAGCGCAGCCGTTTCGCCCAGCCCCTGGTGATGCGCGGCCCAGACTTCTCCCATCGAGCCATGCCCCAGCAGACGCGTCAATTGGTACCGACCCCCGACCAAGGAGCCGGCACCGATGGGTCTGCGAACTACGTCCGCATCGACCGATATCGGGCTTGGCTCTTCGCTCAGATTGTCCACGAGGATCCTCGGACGGCAGACCAGACCGAGAAGCAAAGTTGATGCTGGGGGCTTGTCCGCCGACGACCAGGCGCGAGAGCATCGCGAGGGTCGCCGCGAAGGGGTGAGTTCGCAAAATGCAAAACGAGTGAGGCAAAAGACCACGCCGGGGCGCACGCCCGTGCTCAGTCCGACGCACGCGTTCGCCAGACGCCGCTATCCGCACGACTCGAGAAATTGGCCAGCACAGGTGCGAATTTGCCGATCACTATTCGACATACCCTTCGTTCACGATGGGTGAACGAGGGTGAACGGCCAGTAGCCTCGCAACGGGCAGCTCTCTCGCGGCGAACGGCTTCTACGGCAAACGGGTTGTGGCAACCGGCGGCGGCCAAGCATGCTCCCAGTGGCGCGCCGCTGCTCACGGACGGCGGAGCCTCCGTCCGCTACGAGTTGCCCCAGTATTTGCCCAGGATTACACGGTCGTGCGCGACCGACGACTTTACGGCGGCAAACTGTTGCAGGCGGACAGTCTGTTCGAAGTTGCGTGCGCGCGGTTTGACGACATCGGTGAGAAGCGGATGTCTGTCGCACAAGCCTCGTTAGGCAGATGGCTGAGAATTGCCCCATCTCGGGCGCCGAGTGCGTCGACGCGCTTCGAAGAGCCGGTTTCAGCGCTTACCCCGTTGCATGTCGACGAAGCGCGTGGAACCGGGGGCGACGAGATCGTTCGGGTCCCGCTCATGGCGCAACTGCCGCCCGACGTGCTCGTGGCGATTCTCGGCACGCCGCGTGCTCCGCCCGTGCCAAGCGGAATCGCAGGAGCAGCTGTCGGCGGCGAGAACATTTCATCTAAGGAGGACAAGATGGCGCATCGAACAGAAGAACTAGCCTCCAAGGCCGCTGGCGCAATGAAGACTGCCAAGGCCGCGTTCAAAGGTCTCACGGGGGTCTTCAAAGTGCTCACGAGAGAGCATGGCGAGGCGAGCGCGCTGCTCATGCGGGTCAAGATGAGTTCCGATGTCCGGGTGCGCAGCGAACTCTTTCCGAAGATCCGCGCCGAGCTAATGGTCCACGAAAAGGGTGAGCTACGCGAGGTCTATCCCGTCTTCATGCAGCATCCCGAGCTCGAGAACATCGCCAAGGACCATCAACGGGAGGCCGGCGAGCTCCAGAGCTTGCTCGATGGACTCAGCGCCCTGCCCTACGACAACGCGGCGTGGGAACAGGGTTTCGCAAGCCTCGTCGAGCTCGTGGGACAGCATACCAAGCAGGAAGAGAATGAGTATTTTCCCTTGGCCAACCGGGTGCTCGGACACGCCGAGATCGAACGACTACAGAGTCAGTACGAGACCGCGAAAGCGGAAGTGATGCAGAAGTTGAGCGTCGGTGACGGCCGCTAAGGAAAGGAAACTGCACATCGGCACAACCACGTGGGTCGACGCCAACCCAGGAGATCATGAAATGCCTACCAAGAATTCTACGCGTCGCCACGGCAAGTCGGCAGGAAAGAAAGTCGCGAGCGCAATGATCGGGCAAGAAGGTCACTAGTCGCGACCAAGCCATAGCCATCAACAAGCCATAGCCATCGGTCTCTCTCAGGCCCGAAAGCGGGGAGCCAAAGTCCCGAAGAAGAAATAGGCCCGCTTCTCCGGCGGAAATAGATCCATAACTTTTCAACGCATCGTAGCGATTGGGGGGGCTCCGCTGCGCACTAGGCACAGCCGTGGACGATTTCGCGAAGCGGCGGGCGTGCCCTTTGCAGTGCCGAGTCTCAATTCAGAACCCCGCAGGAGGTGAACCGTGGAGGGTGTGCATCAGCCACCGTCGACAAATGCTTCTACGCC
>WNFJ01259331.1_pt5 | contig 14982 bp, 15 predicted proteins | sample 5400461 | NCBI WGS metagenome assembly WNFJ01 (sample SAMN13153349, study PRJNA577476) | soil metagenome | isolation source: 115 cm saprolite on Douglas fir-dominated hillslope | place: USA:California | collected 2013-09-17 | reverse complement strand
TCCAGTCTTCAACACAGGCGCACCGGCAACCGCCAACGCGGCCAAGTTCACTCCGGCCAGCATGAGCGGGCAAAACACCCCTCGGGAGTGGCACGCAAGCCTGAAGTCACAAGCCGGGAAAAGCCTGCTGTCGTCGTCCGGGCGCCACACCCCGGCCAAGCCCGCGGTGCAGCGGAGCAGAGCGGTCTCACTGGCGCGGAACACGGAACCGGCGGATCAGTCGCTAGTTGTTCATTCCCAGGTTGTTCAGTCGCCGGTTGTTCAGTCTAACGATCAGTCTGGCGGCGCTACGGCGCTGATGTTCTCAGCGCGCTATTCGGCGTCAGAGAACCAGCAGCAAGATGTCGTGCCACAGGGCAATGTAGTTCTTCTGGTGGTGACCAGCCGGCGCATCACATCGTCCGGCTTGGAAACTTGGACTTGGCAGATTAGCGCGTGGGAGGTGCGCGCGATCGCGCCGGCGAACCATCCCACAAAACAGATTCCCCGAAAAACTTAGGGATTAGCAGTCGGAGCAGCATGTTTCGGCTAACGGAAACAAACAACCAGCAATAACTAATTAATTAGTTCCCTAGAGAGGTCAAAACATGAGAACGTGGTTCGCAAGACAAGCAAGTCAATGGAAGACTCGCCGGCCGTTGGCAGCCGCACTGGCACTGGCTCTGGCGCTGTCGGTGGGAAGTTACGAATTCCTCAAACCGGCCGCCGCTAACGCTGCCGCCGTGGCTCCTGCTCCGGCAGCGCCGGCGCTGGACGAAAACAGCGTGAGCGCGCTGACGGCGCTAGATCGTGCTATGGAAACTCTGGCGGCGCACGTCACGCCGGCGGTGGTGAACGTGACCGTCACCTCGCGTGGCAAAGCACAGCAGATTTCCGATGATGACCAGAACCCGATCCAACGGTTCTTTGGTCCCGACAGTCCATTCGGACAGCAGTTTGGACAGCAGTTTAATATGCCGCAGATGCGACCCGGACCGCAGATCGAACACGGGTTGGGCAGCGGCATCATCATCTCGCCGGACGGATACATTGTGACCAACAATCACGTGATTGATGGCGCAGTGGACATCCGTGTAACCATGAACGACCGGCGCGTGCTGCCGGCCAAGCTGGTCGGCGCCGATCCGCTGACTGATCTGGCGCTGATCAAAGTCAACGCGACGAACCTGCCCAGCGCTCCCTGGGGCGATTCCACCGCCCTGAAGCCGGGACAAACGGTGCTGGCTTTCGGCAATCCGTTCGGGTTCCGCTTTACCGTCACGCGCGGCATCGTGAGCGCGCTGAACCGGGCGAATCCCTTTGCCGAGGATCGCCGCAAACCCGGTGAGTTCATCCAGACCGACGCGGCCATCAATCCCGGCAACTCCGGCGGCCCGCTGGTGAACGCGCGGGGCGAGGTCATTGGCATCAATACCTTCCTGATTTCGCCTTCCGGATCGTTTTCCGGCATGGGCTTTGCCATTCCCGCGCAGGTCGCGCGGCCCACAATCGAAACCCTGCTCAAGTACGGCAAAGTTGAGCATGCTCGCGTCGGTATCGGAATCACTGACGTGACTCCGGAGAACGCCAAGTTCTTTCACATGGACACCGCCAGCGGAGCACTGGTCAGCCAGGTGGAACCTGATTCCGCGGGCGCGAAAGCCGGATTGAAAGTCGGCGACATCATCAGTGAGATGAACGGCAAGAAAGTGGAAGATGCTGGACAGCTTCAGGTGATGATCAGCCAGGAGCGTCCGGGCACGAAGGTGAATCTGGCGCTGCTCCGCGACGGCAAGAGCCTCACTGTCCCGGTTACGCTTGAGGAGATGAACAGCCGTGTCGGCGAGACAGCCAAGTCCGGATCGGAGCACGGCAAAGCTCGCTGGGGTCTGGGACTGATGGAGGTGACTCCGGAAATGCGTGACCAGCTGCGCTTGCCCAGCAACGTTCACGGCGTCGCGGTGGGCAACGTGCAGCCCGGCAGTCCGGCTGACAACGCTGGCCTTTCGCGCGGTGACGTGGTTCTCCAAGTCAACCGTCACGACGTGCAATCGGTGGCGGATGTACAGCACGAACTGGGCAGCGTGCCTCAGGGACAAGACGCTCTGGTGTTGGTCTGGTCCCGCGGGGGCAGCAGTTTCCTGGTAATGCACGCCACCGAAGGAATGCCATCGCAGGGAGAGTAAGTCGCGGGGAGCTGCGGTGACAGATCGGCGCGCTCGAGAAGGGCGCGCCGGTTGTTTTTTCTGGCAGGTGACCGCGGGCCGGGATCCTAGCCTGCGGTCTTAAACTGTTCGTCTATCTCCACCTGATGACCAGCCACGAGACGATTGTTCTCGTTGGCCAGGCCGACCACGGCCATCATCTCTTTGAAGATTGCATCCGTCATCCCCTTCTTGCGGGCGGACGCGGTGTGCGCCGCGATGCAGTAGTTGCACTGGTTGGTCACGCTGACGGCAACGTAGATGAGCTCTTTCACCAGTGGATCGAGGGCGCCGGCGGCCATGATCTCCTTGGTGTCTTGCCAGGTGCGCTTCAGGCGGACCGGATCATGAGCCAGCGCCTTCCAGAAATTCGTGACTTTATCGATCTTGCGCGTGGCCATGATGTCGTCGTAGACGGCGCGCACGTCCGGGCTGGCTTTTTCGTACTCGATGAACCCAAGAGTGGACATAAGTATCCTTGCGTTACCTTTGCCAGGCCAGCCGCTACGGTATCAACAGCAGCTTGCCGGTAGTCTTTCTCGCCTCCAGATCGCGATGCGCACGTTGAGCTTCTTCCAGCTTGTAGATGTGCGCGATGCGCAGCTTCAGTTTGCCCGCAGCGATCATATTGAAGACATCGCCCGCACGCTGCTCCAGTTCCTGCCGGCTGGCAATGTAATGCACCAGCGTTGGCCGGGTGAGGAACAGCGATCCCTTCTGCGACAGCTTGATGGGATCAAACGGCGGAACCGGTCCGCTGGCGCCGCCGAACAGAACCAGGTATCCGCGCGGGCGCAGGACGTTGAAGTCCTGATCGAAAGTACTTTTGCCCACGCCGTCATAGACCACGTCGACTCCTTTGCCGCCGGTCAGGCGTTTGGTCTCGACTTCAAAATCCTGCCGCGTGTAGACAATCACTTCGTCGGCGCCGGCATCGCGGGCGAGCTTGGCTTTTTCGTCGGAGCCGGCCGTGCCGATCACCCGCGCGCCAATGTTCTTGGCCATCTGCACCAGCAGATGTCCCACGCCTCCGGCAGCGGCATGAATGAGCGCTGTCTCACCTTTCTTCAACGGATAGCAGCTGTATACCAGGTAGTGCGCGGTCATGCCCTGGAGCATGGCGGCCGCAGCTTGCTGGTCGGTGATTCCGTCGGGAACGCGAACCAGGCGGTCTGCGGGGACGGCCGCGTATTCCGCGTAGGCGCCCACGACGCCGGTGTAAGCGACGGGGTCTCCGGGCTTTACCAACGTGACCTCGGCGCCCACTTCAGTCACGGTACCCGCGGCTTCCTGTCCGTCGATGAAGGGCAGAGCGGCGGGATAGCGGCCTTCGCGGAAATAAATGTCGATGAAGTTCACACCGGCCGCGGCGATCTTCACGATCGCTTCCTTCGGTTTTGGCCGCGGGACAGGAAGGTCCATGAGGGTGAGGACCTCGGGCCCTCCGGTCTTCGGTACTTGAATAGCTTTCATAGCGAATTCGATGCTATCAAAAGTGTGGAATTTGCGGCGAGCCGGCCAACCGCCGCAGAACAATGCGCACAATACTTGAATCTCAGCCGGTCGGAGTCTTTTTCTTGGGCTTCATGGCTTGCCACTGCTCTTCGGTCAACAGGTCACCCAGTTGGCTGAACTCGCTCGCGCCCATGAGCCATTCGCCGCCGTCCATCACGATCTGGTGTCCGTTCACGTAGCCGGATTGGTCGCTGACCATGAATGCCGCCAGGTTGGCCATTTCTTCGTGAGTCCCGAAACGTTCCAGCGGGTTGCGCTTCTTGGCCAATTCCTCCAGGGACTGCACCGGCATGAGGCGGGAGAAGGCTCCTTCGGTAGGGACCGGGCCCGGAGCAATGGCGTTGAAACGGATGCCGCGGCGTCCCCACTCCACCCCCGCCTTGGCCACCGAGGAAGGGACAACGTAAGCCGACCCGCTTTCGGCGTAGGTTGTGGTGATGTTGAGCACGGTGGCGCGGCGGCCTTCCTTGAGCCAGCGTTTGCCGCAGGCCATTGTGACGTGGATGGTCCCCATCAGCACGATACCGATCACGGCCTCAAACGCGCCGAGAGAAAGGTCCTCGGTGCGGGCCAGGAAGTTGCCGGCGGCATTATTCACCAGGACGTCGAGCGGCCCATCTTGCCAGATCTGCCCGATCATCTCTACCACGCGCCCGCTGTCGCGCACGTCGCACACGAAGGTTTTTACCGTGCCTCCAGTGGCATTGCGCAGTTCTGCCGCGCCTTCATTCAGCACTTGTTCGCGCCGCCCGCAGATGTAAAGACTTGCGCCGAGCTCGAGGAAGCGCTTCCCCATGCTCTTGCCCAGGCCGGTGGCGCCACCGGTAATGAGGATCCTCTTGCCTGCCAGCAAATTCTTCTGGAACACGAATTATCGCCTCGGACCAATCATGGAGAGACCATCCTACACTCCCCCGCCCGCTCTAGCCATTGCGAGAGCTCTTGCGCGGGCAAGCGGACCGAGCACCCGGATCTCTTGATGTCATTCGCCTTGGGTATCTTGAGGAGCGGTCTGGTGGCGTTGGCCGGCGAGCTCGCCCAGGACTTCCTGCAAGAGGTTGACGGACCGTTGCAAAGCGTGAACGCTTACGGCCGGCCACGTTGGGCCCCCATGCTCGATGTCGCCGCAAAGGTCCTTGACCATCTGGCTGAGACGGCGCAGGCGCTCGGCCGCCATGAACGAAATGACTGCCTGGGGATTTCTCCGGGCCTCGCGTACGTTGAGGAGTTCACTGACCGTCCATGCAGTCATGCGAACGTTGTCCAGCGCCTGGCGAAATTCGCGCAGGGCGGCCGCATCCACCTGCCGGCTCGACTTAAGATCGTGGTCCAGCGTCCGTAATTCAGTGGTGAGGCTGCGCAGCGTACTGGAAAAAGAATGTGCCGAAGCGTCCGACATCAATTGAGCACCCCGAGATCGGTTGAAGCAACCACATAAATTAACACTTCGATGTGAAAATAATGCAAGAAAAACAGCGGTTAGGGGCATTCCCAAAATGGGGCTAGATTATGCTGATGGGGTGGCCTCCACGGTTTTCCGTAAGGCACCGTCGAGTGGAGACTCCCACGACTTGCGGGGGCCGCAGTCTTGGAGGAAGGACTCATGATCGACATCAATGAAAGGCAAACCTGCACGGAGACGGTACGCCGGATTCTGGAGGCGGCGCGCTTTGCGTCGGAGAAACATGCCCGCCAAAAACGGAAAGGAAACGCCGCGGAACCCTACATCAACCATCTGATCGAGGTGGCGGAGTTGATCGCCATCAGCAGCGACATTCTGGATACCGACCTCATCGTCGCCGGGTTGCTGCATGACACCATCGAAGACACGGACGTAACCGCCGGCGAACTGGAACAGGGCTTCGGCAGCGACGTCGCATGCTTGGTGGTGGAGGCCACCGATGATAAGTCCCTGCCCAAGGAAACCCGCAAGGCCTTACAGGTGGAAACCGCTTCGCATAAATCCACTCGCGCGCAGACCCTCAAACTAGCGGACAAAGTCTCCAATCTGCGCTCCCTGCTCACCAGCCCGCCGGCGGAGTGGAGTGCGGAGCGCAAGTTCCAGTATTGCCAATGGGCGCGGCAGGTGGTGCAAGGTTTTCGGTCGCCCAACAGCTTCCTGATGGCCGAGTTTGACAAGACATACTCGGAGCTGGTGCGGTCCGCGGAGCGTTAGCGCACCAACGCTGCCGAAGTAAGCTTGGTTGCCGGCGACTGCCGGTACCATTCGACTGTACGCCTGAGACCCTCTTCGAAATCCACGTCGGGAGAATACTTCAGGTGTTTTCGAGCGAGGGCGGTGTCGGCGAGAGAGTGCTTAACGTCGCCGGCGCGGGGCGGAGCATATTGTGGCGTCCCGGAGAAGCCGATGATCTCTTGAAGGACTTTGTAGGTGTGGTTAAGCGAGTAACGGGTCCCGGTGGCGATATTGAAGACTTTGCCGGACGCCTCACCGGCCGGCGCTCCGGCGGCCAGCAGGTTGGCCTGGACCACGTTATCCACATATGTGAAATCGCGGCTCTGCTCACCATCGCCGTAGATGGTGGGCGCCTGGCCCTGCAGCATTTGTGTGATGAATTTGGCCAACACCGCGGAGTATTGCGAGTTCGCGTCCTGGCGCGGCCCAAAAATGTTGAAGTAGCGAAGGCTCACCGTCTCCAGATCGTAGACGGCGGAGAAAACGCTCATGTAGTGCTCGCCGGTCAACTTTTGCGCGGCGTAGGGAGAGATGGGATGGGGGACCATGTCTTCGTGCTTAGGCAGCACCTGGCTTTCGCCATAAGCGGAAGATGAAGCAGCATAAACCACGCGGTGGACGCCGGCGTCCCGCGCGGCGATCAGCAGGTTGAGCGTGCCCTCGATGTTCACGGAATTGGTGAGCTGTGGGTCAGCGACCGACTTGGGCACGGAAGGTATCGCCGCTTCATGAAACACGCACTCGATCCCTTCGCATGCCGCCGCAAGCGCCGCCGGATCGAGCAGAGTGGCTTGGCGAAAATCCAGACTGCCTTCGAGCCCCGCGATGTTGTCCCGTTTGCCCGTGGAAAAGTCATCGAGCCCGCGAACCTGGCCGCCGCGCTCGATCAGCGCCCGGGCGATGGCTGACCCGATGAATCCGGCCACCCCTGTCACAAGGTACCTTCCCATTCGCACTCCTGTGGAATTAGAAAGACGCCGCCCTCACCGCCGGCGCTGCTACTGATTGTAACGGAAATGGCCGGATTTGCCGCTTACCAGCGGTTGGCCGCCCCCAGGCGGGCTTCTCGCTCCGCCACCGGCGCCAGTCCGTGCTGTTTGATCTTGTACAGCAGCGCCTTGTAACTGATATGCAGTTGGGCGGCCGCCAGCTTGCGGTTCCAGTTGGCGTCCTCCAGAGCACGCAGGATTTCTTTGGCTTCGGTGTCATCCTTCAGGCTTCGCACCAGCGCCTTCAGGCCTCCTCGGCCGCCTGCAGGAGCGCGCAATCCTTCACGGTCGCCTGGGCCCGCCTCTTTGGATTTGGCCTGCAGCTCTTCAATGACCAGGCCTTCCTGTTCCAGCACCAGGTAACGCTTTACGAAGTTGCCCAACTCGCGCAGATTGCCCGGCCAGTGATAGCGCATGCATTCTTGGACCAGACGGTCGGATAGCGGCAGCGGGTTCTTGGCGAACTTTTGGGCCAGGTTGTTCATGAAATACGTCAGCAAGAGAGGGATTTCCTGACGACGCTCGCGCAGTGGCGGTACGGTCATGGTGAAGGCGTTCAGACGGTAATACAAATCTTCGCGCAATTTGCGCTCGGCAATGGCCTTCTGCACGTCAATGTTAGTCGCCGCCAGGATTCTGGCATCCACCTGCACATTCGCCCTGCCGCCCAAACGGGAGAATTGACCGTCCTGGAGAACGTGCAGCAGTTTGGCCTGCAGCGCAGCGCTCATCTCGCCGATTTCATCGAGAAGAATGGTGCCTTTGTGGGCCAGTTCGAACTTGCCCGGCTTCGATTTGCCGGCCCCAGTGAAGGCCCCGGATTCGTATCCGAACAGCTCGCTCTCCAGCAGCTCCGCGGGCAAGGCCGCGCAGTTCACCTTCACCATGGGACGGTGGGCGCGAATCGACATCTTGTGGATCAACCGCGCCAGGATTTCTTTCCCCACGCCGCTCTCGCCGAGCAGCAGCACCGGCACGTCCACCTTGGCGATCAAGGCGACCTGCGCCCGGATCTGTTTCATGACCGGGCTGGCGGCCAGGAAGAACAATTCATCGCCAAGGTTCTCCACCATCTCCGCGCCCTTTACGGTGTACTTGGCTGACTGGGCGTCCTCTTGCTGGTTGGCCGCCAGCGCGCGCCGGATGGCGCCCTGTAACTGCGGCAACTGGAACGGCTTGGTCAGATAATCGGCAGCGCCCAGCTTGATGGCCTGGACCACCTTCCCTGTGTCGCTGACGCACGACATCATCACGACCTTCTGCTCGGGGTGAATCTTCTTACAGTTTTCCAGGGTCTCAAGTCCGTCCATGCCGGGCATCACCAGGTCGAGCATGATGAGGTTGGGCGCCGGCCGGCGCTGCATCCTTTGCACGGCTTCCTCGCCACTGTTTGCGGTTTCCACCCGGTAGTTATCGATCTCAAGAAGAGTCTTGACGTAACGAAGTACAGTCGGCTCGTCATCGACGAGAAGTATGCAGGGTGCGCTCATTGAGGGTCTCCTAAGGGGCCTGGGCCAACAGCAATGAAAACTTGCTTCCTCTCCCCTGCTCACTTTCCACCCAGATCGCACCTCTGTGAGCCTCAGTCAAGCGCCGGGCTATGGCCAGTCCTAGTCCGGTGCCGCGGGAGGATGCGCCTGGTAATTGAACGAAATCCCAAAAAATGTCTTCATGGTGGCCCGGCGGAATCCCCGGGCCGGTGTCGGTCACGTCAATGCGGATGGCATTTTCAACCTTGTGGTTTGCCTGACGCTCCAAATTAAACAAGAATTCACTCTGCGCCCTGCGTCTTTCCCAAAAACACGGAGTTAGGCTCACAACTACTTTGCCGCAGGCAGGTGTGAACTTCAACGCGTTCTCGATCAGATTGGAAACAATGTGCTGCAGCTTTAGCGGTTCTATTCGCACCGCGGAATTTCCCGGAGCCGGATGGAAGTGGTAAGCAAGAGACTTGTGTTTCGCTGTGGGTTCCCAATAAGTGAAGATTTCCCACACATGTTCGTTTACCTCGGCGGCTTCCAACGCGAGTTTGGGTCCGGGAGCGTCCCTCGCCGCCCTCAGTTCGTAGAGAAGCAACAGGTCCTGGATCAGTTTCTGCAGCCGCTCCGCGCCTTCTTGGATCTCACCTAGCACGTCCCGCTGACGTTCGTTCACCGGACCAAGATGTCCGCTGCGTAACAGGTCTGCATATCCCAGCATGACCACCAGCGGAGTTTTGAATTCGTGTGCCGCAGACACTAAAGGAAAAAACTCAGGCTGCCCGGCCTCGTGTCCGGCCCCGCGCGGTTCCGGCTGTCCGTTTCTCGGCGGACGCACCTCGATTGCTTCCCGGCACCGCGCGCCGGTACACAGCGAAAGATGCCGGGTGGAGATCACGGGATAGTTGCAGAGCGGACACTGCTCCCCGGATTGTGCGTAAGCCTTCTTCATCGGTGGACTCTCGAACAGTCTCTAATACGTATTGTCTTGAGCAGCAACCCTGGTGCGATGTTCTCTACCCTGCCGACTGGCCGCCCGCTGTTCCATGATCTGTGAGTTGGTGGGGCCTGAGCTGTAAGCCGGCGGCAAAAGTGGAGAAATGACCCGGGCTGGAAAACTACAAGCACTCCCAATTGGCAAGGATGAGAGTGGCACCTGAAAGGTTGTCAGAGCTGGAGAACTAGGTTCCGAGCGCGCCGGATGACATACGGATGCGAAGACGGACTCGCACGTTAACTATTTCTTAAACAGGCGGCCGAAGGGGCTCTTCAGTGCGATGTTAACTATCTCTTAAACAGACAGCCCCGCCTCACCGGTTCCCTCCTCTCTGCAATACTGCCGCCGGCCTTGGCAAAGAAGCCATGCCGTTCGGCTTCGCGCTCAGCGAGGATGAACTTATCGAGCCTTGATCTGAAAGTTCCGGAGCATGCCCTCCGGGCTCGATTACTTCGGCCGCCAGAACGTCACAAAAGCGTTCGAACTTGTGACAGCGCAGCAGCGCGCTCACCTTGGCCTTCATGCTTCCCAGATTCGTGTAATGGCGAAAGCGTGAACGCCATTTTGCGGGAATCCTCGGTTGCTCCGGGTCGAGTTCCCAAGGATGCAGTTGGACGATCACGCGTTCGCCGTACCTCTTCTCGAAGACCCCGAAGGCCATCTCGGTGTAGACGGCTGGAAAGATCCGAAGGTGGCCGCTGCCCGCCACAGGAAAGTTCGCGCCCAGGAAGCGAAGAGTGGCCGGGGGGTATTCCCGGAGCTTCAGCCCGTTGTCGCATTCGTGAATGTAAGGAAATCTCCTGGCTTCGGGCAGGCCATAGAGGTCGTGGTGAACGGGATAGATGCTGGAGTCGTAGACGAAGCCCTCCTCGGCTAGAATGTCCAACGCCCAAACGCATTCTTTCGTGATAGACCAGCTCGGGGCCCGATAGCCGATCACCTTCGTTCCAGCCGCATCTTCGATCACGTGTTTGGCCAGCCGGGTGTCTTTGCGAAATCCTTCCTGGGTGAGGCTGTAGATGGCCCGATGCCAATAGCTGTGACAGGCAAGTTCATGCCCACGGGCGTGGACCTGGCGCACCAACTTCGGGAAACGGGCCGCCACCCAACCCAGAAAGAAGAAAGTCCCTTTGGCCTGGTATCGTTCAAAAAGATCCAGGACGCGTTCCGTGTTTTCGACCACCCGGTAGGGCCACTGATCCCAACTTTCCCGGTGAACATAGCCGGCAAAAGCCTCTACCTGAAAGTAGTCCTCCACGTCTACAGTCAGGACATGGGCCGGAGGTTGTAGGACAGCTTGCCTGGCGTCTCGCCGGCCTGCGGGCAGCGACGGCATTGCCGACAATCGTGTTTCTTTTCCCCTAAGCACACTCCTCCTGCACCCAATCAAGTGCAAGGACGGTGCCATTGAGCTGCCCCGAACCTGTTTGCCCACAAGGGCTTGCGGGAGCCTCGGCCGGCTCCCGGCGAAGCCAGGTGAAAAGGACTGCATAGAGTGGGTAAGGCTGTTGTCACGGTTTGGCCCGAATGAGGCTTGGCTCAGAACTAACTTTCAACGTAGTTGCGACGGAACGCGTCTGCCATCTGGCGATCAGAAATTAAGCGCCGTCGCCCTGAGGCCTTGCCGGGCCGACCTGTGCACGAATCAGCCGAAAGAGGAAAATGCAAGGCGCAAAATGTGAAATGTCTTGCACATGCCGCGGGCGGTCCCGGGCTGAGACGCCCAGGTTGCTCTCTTAAAGCCTCTGATTCATAAAGGGGCTGAGTGGGCGTTGTTTGGAACCAGAGTTGCCCATCCAGGTTGCGGCCACACCTGGTTGCGGAAAAAGGGCGGACATGTATCTGGCGTTCTATGGCTTGAAACAAGAACCATTCCAGCTTTCGCCAGACCCGCGGTTTCTCCATTTGGCGGAACCTCACCGAAACACGCTGCGCGCGCTCCTGGAAGGCGTGTCCGGACGCAAAGGACTGCAGATTTCCGTGGGACCCATCGGCACGGGCAAAACCACGCTGCTCTATTGTTTGCAGTACATCCTGGCACAAGAAGCCTCCCCCGCCCGGCCGCTTCGATCTGCGTTCATCGTGAACCCTACTCTGACGCACGACGAGCTGTTCGAAACTTTGCTTGATGAACTAGAGATCTCGTGCACCACAGCCAGTAAACCCGCCCGTATGCGCGCCCTGCATGAGCTGTTGCTCGATTCACACAAGCGCAATGGCGCCGTGGTGCTGATCTTTGACGAGGCGCACTTGCTGACGCGGGCTCTCATCGAGGAAGTGCGCCTTCTGCTCAACCTCGACAATTACCCGGTCAATGTACTCCAGGTAATTCTCTGCGGCCAGCCGGAACTGCTTCCGCTACTCATGAGCCCTCAGTTGACGGCCCTGAAACAACGGATCGCCGTGGTCTCCAGGCTACGCCCGCTCACGCTGGTGGAATCCCGCGCTTACATCGCGGAGCGGCTGCACGTGGCCGGCTGGCAAGGGGAAGGCCCGTTTTCCACGCCCGCGCTGGCGGAGATCTATCGCATATCCAACGGAGTACCCCGGCTTATCAACCTGCTCTGCGACCGCGCCATGAGCATTGGCTTTTGCCGGCAAGCGAAGAAGATCGGGCCGGATTTTGTGATGGAAGCGGCCTGCGAGCTCAGCTTTGCGGAGCTGTTGCCGAATGTCCCGGATATCGCCGCTCTTTCGGAGGCCACCGCATCTTGTGGAAGCAAGCTTTGATTTTCAAGGAGAGGGCCAAGGCAGCATGAGCAAGTTTTTCAATGAGACCAGCGACATGCAGCGCACGCAATCACTGGCGGCAGCCCCCAAGAGCGACATCCAGCAGCTGGTTGGCTCGCTCAAACAAGACATGGAGAGCAACAGCTCCGCTCCACATGCCTTCACGCCGGAGTTGAACCACCTGCTCAAGCCCCTCGAAGAGTCGCATGGAGTCGCTTTTCAGCTGGCCGCCGGACGCTTGGAAAAGTGCGCCGGCATACGGCTGCCCCGCAGCGAAGAAAAGTCATTCCTGGTAACGCAGTACAAACCAGACATGCAGGCCGCGGTGGAATCCTATCGCACGCTGCGAACCAGGTTGGTGAAACAACAAACCAGGAACGGCACGCGATCGCTGGTGGTAAGCAGTGCCATGCCAAGTGAAGGCAAGACTCTGACCACCTTCAATCTGGCATTGTGCTATGCCAGCATCCAGAACTGGCCGGTCTTGGCCGTGGACGCCGACCTGCGCACCCGTGACCTCTCCCGGCTGCTGGGAGACCCGAAATCACCCGGTCTTTCCGGGATACTGGAGGGCGCCTGCGATTGCGCATCGGCTGTCCTTCGTACAGACGTTCCGAGCCTCTATGTGCTGCCAGCGGGCGAAGCCGAGCGCGCCCCTTCAGAGCTGTTCTCGGGCGCGAACTGGAAGGAGTTTGTCGGCTGGGCCTCAGAGACTTTCCGCCTGGTCATAGTGGATTCACCGCCGGCCCTGGATCTCTCTGACTTTGAGCTGATCCTGGCTCCTTGTGAAAGTGCGATGGTGGTGGTCCGGGCAGGAACGACTGTCCGAGCATCTTTCACCAAGCTATTGGCCCAAATCGATCCCAAAAAGCTGGCCGGCGTAGTGTTCAATGCCGCGGAGGAAACGCCAAACACGGGCTACAACTATCGGTATTCCGGCGGCGCCAAGTGAGCCGGAACTGAGCCGGCCGAAGCCGGCTCGCAAGCCCGTGCGACTGCCGCTAGAGAATGGGATGCAGTTTTAGAAACAGACCTGCTTCCAGGGCACAAGCGATCAGGGCGGCCAGCATCGCCAGAACGGCGAATCGCACCGCCCGGCGGCGGTCTGCCCGGTCCCTGAGCTTGGGGACTGTTGCCAACACGAGAACGTTGACCGGCAACAATGCTTTGAGTTCGCGCTCGACCTTGACCGAGTCGCTCAACCCGTCTTTCACGCATGCCAGAGCGACGGAAAGAGCCAGCGCCGCCAGAAACGCCACCGGCAACATGAGCCCCCGCTTGGGTTTGAAAGGCCGCTCCGGCATCTGCGCCGAGTCGAGGATGGTGAAGTGTTCCGCCTGCTGCTTGCGCTCCAGATCGGCCGCCATCTCCGCGGAGAATGTCTTGTCCAGCAGTGACTGATAATGTTCCTTGGAGACACTGTAGTTCCGGTCTAACTCGGCCATCTCCTGCTCGCGGACCGGGATCGCGTCAACCTTAGCGCGATAAGAGCCGATCTGGGCGGTGATGCGGGCTTGTTCTTGGGTCAGCCGCTTCGCTTCGCGGTCCAGCAGCTGCAAGCGAACGGTCACCGCGGAGCCATCCGGGGAGTCCTCGGCGAGAGTTGGGTCCGGGGGCAGAGTTTTCAATTTCGCCTCCACCTGCTGTAGGCGTGCACTGGCGGCGCTAACTTCCGGATGCGCGTCAGTATAGCGGCGCTGCAGTTCGAGAAGATGTTCCTTCAACTGGCGTCTCTCCGCTTCGAGCCGCATGCGCTCGGTCATTGGGCTGGGCGGGGCGGTTCTTGCAGGTCCTGCCGGCTCCAGCCCGCGGGTGAGCAGCGTTCGTTCCACCTCAAGACGGTTCAGGGCGTCGGCGTTGGCCTGGAATTGTATCTGCAGCTGGGCCAGCATTTGCAAGTTGCCCGCCTGCTGTTCCGGCATCTCGCCCAAGTGCTGCATCTTGAAGGCGCTTACTTTCCGTTCCTGTTCTTCCAGGTTCTGCTTGGCGTCCTTGAGCTGAGAAGCAAGGAACTCGGTGGTGTTTTCCGCCTGCTGTTCGCGGCTCTGCAGGTTCCATTGAATGAAGCTGGCAGCCAGTTGATTAGCCACCTGGGCGACTTCCCGAGGATCCCCGCCTTCATACTCGATCGTAAAACTGCTCAGCCCGGAGGTCGAGCCCTGTTTCACCTTGACAGTCAGGCCCTTGCGCATCAGGTCGATGATCTCTTCCCTGGACAGTCTGCCGCGCAGCCCGGGATACAGATGCATATCGTCGATCAACTGCTGCAGTCGCGTGGAGCTCAGCACTTGATCGCTGATCGTGCTCAAACGTTGGGCCGGATCGGAGTTCACGGTGGCGCTCACATACTTTTCCGGCACCTCTTGCGGGTCCACCAGAATCGTCGTGGTGGCCTTATACCGGTCCGGCAACAGGAAAATAAAAGTGAAACCGGCGAGCGAAAAGAAAACAGTACCGAGAAAAATCCATCCTCGATGACGACGCACCGAGTTCCACAATACTTTAAGTTGATCCAGGCCGGGGTTGGCTGTTTCCTCGTTCATTGTTCCCTCTTGATTTCTTTTTCCTATCTCTATTACTTGAAATGCAGGCTGGCGGGATGCCAGTCAATGGAGACCACGGCGTAGTTCAAATTGCCCCTCACTACATTCCCCCCTGCGCCGTGGAGCCCCCGGTATCCCGCGGTGAATCCCATGCTGTTGGAGATCTTGAAGTGGAGCCTGGGCGCGACAAAGTAACCCTTGTAAGGCACCGTTGCAATTAGAATCTCGCGTATGTAGCCTGCATCGGCGACAAAACTGAACCGTCCCAGATCTTTCACGAACCCTGCCACGTAGCTGTCTTCGCCAACCCCATTCACCTGATACGCGGTGGAGAACACGCGGCTCGCGCC
>WNFJ01197057.1_pt1 | contig 14987 bp, 12 predicted proteins | sample 5400461 | NCBI WGS metagenome assembly WNFJ01 (sample SAMN13153349, study PRJNA577476) | soil metagenome | isolation source: 115 cm saprolite on Douglas fir-dominated hillslope | place: USA:California | collected 2013-09-17 | reverse complement strand
GGGGGTTACGCGAAAGACGAATCGGCCGCTGCATTGCAGCGGCAACGCGAGGCGACGATGGCCGGTAAAGTTATGCCTATTTTCATTGGAGTTTTGCGGTGATCCGGCGCTTTGGAAGCATCAGCGCTGCCCACGCAAATTGAGGTCCGGCGCGCCTTCAAGCGATGAAATGACGCTGCTCATATTCGTAGCAGGTCTGACAGTGCCCTTCCGATTTGTCTCGACCGTCACAGTTTTGCAACACAGGTTCGCCATCGGACCGTCCCGCGCCGGGCCGCAGGGCGGGCCATCGCGCGAAGCGCCAACCGGAATCGCGGGCTGCCGGCTGCCAAAGACTTGGGCAAGCGCTGGCGCTTTTTCCCTACTTACGCCGAACTCCAAACTAGCCCACTATTAAGGCAGTCTTCCAGCGATGCGTGACCAACGAATGTTAGATCCGACTCCCAGCGGCCTGCATCACGGCGAAGCGCCCTTGCTCCAGACGTTGGGTTTGACCAAGCGCTACGGCGATTTTCTCGCCAACGACGCGATCGACATCGGTGTCTGGCCGCGGCAAATCCATGCGCTTCTCGGCGAGAACGGAGCCGGAAAATCAACGCTGGTCAAAATTATCTATGGATTGATTCAACCGAGCGAGGGCGAAATGCGCTGGTGGGGCGAGAAGATGGTCCTTTCCGGACCATCGGAAGCCCGCGCGCGCGGCATCGGCATGGTGTTCCAGCACTTCTCCCTGTTCGACAATCTCACCGTCGCGGAGAACGTGGCGCTCGGCCTCGACGGCAAGGAATCGTTCAAGGACATGTCCGCCCGTCTGCGGGAGGTATCCAATCTCTACGGGCTTCCGCTCGACCCGAAACGCGAAGTCTGGCGGCTGTCGGTGGGCGAGCGCCAGCGCATCGAAATCGTCCGGGCGCTGATGCAAAATCCCAAATTCCTGATCCTCGACGAGCCAACCGCGGTACTGACCCCGCAGGAGGCCGACCAGCTCTTCAGCGTTTTGGAACGACTGAAGGCCGAGGGCCGCGCGATCCTCTACATCAGCCACAAGCTGGAAGAGGTGAAGCGCCTTTGCGACACGGCGACGATCCTGCGCGGCGGCAAGAAGATCGCAACCAGCAACCCGCAAGCCGAGACCGCAGCCTCCCTCGCCCGCATGATGGTCGGCACCGACATCAGGGAAGTCAAAGCTGCCGCGGGACGGCAGACCACGGTGCCGCGGCTCGTTGTCAACGATCTCAGTCTGGAGCCCGACGATCCTCACGGCGTGAGGCTCAAACAGATCTCGCTCGAATTGAAGGGTGGCGAGATCCTGGGCATCGCCGGCGTCGCCGGCAATGGACAGGATGAGCTGTTCGCGGCGCTTTCGGGAGAGCGGCTGGCCCAGAACCCGGGCACGATAGTGATCGATGGACAGGCCGCGGGACACCTTTCGATCACGCAGCGACGCAAGCTCGGCGCGGCTTTCGTGCCCGAAGAACGCCTGGGTCACGGTACTGCGCCACGCATGAAGCTCTCGGAAAACGCCTTGCTGACGGGGCACGCCACCAGCGGAATGGTCCAGCACGGCTTCATCAATACCGCCGCGACATTGGCGACGGTCGACCGCGCGACCGAAGCCTTCGACGTACGCAAGGCGAAGCGCGACCCCGAAGCGGCGAGCCTGTCCGGCGGCAATCTGCAAAAGTTCATCGTCGGGCGCGAAATACTGCGTAATCCCGCCGTGCTGGTGGTCAGCCAGCCCACCTGGGGCGTCGACGCGGGCGCGGCCGCGGTCATTCGCCAAGCCCTGCTTGATCTCGCCGCAAAGGGCGCCGCCGTACTGGTGACCAGCCAGGACCTGGATGAACTCGTCGAGATCACAGACCGTATTGCAGTGATGTTCCACGGCCGCCTCTCGGAACCGCTTCCGACCGGCGATGCCGATCGCGAGACGCTCGGCCTGCTGATGGGCGGAAGCACCTTGGAACGGAAAGACGCGGCTCATGCAGTTGGTGCTTGAAAAGCGCGCGGAGCGATCGAACACGATCGCGCTGATTTCGCCGGTGATCGCGATCGCTCTGACGATCGTGACCATGAGCATCCTGTTTGCGGTTCTTGGCAAGAATCCAATCTCTGCCCTTCGCGTCTACTTCATCGATCCCTTAACCGACAGCTATTCGCTTCAGGAACTCGTGGTGAAGGCAACGCCGCTGGTGATGATCGCCGTCGGATTGTCGCTCTGTTATCTCGCCAACGCCTGGAATATCGGGGCCGAAGGGCAGCTTCTGATCGGCGCCGTCGCCGGCAGCTGGCTAGCGGTGAAGACGCAAGGCACCGACGCGGGACAATGGGTGATGCCGGCGATGCTGCTGCTCGGCGCGGTGGCGGGCGCGCTGTACGCGCTGATACCGGCTATCTGCAAAGTCCGGTTCGGCGCCAGCGAGATTCTCACCAGTCTGATGCTGGTGTATGTGGCCGAGCTCTTTCTTGATTATCTGGTACGCGGCCCGTGGCGCGATCCGGCCGGGTTCAATTTTCCGACCACGGCCGAGTTCGATCCGGTCGCAACCGTACCCGTACTGATCGCGGGCGGGCGGCTGCATCTTGGCGCGATCATTGCGCTGATAGTCGTCGCCGCCGCGACCGTGCTGCTGGGGCGCACCCTCAAGGGCTTCGAAATCCGCGTCGTCGGCGCCGCGCCGCGCGCGGCGCGCTTCGGCGGGTTCAATTCCAACCAGTTGATCCTTCTGACCTTCGCCATCTCGGGCGCCCTCGCCGGGCTGGCGGGAATCATCGAGGTGGCGGGACCGGTCGGGCACCTTCAGCCCGGCATTTCGGCATTTCGCCCGGTTACGGCTTCACCGCGATCATTGTCGCGTTTCTCGGGCGGTTGAACCCAATTGGAATATTAATTGCAGGTCTTTTCCTCGCACTCACCTTCATTGGCGGCGAACAGGCCCAGATCGCAATGAAAATCCCGTTGGACGTCACAAAGGTCTTCCAGGGCATCCTGCTGTTCTACGTGCTCGCCTGCGACTCGCTCATTCTCTACCGTTTCCGGCTTATTTTCGCGTCACGACAGGTGCCCAGTGGAACTGGTTGAAGCCATCGTTCTGTCGGTACTCGCGGCATCGACGCCGCTGTTGATCGCGGCCACCGGCGAACTGGTGACCGAACGGGCCGGCGTGCTCAACCTCGGCGTCGAGGGTATGATGATCGTGGGCGCGGCCTGTGGATTCGGAGGCGCCTGGCTCACCGGCTCTACCACCCTCGGGGCACTATGCGGCATCGTCGCGGGCACGCTGCTATCGCTGATCTTCGCAACGATGACCCTGGGCCTTGCGGTGAACCAGGTTGCTACCGGGCTCGCGCTCACCATCCTGGGCATCGGCCTGTCCGGCCTGATCGGCGCCGGCTTCGTGGGCGAGAGAATAAGCCCGGCGTCGCATCTTCACATCCCGGGCCTCACCGATATTCCACTGGTGGGGCGCATCCTGTTCGGCGAGGACGCTTTCGTCTACCTCTCGCTGGCGCTGATCGTCGGGGTCTGGCTGTTTCTCTACCGGACGCGGGCTGGACTGGTGCTCCGGGCGATCGGCGACAATCACATTTCGGCCCATGCACTGGGCTATCCGGTGCTCAAGATCAGATTGTTCGCGGTGATGTTCGGCGGCGCATGCGCTGGCCTCGCCGGAGCCTATCTGCCGCTCGCCTATACGCCGTTCTTCATCCCGGGCATGACGGCCGGGCGCGGATGGATCGCGCTCGCACTGGTCGTGTTCTCGTCGTGGCGGCCGGGGCGCCTCGTGGTCGGTGCGTATCTGTTCGGCGCGGTAACGATCCTTCAATTGCACGCGCAAGGCGCGGGCTTCGGGATTACGTCTCAGTTGATGTCGGCGCTGCCCTATCTCGCAACCGTCATCGTCCTTGTTCTGATTTCGCGTGCGCGTACCGGCGGCTCAACGGCGCCCGCCGCGCTGGGCACCGTGTTCGTGCCGGACCGCTGATTTGGTATTCCGGGCGCGCGCGATGGGGCGCCGCGTCATGGACTGTCGTTCCCCCCGACTGTTTGGAGATTGACCATGAGGAAAACATTTCTTGCGGCCGCCGCTGCGCTTCTGCTTGCCGGCAGCGTTGGCAGCGGCGCCTCGGCCGCCGACAAGTTGAAGGTCGGGTTCATCTATCTCGGTCCGATCGGCGATCTCGGCTGGACCTACCAGCATGAACTTGCGCGCCAGGCCCTGGTCAAAGAGTTCGGCGACAAGATCGAGACCACTTACCTCGAGAACGTCCCGGAAGGCCCCGACGCCGAGCGCGCCATTGAGCAGCTTGTCCGCGCCGGCAACAAGCTGATCTTCACGACCTCATTCGGTTACATGGATCCGACCCTGAAGGTTGCCAAGAAATATCCGAACGTGCATTTCGAGCACGCTACCGGCTACAAACGCGATAAGAACATGTCGACCTATTCGGCGCGCTGGTACCAGGGCCGCTATATCCAGGGCATCATCGCCGCGAAGATGTCGAAGGCCGGCGTGCTCGGCTATATCGGTTCGTTCCCGATCCCCGAAGTTGTCTCGGGGATCAACGCCACGATGCTGGGCGCACAGACAATCAACCCCAACATCAAGGTCAAGATCATCTGGGCGAACACCTGGTTCGATCCCGGCAAGGAAGCTGACGCCGCCAAGGCGTTGCTCGATCAGGGTGCCGACATCATCATGCAGCACACTGACAGCCCGGCGCCAATGCAGATCGCGAGCGAGCGCGGCAAGCTGGCATTCGGACAGGATTCCGAAATGATCAAGTTCGGACCGAAGGCGCAGCTCACCTCGATCCTCGACACCTGGGCGCCCTATTACATCGCGCGCGTCAAGGCCGAGCTCGACGGCACCTGGAAATCCGAGGATACCTGGGGCGGGCTCGACAGCCACATGTTCGCGATGGCGCCCTACACCAACATGCCCGATGATGTGAAGAAAATGGCTGAAGATACCCAAGCAGCCATCACCGCAGGCAAGCTGCAGCCGTTTAAATGCCCTGTCGTCGCGCAGGACGGCAAGGAAGTTGAATGCAATGGCGGCGACCATCTTGCCGACGGCCAGGTGCTGGGCATGAACTTCTACGTCAAGGGCGTCGACGACAAGATTCCCGGGAAGTAAGGACGCGGGCAGTTGGTCCTCGACTCTCGCCGCGTGCGGGGAGAGTCGGATTGCGAAGCAATCCGGGTGAGGGGGACTCACCGCGCACTCTTCGTCTTCAGAACGTGCGGAAGCAGCCCTCACCCCACCCTCTAAGGGCGAGCTTCGCTCGTCTCGACCCCGCAAGAGCGGGGCGAGGGAGCGCACTGGCCATCGCGGCGCGATTCAAATCTGAAAGGCCCTACCCTGCCTGCATCGCGCGCGCGGCGGCGCTGTGGCGGCTGATCAGATCGGGGACGTCGAGCCCGGGGATCACGCCGCCTGACACCACCCAGTTGCCGCCGACCATCACCCGGTCCGCGCGATGGGCCCCGCACAACACCAGCGCCGCCAGCGGATCGCCGTGGCCGGAGAAGCGCAACTCGTCGAGCTTGAACAGCGCCAGATCCGCGGCTCTTCCTACTGCGATCTCACCGAGCTCGGGGCGGCCGACGCAAGCCGCCGATCCCCTCGTCGCCCAGCGAATCGCGTCCTTGTGGCTGACGCGGTCGACGCCATAGCGCGCACGCTGCAACAGGAAGGCCGCCCGCACCTCCTGCATCAGATTGGATTTATCGTTCGATGCCGAGCCGTCAACGCCGAGCCCGATCGAGACCCCCGCCTCTTCCATGTCGCAGACCGGACAGCAGCCGGATGCCAGAAGCTGGTTGCTGCAGGCGCAATGGCTGATCGTGATTCCGGCTTTGCCGAGGCGCTTCATCTCTGCAGCATTGAAATGAATGCCATGGGCCAGCCAGGTCCGGGCGTTGAGCCAGCCGCATTGCTCGAGGTAATCCAGTGGCCGGCAGCCATGCATCTCTTCGCAGAACTTGTTCTCGTCCTCGGTTTCCGCCAGATGAGTATGCAGGCGGACGTCGAGCTTTTCCGCAAGCTCCGCCGTCGCGCGCATCAACGACGTCGTCACCGAGAATGGCGAGCACGGTGCCAGCGCGATCTGCACCATGGCGTCCTCACCGCGCTGGTGATGTTTTGTCACCACGCGTTCGCTGTCCACGAGGATGGTGTCCTCATCCTGTACCACGCTGTCAGGCGGTAAGCCGCCGTCTCGCTGCGAGCGGTTCATGGAGCCGCGGGTCAGCAGCACGCGAACACCCAGCCGCCTGGCGACCGCCACTTCGATATCGACCGCATCCTCCAGCCCCTTGGGAAAGACGTAATGATGATCGGTTGTGGTGGTGCAGCCCGATAGCAGCAATTCCGACATCGCGACCGTGACGCCGAGCTCAAGGGCTTCTGGCGTAAGCCGGGACCAGACGGGATAGAGCGCCTGCAGCCATGGAAAGAGTTCCTGGTCGAGCGCCGCTGGTAGCGCCCGGGTCAGTGTCTGATAAAAATGATGGTGGGTATTGATCAGCCCCGGCAGCACCGCGTGGTCACCAGCCTCGAACGACGTCGCTATCGTTCTTGGCTGGCCGCCCCTCGGCACCAGTTCGATGATCCTGCCGTCCCGGACCACCACGCCACGCTCCGCTCCATCGGCGAGAATGGCTAACGGATCCTTGATCCAGATCGCGCGCTTTGCATCCATAATGTTACCATCTCCGACAGAGCAGAATCGCAAGATGCTCAGGCCGCACCCTTCCTGCAATTCAAGGACCAGGCAATCCATGCAAGAGTTGGCGCTGGTCTTGCAAGAATTCATAACCAGAGATGCATCTCGTTGAAAGCTCTAGCGTATCCATGGATTTGAACACGATTAGCGAGGTCGCTCACCCCAGGACGCGGGCGCAACTGCCCGTTTGGACGGCAGGCGATGCTTGGCTCGCGGGCGGGACCTGGCTGTTCTCGGAGCCGCAGGCCCATCTAAAGCGGCTGATCGATCTCACCGGTTTGAAATGGCCGGCGCTCACTATCGGCACGCATGATCTGACGATCGCTGCGACCTGCACGGTGGCGCAGCTTGATGCCTTTGCCTGCCCGCCGGAATGGCTCGCCGGGCCCCTGATCAATCAATGCTGCCGCGCGTTCCTGGCCTCCTTCAAAATCTGGAAGACCGCAACCGTCGGTGGAAATCTCTGCATGGCGTTGCCGGCCGGGCCGATGATCTCACTGACATCGGCGCTCGGCGGGATCTGCACGATTTGGAAGGCCGACGGCAGCGAGCAGAAAGTGAAGGTGGCCGACTTCGTCATTGGCGATCAGCGCAACGTGCTCGCGCCGGGCGATCTGCTGCGGCAAATCGAAATTCCGCTCGAGGCTTTGAAGCGGCGCACAGCCTTTCGCCAGACCTCGCTGGCGCCGGTCGGCCGGTCGGCGGCGCTATTGATCGGCAGCATCGATGGTGGCGGCGCGGTGACGCTGACGGTAACGGCATCAACGACGCGGCCCGTTCAATTGTCCTTTGCCAGGAACCCGGAAGGCAAAGAACTGCGGGAAGCGCTCCTGCACCACATTCCGGATGGGCTTTATCATGACGACCTTCACGGCAAGCCGGCATGGCGCAAGCACATGACGCTGCGTCTTGCGGAAGAAATTCGCGTCGAGCTGCAGGGCTTGGCGCGATCATGAGCTTTGAGATCAACGGCAAGGCGTTTTCGGAAAGTCCGCACGCCGGGCAGTGCCTGCGGACTTTCCTGCGCGAACTCGGGTTTTTCGGCGTCAAGAAAGGCTGCGACGCCGGCGATTGCGGCGCCTGTACCGTGCTGATCGATGGCGAGCCGGTGCACAGCTGCTTGATCCCCGCCTTCCGCGCCGACGGCCATGCGGTCACCACCATCGAGGGTCTCGCAAGCGATGGTGGCATCCACCCGATGCAGCAGGCATTTCTCGACGCGCAGGCGTTTCAATGCGGCTTCTGCACCGCGGGCATGGTCATGACTTGCGCTTCGCTCAACCAGGCGCAGCGGCAGGACCTCGGCGCCGCGCTCAAAGGCAATTTGTGCCGCTGCACCGGGTATCGCGCGATCGAAGACGCACTCGACGGCAAGACGAATATCGAAGATGCGGTCGCGGGCGCCGCATTCGGGCGCAGCCTGCCCGCGCCGGCCGGGCCGCAGGTGGTGCGGGGCGCGGCTCCCTACACCTTCGATGCAATTATGGAAGGCACGCTGCACATCAAGCTGCTGCGCTCGCCGCATCCGCACGCCAAAATCATCTCGATCGACAAGACCGAGGCACTGCTGATTCCCGGCGTGCAGGCGATCTTGACCTTCGAGGACGCACCGGATCGGCTGTTCTCCACCGCGCGGCACGAGAAAACCTGGATGGATCCCGACGACACCCGCGTGCTGGACAATTTCGTTCGCTTCATCGGACAAAAAGTGGCCGCCGTGGTCGCGGAAACTGAAGCCTCAGCGGAAGAAGGCTGCCGCCGCCTCAAGGTCAAGTACGATATTCTGCATGCGGTGATCGATCCGGCGCAGGCGATTGTACCTGGCGCGCCCTTGCTGCATGCCGACAAGACACCGGAACAGCGGGTTGCAAACGCGCAGCGCAATACTGTCGCTGAAACCCACGGTGAGTACGGCAACGTTGAAAGCGGGCTTGCGCTAGCCGCGGTCACCTATGAGGGCACGTTTATCATCCAGCGGGTCCAGCACGCCGCGCTGGAAACCCATGGCGGCCTCGCCTGGGTGGATTCCGCGGGGGTCCTGAACGTTCGTTCCAGCACACAGGTGCCGTTCCTGACGCGGCGCGCGCTCGCCGATATCTTTGATCTTGCGCCGGACAAGGTGCGGGTATTTTGCGAGCGCGTCGGCGGTGGTTTTGGCGGCAAGCAGGAGATGTTGGTCGAGGATATTCTGGCGCTCGCCGCGCTCAGGACCGGACGCCCGGTGAAACTTGAACTCACCCGTGAAGAGCAATTCATCGCGACTTCGACGCGGCATCCGATGCGCGTCACGGTGAAGGCGGGGGCCGACCGGCAAGGAAAATTGACGGCGCTGCAGCTCGACGTGCTCTCCAACACCGGGGCCTATGGCAATCATGCCGGTCCGGTGCTGCTTCATGCCTGCGGCGAGTCGATTGGCGTCTACAATTGCCCCAACAAGAAGGTCGATGCCGTCGTCGCCTATACCAACACCGTGCCGTCAGGCGCTTTCCGCGGTTATGGCCTGCCGCAGGCGTTGTTCGCCGTGGAAGCTGCGATCGATGAACTGGCCAAGGCCTTGAGCATCAGTCCCTACGAATTCCGCCGCCGCAACATCATCAAACCCGGCGATCCGATGCTATCGCCTCCCGGCTCGGGGTATGATGACGTACTCTATGGCTCTTACGGGCTCGATCAGTGCCTTGACCTGGTCGAGCGCGCGATGCAGGCCCAGGAATCGAACACGCTTTCCGCCGACTGGCTGATCGGCGACGGTATCGCGCTGACCATGATCGATACCGTGCCGCTCGACGGGCATATCGCCGATGCCGAGATATCGCTAACTGACGATGGAGAGTTCGAGCTTACGGTCGGAACGGCGGAGTTTGGCAACGGCACCTCGACGGTGCATCGCCAGATCGCCGCCACTGCCCTCAAAACCACGGTCGATCGAATCCATCTCAGGCAATCCGACACGGCACACGGCGGCCACGACACCGGGGCCTATGGCAGCACCGGCACTTTTGTCGCCGGCCGTGCGACCCAGGCCGCGGCGGAAAATCTGACCGATGATCTCAAAGTCTTCGCTTCGACTATGACAAAGACCAATCCCGATAGCTGCGTGCTGGAGGACGACGCCGTGGTGTGCGGCAAGCAGCGCGTTTCGTTTGCGCAGCTTGCGGAGATGGCGCGGGCGCAAGGACAGGCTCTCGCTGCGAGCGGCACTTCGGCGGGCACGCCGCGCTCGGTCGCCTTCAATGTGCAGGGTTTTCGCGTCGCCGTGAACAAGGACACCGGCGAAATCAAGATCCTCAAAAGCGTGCAAGCCGCCGATGCCGGCCGGGTCGCCAATCCCATGCAGTGCCGCGGACAGATCGAGGGCGGCGTGGCGCAGTCGCTCGGCGCCACGCTGTATGAGGAGATGGTGATCGACGAGGATGGCCGGGTGGTCAATCCCCGCTTCCGGGACTACCACCTGCCGTCCTTTGCCGATGTTCCGCGCACCGAGGTGCTTTTTGCGGACACCGTGGATTCGCTGGGCCCGATGGGCGCCAAGTCGATGAGCGAAAGCCCTTACAATCCGGTCGCAGCTGCGCTCGGCAATGCGCTTGCCGATGCCACCGGCATCCGCTTTACGCAGCTGCCGTTCAAGCCGGACCGGTTGTGGCCGGCCTTGCAGGAGAAGTTTGGCTCGTCATCCTGAGGTGCGAGCTCTTGCGAGCCTCGAAGGATGACAGACGTGCGCGCATGTCCATCCTTCGAGACGCATCGCCTCGCGACGCTCCTCAGGATGACGATGGTGCGCGTGATAGAGGAGTCATCCCCGTCCTACCGTGCATTCGATCTGGCCGTGCGGCTCGTCGGTCGGCAGAAAGACGTCGTTGTTGTTATCGAGCCCGAATGCCGAAAGGTTGATCGGAATGAAGTGCATGTTGGGACAGGCCATGCTGATCTCGGAAATTTCGGGCACCGCATCGAGCGCCGCCTCGCCCATCCGGTACAGGCTATCCTGCACACTCGCGCTATAGGTGGTGCTGAACACCTCCAGCAGCGTCGCGAGAATTTTTGCATTGGTGAGAGGATAATTTTGCGGCCTTGCCGACCATTTCCAGGACGCCACCATGCTGGTGGCGCAGAGCCGGTCGTTGGTTTCCTTGAGTGTGGTATAAGGATCCTTGGCGTAATTCTCCCAGCCCGACTGGGTCGACTTCATGAAGGTAAAGCCGTCAATCCCTGAGGTGAGCGTCGATCCGTCGCGCGTCGCATTGACTTCGACAGTTGGCTTGCCATTGCCGTCGAGAACAAAACTGTGGGGATGCGGCTTGCCGGCAAAACTCAGCCTGCTCCATTTGGTTTCATGCGCGGTCAGGGTAACTGAGGCAACCTGCGGATAGAGGTCGAAATATTTCTTCGCCAGCACCTGACAGAAGTCTTCGGTGCAGAGCCCGGTGTTTTCCCGGGCAACGATATTGACGACATTCTTGATCGTGTCAGTCGACACTGTCCTGGTATTGTCGGCATGCGTATAGGTGCGGGCGAAATCGCCCTCGAGCATCGCCTTGACACTGAGCTGGCTGACTTCGTTCCGTTCGCCGTCGCGATGAACCCGCATCACGCGGACCCGGCCCTTGCCATATCTGTTGTTGATCAGCGGCACGCGTGAGATCTCCCGTTCGACTCGTGAATTTGCAAGGCTGCCGTTCGTCTCCCTGAGCCCCGATAATGGGCAACGTTCGTGCCATCGGGCAAGCCTTGTTCGGCGATGAGCGCTTGGCACAGGCCTTGTATTGCTTCAATCCAGTGGAACGCGCCTCCGGGAGGGACCTGTTCATGAGCACCGAAATCCATCCGGTCGATCAGATATTGCCGGCGCCACGCCTTTTGGCGCTCGGCCTGCAGCACGTGCTGGTGATGTATGCCGGGGCGGTCGCAGTGCCCTTGATCATCGGCCGGGCATTGAAGCTGCCGCCGGAGGATGTGGCGTTCCTGATCAGCGCGGACCTGTTTGCCTGCGGCCTTGCCACGCTGGTGCAATGTATCGGCTTTCCAGGGGTCGGCATTCGGCTCCCCGTCATGATGGGCGTCACCTTTGCCTCGGTCGGGCCGATGCTGTCGATGGCTGCCGCACCCGATATCGGCCTGCTCGGCATTTATGGTTCGGTGATCGTTGCCGGAATCTTCGGCATCCTTGCCGCGCCTTTCATCAGTCGGCTGTTGCCGCTTTTTCCACCCGTCGTGACCGGGACGATCATTCTGGTGATCGGCATCTCGCTGATGCGAGTGGGTATCAACTGGGCTGGCGGCGGCCTGCCGACCCTGACCAGGGTGGTCGATGGCATTCCAGGCGCGTTCCCAAATCCGGGGTACGGCCAGCTTGAGGGCCTCGGCATCGCGCTGTTTGTGCTCGTGGTCATCCTCGGGCTGATCAAATGGGGCTCCGGCTTCGTCGCCAACATTTCAGTCCTGCTCGGCATTGTCGCAGGTGCGATCCTGGCCAGCGTGCTCGGCGTCATGCATTTCGAGAAGGTTTTGGCGGCGCCATGGGGCGCGATCGTCATTCCGTTTCGGTTCGGGACGCCGCAATTTCACCTGGTACCCATCATTACCATGTGCATCGTGATGGTCGTGGTGATGATCGAATCGCTCGGCATGTTTCTGGCGCTCGGCGAGATCACAGGCAAGACCATTGACCGCGACGCGCTGAGCCGCGGCCTGCGCGCCGACGGCGTCGGCACCTTGCTCGGCGGTCTGTTCAATACATTTCCCTACACTTCGTTCTCGCAGAATGTCGGCCTTGTCAGCGTTACCGGAGTACGGTCGCGCTGGGTGACCGTGGCGGGCGGCGCAATCATATTGCTGCTCGGCCTGCTTCCGAAAATGGCGGCGCTGGTCGAAGCTGTGCCGCTCGTGGTGCTTGGCGGCGCCGGCCTCGTGATGTTTGGCATGGTCGCGGCCACCGGCGCGCGGATTCTCGCCGCCGTCGATTTCAAGAACAACCGCTATAATTTGTTCGTGGTTGCGATCGCGGTCGGCTTCGGCATGATCCCGCTCGCCGCGCCGAATTTCTTTCGCAACCTGCCGCATGATCTGCAGCCGCTATTGGAATCCGGCATCCTGCTATCTGCACTTGTGGCGGTCACGCTGAACGCGTTCTTCAACGGCGTCGGCGGCAAAGCTGCCGCTGAAGCAGACGCTGCTGCGGTTGCTTCGTCCGCGCAGCACGTGTAACAGCTGACTTTCGGTCAACTCCCCCGATAGGTCGCGTAGCTCCAGGGCGTGACCAGGAGCGGCACGTGGAGATGGCCCTCGGGCTCGCTGACCGAAAAGCGCAACGGGATTTTATCAAGAAAGGGAGGATCCGACATCGCGACTTGCCGTCCCGCAAAGTAGTCCCCGACGTCGAAAGTCAATTCGTAACGGCCAATCGGCACCGGCTGCCCGCCGATCAACGGCCGATCGGTCCGGCCATCTGCGTTGGTGATGGTACGCGTCACGACGCGGCTTGCACCGAGATCGGATAGTTCTACCAACTCGACCACAATTCCCGCCGCCGGCCTGCCGCCATGGGTATCCAGCACATGGGTCGAGAGGCGACCGTGCACCGGGAGCCGGTCTTCCGACGCAACGAGCTGATCGATGCGCAGCGCCGCGATCCGGCAGATTTCGTCGATCGAGGTCTGGATTTCGGTCTTGGCATCGTTCGGCAGCCGGCGCTCGAAATCGCGCAGGATGGAATCTTTGGTGTGGCGTCGCACGCAAACGATGTAGGGAAAGCCGAATTTCGCGCGGTAGGCGTTGTTGACGCGCTCGAATGCCACATATTCTACATCCGACAACCGGTCGAGGCCGGCACTGTTCTGTTCGGCGCTGGATTCCGCGGTGAGGCCCGCGCCGCGCTGGGTCTTGTTGGCGAGATCGGGATGCGCCTTGATCAAGGCAAGCCGTAGTTCGGCCGGCGCACGGTCGACCGCGGCTTTCATCACATTGAATAACTGGTGCACGCCGGCGAACGGCCGCGCGAACGCGGCATGCTCGGCGATCCAGGGCGAATACTCGAAGATGTTCGCGAGCGCGGCGACGAAGTCGTCTTTGCTGCATGCGTTCAGATCGGAGATCGTCGTTCGCGACATTGCGGCCTCACGATCCGATGTCGAAGGCGTTTGCGGCGAGATGGGAAAGATTGGCATGCCAGTGCTGGGCGATCTGAAGGTGCGTCGGCACCCACACCTTTTCGTGGCTCATGACGTAATCGAGAAACCGCATCAAGGAAGCCGCGCGCCCCGGCCGGCCCATCACGCGGCAATGCAGACCAACCGACATCATCTTCGGCGACCTCGCACCTTCCGCATACAACACGTCAAAGCTGTCCTTCAAATACGTGAAGAACTGGTCGCCACCGCCAAATCCCTGTGCATTGACGAAACGCATGTCGTTGGCATCGAGGCTATAGGGAATGATCAGATGCGGTCCCGCCGGCCCCTTGATCCAGTACGGCAGATCGTCGGCGTAGGAGTCGCAGGAATACAGGAAGCCGCCGGCTTCCATCACCAGCTTCACCGTGTTGATCGACGACCGTCCGGTGTACCAGCCGAGCGGCCGCTGTCCGGTAACCTCGGTATGGATGCGGATTGCGTCGGCGATCTCCTCGCGCTCTTCCGCTTCCGACATGTCCTTGTGCTCGACCCACCTCAGACCGTGGCAGGCGATATCCCAGCGCGCTTCTTTCATGGCGGCGACAATTTGCGGATTTCGCTTCAGCGCGCTCGCCACCCCAAAGACCGTGGTCGGAAGGCTGCGCTCGGTGAAAATCCGCCATAGCCGCCAAAAGCCGGCACGCGAGCCATATTCAAACATGCTTTGCACCCAATACGTCCGACAGGAACGCTTCCGATGCGGCGTCGCCATGCAAAATGTTGTTTTCGCCGCCCTCTTCGAAATTGACTACGAACTGCATGGCGATACGCGCGCCTCCGGGCCAGCCCGGATCGGGCGGGTTGCGGCCGTAGCCATGGAGATCCCGCGGATATCTGGCTTCAGCCATTTAGGCGGCCTCGAAGCGGACTCTCTGCGCACCCTTCCACAGCACGGTTTTGCCCAGCTCAGGCAAATTCTCAAGGCCCGAGGTCAGCGTGATGAAGTGATTGCCCGCGAGCTGCCCCATCTTGCTGGCGAAGTGCACGCCGCCATAGGCCAGCAAAATCTCGGTTTCGCTGATGCCGCCGGGATAAAGGATGATCTGGCCCGGCGCGGGATAGCTGGTGTGGTTCTCGTAAGAGACG
>WNFJ01098008.1_pt1 | contig 14994 bp, 16 predicted proteins | sample 5400461 | NCBI WGS metagenome assembly WNFJ01 (sample SAMN13153349, study PRJNA577476) | soil metagenome | isolation source: 115 cm saprolite on Douglas fir-dominated hillslope | place: USA:California | collected 2013-09-17 | reverse complement strand
TGACTATCCAGACAACGCCGAACGCTTCGCGCTGTATTCCCGCGCTGTGCTGGAGGCCTCAAAGATTCTGGGCGTGCCGCAGATCTTCCACTGCCACGACTGGCAGTCGGCGCTGGTTCCGGTGCTGCTGCGCACCAGCTACGCCGACGATCCGGTGTTCCGCGGCACGTCCACGGTGTTCAGCATTCACAATATCGGCTATCAGGGGCTTTTCCCTCCGGACACGCTGCCACTGCTCATGCTTCCCTGGGACCTGCTGGCCATTGACAAGATGGAGTTCTGGGGCAGGGTGAACTTCCTGAAGGGCGCGCTGGTGTTTTCCGACTACGTCACCACCGTCAGCCGCAAATACAGCCAGGAGATCCAGACGCCGGAATATGGCTTTGGCCTGGACGGCGTGCTGCGCGCCCGGTCGAGCACGGTGAGCGGCATTCTGAATGGTGTGGACTACAACGAATGGAGCCCGGAGCGGGACAAACTGATTGTCCGCCAGTATTCCGCCGAACACCTGGAAGGCAAGAACGAGTGTAAATACGACTTGCTGCGCCAGTTCGGGCTGAATGAAGCCAACATAAAGGCGAATGTGGATTTGCCGGTGATCGGCATTGTCTCCCGTTTTGCGGCGCAGAAGGGTTTTGACCTGATCGCGGAGATTGCCGACGACTTGGCCCGCCTGCCGCTGATCGTTACAGCCCTGGGCAGCGGCGACAAGGAATATCAGGACCTGTTCCTTAAACTCAATCGCCAGTTCCCGCAGAAGTTTGCCGTGAAGATTGCCTATGACAACGTGCTGGCGCACAAGATTGAAGCCGGCGCTGACATGTTTCTGATGCCCTCGCGCTACGAGCCCAGCGGTCTGAACCAGATGTACAGCCTCAAGTACGGGACCGTGCCCATCGTTCGCGCTACCGGCGGGCTCGACGACAGCATCGAGCCCTGGGACGCGAAGACCGGCAAAGGCAGCGGATTCAAATTCTCAAGTTACACCGGCTCGGCGCTGCTGGCTTCGGTCCAGGAAGCGCTTAAAGCCTTCCAAGACAAAGCTGCCTGGAAGAAACTCATGCTCAACGGCATGAAGAAAGACTTCTCCTGGACCGCTTCGGCCAGGGAGTACGTGAAGATTTACGAGCGCCTTGTCCCGCCCAAGCCCGCGCCTCCGACGGAGAAGGCAGTCGAGCTGAGCCGGGCGTGAAGGTTCTGTTTCTGCAATCCCGAGCCCGCGAGGTCGCGGGTGAGGGACCCTACTCCCGAGAGGATCTCGAGGCGAAAGTATTCAATGGAAGCGCTCTTGCAGCGATAGGGATCTCTCGCTTTCGCTCGAGATTTCAGAAAAAGGCCGCACGGCATTTCCATTCATTCTCCATGATTAAGCAGCGCGTTTACGCCTGGCAAAGTGCCAATACACGGGCACGCCTGCCAGGATCACCAGCGTCCCGATGAATGAATTGCGCAGATTGACGGTGAAGGTGTAATAGAGCAGCACCGCCGCGACCAAGACGAACAGCGCGGGCACTACCGGATATCCCCAAGCTCGATAAGGACGCGGCGCGTTGGGCTCGCGGATGCGGAACACGAAGATGGTGCTGGCGGCGATCATGTAAAAGAGCCACTCGGCGAAGATGGCCAGCGAGAAGAAGTCTTTGAAAGCCCCACCGCCGAGCAGAAGCAGGATGGCCATCACCGCCTGCACCACGATTGCCGCCGCGGGCGTATGAAAACTGGGATGAACTTCCGCCAGGGCCTTGAAGAAGTATCCGTCGCGGCTCACGGCAAAGGGTATGCGGCCGCCGCTCATGATGGTGCCATTGAGAGTCACCAGCATGGACATGGCCATGCCTATCGAGACCAGCGTTGCGCCCCAGCGTCCAATGGCGATCTGTGTTGCCGCCGACGCGGGCACCGGCGAGCCGGCCACGGCCGTCGCCGGCATCACGTACTGGACCGCCGCGTTCACGCCCACGTAGAGCGCTGCCACAATAGCCACGCCGGCGATCAGCGCCACGGGAATGCTGCGCTCAGGATTGCGGATCTCGCCGCTGACCATGTTGAGGTCGGCCCAACCGTCGTAGGCCCACAGCGCGGCCACAAGGGCGAGCATGAAGCCGGCCATCCCGCCTTGGGCGCCGAGGAACATGGTCCCGAAGTTGGCCCAGCTTCCCGAGGCTGCGCTGAAGCCGGCGACGATGATGACAGCAATCATCCCCACTTTCAGCGCGGTGAACACGAGCTGAAAATTGCCGGCCTTGCGCACGCCGATGTAGTTGAGCGCGGAAATCAGGACAGTGGCGCCGATCGCAACCAGGTGTCCCCAGGTAACGGTCCAAGTGCTTCCGAAAGAGAAGATGGGGTGCGACAAGGCGCTGAATGCGGAAAAACTGCTCAGCACGCGCACCAGTCCGCTGGTAACGGTGGCGATGGAGGCCGGCTTGGCAATCAGGAACCATGTCCAGGCATCGAGAAACCCCGGCAACGGGCCATACGCGTCGCGGATATAAACATACTCGCCGCCGGACCATGGCCTGGTAGCGCCGAGTTCGGCATAAGTCACGGCGCCGAACAACGACAGCACGCCGCCGACGATCCAGGCCAGATACACCAATTTCGCCGAGCCGACCGCCTGCATCATCTCCGCAGGGACAAGAAAAATGCCGCTACCGATGATGGTGCCGGCGACAATCGCCGTGGCGTGCCAGACGTTCAGCTCGCGCAGCAGATCGGGCGCTTTCGCTCTTTCAGTGGCTTGCATCGGCCTCCATGCGCTTGTTCCGGCCGCTGGCGATCAGGCTGGCCAGATAGCCAACCACAAAAGTGGCGGTGGCCCCGAAAGTTACGTACCAGGTAAACGCGATATGCGTGCCTTTCCAGATGTATCCATTGAGGGCCAGTCCGCTGAGCATACCAACAATCGTGCCGGTCTGGGTGGCGCGCCGCGTGAGTACTCCCAGAAGAAACACGCCCAGCAATCCACCGTAGGCCACGGAGGCGATGCTCAGCCCGGTCTCCAGCACCTTGCCGCCGTGGCGCGAAGCCAGCGCCAGGGCGAAGAGCACCACGCCCCAGACGATGGTCGCGCCGCGGGAGAGCCTGAGCCGCGCGCGGTCGGAGGTCAGCGGTTTGATCCGCAGGTAGAAATCGATCATGGTGGTGGAGGAGAGCGAGTTCAGGGCCGCGCTCAGGTTGGACATGGCCGCGGCCAGGATCGCGGCAATCAGCAGGCCCGACATGCCTGGCGGCACGTGGTCGACGATAAACGTGGGGAAGACGTAGTCCAGGGTCGGGAAGCGCGCCGCCGGAGGATACATCCGGTAAAAGACCCAGAGTCCCGCGCCTACCAGGAGAAACAGCGTGAACTGAGCCAGGATCACCAGACCGCTGGAAAGCAGGGCCGCCTTGGAGTCGCGCTCATTGCGCGCGACGAGCAGGCGCTGCACCATGAGCTGGTCGGTGCCGTGGCTGGCCGTGGTCAGGAACATGCCGCCGATCAGCCCGGCCCAGAAAGTGTATTTCTCGAAGAAGTTCAGTGAGAAATCGAACACCTGAAACTTGCCGGCCTCGGCGGCGGCGGAGTAAATGGCCGGCCAGCCGCCCGGTACCAGATGCGTGAGCGTGATGAACCCGGCGATGGTCCCCCCGACGTAGATGAACATCTGCACCACGTCCGTCCAGATCACCGCGGCCATGCCGCCTTCGAAAGTGTAGATCAGAGTGAGCAACATGACGATGCCGACGGAGGCGATGTCGCTGGTGCCGAGGGCCACATGGATGACGATCGAGACAGCCCATACCCGCACGCCTTCGGCGGCGGCGCGCGTGACCAGGAAGACGCCGGAGGTAATCCGGTGCAACGTTTTTCCGAAGCGGCGGTCAATCAACTGGTATGCCGTGAACATCTCGCCGCGAAAATACTGCGGGATAAAAAGCAGGCTGATGACAACACGTCCCAGCAGGTAGCCCACCACCAGCTGCAGGAATCCGAAATTGCCGTCGTAAGCGATTCCCGGCGTGCTGATGACCGTGAGCGTACTGGTTTCCGCAGCAACGATGGACAGGGAAATCGCCCACCAGGGAATGTTGCGGCCGGCCAGAAAATAATCGCGCAACGTTCTTTGCGACTTGCGGAACCTGAGTCCAAAGAGCGTGATGGCAATCAGATAGACTGCAATGATGAAAATGTCAGGGGTATGCAATCGCATGAGCGGGTTTAAACCGTCCAGTCACCGTGTGTTGAACCATTATTCGGCAAAAACGTTCCGGGCAACAACAAAAAATTGTGGGAAGATGAAATTACCGAACATGGCACTATACCTGGGAATCGATGCCGGAGGCACCAAGACCGACTCCGCCGTAAGCAATGGGGCGGAATTGCTGGGGCAGGCCAGCGGAGGAAGCTGCAAGCTGGCGCGGGTGAACCAGCAGAAGGCCCGCGAGAACCTGCAATCGGTGATCCAGCGCGCCTCCGAGGCTGCACGCATCCTGCCGCGGGACATTCAGCACGTATGCATTGGCTTGGCCGGAGCTTCGCTACCCGAACCGGTCAAGTGGGCGCAGGATACCATCCGTGAAATAGCTCCCAGCGCAACCATCTATGTGGCCGGGGATCACATCATCGCGCACCGCGCCGCGTTCGGCATCTCGCACGGCGTGCTGGTGATAGCCGGGACCGGGTCGATCGCTTTCGGCCGCAATCCCAAGGGCCAGACAGCCCGTGCCGGCGGGTGGGGTCCCAACGTCTCCGACGAAGGTTCGGCGTTCTGGGTGGGGCGCGAAGCGGTCATTGCCGCGCTCCGCGCTTACGACGTGGGAAGCGCCAACGGATTGCTGCCGGTGATCGCTCAAGCCTGGAAAGTCGCGCCTGAAGATGTAGTCCGTCTGGCGAACGCTTCCGAGCCGCTATTCGCGGAGCTGGCGGCCCCGGTGACCGCGGCAGCCGAGAAGGGCGAACCCGCAGCCCGCGCCATTACCGGTCGTGCCGGCCAGGCGCTGGCTTGGCTGGCGGGCGCCGTCATCCGCAGGCTCTGGCCCAAGGGCGGCGTAGTGCCGGTGGCCTTGTCCGGCGGCGTGCTCCAGGGCTCGGCGCTGGTGCGCCAGGCGTTCAAGGAAGCTATACGCGTCGAGTATCCCGAAGCCGCCGTCAGCTTTGCTGTTGTGCGCCCGGTCCTGGGCGCCCTGGAGATCGCCGCCCAGCGCGGACGCGGGTGACAACGCGCGGTGTCGTACTCTGCGCGGCGAAAGAAATCATAACCACAGAGGGCGCAGAGGAGCACGGAGGCTGCGAGAGTTACTACCGGTTCAAGCCTCCGCGCCCTCCCCATCTCCTCTGTGGTAAAAGCTGAAAGCGTGTAGTCCAACAACATGAGTGACGCGTCTGATGAAAGGCTCCCCGCCTCGCCGCCCGCGACAAGAGGGAAGCCGGTTCTTCCGCCCGACACCCCGCTGGATCAGTTGATCCAGGATCCATCTCCGGAGATTGTTGGCGCCGTTGCTTCCGACCCGCGACTCACCGAGGACCTGGCTCTGGCGCTTCTCAAACGCCGTGACCTGCCGCGCGAGGCCCTGGAGCTGCTGCACAAACACAAATCTCTGTCCAAGTTGCGCAAGGTGCAACTGGCGATCGTGATGCATCCGCGCACGCCGCGTCACGTTTCCGTGCCCACCATCCGCCATCTTTATACATTTGAGCTGATGCAGGTGGCGCTTCAGCCTTCCGTGGCGGCGGATGTGAAGCACGCTGCCGAGGACGTTTTGATCTCGAAGCTGGGCACCATCTCGTCCGGCGAACGCTTTACCCTGGCCAAACAAAGCTCCGGGCGCGTGGCCGCGGCGCTGCTGCTCGACAAAGAAGACCGGATTGCACAAGCCGCGCTGGCCAACCCGCAGATGACGGAAGTCTCGATCGTGAAAGCGCTCAAGGCCGGAACGGGCACAGAACGGCTCGCCCCGGCAGTCTGCCGGTACCAGAAATGGGCATACCGTAACGACGTCAAAATCGCGCTGTTAGGCAACAAACACACCCCCTTTGCGCGGGTGGTGCAGTTTGCTGCTGAGCTTCCACTCAACGCGCTGAGAGAGGTCCTGCGCAACGCGCGGCTGGCTCCCAACGTGAAGGCTCATCTGAGAACTGTGCTGGAGAAGAGAACCAAATAGAATTGTGTAATTTGGTAATTTGAAACCTATTTACTGGCGGCAGGTCCAGGCGGACGCTCACCGGCGAGACAAGTATCAGGGCACGAGTTTACTCGGGCTGAAAAGCGCGCCCTTCTAGGACGGCTTCAGCCGCTGCTCGTTCTTTCTCTTCTTGCGGAAGTGCGCCGAGCAGCATCGATGTTCCTCTATTATGGCCATAGAAAGCTTTCTCGATCGCAAATCCTCACTTAGAGAAACCAGTTGCCAAATCCTACTTCTAAAATCCAGCCCGGCTGGTTCTGGAACTGACGAAAAATGTCCGGGACTTCGCCTGTGTCACCCGGATTCGCGCTCTTAACGGGATGCGCCGTGCAGCAGGGGCTAAAAGCCCAATGATTCTAAGGCCGGTGCGGCCCGAGTAAACTCGTGCCCTGATACTTGTATCGCCCGCGGCTGGAGTCAGGTGTGTTGATGCCTTACCCAATTACCCAATTACCAAATCACGTATAAACCGCCCCATAGCCGCTGCCGTCCATGCCCGGGACGACCAGGGCATCCAGCTCCAGAAACTGGCGCACCACTTCGTGCTGCGCGTGCTCCATTTCCTGGACTGTGCCCACGAAGATGGCGCGTGCCTCGTACAGGAAGACGATGCGGTCGGCCAGCTTCTTGGCCAGCCGCATGTCGTGCGTCACCACGATGCTGGTGAGATTGAGCTGGTCCTTGAGCTTCTGAATCAGATTCGCCAGAAGAGAGGCCATCAGCGGGTCCACCATGGTGGTGGGTTCGTCGTACAAAATGCACTCCGGCTGTGCGGAAAGCGCGCGGGCAATCGCCACGCTGCGCTTCATGCCGGTGGAGAGCTCGGAGGGGAACTGGTCGCGCATGGCTTTCACGCCCACCATATCCAGCAGGCCGTCCACGATCTGAAAGATCTGGGCCTCGTCCAGATCGCGCCGCTCGCGCAGCGGGAAGGCCACGTTTTCACCCACCGTGAGCGAGTCAAACAGCGCGCCGTTCTGGAACACCATAGTCACCTTCTTGCGGATGCGCTCCAGTTCGTATTCCGGGAAGTCGGTTATATCCTCAAAGGAGACGATTACGCGGCCGGCATCGGGCTTCAGAAACCCCATGATGTGATGCAGCGCCACCGATTTGCCCACGCCGCTGCGTCCCAGGATGCATAGGGTTTCGCCGGGCATGGCCTGGAAGCTGACGTCGTTCAGCACACGATTGTCACCGAACGACTTGGACACCTGTTTGAACTCGATGTAGGGCTGCGGTTGCTCGGGATGGGAGTCGCGATCGTGGCTCATGGGTTCTTAGCCGGTTCACGCCGCCTGGCACGTTCCAGGTCCTCCGGTGTGTTCAGATTCTCAAACATCTCCGCAGTGAAGGCAACCCGCGCCAGTTCCGTTTCCCGGATCACCAGCGTCCCGCCGTTGGGGAACAGGGGGACAATCTTGTAGGCGCCTGCTCTAAGCGCCCGCTCGGCGATCGGCAAAAAATCCTGTGAGTACACGGCGCAAAGCGGTTGCGGATAACCGTTGATCTCCGGTGCAGTCACCACCGCCCGGGCAGCAAGCGCCCGCTCCGCCAGGTAGCGCAGGAGCCCGGCGGAAAGGAAAGGGGTATCCACGGCGATCATGAGGTTGAACTCGGTCTTGGTCTGCGCCAGGGCGGCATGGATCCCGCTCAGGGGCCCGCAGCCGGGAAAAATATCGGCGACCACGGGTGCGAAGTTGCAGTAAGGCTCGCGCGGACCGAGAATGAAGACTTCGTTCACCACCGGACGCACGGCCGCGAGCGCAGTCTCCAGCAGAGTACGGCCGTTCAGCGACAGCGCAGCCTTGTCCCTCCCCATGCGCGTGCTCTTGCCGCCGGCCAGAACAAACCCGGTAAGCGGTGAAGCTTCCATTATCGCCATTGTAACTTCTCAGGAAGCCGGCTTTTCAGCGGTGGTCCGAGATGCTTCAAGGGAAACAGCAACGGTAGGGAACCCATCACGAGAAGATCTTCTAGACTCCGAAGCAGGGGCTATTTCTTCTTGGCCTTCTTGTTCGGTGCGGGTTTCTTTTTGAATGTGTGCCGATGGGCCGGCTTGGCCGGCGTTTTCTTGGCCGGTGCGGCCTTCTTCGCAGCGATTCTCGGCTCGGCTGTCGCTGGCTTGGCTGGAGCAGCCGCGGCTTTGGCTGGAGCGCCACTGGAGGGCGCGGGCCTGCCGGGCGGCGTGGGAGCAGCCTTGGCTGGCGCCAGGGCAGGAACCGCGGCCGCCGGAGCCGTACCGGGAGCGGGTGGCGCGGCCGCCATGGCCGATTTCGGTTTCCGTCCCCGCTTCTTGGGAACATGCTCTCCTGGCGCTGGTGGGCCGGCTTCTTTCTTCGCGCCTCGTCCCCGGCGCAGCGGAGGCGGCGGCGGAGGCGGCTCCGGCGGCGAGTATGGCGTAAGAAACTTGACGATTTCGTTATGCGAACGCAGCTTGCCATCTATCAGCAGCAGAAAGGCTTCGTCCATGATCTTCTTGTACTCGGGATGCTCGGGCGTGATGCGCAGCTCCGGCATCTCCGGGAAGGGAAGCTTCTGGCGCAATTGCGGCCACTTGGTGAGGAAGTTCTTCAGCTTCTGCTGCACCGCAGCCGGGCGCGTGGTGATGGCCGCAAACAACGCCGTTTCCGGACGGCTCTTCATCAGGAACTTCCAGGTCTGCGAGGGCTGGACCAGGTCCTTGGCCACCAGCCGCTTGGCGAAATCTTTGGTGTCGTCTTCCAGGCTACGCCAGCGCTCCACGAAGCCCTTGTTGGGAATTTGCCGCTGCATCGCGGAAATGTCCTTGTCGCTCAGCTTGCGGGTGAGGAAGTGCATCACGATCGGGCTGGAGTCGGGGTTGAGGCCTACCTCCTGCAACTGCTGCTTGACTTTGAACATGTGGGCCAGACCGGAGGAATCCACCTTGGCCAGCGAGAGGTGCGGGGCCAAAACTTTCAGCCAGCCTTCTTTTTCCAGCGTCTTCAGGATGTCGACGGGATTCTCTTCATGAGCGAGCTGCTCGACTTCGTGACCCAGGGCGCGGTCGGCGATATTTTCAATGTAATTGTTCTCTTTGGCCGCTTCATAACGCGCCTGGGTACGTTCTTCCAGGGCCCAATGGAAACGGGTGATCAGGCGCGTGGCCCGGATCAACCGCGAGGGGTCTTCATAAAAAGCATAATTGTGCAGGATGCGCAGGACTTTGGCCTCAATATCGGCCATGCCGTTGAAGGGGTCGGTGAGCAAACCCCGCGAGCCCGGGTTCAGCGACAGCGCCATGGCGTTCACCGTGAAGTCGCGGCGGCGCATGTCGTCGTAGATAGTACCGGGCGTGATCTCCGCCGGCTTGCCCGGTTTCTCGTAGCGTTCAGAGCGGGTGCTGGTTACCTCTGCGCGGACGTTGCCGGGCAGCAGCAGCATGACCGTTCGCGTGGTTTCGTCCACGGCTTCAATCACGGCGCCGGCTTTTTCGAAGTCCTTTTGCAGCTTGAGGGCATTGCCCTGCACGGAGAAATCGAGGTCGCGAATGATGAAGCCGCTGATGATGTCGCGCACCGCTCCGCCGGTGAGAAACACGATCATCTCGTGGGCGCGGGCCACGTCGGTGACCAGCGCCAAGGCGCGCTGCTGGTCCGGCGAGAGCCGGGTCTCCATCAAGTAGATAAAGTCGGCCATGGTTTCAGACGCACTAGGGCCCATCTGGGGTACGCCAGACTTGTGAACCGCTCTCCTCGATTATCTGTAAGTTGCACTTTATACAAGACTTAGACGACACCAGCAGGAGACACGAACAAACTCGAAACAATATCATAAAGGTCAGCCGTTTGGCTACTCTGCCGGGGTGAACCTCTGATGCCATCTTTGATGCCTCCGTAACTAGTGCGAGAATCAGATAATTGCACATGCCATCCACGCACAAGAAGGTCATCGTACGCAAACTGGGCCGCGACTCGATCGGTGGATACATGTCGCCCAAGAACTTCATCGTGGAAGGCAAGCTGGAGCTGCTGAATCCCGCGGGAAAGGTGGTCCTGATCGACTTGGCCGAGGTTAAGAACGTGGATTTTGTGCGCGACTTCGGCGAGATGGCCGCTCTCGCCCGGAAGACCTTCGCCAACCGGCCTCGAACCGAGGGCCTGTGGGTGCGGCTGAGATTCGTCGACAACGATGTTTTGGAAGGAATGATGCCCAACGACCTGATCCAGATCAGCCCGGAAGGATACCTGATCACGCCCCCGGATACTCGAGGCAACGTGCAACGGGTTTTTGTCCCGAAAGCGGCGCTGGAGGAGATGAACGTGCTGGCCGTGATTGGGCGTCCGGAAGCCCGCCGCAGGCCCGCTCCGGACACCGGCCAGGAGAAGCTATTTACCGAGCAGTAAACGTTTTGCTCTGCCACTTGGCCTGCCGCCCCTTTACAATCACGGTTCGACCCGTTGTTCAGGACGAAACCCAATGAAACTCAAAGATATTGCCGCGAAGCTGGGCGCCAGGCTGGAACCGCCTGCAGCCGACGTGGAAATCACAGGCGTGGCTGCGATCGAATCAGCCGGTCCCGGCGAGATCACCTTCATCGCCAACCCGAAGTATGCGGCCTCGGCCCGAACCACGCTGGCCTCCGCTATCATCGTGGAGGAAAAGTTTCCGCCGCTCGAAAAAGACCGGCCCAGCTTGCGCAGCAAAAACCCGCAGTACGCCTACGCCCGCGTGGCGGAGATGTTCTACCGGCCGGTGCAATACGAGCGCGGCGTCCATCCCACGGCGGTGATTCATCCCTCGGCCCGGATCGGCGCCAATGCTTCGATCGGAGCGCACGTGGTGATCGACGCGAGCGTCGAAATCGGCGAGAACTGCACTCTGCTGCCGCATGCGGTGATCTATCGTGGGGTCAAGATCGGCAAGAACTTTTTCGCGCACTCCCACGTCTCGGTTCGGGAAAACTGCGAGATCGGCAACCACGTGCTGCTCCACAACGGAGTGGTCATCGGCTCGGATGGTTTCGGCTTTGCCAAGGACGACCAGGGGAGGTGGTACAAGATTCCCCAGTCAGGCAAGGTAGTGATCGAAGATGATGTGGAGGTCCAGGCCAACTGCTGCATCGATCGCGCCAGCCTGGCCGAGACGCGCATCGGCCGCAACACGAAGATTGATAACCTCACCCATGTGGGGCACAACTGCACGCTGGGAGAGAATTCCATGCTGTGCGCGCAAGTGGGCCTGGCCGGCTCGACAGAAGTGGGGAACAATGTAATCCTGGCCGGGCAGGCGGGCGTGGCCGGTCACTGCAAGATCGGCGACGGCGTGATTGTGACGGCGCAGAGCGGCACCCACGGCGATATTGCGCCCGGCGCGATGATCAGCGGCACGCCCGCCTTTGACCACAAGCAATGGCGGCGGAGCGTGGCTTTGTTTGCCAGGCTGCCGGAACTTGCGCGGGCCATTCGCGGTGCTGCCAAGCCGGAAACCCCCGATCAGTGACCGCTTCATCGGGAAAACCCTGTATGGCGCGAGGGAATGAGGTCCGGCAGAATCTAAACCTGTACCGCGATGGCTGATTGAGGCGCATGGAAACCGGCAAGAGTGAATCAAAAAAACCGATTCGGGTACTCCTGCTGGACGATCGTCAGGACAACCTGATCCTGCGCGCCGCCATTTTGCGCAGCCACGGTTATGAAGCCGTGACTTCAGCGTCTGTAGAGGACGCGGAGACTCACCTCGGCGGCATCGACATTGCGGTGCTCGACTACCACCTGGGCGCCGGCAAGTTCGGCACGGAAGTTGCCCAGTCGCTGCGCGACAAGCGCCCGGAAGTGCCCATCATCATTCTCTCGGCCACGTTGGAGAGGAAGTTCGGCGGCGTGGAAGACATGCACTTGCTCAAAGGTTACAGTTCCGTCGATGATCTGCTGGCTGCGCTGCGATCGTTTGAAGCCAAGCGCCGCGGCAAGCCTGTGGTGGTTGACGCCCGCGGTTTTTTCTATTCGCGCATCGCCATGGCTATGGGGGACGACGTGGTGCTGGAAATCCTGGACCGGGAAGGCACATGGCAATACGTGAATGAATATTTTGCCCGCCTGTATGAAAGGAAGCCTGCGTGGTTCGCGGGCAAGAACAGGTTTCAAGAATTCCCCGAACTGGGTGGAGAATGGAAGGACATCATTCGCACGGTGGCCGATACGCGGGAAACTTACGTGGACCGCAGTTTCCGCGGTCTGCCCCATCTGCCGACCAAGAAGAACCGCTGGAACTGGAACATCCTGGTCTTTCCTCTGAAGCTGCATGACAACCGCAACGGCGTGGTGTTGAGTGCCCGGGTCATCGAAAAAAAATGAAAACGTTCAAGCTTGTTCTGCTGTTCGTTGCTCTGGGACTCATCGCTTGTCGCTCCAAGGTGATCCAGGTCACTCTGATGAATGACAGCGCGCAACCGGTCTCGACCATTATCGTGGACTATCCGGGAGGGATCTTCGGCGATAACTCGCTGGCGCCGGGAAAGACATACGTCTACAAAATCAAGCTGGTTGAAAGCGGACCGCTGAAGCTTGAATTCACGGACGCCCAAGGAGCCAGACACCAGAATGTCGTATTACCCTTGCTGCACAAAGGCCAGGAAGGCAGCATCGAGATCCATCTCACGCAGCAAGCCTCCACAGCTGTTGCGGCCGTGCGATAGATGAAGGCATTTGCAGGTCATTCAAATTTCTTATTGTCGAGCGTCTTTTTAGAAGAGTAGAATCTGCCCGATCATCGACTGCACAAATCTTTGTCTGCAAAATGTCGTTGCATGTAGCTGACCCGAAAAGAGGAAGTTGATTTTGAAGGGGCACGGCTTTAGCCGTGCCGTCAAGGTTCTCCAAGATTTGGGCTTTAGCCCCTGCTTTTTTGGGGCGGACATTTCACGGCCGCCAGCGGCTAAAGCCGGTTTTAGAAACAAAGGTGATGGCACGGCTAAGAGCCGTGCCCCTTCAAATCAAGAACGGAGAAGAGAAATGCCGGAAGAGCGAGACCACGTCCCCAATCCCGTCGAGGAAACAATCACCCTTTCCCATGATCACGACTGCGGAAACCTCTTCGGCTGTGGCGATGAAAAAGGCACCGGCGTGCTGCGCGAAGACATCAAAGAGGCGGCCTTCTCCCGGCGCACTGCCGATCGCTTGTTGCACATGGATGAAGTGAATCAGGAGCAGCTCGACAGCTTTCTCAGCGCGCGCGGCCGGTCCCGCCGCGCGCTGTTGCGCGCCAGCAGCTTCATGGGCGCTCTGGCGGCTGTAGGCCCATGGTTCACCGAATTGGCGTTTGGCAAGTCGGTATTCGCTGCAGCGGACGATGAACAGAAGAACGATAGCCAGTCCAAAGGCAACCAAGGCCCTAAAGCAGACGAAGGCAAGGTACACGAGATCGAATCCAACGAGCAGACGGTGCGCTTGGGCGTGTTTGACAGCAATCTGGCGCCAATTCTCAAAATCGATTCCGGCGACACGCTGAGCTACGTCAACACCTGGTCGCACTTCATGAACCAGATGCAGCCGGGGGTGCCGGTGGACAAGCTGGCGCAGATGAGAAAAGACAACCCGGGCAAAGGGCCGCACTCCATCATCGGCCCCATTGCGGTCAACAATGCCGAGCCCGGTGACGTGCTGGAAATCCGCTACAAGCGCCTCAAGCCATTTACCTGGGGCGCGGTGTTCAACAACCCCGGTTGGCGGCGGATTATCCCCAGGGGCAGGTCAAGTACCTGGATCTGGACCTCAAGAAGATGAACGCGGCATTCGCGCCCAACATCAACGTTCCGCTCAAGCCCTTTCAAGGTACGTTGGGAGTCGCCCCGCCCGATGGTTACTATCCGCCGCTCAGTCCGGGTGTTACCAGTTCAGTTCCGCCGGGACCGCATGCGGGAAATCTGGATTTGAGCGAACTCTCCGAAGGCGCCACGCTCTTCATTCCTGTGTGGAAGCCGGGAGCGCTCATCTACACCGGGGACTCGCACGGCGTGCAGGGCGATGGCGAAATCACCATCACGGCGCTGGAGACGCGCATGCAAGAGATGCGCATTCAGGTGATCTTGCACAAGCAAAGGAACTTTGCCTGGCCGGTCGCCGAAACATCCACACACTGGATCCTGCTTGGCCTGGACAAAGATTTGAACGTGGCCATGACGTTGGCTGCGCGCAATGCCATCAAGTATCTGTCCACGCGCGCCGGCCTCACCGAGCTTGATGCTTACGGTTTGTGCAGCATCGCCGTGAGCTTCCGCGTGACCCAGGTGGTGGATATCGTGCGCGGCGTGCATGCCATGATTCCCAAAAGCCTGTTTACGGGCGAGTTGCGGCAGAAGATGGCCGTGGTGTGAAGCTTACGGTCTTAAAAACACCAAAGAGGAGAAGCCATGACAACCTCGGCCCCTCCCTTCGTCGAATGCGAACAAATCCACGCCGGTCTGGCCGTCGGCGATATTCCTGCCGCCGTCGACTTCTACACCAAGAAGCTCGGCTTCAAACTGGCCTTCACCTGGGGCGATCCGCCGACATTCGCGGGCGTGAACCTGGGCAAGGTTCAGATGTTCCTGCAAAAAGGAACCCCTGATCCAAAGGGCTGCACGGTGTATTTCCTGGTTGGCGATGCCGACCGACTCTACGATTTTCAATGCGCCAATGGTGTAGAAGTCGCGGAGGAAATCGGTGACAGAGAATACGGAATCCGCGACTACGTGGTGCGCGACCTGCATGGATACCATCTTTCGTTTGGGCATCACCTGTTCAACACCGGGCCGCCGATCAAGATCGAGCGCGTAGACTTGCCGGTACGGCTGGAGAAGCGGCTCGCCGCGTTGCTCCAGGACCTGGC
>WNFJ01467596.1_pt1 | contig 14995 bp, 17 predicted proteins | sample 5400461 | NCBI WGS metagenome assembly WNFJ01 (sample SAMN13153349, study PRJNA577476) | soil metagenome | isolation source: 115 cm saprolite on Douglas fir-dominated hillslope | place: USA:California | collected 2013-09-17 | reverse complement strand
CGCCTGTGGTGGACCGCGCAGGACCTGGGGCTCCCGCTGCTGCTGCACATCGGCACCCCACGCGGCGGCGTTCCCGGCTGCGAGTTCACGATGAACCTCGGCGAGCTGACCGGCGCGGGTCGTTCCACCACGGACTACTGGGTGCGTTACTCGCTGTCCGCGATGATTTTCGCAGGCGTCTTCGATCGGTATCCAAAGCTGAGGGTCGGCTCGGTCGAGCACGAGGCCGCCTGGATCCCTCATTGGCTGAAGCAGATGGACTTCACGTACCGCGAGCGGCCGGTGTTCACCAAGGGCTGGAGGTCGAAGGAAGGGCTGCTGCCGAGCGACTACTGGCGCCGCAACATGTTCGTGGAATTCATGGAGGACGACCTCGGCGTCCAGCTCCGCGACGCGATCGGTGTGGACACCATGCTCTGGGGCAGCGACTTCCCGCACGCCGAGTCGACGTGGCCGAGGTCCCGGGATTTCCTGGATCGCATCTTCACCGGGGTCCCGGAGCCGGACGTGCGCAAGATCACCTCGGAGAACGCCGCGCGGATGTTCGGCTTCAAGCTGGACTGAGCATGTCAGCATTCGAGGGGCGCCACAACGGCTTCGTGCCGGTGACCACGACGTCCGAGCTCTCGCCGGGGGCGATGAAGTGGTGCGTCGTGGACCGTGAGCGAGTGCTGGTTGCAAACGTCGAGGGTGTGTTCTACGCCATACGTGATGCCTGTGGTCATCGCCGGGCGCCGCTGTCGAAAGGGACGCTCGACGGCCACGTCATCGAGTGCCCGCTGCACTTCGCGACGTTCGACGTGCGCACCGGCAAACTGCTGAGTGGCCCCATGGCAGAGGACGTGCCCACCTACGCGATACAGGTGAAAGACGACACGGTGTACGTGAAGCGAGCATCGTCGCTGTGAGGAGCACGCTATGACGATCCAGCGCTCATCCTATATATATGTCGGTCTCGCCGGCGAGACCGCTCCGGGCCGCCCCGTCCAGTCAGGTCTCTATCGCATGGCCGTCGGCGATGATCGATGGGAGCTGCTGACTCGCGGCCTGCCGGAGGCGCCTGCCATCCGTGCCATCGTCACTCAGCCGGACGATGCCGACACCGTGTATGTCGGGACACAGCACGGCCCCTACCGCAGCACGGACCACGGAGAGCACTGGGACAAGCTCGACGTTCCGGATCACGGCTCGCCGGTCTGGTCCCTGGCGTTCGATCCTCACGACGGCAAGCGGCTGTACGCGGGTTACGAGAACTGTGAGATCTTCCGCAGTGACGACGGCGGCGAGCATTGGCAGCAGCTCCCGGTGACCGTCCGCTTCCCAGAAGTCACCGTCGCCCCCGGGGCCAACCCGGCCAAGCGAGTTTTGAAATTGGCCGTCAATCCCGCCAATCCCCCTGAAGTCTATGGCGCCATCGAAGTCGGCGGCGTCATCCGAAGCCTCGACGGCGGTGAGCACTGGGAGAACAAGAGCCACGGGCAATATGTGAACGACGACACCGTGGATATGCACGGCGTGCTCGTCGGGCGCTGGCGTCCGGGGACCGTCTTTGCGATCGGCCGCGCCGGCCTCTTCAGCAGCACGGACCAGGGCGGGCACTGGGCCAGCGCCGGGCTCGAGCCGCTGAACCCCAAGGGTCAAACCTATTGCCGTGATATTCGCGAGGTGCCAGGCGATCCGAAGACCATCTGGGTGGCCGCCGGGGCAGGTTTTCAGAGCGACCTCGGCGTCCTGTTCCGCAGCAAGGACGGCGGCTCGAGCTGGAGTCGAGTGGACATGGGCGTCAAGCCCAGGACCACGATGTTCACCATCGCCTTCGACGCGCGACAGCCGACGCGGATGTACTGTGCGGCCAGCGGCGGCGAGGTGTTCGCCAGTCAGGATGGTGGCGAGAGCTGGGCCGAGCGACCCTTGCCGGCGGGCGCCACACAGGTCTATGCCATGGGATGTGCCTAGCAGCTATTGCCCCGCGGACCCGGCGGCATCACGACTCAGAACTCGAGGCGTGCGCCCAGCTCGACGACGCGGTTGGGCGGAATGTTGAAGAAGTCGGTCGTCGAGCTGGCATTGCGCGCCATGAAGGCGAAAAGTCGCTTTCGCCACCGCATCATCGGGACTGGGCCCGTCGGCAGTAACTCCGTGCGGCCGAGATAGTAGGTCGTATCGTCGACATCCAGTGTCATCCCGCGCTCCCTACAGATCGCGATGATGTCCTGGACGTCGGGCTTCTCCATGAAGCCATAGCGCGCGTTGACCCGGTAAAAACCCTCGGCGAGCGTCTCGCTCGTGACGCGCTCGGCGCGCTGCACTTCGGGCACTTCCTCGGTGGTAATCGAGAGCAGGACGATCTCCTGTTGCAACGCCTTGTTGTACGTCAGATGACGCTGCAGAACGAGGGGGGCGGCGTCGACGGTCGGCGCCAGGAAGAGGCCTGTTCCGGGGACACGCGGCGGCTTCGTGCGCCTGACTTCCGCAATGAGGCGATCCAAGGGCAGCGCCGCCCGGGCCAGGGTCTCCTGGAGCAGCTCTCTCCCTCGATTCCACGTGGTCATGAGGAGGAAGACGGCGGCCGCAATTGCGATCGGCACCCAGCCGCCGCGCGCGGTCTTGACGATGTTGGCGCCGAAAAACGCGAGGTCGATCGTGAGGAATACCCCAGCCAGGGCGCCGGCGCGCCAAGCCGACCACTGCCAGCGATCACGTGCGATGACGTAGAACAAGACGCTCGTGATGGCCATCGTTCCCGTCACGGCGATGCCGTAGGCCGCCGCGAGGGCGCTCGACGACTTGAAACCAAGGACGAGAAGGAGGCAGCCGATCATGAGAGCCGTGTTGACGGCGGGGATGTAGATCTGTCCCACCTCGGCGCGCGAGGTGTGAATGATCGCGACACGCGGGCTGTAATGCAGCTGCACAGCCTGCTGGGTCAGCGAAAACGCGCCGGAGATCAGGGCCTGCGAGGCGACGACGGTGGCGAGGGTGGCGATGGCGACGAGCGGATAGAGAATGTGGCGCGACGCCAGGAGATAGAACGGGTTGTCGACCGCGCCCGGAACACGCAGCACGAGCGCGCCCTGTCCGAAATAGTTGAGCAGCAGCGCGGGGAACACCAGTCCGAACCACACCAGGCGGATCGGGCCGCGGCCGAAGTGCCCCATGTCAGCGTACAGAGCCTCGGCCCCCGTCACAGCGAGCACGACCGCGCCCAGCACGAGGAGGCTGGTCAGGCCGTGTTCGAGGAAGAACGACACGCCGTACCAGGGATTCAGCGCGAGCAGGATGGCGGGGCCCCGGACGATTTCGCCGGCGCCGAGCGCCCCGATCAGCACGAACCATACGAGCATGATCGGGCCGAACACGGTGCCTATCGATGCCGTCCCGAACCTCTGGAAGAAGAACAACAGGAAGAGGGTCAGCAGCGTGGAAGGAACGACGTAGCGCGAGAACTGCGGAGTGGAGACAGCCAGGCCCTCGATGGCACGGCGTGATGACGCCGTCGCCATAGAGCAACGCCGCGCCAAAGAGTCCGAGCGCGATGAGGACACCTCGACGTCGCCGCTGCAACAGCAGCGCGAGGAGGGCGAGGATGCCGCCCTCGCCGTGATTATCCAGACGCATGATGAACACGATGTACTTGACGCTGACGATCAAGATCAGCGACCAGACGATCAAGGACAGCAGCCCGTACACGGTCGACACCGTGGGCGTCAGGCCATACTCCGGGCTGAAGCATTCCCTGAAGGCATAGAGAGGGCTCGTGCCGATGTCGCCGTAGACGACCCCGAGGGCGGTCAGAGAGAGCGTCGCGAGGTGCCGCCCCGTGGGCTTCATTTCCACGCCTGCACGCCGCCGCGATCGTGCGCTCCGCGAATCGGCCTGGACGTGTGGGATTGGGTTGGGAGTATTCTCGCCCACGTACCTACAAGAGTAATCGATCCAACCGCGGTAACATGAGCGACCGGGATACGGTGGCCTCGAGCCTGCGCTCGGGAGGTCCAACAGATGACGATCGATCGGTTCGCCCATCTCGCGCTGGTGATCGTGGACATGCAGAACGACTTCGTCCGGGTGGGGGCGCCGCTGGAAGTTCCCGAGTCGCGGCCGACGATTCCGGTGCACCAGCGGCTCCTTGCCGCCTGTCGTGAGCGGGGCATCCCGGTGATCTACACGAAGTTCGTGGCGGGACCTGAGCGGACGCTGGTCTGGGAGTGGTCACCGGTCCTCGCGCCTCCGGTGTGCTGCTGTTGGAAGGGCTTTCTGCGCCACTACGACGACGTCGGCAAGGAGCTGGACTGCTCGGACATCATCGACGAGATCTACCCCGAGCCGGGGGATCCGATCGTCGACAAGTTCGGCTACGGCGCCTTCCACAACACCAATCTCGACGATCTGCTGAAGGCTCGCCACGTCGAGTCGGTGCTGGTGACAGGCACGGTCACCCAGATCTGTGTCGAGGAGACGGCGCGGGAAAGCTTCAAGCGAGGCTACCGGACCACCATGGTCTCCGACGCCGTGTCCTCGTACATGCCGGATCTGCACGCCGCGGTTCTGAAGAATTTCGCGCTGAAGTTCGGTTGGGTGTCCACGGCCGCCGAGGTCATCGGCGCACTCGAGAGGCGGGCGGCCACTCCACCACGATGAGCTGGGAGCGCATCGGCGGCCGGCCGATGCGCTCCGTGCCGACGGCTACGGTCGAATGCCCATCCAGTCCCCGGCCTTCTCGAAGGCCGAGGCCGCGCGGTAGATCGACACCTCGTCGAAGTGCTTCGCGGTGAGCATCATCCCGGCCGGCAGCCCGTCGCTGAGGCCGCACGGCACGCTCATCGAGGGATGGCCCGTCACGTCGATGGGCGCGGTGTTCGGTAGCATCTCGAACGCCCGCTGGATGATCTCCATGCGCGGCGCTCCCGGATTGGGAATCGGGGTGGCCTTGATCGGCAGCGTCGGCATCAGCAGCAGGTCGTAGTCCTTCAGTACCGCGTCGTAGGCGGCCCGTAGCACGCGGCCGAGGTTCTGTGACTTCGCGTAGTAGTGGCCGCGATACTTGTTCAGCGCGTACTGCCCGAAGAGGATCGTCGTCTTGAGCGTGTCGGAGAACTCGTCCGCGCGCTGGCGCCACGCCGAGTGCGCGTCGATGAGGCTGGTGACGTACAGCCCCTTCCAGTTGAAGCCGAAGCCGTTGCCGTTCATCATCTGCCACGTCGCACCCTCGACGGCGATCGGTGTCCAGATGGCGGCGCCGGCCAGATGCAGCGGGATCGACACCTCATCGACCTGGGCGCCGAGCTGGCGGAACGTCGCGGCGCCCTTGCGGACCAGCTTGTCGACGTCCGCCTCCGAGTTCGGATGGCCAAAGCCTTCCTTCACGACGGCGATCTTCATGCCTCTCACGTCGCCGGTCAGGGCGTTCGTGTACGCCGCCGTCTTCACGTTGACCTGGCGCGGATCGAGCCCGTCGGGCCCGGCCAGCACCTCGAGCAGCACCGCGTTGTCGGCGACCGTCGCCGTCATCGGCCCCGTGTGGTCGAGGGTGTTCTCGATGGGAAACACGCCCGTGTACGGCACGAGGCCGTGCGTGGGCTTCATGCCGTAGACGCCGCAGTAGGCGGCCGGGATGCGGATCGATCCGCCCTGGTCGCCGCCGATGGCCATGTCGACGTCGCCGGCTGCCACGGCCGCGGCGCTCCCCGACGACGACCCGCCCGCCGAGTACCCCATCTTTCGCGGATTGTGCACCGGCCCGGCCGAACTGGTGTGGCTGCCGCCCGAGAAGCAGAAGTACTCGCAGTGCACCTTGCCGAGGATCGCTTGCCGAGGATCGTGCCCCCGGCGTCCAGGATTCGCGTGACGATGGTGGCGTCGACGTCGGGCACGTAGCCCTCCAGGGACGAGGCGCCGTTCATCATCGGCACGCCGGCGAGGCAGACGTTGTCCTTGAGCGCGATCCGCTTGCCCTTCAGCTTGCCGGAGGGCGCGCCCTGCACCTCGCTCTTGTAGTACCAGGCGTTGTACTTGTTCTCGGCGCCCTGGGGGCGATAGCCGGGTGTGCGCGGATACTTGACCGGCGGCATCGGATCGACCATGGCCTCGATGGCGTGGTACGCGGCGATGTTGCCGCCCATCGTCTCGAGGAAGAATTTGACGTCGTCGTCGGACAGGGTCATGCCCAGTTGCCGGCCGACGGCCTTGAGCTCGTCCGGAGTGGGAAGCTTTGCGCTGGCCACGGGAGCCTCCTTTATGTCTTCACGTCGATGACGTACTGCTGGTTCTCGTTGGGGTTCTTCTTGAGGTTGCAGACGGCGGCGGTGTCGGCCGGCGGCTGCTGCGGATAGCTCTCGAGCACCTTGAACGCGCGGTTCTGGGCCTCGGCGATGTAGACGTCGAGGCTGCAGTGGTGCGTCTGGGGATCGATGGCCGTCTTGCCCGCCGGGCCGCTGAAACTCAGGTTGCCCTCCAGCGCCTCGATCACCTTCATCCGGTCGATGCTGTTGGCCTTCTTCACCCCCGCCGCCCACAGGTGCATCCCGTGATAGGTCTGAATGGCCAGGGACGTGACGTACTTGGTGGACGTGCCGTACTTCGGGAGAAATTTCTTCAGGAACGCCTGGTTCGCCTCGGTGCTGATTTCTTGAAAGTAGCTCTGGGAGGCGATATACCCCTTGTGCTCCTCGGGCGTGGTCACCTGCTGCTCGAGCCCGTTGCCGAAGGTCGTGGAAGCCACCGGAATGGTCTTGTTCATGCCGGACGCCGCCCATTGCCGATAGAACGAGATGTGGTTGCCTCCCACCAGCGCCGACATGATGAAGTTCGGCTTCGCCGCCTGGATCTTGGTGATGGCGGGCCCGAAGTCGCTCACCTCGAGAGGGAAGTAATCCGTCTGTAAGACTTCGCCGCCGTGCTCCTGGGTGTACTTCTTCACCCACTTGGCGGTGATCTGGCCGTAGTTGTAATCCGCGGCCACGGTGTAGACCTTCTTGCCGAACTTCTTGAGCGTGAACGGGACCAGCTTGTCCACGTTCTGCGCCGGCGTGGAGCCGGTGCAGAAACAGTTGCGGTCGCACACGCCTCCCTCGTACTGGGTGTTGTAGAAGTAGAGCGTGTTGAACCGTTTGAGCACGGGCCGGATGGCTTCGCGCGAGGCGGACGTGATGCCGGCGTGGACGACGGCCACCCGCTCCTTGGTGGCGGCCTCGGTGGCGAACTGGGTATAGAGCTGGATGTTGGACTGGGCGTCGTAGCTGATGAGCTTGATCTGGCGTCCCAGCAGTCCGCCGGCGCCGTTGATCTCCTCGACGGCGAAGTTCAGGCAGTCCACCATCGGCCGCCCGTAGATGTCGAGCCCGCCCGAGAGGTCGTGGATCGCGGCCACCTTGATGACGTTGGCCTGAGCAAACGCATCTCGCACAATGGTCGGGGCGAGCGCCGCTGTGCCGAGGGTTGCGCCAGCTACCTTGAGGAATCTCCGACGGTCGGCCCGCATCAGTACCTCCGGGCGAAGGGTTGTGAATTCGTACGGGTGACGAGCGCCGAGTCTAGTCCTCTCCGATTTGGAGTGTCAAGACGAGCGAGCGGCCGTGTCCAAAAATTAGGCTACAGCCGCCGCGTCTTGCCTGGCTCGTGCCCGAGGGTCTATAGTGCGCGCGCGATGGACCTCGCGGCCGTTCTGATGCTCGAAATCCTGAACGGCGTCGCCACCCTCGTGCTCATCAGCGTCGGGCTCGCCATCATCTTCGGGATGATGCGCGTCATCAACCTGGCCCACGGCGAGTTCCTCATGCTCGGCGGGTACGCCGCCATCGTGGCCACCAATCATGGCGTCAATATCTGGGTGGCGATGCTGGTGGTCGCACCGCTCGTCGTCGGCATCATCGGCGTGATCGCCGAGCGCTTGATCATTCGCGTCCTCTATGGCCGGATGATCGACACGCTGCTCGCCACGTGGGGCTTGAGCCTCTTCTTCATCGGCATCGTCACCACGATCTTCGGCAATACGGTGGCGGGTATCGGCGCTCCGCTTGGAAGCATCGGCGTCGGGCGGTACAGCATCAGCCTCTATCGCCTCGTCCTCGTCGGCATCGCAGCGGCGATCCTCGCCGTCATCTTCATTGCGCTTCGGTGGACGCGGCTGGGTCTCATCGCGCGAGGCACGATGGAGAATCCGAACATGGCCGCCGCGCTCGGGGTGAGCCCGCCCCGGGTATACGCGACGACGTTCGGCGTCGGCGCCGCGCTCACCGGGCTGGCCGGCGGCCTCCTCGCGCCGGTCTCCGGCGTGCTGCCGACGGTGGGCGCGGCCTATGTGGCCAAGGCGTTCATCACCGTCATCAGCGGGGGCACGGCGATCCTGGCGGGGACGGCAGCCGCGTCCAGCCTCTTCGGCTCCGTCAACCAGCTCCTGACGTACTTCACGACCCCCGTGATCGGCGAGGCCGGTCTGCTGGCCGCGGCCATTCTCCTGCTGCGCGTCTTACCCCATGGCATCACCGGCAAGCTGTTCAGGGGAAGTCTGTGAGCCGTCGCTGGACGCCCGGCATCCTCCTGACCATCGTGGCGATGCTGGTCATCGCCCTCGGCGCCCCCCAGCTTTCCGATCAGTTCGGGCTGCTCCAGCTCACGGTCTTCGGGGCCATGTGCATCCTCGCCCTCAGCCTGGGCTTCGTGTGGGGCTACGGCGGCATCCTGTGCTTCGGCCAATCGGCATTCTTCGGGCTGGGCGCGTATACGTACGCGGTGACCGCCATCAACGTGGGCGAGAGCACCATCGCCACCGTCCTCGCGATCGTGGTGCCGGCCGTGTTCGCCGCCTTGCTCGGTTACTTCATGTTCTACGGTCGGCTGAGCGACGTGTATCTGGGCGTCATCACCCTGAGCGTGACGCTGATCTTTTTCAATCTGATGAACAGCACCGCCGGGGACGCGTATCGTGTCGGCAAAGCGCGGCTCAACGGGTTCAACGGCATGCCGTCGCTGCCCACGCTCAACGTGCCCGGGGTTCCCGGCCGTCTCCTCGATCCGACCGAGACGTTCTACCTCGTCATGGCGTTTCTGGTGATCGTGTACGTGGGACTGCACGTCTTGCTGGCCAGCCACTTCGGGCGCGTCGTGGTGGCCATCCGGGAGAACGAGGCGCGCTGCGAGCTGCTCGGCTACGACGTGAGGCTCCGCAAGCTCCTCGTGTTCGCGATCGGCGGCGGCATCGCCGGCCTGGCCGGTTGTCTCTTCGCCAACTGGGGCGCCTTCGTGAGCCCCAACGTGTTCAGCCTGACCATGACCTCCCAGATCATCATCTGGGTCATCGTCGGCGGCCTTGGCACGCTGGTCGGCCCCATCATCGGCTGCCTGATCATGCAATACCTCGCGACGACCCTCGGCACCCAGCAGCTGGCGAACACCAACCTGATCTTCGGCGTCATCTTCCTCGCTTTCGTGCTCCTGGTGCCGCGCGGCATCGTGCCCTCGCTCCGCCGGCTGGGCGCCCGAGCCATGGGACCCGCACGCGTGCGCGACCTGGTATGAGTGGCGCCGTGCTTCAGACCGTCGGACTGTCGATCCGATTCGGCGGTGTCGAGGCCGTACGCGGCGTCGATTTCACGCTGGCCGAGCGGGAGCTGCGCTGTCTCATCGGCCCCAACGGCGCCGGCAAGAGCACGCTGTTCAAGCTGCTCACCGGGCAGCTCAAGCCGACGGCCGGGCGCATTCTGTTTCGGGGCCACGACATCACCGGCCATCACACACACACCATCGCGCGGCGAGGCATCGGTATGAAGACGCAGGTCCCGAGTCTCTTCGACGGCCTGACGGTTCGCGAGCACCTCTGGCTGTCGGCCCGCCGGACGAACCCGGCCGAACGGACCCGAGCAATCGCGGACGAGATCCTGGAGCGAATCGGTCTCACGTCGTCGGCCAGCTGTCCCATGGCCTTCGGCAGTGGGTCGAGCTCGGTACGGTGCTGGCCGGGAACCCCGAACTGATCCTGCTCGACGAGCCGGCGGCGGGCATGACGCACGACGAGGTCGCGCGGACCGCTGAGCTCGTCCGCGAGATCAACCGCACCCACGCGCTCATCGTCGTGGAGCACGACATGCAGTTCGTCAAGATGATCGCCCGCACGGTCACCGTCATGCACCAGGGCGCCGTCCTGGTCGAGGACACGATGGATCGGATCATGAAGAACCCGACCGTGCGCGACGTGTACCTCGGCAAGCACGGCGGGTCCTGACCGGTGCTGAGCGTGACCGATCTCCACGCCCGCTACGGGCGGATTCCGATCCTCAACGGTATCTGCCTCGAGGTCGCCGCCGGCGAATTCGTCGGCGTCCTCGGCCACAACGGCATGGGAAAGACGACGCTGCTCAAGACACTGATGGGCTTCATTCCCGCGGAGCGCGGTCGCATCCTCTTCGACGGCGCCGACGTCACTCACGAGCCCCCGTACCTCCGGGCCCGACGCGGCCTCGGCTACGTGCCGCAGGGACGCGAGATCTTTCCCGGACTCAGCGTTCGCGACAACCTCCGTATGGGATTCGTCGGCCGCGGCGCCGAGGAACGAATCGAGGGGATCCTCCAGACGTTTCCGCGCCTGGCCCCTCTGCTCAACCGGCGCGGGGCGGCCTTGAGCGGCGGCGAGCAACAGTTGCTGGCCATCGCTCGCTGCCTGGCGGGCAATCCCAAGCTGATCCTGTTCGACGAGCCGACCGAAGGCATCCAGCCTTCGATCATCGAAGAGCTGGTCGGCGTCCTGCAGCGGCTTCACCAGACCCAGGCGCTGACCATCGTCCTCGTCGAGCAGAATCTCGAGTTCATCGCGGAGCTTGCCAAGCGCGTCCTTCTCATCCAGAAGGGCAGCATCCTGCGCGAACTACAACCCGGGGAGCTTCGGCAGGCGCGCGTCCTCAGCGAGTTCGTCGGCGTCGACCGAGCCTGACCGTCTCACGTGCTCGGCGCTGAAATACCTCAACACGTATTCTTTGTTTTCCGAGTACCAGAGATTACCGAGGTGCCCGCCGTAGGGATACAGCGTCACCTGATCGCCCAATGCCACTTTGAGTTCCTGGATTGATTTCCGGTCGGCGATGACGTCATCGGCATTGTGCATGATCTGCACGTTGGCGTTCCCGCGCAGTCGATCGACGATGGACGCCAAGGATCCCCGCTTTGTGAAACTCTCGAGATCCGCCCGAGGCTCGGCCGTCTGGAGTCTCCATAGCGGCATGGCGATCCTCGCCCTGTAGTCCATGAATGTCACGTCCTTCGCGTCCTCGAGACGTTTTCTTGTCTGATCCTTGGTGGCCGGAAGCACGTTTTGATGGTGCATGACCTGCATGACATAGACGAGCTCGGGGAGCAGAGCGCGCAAGTCCTCGGCGATGAGAAACTGCAGCTCTTCTGTCGTGAAACCGCCGAACGCCTTCGCCAATCGGTCAAACACCGCTGGGTCGTCCCGTCGCTCGGTGGCAAACGACTCGACAATGGCCAGTGCTCTCGCCAGGATGCTGTCGGATTTGTTCTTGCCAAATCGCTTCGTCGACGCATGCCATTCGTCGATTTTCTTGACGGCGTAGGAGAGATCGAGGGGTGGGTTCACCAGCAGGTACTTCTTGATGCCGATCTTTCGGTCCGCAGCATCGATCATGCTCAGATGCGCGCCTTCGAGGGCGCCGAGGCTTGCCCCGAGGAAGTTGATTCCCAGAATCTCGACGTCATATCGGGTTCTCAGGATCGAAAGGGTTTTTTGCATGGCTTCATAGAGATCACGGGCGTCTTCCGGGCTGTAACCGGGCGCGCCGCTTCGACTGGCTGCAAGGGCAAAATTCCAGCTCATCGGCGAGGGCAAGATGACGACATGAGAGCCCTCTTGATAGAAGAGGCGGGCGAAATACGTGGCGAGCCCGAAGTACGGGTTGGAGCCAATGCCGGAGAGAATGAAGATCAACGGTGCGGGATGGCGTTGGCGATAGAAGGCGACGCTCAGCTCGCCGCGTCCTTCGAGGGAAGGCAACCGATTTCTGCCCGCGAGACCCGGCACATGGAGCACCTGCCGTTTGAGCCGGGGAGTGTCGCCCTCCGCGTTCAGGATGGCGGTCGTGACGGTGGCCACATAAGGGTCGTGATAGGGATAGTTGTAGTCGTCGGCCTCGAGAGAGCTCCATGAAAGGCAGATCGCGGTCAGCAGAATCACATGAACGCGCGCGATGGAGAGCGCGCGTCGCCGCAGGTGGACGAACACTCGCGAATCGCTAGGTGAGATCGGCCTCATGGTAGCACCAGTCACTCATCCCGGCATCCTCGGTATGTCGCTCTGCGGCACGCCGAAAGCTACTTGACACGGCCGCGGTTCCGGCAGATCGTCGCGCGATCTCGACCCAAGAGGAGGATCGCTCGATGATGAAACTGGTCGCAGCGACGTTCGCGAGTCTTGTGGTGCTCGTCCTCATCGCTCCCGCCGCCTTCGCGCAGGGGCGTGTCGCCGGTGCGCAGGTGTACGAGCTCACGGAGAATGCAAAATTTACCTTCGGGAGGAGCAGACTGCCGTCCCGTGAGGCCGGGGTCTCGCAGATGATCGGATTTGCCGCCGTGGGCACCCCGCTCTGTCCCACCCCGGATCTCACGACGCCGGTGCCCGGCACGCCGGCGCTCCCGGGGAACCCGAGCGCCCAGTGCGTGCTCAACGTGACGGGCTCGGATCACATCAATCTCACGACCGGACTGGGAACAATCAGCGGGCAGTTCACCGTTGTGAAGGCGGACCTCTTGCGGGCGGTGGACACGCCCGAAACGGTCGTTGCGCGCGGGAACTTCAGTGGCCAGATCGACTTCTCCGCGGCGCTCCAGGGCCTGCCGTTCGGGACAGTGACGGGGCACTTCACGTCGGATCTCGGAGGCGGCGCGATCCCGTTCGTCGGCGTCTTCTTGCTGCCATTCTCGGATCCCAGGAACCCGAGTGGCTTCGGCTATCTCCTCTATCAGTTCGTGCCGGACTCGGACTGCCCCCAGGGCGTGTGCTTCACGTCGCCGGCGATGCAGTCGCAACCGGTGCAGCCGAACCAGCAGGCGATCGGCTATCCAACGCCCCGCTTCGACATCTATTTTCAGTAGGGAGGCAATTCCTTCAGCCGGGGATAGACCTCGCGGGAGAACATCTGCATCCCCTTCACGAGGAAGCCCGCCTGGCTCATCATGAGGAGTTGGACAAAGCCGCCAACGTGCTCGTACATCCGCATGATCTGCCGGTAGACGGAATCGGGATTGCCGGCGAAGACCAGCCCGTGCTCCATGAGCTCTTCGAGCGTCGGGTTCTGGAACATCTTGTAGATGCCGGGTGTCGCGCCCTTCATCGCGTTCACCGTTGACGCGATCGGGTGATAGCCGGGCGGGCTCGTGAACTGCGGGGGCACCTTGTTGGACTCCAGGTACCACATCAGCTTGCGGGCGCCCGCGTAGCCTTCCGCGTCGGTGTCGCCGGTGTAGACGAGCGCCGCGTAGGCGAAGCGCTCGCGCGGAGCAGCCGGCAGTCCCAGCTCGGCCCGGCGCGCACGGTAGCTGTCGAACACCGTCTTCGTGCCCTCGAAGCCCGTCAGGAAGCAGGCCACGGTGTACCCTCGCTCGCCCACGTCGCGCGCGCTGCTCGGGCTCAGCGCGGTGATCCAGATCGGGGGATGCGGCTCCTGATACGGACGCGGCCAGATGTTGACCTGGCGGTGGTGGAAGTATTTCCCTTCCCAGTTGAAGGGCCCGTCGTGGCTCGTCCACGCCTTGACGATCAGGTCATGCGCCTCCCAGAAGCGCTCCATCATGTGCGTGGGGCGATGGTTGCCGGCGGACATCTCGTACGGCACGCCGCGGACGAACCCACACTCGAGGCGCCCGCGCGAGTACACGTCCACCATCGCCATCTCCTCGGCCACGCGCACCGGCTCGCGCCGGTTGGCGATGGGGTTGCCGAGGATGAGCAGGCGCGCCGAGCGGGTCACCCGCCCCAGCGCGCCCATGACGACGGCCGCCGACGGGTTCACGTTGGTCGCCGTCTGGTGGTGCTCGTTGACCATGATCTCGAGCCCGAGCTCCTCGGCGAGCAGCCACTCGTCGATGAACCGGTGATTATTCCCGCGCATCGGGCAGCAGGTGATACGCGTTTTCACTGAAGAACCAGGCGCGCATGTCCAAATCTCCTCGCCGGGCCGGACGCCGCCCGCTGACGCGGCGTCCGACCGTCTTCACGCCAGAGCGAACGCGCGGACGCGCTCGGCCAGCGCCTCGGGCTGCTCGAGGTGCGGAAAGTGTCCGGCGCCGGCAATCGTCTCGAGCCCGGCGCCCGGGATGGCGTCGCGGTACGCCGCCCCGTAGTCGTCGGCGGCGACGAAGCGATCGTCGGCGCCCCACAGGAGCAGCGTGGGGACGGTGATCCTGTGCAGCCGCCGCCGGAGCTTCGGGTCATGGAAGTACGGCTCCCAGGCGTAGAGTGCCGTTGCCTCCCGATTGCGCGCGATGACCGTCAACCGATCGTCGGACAGCGCGGCGTGATCGAGCCGGGCGCGCGCGGGGTCGTGGTACTGGAGCCGGAGGACCTCGTCGGGATGGAGAGCCCAGATGTCGGGGATGTCCCGCGTCTCGCGGTCGCCAACCTTGATGCCGAGCGGAGCGATCAGGATCAGCCGGGCCACGCGCTCCGTGCACTTCACGGCCATCTCCGCGGCGATCCAGCCGCCGAGCGAGCAGCCGATCACGACGGCGTCGCGGGCGTCCTGCTGCGCGAGCAGGTCGAGGTAGAGGTAGGCCAAATCGTCCACCGCGTCGATGCTGTGGGCCTCCGGCGAGTGGCCAAACCCGGGATGTGACGGCGCGAGCAGGTGGCCGTGGGTGGCGAGGCGATCGAGCACCGGAGCCTCGGGATCGAGGCCCTCCTCGCCGTGCAGCCAGAGGATCGGACGGCCATGCCCTCGCTCGATGCATTCGAGTTGCACGTCCTGCACGGTCAGCCAGCCGCTCATCGTTCTCC
>WNFJ01282346.1_pt2 | contig 14998 bp, 13 predicted proteins | sample 5400461 | NCBI WGS metagenome assembly WNFJ01 (sample SAMN13153349, study PRJNA577476) | soil metagenome | isolation source: 115 cm saprolite on Douglas fir-dominated hillslope | place: USA:California | collected 2013-09-17 | reverse complement strand
CCGATGCGATCCCGCCTCACTCGCGCCACCTCGCCCTCGGTCATCTCCGAAATTCGCGAGCCGCAAAGTTCGACGGAGCCCGACGTTGGACGCAGCACGCCGGCCAGCAGCGAGATGAGCGTCGTCTTGCCGGAGCCGGACGGGCCCATGATGAGGGTGAGCTCGCCGGGCGGAATCTGCAGCGAGATGCCGTGCAGAACGGGCGTCATGACGGTGCCCATGCGGTAGACCTTCACGAGGTCTGAAACGCGCAGGACCCAAGGGCCCGCACCCTTCATTTGAAGACCTCGCCGGCCTCGAACGAGAGCACCTTGCGCACGCTGCCGATGCTCGCGATCGAACACATCAGCACGATGACAGCATACCCGAGCACAAGCACAGCCGGCGAGAGCACGAGCCTCAGCCCAGCACCGGCCAAAAGCCTCCTCAGACCAAAAACGAGAATGGTCCCGATAGCACCGCCCACGAGAGCCAAGAGCACTGCCTGCCACGCAACGAAGCTCGAAAGCTCCAGATTGGAAGCTCCCATCGCCTTGAGTGTCGCGAGCTCACGCTGGTGGTCTTTCGTCATCGAATAGAGCGTTTGGCCGACGATGACGACGCCCACGACCAGCCCAAGCAGCGCGCTAAAGCCAAGCACGGCTCCGGCGCCCGAGCCCGTAATCCAGTAATTCTCGGTGATCTTCGCGAAGTCATCGGTCGTGCGCGCCTCGATGTCCGGCCGGCGCTCCGCAAGGGCCATGACGTCGCGGGCACAAGCCGGGTCCTTGAGGTCGACCACAAGATAGGTCGATCGGCCTTCCGCAAAGCCAGCGAGCCTGCGCGCCGTGGCAATCGTCGTGAACATGTACGGCTGCAATGTGAAGCCGCGGATGCCGGTCGTTACAGCCGCAATATGAATGATCTTATCCGCCACCTGGAGGCTTGCACCGATCGGACTCGCTGGCAGCCCGAGCTTGCCGAGATCGGATTCGTCGACCGCGCCGCGAAGCGGGGGCTCGAGGTCGCCCGGCAAGCCTTCGCGGAGCGACCAAGGAATCAAAGGTCCGCTGCGCGGCTCGGACCCTATGACCTGCAGTGAATCAAACTCCCCTGTGGGCCTTCGCATCGGAACCCAGGCAAAGACGAGCGGCCGCACGCGCTCCACGCACGGATGACTCAGGACGGTCGTCGGGGTCCCGGCCGCCACCGGTTCGCCGAACTCGACAACCGGCGTTCCCCGCGCCATCAGCCACACGTCGCCGCCCACATGCCGAATTCCCTCGTAGATACCCACCTGCGCCAAGACCAAGAGGGTCGCGAACGTCACCCCCGCAAGAGCAGAGGCAAACTTCGTACGCTCGTGAGTGAGACAAGAGATGGCAACTTGGCGCAAGACCGGGGCTCCGGGCTTGTTGTAGGGCCTTTCCTCGGACCAAGGCCAGCCCCCCGCGCGCGCGGGCTCGTCCCCTACGCTCTCGTTCCGTGTGAGATGCGATGGCTACGCGCGGAGACATCGTTCTCCGGCGAAGACCGACATCGTCTCACCAAGGAGCGAACGTCAAGCCCGCGCCGTTAGCCTGCGCGTAGCTTGCGCATTCCGAGCTTGAGCGCGGTTCCGCCGCTCGGGTACTGCGTTCCCCCAGTAGACATCATGAGCTCAATTTACGGCGCACATCCTTTCAGGCGCGTTTCGACCAATTAACGTTTTGGCCAAAAGGGCGCCGCCGAAGCGTTACGAGATGGTGTCCGCAAGATTGAGCCACCCGCGCTGGTCGCTTAGCAACCCGTAGAGTATCCTAACGTTGTATGCGCTCTTCTCGTGACAAGCGCGGCTTTACACTCATTGAGGCGATGATCGTTGTCGTTATCATCGGCGTCCTCTCGCTCCTCGCCGTCGTTGCCTATAAGCGATGGATACGTACATCGTATCTTGCGGAAGCCTACGACATGGTTTCAAACATCCGGTCGGCCGAGGAATCGTTTCGCGCGGAGAACGGGGTGTATCTCACTATTTCGAAGGGCCTCGAACCGGAAAGCAGCAACATGTACCCGGCAGCGACGCCCGGCGCATTCAAGACCCAATGGGGCGGCACTTGCAGCAATTGCGTCAGACCTTGGTCTTCACTGACCGTCGAAGCCAAGGGAGGCCCCCTCGCCTTCGGCTACGCCGTCATCTCCAATGATACGGGAGCACCCCCGACCATCACCGTGAACGGAACCGACGTAGCGAACCTGAAGACGAACCTGACTGCCCCTTGGTACATCGTGGAAGCGGCCGGCGACATCGACGGGAACGGGGTCTTCACCAAGGTCTACGGGTTCTCCAACGGAAGCGGCCTTCTCGTCGACCACGAGGGAGAATAGGCGCGCGCTAAGGCGCCGGCGCCTTGGCGTCGCGCCCGAGCGAATGTTCGAGGCGAATGCGCGCGATTCGCGCGTCGGCCTTCGCATTGAGAACGTCGAGCCGTGCGCGCGTTAGGTCTGTCTCTGCATCCGTCAGAGTCGTCGAAGTCCCACGGCCATTGTTGAAGAGCTCGCGTGCGACGCGGTAGGCCTCGGTTGCGCTGGCGAGCTCCCTCGTGCCCGACTCGATGGCGAAGTCGGCCTGGTGAACGTTCTGCCAGGTTTGGGTGACTTCCACTTCGATGCCGTCGCGCACATTGTTCTTGTTCGCCTCGATCGCGGCGACGCGCGAATCGGCGTCGGCGCCTGCGCCCGACGCAACCAGCGTGTCGTTGGGCGACCAAGTGAGCTGCGCGCCCACGTCCCATGTACCGAACCAATAGTCCGCCTTCGGCGGGAAGTAGCGTGGGTTTGGGCTCGCATAGATGCCATCCGCGAATGCGCTCAGGCTCGGATAAAGGCCCGCCCTTGATACCGCCGCCTGTTTGCGGGCACTCGTGGCATTGGCGTCAGCGCTCTTGATCTCGGGGCGGGCGCTGAGGGCCTCGATCAACATCTGCTTCTGGTTGCCCTGCATCGGTTCGAGGGGAGTCTCAAGATCCTCGCCCGGAAGAAGCGGGGCTTCGTCGGCAACGTGGATGGCAACACGCACCTGCTTCTCGGACAAGTCGGACAGGTTCTTGGCCTGCTCCAGTGCAAACTCCGCGGAAGCAACCGCAGTTTCCGCGCGAAGAACGTCCGCGCGCGAGGCATTTCCGACCGCGAACTGGTTGCGCCCGTCGCGCAGGTGCGTCCGCTGATCGTTCAGAGCCTGGACAGCAACAATGACCGCGCCGCGCGCGCGAAGCCAGGTGTAGTAGGCCGCCCTGCCGTTCGCGGCGGCTGTCGCCCGCGCACCCATGACGTCCCAGCGAGCTGCGTCCTGCGAATGCGTCGCCGCGGTGTAGTTCTGGTCGATGCGCAGAAAGTAGTCGCTGATCGGTACATTGATGGTCGCTTGCAGCAGCCAGTTATCGAGAACCAGGGGGATCCCGGGAATAGCCGCCCCGCCAAGAAATCCAAAGGACGGAGGTGTGAAGTCGCTCAGCCGTGTGTACTTCGCGATGCCCGAGAGCCGCGGCAGGAACGACGCCCACGCCTGGTCGACTCTTGCCGCCGCCCCGCGGAGAGATTCCTCGCTTGCCTTCGCCGACCAGCTCGTGGCGGCTGCTCGCGTACCGACCTGATCGGAGGTGATCCCGCCCGGGCGTGCCTGCACCAGATCCGTAGGAACTGCGAGCGGCGCCGTGTCATCGGCCGCAGGTGCATTCGGCGCGGCAGGGGGAACCCCTTGCTGCACTGGGGGTCGCGGCCGCCCTTGCGCACTCGAAACACCGGCAAGAGAAATCGAAAGCGCGCACGACATAGTGACGAAGATGACAACGTGTCCCGCGACGGTCCGCATCGAAGTGTGTCCTTTCAAACGGTCGACAACTCTAGGCCGCAGACTAGTGCACTGCCGTCGAGGTGGCATCAAGCACAGAGTGAGGCGGTGCACTAGCGAATTCGCGGGAGCGAATTCGGGGTTTGGGCGAAGCCCAAGGGAATTGTCTAGTGCACCGACCGTTCGCGGAGCGAAACAATCGCTTGCGATTGTTGATGGCACATCGCGGGCGGTGCACTAGTGCGAGTCTCAAGAAGTTCGACCAGCTATCCGTTATGCTCACTCCGTGCAGCTTCAGACCGCCGAAGCCGTGTGGGGCCGCATCGAGCTCCTGGCGCGCGAGAAGCCGGGCGGTGTCGTCGCGACCGATGGCGATGGAACGCTGTGGCAAGGCGACGTGGGAGAAGACCTTTTCCACGCCTTTCTGGACCATGGGCGCGTGGAACTGCCCGCACGAGATGCGATCCGCCGCGATGCGCTCGAACACGGCCTTTCTGATGCGGGAACAGGGGTGGACGTCGCGCGCAGGATTTACGCGGCCTACGTCGACGGTCGGTTTCCGGAGGAGCGCGTCTGTGAGCTCATGACGTGGTGCTTTGCTGGATGGATGCGTTCCGAAGTCACCGCTTTCGCACGCGCAGTGGTCGAGCGTGGAGGACTGGCCACCCGACTGCACGAGGAGGTCCTGCGAGTACTCGAGCGCGTGCGCGCGGCCGGCATTGAGACCGTGCTGGTCAGCGCATCGCCCGTTTCCGTCGTGCAAGAAGCCGGGTCACGAGTCGGCTTCGACGAAGACCACGTTGTCGCGGCACACCCCGGCTACGATGGGCATGTGATAATGCCCTGCGTGGATCGGCCCATTCCCTACGCCGCGGGAAAGGTCACGCGCCTGCGCGAGCGCATTGGCCAAGAGCGCGTGCTCTATGCCGCCTTTGGAGACAACGCGTTCGACGTTGCCATGCTCTCGTCGGCGAATATCTCCGTCGCTGTCCGCCCCAAGAAGAGATTGCGAGAGCGCGCCGCTGCGGTCCCGGGGCTCGTGGAGCTTGCTCCAGAGAGCGGTGAAGCCGAGCCGGCCACCGCCTCGAGCGGAAAGGGGGGCAAAGCGGATGGAATTTGAGCTCACCGAAGAGCAGCGCATGATTCGCGACGTCGCACGCGAATTTGCCGCGCGCGAGATAGCGCCCAAAGCGGCCGAACTCGACAAGACGGGACGTTGGCCCGGCGAAATCGTCGCGAAAATGGGCGAGCTTGGCCTCCTCGGTATCGCGATTCCCCAGGAATACGGCGGCGCGGGCTTGGATGCGCTCAGCTACGCGCTGGCGATGGAAGAAATAAGCGCCGCATGCGCGAGCTGCGGCGTCATCATGAGCGTGAATAACTCGCTCTTTTGCGACGGCGTCTACAAGTTCGGCACCGAAGAGCAGAAGGGGCGCGTTTTGACCCCGGTCGCGCGAGGGCAAAAGTTGGGTTGCTTCGGGTTGACCGAGCCGATGAGCGGCTCGGACGCGCAGACGATGATCACGACCGCGGAAAGGAAAGGCGAACGGTGGGTGCTGAACGGAACGAAGAATTGGATCACCAACGGCCCTTATGCCGATTGGATCCTCGTCTTCGCCGTCACCGAGCGCGCGGAGCGCGCAAAGCACACCGCCTTTTTGGTCGAGCGAGGAGCACGCGGCTACACGCTGAATGCTCCCGACCACAAGCTTGGCATCCACGCGGCCCAGTCGTGCACTGTGTTCTTCGAAAACTGTGAAGTTCCGGACGACAACGTGGTCGGTCCCGTCGGAGAGGGCTTCAAAGTGGCGATGGCCACCCTCGACGGCGGCCGCATCGGGATTGCGTGTCAAGCCATCGGTATTGCTCGTGCGGCATTTGAGCGCAGTGTCGCCTATGCCAAAGAACGAAAGAGCTTCGGGGTACCGATCGCGGAACATCAGGCGATCCGATTCATGGTGGCGGACATGGCCATGCAGATCGACGCCGCGCGCCTTCTTGCGTGGCGCGCCGCCACCCTCAAAGACAAGGGAGTGCGCCATACGATGGAAAGCTCCATCGCAAAGCTTTACGCAAGCGAGATGGCCACGCGAGTGACGCACAAAGCCATTCAGATCCATGGTGGCTATGGCTACTCCACCGAATTTCCGGTGGAGCGCCATTACCGGGACGCGCGCATTACGGAGATCTACGAGGGGACAAGCGAGATCCAGCGCATCGTCATCGCGGCCAATCTGCTTCGGTAGGCACAATGCAAAATACAATCTCAATCGCATGGGCCACGGCGCTGCTCTCCGCGTACTTCCTCCCCGCGTGCGCAGAACAGCCGCCGCCGAAAGAGCCGGAAGCCACGCGCGAAGAGGCGCCAAGACCGCACAAACCGGCGCTTGCAATCCGCAGCGAGCTCGGAAGCCTCGATCCGGCAGCGGTGCAGCAGGTGTTCCAGACTCTCGACGACAAGTTCACCGAGTGCCAGAGACGCGGCATCGACCGCGTCGAGGTCCTCTCCGGCAGCGTCAAGTTCTTCGTCCGAATTGCGCAGGATGGCAGCGCGAAATGGGCCTATTTGGAAGACAGCGATGTCGGCGATCGGGCAACGGAAAAGTGCTTGATCGATGCCGTCATGGACGCGCGCTGGCCGAAACCCGCGGGCGGCGACGGAGAAGCGCGATACGGCATGGGCCTGCCGCTCCAGGCAACGAGACCGCCCAATGACTGGGGCCCGGAGAAGGTGGCCCGAGCCCTCGAGAAGCACGGCGCGGCCATCGAAGAGTGTCGTGCCGGAGCGAGAATGCCTTTTCGCGCGACGATGTACGTCGGCTCAGGGGGCCGGGTGCTCGCAGCAGGCGTTGCCTCGGGCGGCAAGGACGGTGAATCCAAGGCCGACTGCTTGGTGAGCGTCCTGATGAAGCTAAAGGGGCTGCCCACGCCTGGAAGCTGGCCGGCGAAAGTGTCTTTCTCGCTCTAGCGAGAAACCCGGTTGAGCATGAGCTCTTCCGTCCCGTGCCCACGTGAGCGCCGAGCACAATGGGTCTCTCGCGCCACACGACCGCGCGAACGCGCAGCACCATCGATCTCCGGCATCGCACGACTCGCCGAACCGGAAGCACCTCCCGACACTTTTTCCGGATGCCAGCGTTATGGACTCCTGAGGCAAGCGATTGCCTGACGGAGGATCGGTGACGCGCGACGACGTGCGGGGTCTCGCAATCGCGGCAGTGTTGGCAGCAAGTAGCGGTTGTGGCGGCGGGGCACCGTCCGGCAGCGCGGCGCCGCCCTTGGATCGGGACCTGGCCACCATCGCCGGACCCTCCCTGCCCGACGTGATACGCCCGGTGGAACGGGTGCCGCGCGCCGAGTTCGGCGCGGTCGGTCCCCATCCCCTGACCGCGGGCGACGTGCACGCCTTCATCTATCCCAGCGCCGACGACGCGGAGCGCGCGTCGTTGATGGAAGGTCTGACGTTCTTCACGACCGTGCACACGGCGGCGGAGGGCCTGGGGCCGGTGAACAATCAGACCTATTGTTTGGGCTGTCACAAGAACGCCGAGGAGGCGGCGCCCGGAATGAGCCTATTCGACAAATCGTCGCAGGTGGCCCGGGCGGCGCGCGCCACGCCGACGAATTTTGCCGTCACCTCCTACGATCCGACCACGGGCGGCGGCCGGCCCGCCGATGACCTTGACGCCGTAAGCGGCGCCGGCCACACGGCGGCCTTCACGCTGTTTGGCGATTTCTCGCCGGCCGACAACAAGTTCGACGGGCTGACCCAGTTCAACGGCTTCGTTCAACACACGCGTCCGTCGATCCCGGCCTGCCTGGCGGCGCCGATCCCGACCGTCGCCGACGACCCCAATCTCAAAGGCGGCGTCGATCCCATCACCCATCTCAGCGCATCGGGCTGGCGGCGGACCGCCGGTGAACGGGCCGCTCCCCCTTACATCGGCCGTGGCCTCATCGAAGCCATCTTCTCGGACGACATCGTGGCCAACGAAGATCCCGGCGATCACAACGGCCACGCGTCGTCGCTTCAGGCCAGCGCGCCGTTCTCCGAATGCCCGGGTGATTGCATCTCCGGCCGCCACAACCAGAACACATCGAATCAGGCCCTGGTCGGGGGTGAAGCGGTCACGCGCGTCGGGCGATTCGGCCTGCGCGCGGCCGGGCCCACGATTCTGCAGTTCGTGGTGGGCGGCATCAACGGCGAGCTGGGATTCACGACGGAGTTCAACCCTCACAAGCCCGCCGATCCCATCAATGCCAACCGGCCCCAGTGTCAGAGCCCAACGACCGGGATCGAGATCGAAGCTTCGCGCGTGCTGAGCTGCCGGCAGCTCATTCGCCTGACGGCGCCGCCGGAGTTCGGTGACACGCTGCTGGGTCTCTTGCAGTCGCCCGACCCGGCGGCGCCCCGGAGCCTGACCACGCCCGAAGGGAGGATTCAAAGAGGCGCCGCGCTGTTCGGCGTCGATCTGGTGGCCTTCGCCAACCGGATGATCGCCGGGCGCATGCCGGCGGGCGGCGACGGCCGCGACGGTCACGCCATCAATCAGAGCGATCGCGCGCTCAACTGCGTTGGGTGCCACACGCCCGTTCACGCCACCGGGAAGTCTCCGGCGGCGGTGGGCAGCCGCCATCTCAGTTATGTATGGGCTCCCCTATTTTCAGACATCCTGCTGCACGAGGGGCCCGAGGTGACGCCCGAGCGACTGGCCAGCCTGCCCCGCAACCCGGTGCTGGTGAACCGAACTGGGCTGACGACGTTTGACATCGCCCGCAACCTGGCCGACGACACCTTGCCCAACCAAGGGGTGGCGAACGGGCGCGAGTTTCGCACGCCGCCGCTCACGGGGCTGGGCCGCGTCGGGCCCCCCTTCCTGCACGACGGGCGCGTTTACCTGAGCGCGCTGTCGACGGCGACCACGCCGGCAAGCACGGTCTATTCCGACAGCACGGTGACCAACGCGCCGTTGGTCGTGCGCACGTTCGACGACGCGATTCATGCCGTCATCGAACTGCACGATCTGCCGCCGCCTGACGACGCCCGCACGCCGTATGAGGGCGGCTGCCCGCTGCCAGCCGGCGGCAAGGCCGGCGACCTGGTCTACGCCGGGCCCGACGACATCTGTCCGCCGTACGAAAGCGCCGTCTCGAAGAAGAATCGCGGCGAGGCGCGCCAGGCCATCCGCCGCTTCCGGTCGCTGCAGCCCGCGGATCAACAGGCCGTGATCGAGTTTCTGAAACAACTCTGACGGCTCGGTACGCCGGGGCGATCGGTGCGCGATGCGAGGTCACCTTCGTCTTCGACAAGACGGGACACCGCATCGTGCCCGCCGCCCGCGCCTGACGGGTCGCACCTGGCACGTGTTGGCACACCGCCGGCCAGTTATCTCAACCACTTAGCTACGGTACGAAGCTTGCTGTGATCGAGGGCAATGCACCGTTGCTCTCGCCTCGTTCTCGCTGCATTCCTCCTTGTTGGATGCGGCGCCGCCACCGCCTCAAGTGGGGGTTCCTCGACAGGCGGGGCCAGCGGCGGTTCCGGGATGAGCAGCGGCAGCAGCGTGGGGAGCGGAGCGGCGGCGGGCAGCGGAACCGACGCTGGCAGCGGCGCCTCCAGCAGCGGCACAAGCGGCACCGGTGCAAGCGGCAGCGGCACTGGTAGCAGCAGCACCGGTAACAGCGGCACTGGCAGCAGCGGCGGCTCAGGAAGCAGCAGCAGCCAGCACGACGCGGGATCGTTCTCGGTCGAGTGTGTCGCCGACGCAGGCGGAGCCCAAGATTTGAACCCGACGGTGAATGGCGCGGCTCACGGTACGAACGGCGCCATCGTCAGCGCGTGCGATCCGCAAGGAAACCTGGTCGAGCCCGTTTGCGAGCAGCAGACAGTCGGCGGCCCGGGTCCCAATCCAGGACCCACCGTCTACTCCACGGGGAAAGTCGTGACGAAGGCCATTGACTGCTCGGGCCACTGTGCCGGTGGTGTGTGCGATGGCCGCTGCCCCGCGCAAGGGGACCGCTTTACGTGCATCACGTCCGACGGGGCCGGCGGCGTCGCAATCAACGACGATACGGTCGGCCGACGCTACTCGTGCACGATCCTCTTCTCGGCGCCTGGCTTCGACTGCACGAACCGCGTGCGCGCCGGCGTTCAAGGAACGATTCAGGGTCTCACGGTGAGCCGCGCCGTGACGTCGGGCACCTCGACCTATTGCACTGGCAAGTCCTTTGGCAACATCCCCATCACCATCGACGGGGTCTCCCTTGCCTCTCCGTATCAGAACGAGGCTTGCGCGCTAGGGTGCGACGTTCCGCCCTGAGCGCCGCGCAGAAGGCCAGGCGAATTCCCCGAGGACATTAGCGCGAGCAGTTCACGGCCACGCCGGTACGAAGTCGGTCGTGTTGCTGGAGACCTGGGACGCGGGTGAGAGGGACCCGCGCCGCCGGCACCCCCGTCAGAAACCTCCGCGAGACTCCATGTCGCGCCGGGCGCTTGCGGCCGGCGCTCTCAGTTCAGAGCGCCCGCGCCATCGTGAGGTCCATTCGAGGTTCCCGTGGCTGCTTGCGTTCGCGGCGCAGCGTCACTGGATTCACCGATGAAAAGGCTCGCGATCCGCTGCATGAGAACCGAGAGCGTCTCGCGCGAAGGCATGGCGAAGGACAGCCGCCGTTTGCCATGTTCGTCCGCAACGACTTTCGCGTCAAACGTGGCGCGAAGGTCGTCTACAACCGCTGCGTGCTGCCCGCCGTCGCGCCCTCCTGCGATCTCGCCGAGGAGGTCGAATGCGGCGCCGAGGAAGGACCGTCCGGCCTGCGCCAGCCGGTCGTTCGATACCGCGCGCGAAGCGACCTCCTTGACCGTCTGGTCGACGGGCGCTTCGGGCTTCGCACCCAGGAGCACCTCGAGTTTTTCCTTAATATCATCTGCCTGCGTTCGAACGTCGACATCGGCGACCTTCGAATCCGGATCCAGCGCGGCCATCGCAAGGTCACGCTTGGTCGAGAGCGTCGACAGCAGATTCTCCTCCAGCGTTTGCTCGGTCACGAGCACAAACGCGCAAACGGGCCTCGTCTGCCCCATGCGGTGCACGCGCGCGATTCGCTGCTCCAGAATGGCCGGATTCCACGGCAGGTCGACGTTGATGACTGTGTTCGCCGCCTGAAGGTTCAGACCGGTGCTCCCGGCGTTCGTCGTAAGAAAGATGCGGACTGCGTCATCGGACTGAAACTGCGACACGAGCCCTTGCCTTTTCTTCTGCGGAACGGATCCGTCGAGGCGAACGTAGGCGAGCTTCCTTTTCTTGAGCAGCGGTTCGATGAGGTCGAGCATCGTCGTCCACTCCGAAAAGAGCACGACCTTTCGATCCGGCTCGGCCGCGACGCTGTCGAAGATTTCCGCCAGGCGCTCGAGCTTCGTGGACCAGCCGGGCTTCTGCTTGTCGACAAGGAACGTGCTGTTCGCCGCCATTCGGCACATGAGGAGCGCCATTCGCAGGCGCAGCAGATCCATTTCGGTCAGATAGGGTTTTCGCACGATCTGAGCGACGGTCTGCATGTGCGCGTCGTGCAGCGCCTTCTGCTCGTCGGTGGGAGGGATCCGCACGATCTCGACCGTGCGAGACGGCAGTTCGAGACGGACGGACTCGCGCGTTCGACGGAGTAGAATGGGCTTGAGACGCTCGCGGAGATCGTCGAGCTTCCTGAAGCCCACGAGCTTTCCGTCGTCGTCACGGCGCTGGTGCCGGTGCAGGAAGCGGAACGCCGGGCCGAGCTGATGCGGATCGACGAACGCAACCACCGAGTGCAGATCGTCGAGCCTGTTCTCGAGCGGCGTGCCGGACAGGACGAGTGCGAAACGCGAGGTCAGTCCCTTGATGACGCGGCTCGTCTTCGCCTCCCAGTTTTTGATGCGCTGGCCCTCGTCGAGAAGGATCAGATCCCAGCGCGTCTTCTCGATGTGCAGGATGTCCTTGAGGACCTGCTCGTAGTTGCAGATCGTGAAGAATGCGTCTCCAGCGTAGGCTCGTGCGCGGTCCTTCGCAGGGCCCGCAACGATCTCGGTGCTGCGCCCGGAAAAGCGCAGAATTTCGCTGTGCCACTGCGACTTGAGCGATGCGGGGCACACGATGAGGACCTTGCGCACGCCGGCTTCTCGCGCGAGAAGCTCCGCAACGCCGACGCCCTGGATGGTCTTGCCAAGCCCCATCTCGTCCGCGATGACTGCGCGTCCGGCGCCGGCCGCGAACGCAATCCCATCGAGCTGATACGGCAAGAGCGGCTGCTTGAGGAGCGTCGTCCGCAAAGGGTGCTCGGCCGGGGCGCGCCGGATATCCGCCACGAGCTTCTGCATACGCGAGGCCAAAAGCTTTCTTTGGATGAACTCCTCGGCGTCGGGGGTAACGAAAAAGGCGTGCCCTCCCGCTTCCAGTTGCTGGAGCCGGCGGACCAGGCCCGCGGCCTCGATGGGGCCTCTCGTGAGCGGCGCCACGATCGTCCGAGCCTCCGGAGAGAGTTTCTGGGGCAGCGCCACGGCGAGTGAGACACCCTCTTGGTATCGAAGATGCACAGTGATCCGCGTGCGCCGATACGGCTTGCTGCGTACCTCCTTCGGAAACACCTTCGCCCGGAACAAGAGCTTCATGATGTGCTTGCACGTCCCGAGCGTGTTCGTCTTGAAATCCGGGCAAGCGCAGTACGACTCGCCTCGCGTCTCGCTGCGAAGGGCGACACGGTAGCTCTTGCCACTGATCGCGCTCGTTACCTCGTAGTCCGTCCACGGTGTCGACGGATCGGACGATCGGATCTTCATCCGCTCCGTCCTTGCTCGCTCGGCCCGCTCCTCGAGCGCCTTGGCGACCAGGTGTTCTTCATCGGCAGGCCTCTCAATCTCGGGCGGGGGTGCCGCGAGGCCGAGATCGGTCTTCTGCTCCAAGAGGATCGAAAGCAGGCCTCCGACGTGCACACACGCGCTCGTGCAACCGCTGCACTCTGCGCGCAATCGGCCGCTCACCCTCGGGTCGAAGAAGACTCTCGACGAAAGCCCCCCCGGACCCGGCTCCCACTCGACTCGAGCCTCCGCGTCGTCGATTCGAAGCGCGTCCGCAGACAGGAGCTCGAGGCCCCCTCCGCGGATCAAGAGGCGCTTGCCTTCGGGGCCAAGGATCTTGCAGGCCTCTTCAAACGAAAGATGCGAGAGCCTGTCGCGCATAGAGAGCGTCGCAGAGGGCTTGGTGGTCACAGACGCGCCCTTACCCGAGTCGGCCACGACGGACAAGGGGCGCCGCTTCGCAACCGTAGCCGTGCTACTCGGCTCATGGGCGCCGTGCGTCGTCGAGCCTGAGCCCTGCATGGCCGAGCTCCTGCGTTTCATCTCGCTGCCACGCTCGTTCATAGCCAAGCCCCGCATAGTCATGGGCGAGCTCGCCCCGAGACAGCGTCAACTCCCACCCTTCATGGGCCATGAGCGCTTCGGGTTCGCCAAGCTTGCCGTCGGGGGTGCCGATGAGCATGTGCTCGTCGGCGATGAGACCCTGCGGATGCCCGAGCCACGCGGCTTCATCGAGCACGATCGCGACGATGTCGCCCATGAACATGCAAAGCTCGACAATGAATCCACGGAGCTCGGTCACGATCACGACAAGCTCGCCGACAAAGCCATGCGGCTCGGCCTGACCGAGCTGAAGCTCGCCCATGCCCGCGCGAAGCAGGTCGACGAGGGCGCAAGGCTCGCCCATGTCCACGCGAAGCAGGCGGACAAAGGCGCGAAGTTCGCCGATGCCGCGGCAAGGCAGGCTGACAAAAGGGCCCCGCTGGCCAATGCCACGCAGATCGAATGCTGTCCAGCTCGGTCGCTGGTAGTGCTTCGAGGCGGTTGCCCGACGGGGTGAGCAGGAGAGGAGCTCTAGAGTGTTTCGAGCCGTTCGAGCCACGCGTGCGCGTGCGGGCACGCCGCTCGAAGCGCGGCAATCCCGATGGCGCCCACCGCCACCGCACCGTGCAGCGTCTTGCGGTACGACGCGAAGACATCGGCGAGCCGCTTGGAGGGAGCGGTCGTCGGCCCTTCGTCGATTCGTTCGGGTCCGCCCGCAGTTTTGGCGATGCCGGCCAGCTGCATGGGCACTCTGGGGTCCTCGAAGACCCACGCACATGCCGTCGGATCGCTGAAGATCCATGCTTCGTATTCATGCAGCACGAGGTGGGCGTCGAACCTCGGATGGCCGATCGCCGCTTTCAACGCCTGCTCGACATGTGCGACACGCGAGTACGCGTCTCCCGCAGGGCGGGTACTCATGCCGGGGAAGTCGTTCGGCAAGGCGTAATAATCGAGAACCGTCGTGACAGCGGCAGCCCCCGAGTCGAAGAGGAGCCGCCGGATGTCGCCGACCACTTGCTCGCTGCTCGTCACACCGCCGCGGAAGGCGCCACCAGACTTGATGCGCTTCGTCTTTAGGAGCACGGCCGTCGGATGGACGTCGAACGTTGCCAAGTGAGCCGTGAGCACGTCACGAACGAACGCTTCCTCGGTCTGGCCTTCGACGAGCACGAGAACGCGGTTCATCCGGGCCCGTTCCGAGGCGCCGGCTGCGGGCGCCCGCCAAGGACGTTCTTTTCCCAGAGCTCGCCGAGGCCGTAGTCGTCGGCCCACGCGGCAATCTCGTCGGGCTCAATGCGCCGGAACTTCGACGGCCCGTCGACGCGGTCGACTACGATGATGTCCGCGACGAGCACCTGCGTGCGCGTCGCGGCGCTCTCCAGCATGCCGGCGAGCTGCGTGATCGCGAACGGATGCAACCCAAGCTCCGGCTCGTCGATCAGGACGAGCGAGGGAGGATGCGGCTGAAGGAGAAGCGTCGCCAGACAGGCGAAGCGCAGCGTGCCGTCTGACATGACGTGGGCATTGAAGTAGGATTCCGAACCCCGTTCGCGCCATTCGAGCTGCATGCGATCGGGGCTCAGAGGATCAGGACGAAGGTCGAAGTCCTCGAGGAAAGGTGCCACCTGCTGGATGGCAGAGACGATCCGCTTGTAGGCAGCTTCGTCCTTGACGCGCAGCCGATAGAGGAAAGCCGCGAGATTGGCCGCATCCGGCCGAAGCGCGACGTTGTCGTCAACGTACCCCTTCTGCTTCACCGGGGCTTCTGGGCTCGTGTCGTGGAAGTGGTAAACCCTCCACGACCGGAGCGTCCCGAG